>JAEEGK010000158.1_pt1 | contig 169525 bp, 136 predicted proteins | sample 8958771 | NCBI WGS metagenome assembly JAEEGK01 (sample SAMN16246547, study PRJNA631951) | gut metagenome | biome: gut microbiome; feature: rumen; material: SC-attached | host: Bos | place: Iran: Karaj | collected 2018-10 | reverse complement strand
GTCGCTCTACCGGATGAGCTACTTCCGCATAAAAAAAAACAAGTGGGAGAGGAAGGATTCGAACCTCCGAAGGCTTAGCCAGCAGATTTACAGTCTGTCCCATTTGACCGCTCTGGAACTCTCCCATCTATGTTTCGTTTATGCCCTGGAGCCGATAGTCGGACTTGAACCAACGACCGGCTGATTACAAATCAGCTGCTCTACCAACTGAGCTATATCGGCATAAGTTTCAATGAACGTCTCGTCGTTTTTGCGGTGGCAAAGATAGTATTTTTTTGATATGCTGTAACCCCCTGACAAACTTTTTTTCAAATTTCTTTTAATCGTTTGAATATCAGTCTGATATTTTTGCAATTCGGGGTGTTGATGGCTACAAAACGAGCTGTGAAAGCGGCTTTTGGAGGATTCAGGACGATCGGTTTTGGAAGATTTTTGCCGGAATCGTGAAAAAAACGTGATGGAAATCCTCCATCCAAGAGGGTTCCCCACGAATCAAGTCGACCCCCTCGAAGGCCCCCACCTATATATAATAATAGGTCTGTTTTCTGCTTTTGACTTTTTGTGTCGCCGTATCAAAAAAAAGTGTATTTTTGCCGCCAGTTTAAAATCGATAATTATGTCAGAAGAAATTTTACAAAAAGTGCAGTCCATCATCGCCGACAAACTGAGCGTCGATGTGGCTGATGTGACTCCTGAAAAAAGTTTCACAAACGACCTGGGTGCCGATTCATTGGACACCGTCGAACTGATCATGGAATTTGAGAACGCCTTCGGCATCAAGTTCCCGGAAGAAGATGCGGAAAAGATCGCCACCGTTGGTGACGCTGTCGCATACATCGAAAACCTTCTCGCATCGAAGTAAAATCATCCGTTTACAAGATCCGTTTGTGATGAACCTCAAACGAGTTGTTGTAACAGGCATTGGCGCCTTAACGCCAATAGGTAACAATGTGGCCGAGTACTGGGGCAACCTGCTCAAGGGTGTGTCCGGTGCAGGCCACATTTCATATTTCAATACGGAGAATTTCAAGACCCGTATCGCCTGCCAACTAAAGAATTACGTGCCCACCGACCATTTCACCAACAAGGAACTCTCGAAACTGGACCGCAGCTCGCAATATGCGCTCATCTCCACCGAGGAGGCGCTTGAAGACGCGCATTTCGACTGGGACCGCCTCGACAAGGACCGGGTGGGAGTGGTGTTCGGCACCGGCATCGGCGGGTTGACCTCCTCCGAGGAGGCCGTGCAGCAGTTCATGCTGCAAGACCGTGTCCCGCGTTTCAGCCCCTACCATCTGCTGCGCGTGCTGGCGAACACCGTGGCCGGCAGCATCGCCCTGCGCTACGGGTTCACGGGACCCAACTACATCACCACCTCCGCGTGCGCGTCATCGGCTAACGCCATCTCCGACGCCTGCTACGCCATCGCCATCGGCAAGTCCGACGTCATTGTCACCGGCGGTACCGAATCGGCCATCATCGAGCTGGCCGTCGGCGGATTCAACGCCATGCGCGCGCTGAGCGTGCGTAATGACGACCCCGAACACGCCAGCCGCCCCTTCGACCGCGACCGCGACGGCTTCGTGATGGGGGAGGGGGCTGCCACGCTCATCCTTGAAAGCCTCGAACATGCGAAGACTCGCGGCGCACGCATCTACGCCGAAGTCGTCGGCGTAGGCATGTCGGCCGACATCTACAATATCGTGGCTCCCGATCCCAATGGCAAAGCCGCCGTCCAGTCGATGGAGAGCGCCCTGCGGAGTGCGGACCTGCGTCCCGAGGATGTCGATTACATCAACACGCACGGCACATCCACCCCGCTGGGTGACCTTTCGGAGTGTCGCGCCATCGCGAAGCTCTTCGGCGACCACGCCCCCAAGATGGCCATCAACTCCACGAAGTCGATGACCGGCCATCTGCTCGGCGCAGGCCCCGCCGTCGAAAGTGTTGCCATCTGCTGCACGATGCGCGACGGATTGGTGCACCCCACCATCAATCTCGACCACCTCGACCCGCTGATTCCCTCCAACTGGAATTTCGTCCCCGGCGAGGCCATCGCCCGCGAGGTCAAGGTCGTCATGACCAATTCCTTCGGGTTCGGCGGCCACAACGTCTCCCTGCTGTACAAAAAGTTCGAGGAGTAACGTATGCCGCTGACAGATAAGGAAATAAGGACTTATTTCAAGAATATATTCGGCTTCCGGATCCGGCATGTCAACCTGTTCCGTACCGCGTTGATGCATCGCTCGGTCAGCGGACTCTCCCAAATCGGACACCGCGAGAACAACGAGCGTCTCGAATACCTCGGAGACGCGGTGCTGGGAGCCATCATCGCCGACTTTCTCTGTCACAAATACCCCTCCGCAACCGAGGGCAGCCTCACGCAGATGCGCTCCAAGTTGGTGAACCGCAAGCAGTTGGGAGACCTTGCCCACAAGTTGGGACTCTCTGATATCGTGGAAACCGCCGGCAATATCAATTCCAAGAACATTCCGGGCAACACTTTCGAGGCGGTGGTCGGTGCCATCTACCGCGACCAAGGCTACAAGCGTACTGCCCGCATCCTCCTCGACCACATTTTCCTGGTGCACCTCGATATGGATACCGTCTTGGAAGAGGACAAAGATTTCAAGAGCCGCCTCCTGATTTGGGCGCAACATAACCGCCACAAGGTGGTCTTCAACCACGAGTCGGAACCCGACGCGCACTGCGAGCTGTTCCGGGCACACGTCTCTATGGATGGCGAACCGCTCACGGAAGCCGTCAGCAACTCCGTGAAAGGCGCCGAGCAACGGGCTGCCGAGCTAGCTATGGAGAAGTTGGGGATTTGATTTCGATAATAATCATTTAATCAGATAGTTTTCTCGTTTATCTAAAGAGACACTTTCAACACTTGCGTATGGAAGAGAAGAAGAAAAAGAAAAAGACTTTCTTGGAGAAACCGCTCTATCCGGGCGGCGCGAAAGCGTTGCGTGAGTTCGTCAATGCGCATCTGCAATACCCGCAGGATGCTATGGAAAGTCGCATCGAAGGCGTGGTGACCGTCGCCTATCAGGTGAATGATGACGGCTATGTGGAGAGTCCGGTGATTGTGAAGAGCCTGTGCCCTTCGTGTGACGCAGAGGCGTTACGCATCGTGCAACTGCTCCGCTACGACAAAGCCCGCAACCGGGGTATCCGCCTGAAAATGAACAGCAAGCTGAATATCAACTTCCGTCTCGGCCCCGCCCCTCAAGGCCCAACTGTCACCTATACCTACAAACCCTCTTCCAAAAGTTCAGGGAAGGGCAAGTCTAAATCTTCGGGCGGATACAGCTATTCCATCTCTTGGTAATAGGGGACCGGACCGCACTTTTGGCGCTGTCCAATGCCTATAACTTGCGGAATATTAGCGGTTAGCGACTATTTTCCGATACAGAATTTTCCGAAAATATTGTTCAACAGATCCTCCGTGGTGATGGTGCCGGTGAGCTCGCCCAAGTTGTGGAGAGCCACGCGGATGTCCTCGGCCACGAGATCGGCGGGAAGGTTGTTCCTGAGCCCTTCCTGTGCGCGGTCGGCGGCGGCTGCGATGCCGCTCAGCAGCGCCTGATGGCGTTCGTTGGCGAGCATGGAGGTGTCGCGGATGCCGTTTTCGGTGACGAATCGGTCGATTTCGTTCAACAAGGATTCGATATTGTCACCCTCCTTGGCAGAAATGTAGATGACATTTCCGAGTTCGCCGGATTTTTCGGATAGAAGGTCTTTTTTGTTCCCGACAAGGATTATTCTCTTCTCATCAGAGTTCAGTGAACCGTGCAATTCCGTAATTTCCGACTCCACTTGTTCGGGTGACTTTCGGGCATCGAAGATCCAGAGGATGACGGCGGCGCGGCGCATGGTGTCGTAGGCGCGTTCGATGCCGAGACGCTCAATGGCGTCGCCGGATTCGCGGATGCCGGCCGTGTCGATGAACCTGAACAGGGTGCCGTTGAGGGTGAACGTGTCCTCGATGGTGTCGCGCGTGGTACCGGGCAGGTCCGACACGATGGCCCGCTCGCGTTGGAGCAGCGCGTTCAGCAGGGTCGATTTCCCGACGTTCGGCTCACCCACGATGGCCACGGGAATGCCCTCGCGGAGCATCGTGCCCCAACGGTAGCTCCGAAGCAGTCGCGCCACCTCGTCGCGGATGTCGTCCAGCAGCTGGAGTAGGGTGGTGCGGTCGGCGAACTCCACCTCCTCTTCGCTGAAGTCGAGTTCCAACTCCAGCAGCGACGCCATCCGTAGCAGCTCCTCGCGCAGCAGGGCCATCCTTTTGGACAGGTCGCCCTGCAGCTGTTTCATAGCGGCGTGATGGGCGGTCTCCGACTGTGCCTCAATGAGGTCGGCAATCGCTTCGGCTTGCGGAAGGTCGAGCTTGCCGTTGAGGAACGCGCGCTGGGTGAACTCGCCCGGAGCGGCCATCCGGCAACCGTTCGCGATGAGCAAATCGATGATTTTACGCTGGATATAGACGGACCCGTGGCAGCTGATCTCCACCACGTCCTCACCCGTGAACGAGTGCGGCGCAGCGAATTTGGTCACCACAACTTGGTCGAGAATCTCTCGTTTGGTCGAATCGCGGTTGTCGTTCGTATAAATAGTGGCGAACTTCGCACGGTTCGGTTCCAATCCGGCGAAATCGGATGTGTCTGAAAACAACTTGCCGGCAATGCCGAAAGCCTCGGAGCCTGAGACTCTGATCATCGCGGTGGCTCCGAGCCCTGGAGGGGTGGCTATGGCGCAGATGGTATTCATGGTCAAGGTCTGGTCGCTTAACTGCTAACTGCTAACTACTAACTACTAACTAAAGCAAGGATATGTCCCCTTTCCCCTCACGAATCACCTCGATTCCGCCGCTGGTGCAATCGACGACCGTGGAGGGGGTGTTGTCGCCGTAGCCGCCGTCGATGACGATGTCAACCAGGTCGCCGTAGCGCTCGTAGATGAGCTCGGGGTCGGTGGTGTATTCGATGACCTCGTCGTCGTCCTTGACGGAGGTGGAGAGGATGGGATGGCCGAGTTGGCGCACGATCTCGCGGATGATGTTGTTGTCGGGAATACGGATGCCGATGGTCTTCTTGTTGCTCTGCAGCAATTTCGGGACACTGTTGTTGGCCTCCAGAATGAAGGTGTAGGGTCCGGGGAGCACCCTCTTCATCGTCTTGAACACGCTGTTGTCTAATGGTTTGGTGTAGTCCGACAGGTTGCTCAGGTCGTGGCAGATGAACGACATTGCGCTCTTTTTCTTCTTCTCCCCGAGGATGTCGGTGATCCGCTCGATGCTCTTCTGCTTGAAGATGTCGCAGCCGATACCGTAGATCGTGTCGGTCGGATAGATGACAATGCCGCCATCATTCAGACATTCCACCACGGTGCGCACCGCCTTCGGGTTAGGGTTCTCCGGATATATTTTCAACAACATCGTTTACGGTTTACGGTTTACAGTTTACAGTCACAAATCACAAATCACAAATCACAAATCACAAAAAAAAGAAGGGTAAGCTACTCATATCGCATCGCTACAACCTTAATGCCCTTGCTACATTCCTGTCCTGGGGGAGTTATAAGGGAGCAGATCGTATAAGACTTACCCGCTGCAAAAATACACTTTTTTCGTATCAGTCGGTCAGTAGCCCAAAATTTTAAGCATTGACTTGTAACTCTGTTCTTTAGCGAACAGTTTGGTGCAGAGTTCGCCCTCCTCGTCGCGGTAGATGATGATGTGTTTTGGAGCGGGAGTCATGCAATGCTGTATTCCGCCGTAGCCGCCGAGAGCGTCCTGGTAGGCGCCCGTGTTGAAGAGTCCTATATATTGTATGTCCTCCGGACTGTCGCCTTCGGGGTAGTTCTTGGAGTCGATTTGCGGGAGGAAGACGGCGTTCAGGTGCGAGTCGGAGTTGTAGTAGTCGTGGCTGTCGCAGGTGAGGCCGCCGAGGAAGACGCGCTCGTAGGCCTTGTCCCAGTTGTTAATGGCCAGGATGATGAACTGCTGGTTGATGGCCCAGGTGTCGGGCAGGGTGGTCATGAACGAGCTGTCGATCATGTTCCACAACTCCCTGTCGTTCTGCCGTTTCTGCTGCAACACGGAGAAGAGTGCCGCGCTGGCCTCGCCCACGGTGAACGAGCCGAACTCAGTGAAGATGTCGGGCTCCTTCACCCCCTCGCGGTCGCAGATGATCTTGATCTGCGCCACGATCTCCTCGGCCATATACTCGTAGTCGTAGTCGAAGGAGAGCGAGTTCTTGATGGGGAAACCGCCGCCGATGTTCAGAGAGTCGAGCTCGGGGCAGATTTTCTTGAGGTCGCAGTAGAGGTTCACGCACTTGGTGAGCTCGTTCCAGTAGTAGGCCGTGTCCTGGATGCCCGTGTTGATGAAGAAATGGAGCATCTTGAGCTCGTAGTTGGGGTTGTTCTTGATCTTTTCATTGTAGAAAGGAATCACATCGTTGTAGCGGATGCCGAGACGCGAGGTGTAGAACTCGAACCGCGGCTCCTCCTCGGAGGCGATGCGGATGCCGACCTTGCATTTCGTGTTGATCTTCTGCTGGGCAATCAAGTCGAACTCCTTCTTGCTGTCGAAGACGGGAATGGTGTTGATGAATCCCTGGTTCAGGAGCTCCACGATGTTGTCGATGTAAATCTGACGCTTGAATCCGTTGCAGATGATGTAGTTCTCCTTGTCGAAAAGCCCCTGCTCGTGCAGCGTCTGGATCAGATTGATGTCGAATGCGGAGGAAGTCTCGATGTGCACGTCGTTCTTCAACACCTCCGACATCACAAACTCGAAATGGTTGCTCTTGGTGCAGTAACAATAGTGGTAACTTCCTTTGTAATCGGACTTTGCGATGGCCACGTTGAACCATCTCTTCGCCTTCTGGATGTTGGCGGAGATTTTCGGCAGATAGGTGATTTTCAGTGGCGTGCCGTACTGTTTGATGATGTCCATCAACGGCACTTCATTGAATATCAGGTTGTTGTCTTCCACGCTGAACTCTTCCTGAGGGAAATCATACGTCTGCGAAATCAGGTCGATGTACTTGGTCTTCATCCTTCTGAAATTTTTGAAATTAAAACGCGGCAAAAGTATATAAAAAAACAATACGGATTCAGTATAAAAACCGAATCCGTATGATTTACTTCGGAAATATTTTTTCAATGTAAGAGAGTCGGATTGAAAAGGAAATCTGAATCCGTCTCTGCCGGATTGTCGCGAGTCTTACAGCAGTTCGTAGCTTCGCTTCACGAACTCGCTCAGCTTCTCGCCGGTTAGGATGTTCTGCGAGAGCATGGCCAAATCGACCATCTGCTGGACCAGCTTCGTGCGCTTGTCGTCGTCCTTTTCGTCGAGGATGCGGGTGGCGAGCGGGTGGTTGCCGTTGATCACCAGGTTGTAGTGGTCGAAGCCGCCGTAGAAGCCCTGCTGGCCGGAGACCTTCTCCATATCCTTGAAACGGCGCATGAACTCGTTCTGGGTGACCATCACGGGCAGGTCGGTCTCGCTCAACGAATCGACCTCCGGGGTGAACAGCTTGGCATCGACCTGCTTCTCGAAGTACTCCTTCAGCTGCTTCTGCTGGTCTTCGGAGAGTTTCGAGACATGCGCATCGTCTTCTTTCTCGATGAGTTTGTCGATGACGTTGGCGTCCACGCGGGTGAAGCGCACCTTCTCGAGCTTCTGCTCCAACATGTTGATGAAGTGCGTGTCGAGGAAGCCGGTCATCAGCAGAACGTCGTAGCCTTTCTCCTTGGCGTTGGCGATATAGACGTGCTGGTCGTCGGCGTTGGCGGCATACAGCATGACAATATTTCCGTTTTTGTCAGTCTGCAGCGCGCTCACCATGTTGCGATACTCCTCGATGGTGAAGTATTTGCCCTCGGTGTTCTTCAGCAGGTAGAAATCCTTGATTTTGTCGTAGAACTTCTCGTCGGTCAGCGATCCGTATTCGAGGAAGATGCTCAGGTCGTCCCATTTCTTCTCGAACTCCTCGCGGTTCTCCTTGAACATCTGCTCCAGCTTCTCGGCCACCTTCTTGCTGATGTAGGTGGAGATTTTCTTGACGTTGTTGTCGCTTTGGAGGTAGGATCGGGAGACGTTCAGCGGGATGTCGGGCGAGTCGATGACGCCGTGCAGCAGGTTCATGAAGTCGGGCACGATGCCTTCCAGCTCGTCGGTGATAAAGACCTGGTTGCAATAGAGTTGCACGCGGTTCTTCTTGAGGTCGAGCTGGTTCTTGATTTTCGGGAAGTAGAGCACGCCGGTGAGGTTGAAGGGGTAATCGACGTTCAGGTGGATGTGGAACATCGGCTCCTCGAACGACATCGGGTAGAGTTCGTGGTAGAACTTGTTGTAGTCCTCGTCGGATAGGGTGGAGGGTTGTTTCTGCCAGATGGGGTCGGTGTCGTTGATGATGCGCGGCACCTGCACGGCCTCCTCCTTCGGTTCTTCCTTCTTATCGTCTTTGTTCTCAGCGTCTTCGGGTTTCGGTTCGGGTTTGCGCCACTCGGTCTTCATGCCGCATTGGATGGGAACGGGCAGGAAGCGGCAGTACTTGTTGAGCAGTGCCACCAGTTTGTCCTCGTTGACGAATTCCTGCAGGTCGTTGTCTTCCACGTGCAGCACGATTTCGGTGCCGCGGTCGGTCTTGTCGATCTCCTCGAGGGTGAAGTCGGGCGAGCCGTCGCAGCTCCATTTCACCGCTTGGGCGTCCTTCTGGTAGGATTTGGTGAGGATATCCACGCGGTCGGCGACCATGAAGGAGGAGTAGAATCCGAGTCCGAAGTGGCCGATGATGCTGGTGGCGTCGTTGCCCTTGTATTTGGCGAGGAAGTCTTCGGCGCCGGAGAAGGCGATCTGGTTGATGTAGCGGTCCACCTCCTCGGCGGTCATGCCGATGCCGCGGTCGATGACGTGGATGGTCTTGTCGTCCTTGTTGACCTTCACCTGGATGGTGAGGTCGCCCAGCTCGCAGTCGGCCTTGCCGAGGCTGACAAGGGTTTTGAGCTTCTGGGTGGCGTCCACCGCGTTGGAAATCAGTTCTCTGAGGAAAATCTCGTGATCGGAGTAGAGGAACTTCTTGATCACGGGGAAGATATTTTCGGTTTGTACGTTGATTTTACCGGTTTGCATAATCGATTGTTTTTTTAATTTGACGGCGGGCAGGGTCGCAAAAAGTGTGCCAAAATGGGGAGGTCAAGAGGGCTGTCTCATGAACCTATGTTCGTGGGCCGATGCCTGTACGGGCGTAAGCCAACGCCTGTAGGGGCGTATCCCAACGAGAATATATGCATGAGCCGACGAGAATATACTCGTATGCCAACGAGAATATATGCATGAGCCGATGAGAATATACTCGTATGCCGATGAGAATATTAGGGATGCGCGGTGTCGGCTTTTCGCTCGCACTTCGTGACACCTGTTGTCGCAAAAGAAAAATAATCTTACTGACACGACGTGTCAGTGGAACATTGTATTTTTGCCGCGGAATTTTAAAGCACCCTGCCATGGACCAACCGAGAATCGTGCGCGAGCTGCAGCTGCTGATGCTCCTCGCCAATAACCGATATATGAACAAGAAGGAGATCTGCGAGCGTTTCGGCTTCTGCGAGCGGACCTTCTTCCGCTACATCGACACCTTCCGCGAGGCGGGTTTCGCCGTCAAGAAGAACGCCTACGACGCCTACCGCATCGACACGGCCGCCAACAAGATGTCGCGGCATCTCAGCGAGCTGCTCCACTTCAGCGAGGAGGAGGAGCTGATCCTGCGGGCGGCCATCGACTCCATCGAGTCGGACACCAAGTCGAAGGAGCTGTTGAAGAAGAAGCTGTATGCGGTTTACGACTACAAGGTGATCACCGACATGGGGGTGAGCAAGCGCACGCAACGCACCATCCACGAGCTGACGACGGCCATCGAGGGGCGGCGGCAGGCGGTGCTGGTGGGTTATCGGTCGGCGCACAGCAACACGACCACCGACCGTTTGGTGGAGCCCTATGCGTTCACCTCCGGCCACGACCAGGTCTGGTGTTACGAGCCCGAGTCGAAGATGGTGAAGACCTTCAAGGTGGCGCGCATCCAGCGGGTGGAGGTGTTGGAGACGGGCTGGCGTTACGAGGACCTTCACGAGACCGGCTACGTCGATATCTTCCGGCTGCACGGCACGCAGCGATATCCGGTGCGTCTGCGCCTCTCCACCCGCGCCGCGAGTCTGCTGACGGAGGAGTATCCGTTGTCGGAGCCGTTCCTGAAGGCGGAGGAGGGCGGCCGCTACTTGTTGGAGACGGAGGTCTGCCGCTTGGAGGGTGTCACCCGTTTCATCCTGGGTCTCTACGACGACGTGGAGATCCTCGGCGGGGAGGATCTCCGGTCGCACGTGCGGTATCGGGTGCAGATGATGAAGTGAGAGGGGGATGGTTTAAGGGTTAAGGTTTAAGGTTTATGGGTTATGGGTTAAGGGTTATGGGTTGTGGGTTATGGGTTGTGGGTTAAAGGTTTATGGGGTTAGAAGGAGACGGAGATGCCGTTGCCTTTGATTTGGATGCGGCGCATGAGTTCGCCGCCCTGCTTGATGTGGACGTTGCCGAGGATGTTGAGCACGACGGCGGCCACTCCGCAGGCGTACATGATGGCGCTTCCCGCGATGGCGATTCCTAAGCCGCTGTCGGCATCCCGTGTCGCCAGGTCTACGCCGAGAAGGGTTCCGCCGGCCGCTCCGCCGGCGCCGATCACGATGAAGGATGCGAGTTTCTCCTTGGCTCCCCGTTCGATCAACGCGCCGCTCTCATGGAAAAGGTCCTCGAGGGTAGGCCCTTTCTCGCCGTATTTCCGGACTTCCTCCTCTTTGGCGGCCTTGGCTTGTGCCCGTTTGGCTTTAGCTGCGAGGTTGTGCTGGGCCAGTTCCTGCCATTTCGCGGCTTCGTGTTCGTCTTTGGGCACGCCCTTTCCTTCCGAGTAGAGTTCGTAAAGTAGGTATCCCGACAGCGCGTCCCCGCTCAGGGCGAGCTGCTTGTAGAAATCCACGGCTCCGGCCGTGTCGCCGGCGATAAGCATCCGATGGGCCTCTTTCCTGTAGGTGTCCAGCGAATCCGCCGGGATGTTCTGGGCGAAGGCGGCTGTCCAAAGGAGGCAGCACACAATTGCGATTGCTTTTTTCATCATAACGTTCTTGTTTTGGGTGAATAACTTTGACGGTGCAAAGAAACGACGAGTCGGTGCACAGGGAGTGACAGCGGCGGGGAAAAATCGTAGTGACAGGGAGTGTCAGTGGAAGAGGGTGGGGGTGCGAAAAAAGTGTGGTTTTATGCAGATTATATAGGGAAAAATGCTATTTTTGCGGCGTTAATTATAGTATGAACCAAATGAATTGCCTATAAGGGAAGAGAACTTCTTTATACAATAATATATACAGAAGCATTTGCTTTTTGTGTGTCTATCAGAATCCGGAAAATTTTGAAACAGCACCAGCAAAAAGTGATGTCTGCGCTTGAGCGTGGAGTTACTTTATTTGTGCTGTGGGTCTTTTCCGGAACCCTGATAGAGAATAAAGTGGTTCACGCTTCTTTTTTTGAGGGCGGAAAGGATAAGATGAAGATACTTGATTTCATAGAAAAAGAAGGCAAAGGAAAATATCATTGCTACAAAACGAGGAAAATGTCGCTTGATATCGCAAATGACGACACCATTGCCTACAACTATGACGACAAAGCGGCCTCAAATTCTACAAAAAGTGATTTTGCAGAATCAGATAGAACAAGAAAGAGTGTTGTTGATTTATCGAAGTTAGTCAAGGACGACAAATTGCCTCCTCCTATTTTTACTTTTTTTCTTGATGGATCACGTCATACGTACAAAGTTGACGACATTGCTATAGGGAAGAAAATATTCCCTATTGTTGCTGGACAAGTGATTGTGGGATGTTGTGAAAGAATAAATCGAAATGTTTTTAAAAAAGCCACGATTTCAAAAAACGGTGCGCTGTGCAGTAAAATAGTTATTGCTATGCCTGATGACTTTGACGATGATGATGGTGGTGACAACTTTTGTCGTGCATTTCGTGATGCATTAAATTCAGAATTAATCAAATCCCAATTTATTGCAGAGCGGAACTTGTTGATTGACAAAATTCTATTGTATAAAACCGATGGGTCAAGTGGAGATAGAGAAAAGGACAATTACAAAAGCCGCGCTATTGCGAAGATTCAGAATGAGATGATGGACGAAGAACAGCTCCTTGTCGCACATCTTTGCAAGGAAAATAAACTTGATGATGAGCATTGGTTAATCAAAGACGGATCGTTAGAGTATAATCCCCGATATTCGAATTTTGATAAAACCCAATTCAATAATTTTAAGGAGAATTATTCACACGTCGTAGGTGTTTCTAAATTATTTGATCCTGACCTTTTATCAGATTTCGAAGGCAATCGTCTTTCTCGTACTATTGCAGAAATGAAACCTTTTGAGCGCACTAAAGTTTATAAATATGAATCTCGAGATAAAGATGGTTTTGAACAAACATTTGCAGTTTGGTACGTTAGATTGCGAGAGGGTGAATTTCGCGATTCGCATTTCTCTGATATCATTAAATGTGAAATGATAATGATTGATGATCGAACTTTTGATTCGGAACTTATTGATACTATTAGTTCCCAACTGATTCGAGAGGCTTATCCTGTGTGCTATGGTAAAGATCACCGATGGGCCAATCATCTCTATCCGGTTTTTCTGACTGAATCGTTTTGTAAATCACACTACATTGATGAAAAAGTAATTTTAAATTTGTTTTAATATGACGAAAATAATAGGAAAAGTCTCAGCGACAGAGAAAATGCCGTCAACAATTGACGAGTTTTTCTTTTGGACGGATAAGCAGTGCATTCTCAGTCCTTTTGACATAGTAAAGGTCGAACATGAGGTTAATTCGATTACGTATGGCATTATTGAAGAAATCAATCATGTCACAGATGCTCCGAGTCATTTTACTAGTTACATTTCAAGTGATTTTGGTGATACGAAGGCCACCATAGGTTATATGAATCGATTGGAAATGAATTATGTTAAAGCTAGAGTTGTTTGTAATACGGGGAATATATATACACCTGTATTAAACGGGAAACAAGTTTCAATTTGCACCGAAGAGGATATTAAAGTTGCACTAGGTTTAAGAGATGTTAAACACCCCCTTGTCTGCGGATATTTGCAAATGTATCAAGGAGATGACACACGTAAAGTTAAAGTAGAATTGGATTCCCACTTTTTGATTGGTCCAGAAGGGGCTCATTTAAATATATCGGGCATATCTGGATTGGCTGCAAAAACATCTTATTCTATGTTTCTGCTTAATGCCATTCAACATAAGTTTAGATTGGAGGATGGGAGCTCTGCCGCGTTTGTGTTTTTCAATGTAAAAGGTAGGGACTTGATGGCAATTGACGAGGCTAATTCCGAATTGTCAGAAGTAGATAAAAAAATATATACAGAGTTGGGATTATCTGCAGAGCCTTTCAAGAATGTGAAATTCTACTATCCATATAGCAAAGATGAAGCGATGGAAAATGTACAATCATATGCAAAACCCGATGATGTTAGTCGTCAAAAAGAAAATAACAAAGCTTTTACTTATAAATTTACTTTTGATAAATCTCAAGATAAATTGGATTTGTTGCTTGCTAATGAAGACGATAGCACAGGAACTCTGGAAAGTTGCGTGAACTTTGTCATTAACAAGGAAGGTGTTTTCTCAGGAATTGACAAATGGACTTCTTTAGAAGAAGCTATAGGGAAAGCCACTCAAGCTGGAAATAAAGACAATAAGAACAAGGAGATTCAGGTGACAAGTTGGCGAAAATTCAAGCGGTGTATTAGCAAAGCTATTAAAAATGATGTGTTTGCAAAAACGCAGACGGACTTGGACGTGGATTTAACAGATGAAATACAGAACAATTTGAGAGCAGGTCAAATAATGGTGATTGACATCGCTCGTTTGGATGAAAATACTCAAAGTTTTGTGTTCGGCAGTGTTGCACGTGCTATTTATGATATGAAATTAGGAGCAGAACGTGACGATATTCCAGAAAAAGTTATTTTATTTGTCGATGAATTAAACAAATACGCTTCAACCGATGTTCCGAAGAATTCCCCTATTTTGAGACAATTATTAGATATAGCTGAACGTGGACGCTCATTAGGAATTATATTGTTCTCAGTAGAACAATTCCGTAGTGCAATACATGATCGTGTCAAAGGAAACTGTGCAACACATGCATATGGTCGCACAAATGCAATAGAGGTTTCTAAATCCGACTACAAATACATTCCGAAAGTATATCAAAATATGATGACTCGCCTTTCACCTGGTGAATACATCATTTCAAACCCTGCTTTACGTTCGTTAGTAAATATAAAATTCCCAAGACCAACATACAAACAATTCCCTAATGGATAAAACAAGCAATATGAAAGAACACAAGTCAAAAGTGGGGAAAAACTTGATTTCCATGCTGATGTTTCAAATGTATGGAGATTCAAAATTGATTTATCGTGAGTATATTCAAAATTCACGAGATGCAATAAATGACGCGGTAAAAAGTGGCATCTTAGACAAAATTACAGATGGAAGAATATCCATCACCATTGATAAAACAGAGAGAAGTATAACAATCGAAGACAATGGGACCGGCGTGTCTTATAAAAATGTAGAACCTGTTCTGCTTGATATTGCTGATTCAACGAAAGATGGTGAAACATCTGCAGGTCAATTTGGGATAGGGAGATTAGTAGGTGGGTATTTTTGTAAGAAGCTCTCTTTTAGAACATCCTTTCAAGGAGAAGATATGGGTTCCGAAATAATTTTTGACATTGACAAAATCAAACAGATATTGGATGACGTAAACGACCGTTCAACTGCAACGGAAGTGATTGACAAAACAACTGATTTGAATCTGTTTGAAGAAGACAAGTTAAAACATTATTTTATCGTCAAACTAGAAGATATTCATCCAGATTATCCTGAACTTTTGAATGAAAACACCATATCGGAATATCTCAAGGAAGTTGCCCCCATTGACTACTCTATGCCGTTTAAAAATCGATTGATTGCGACAAGCATTCCTGACGAATACAAAGAACTGCAAAATAGTATCGGACATTTTCAAATTTCGATCAATGATTCAATTTCCCTAAAGAAACGTTATGGATTGACAATTGATGGTACTGGTGATGATATTCTCGGATTAGAATATTTCAGTCTGAAGGATGAAATATTCGGATTATTGGCGTGGGGATGGTATGCAATTACTCCATTCACAAAGTCAATACCAGTTTCCGACAGGAACAGTTGTTTCCGGTTAAGAAAACATAACATTCAAGTAGGAGATGCAAATCTTCTGACGTCATTCTTCCCTAAAAATGAAACGAGAGGAAACAAATATTTCTATGGAGAAATCCATGTTGTGAATCCTAAAATAAAACTAAATAGTGCCCGAGATGGGTTAGCCCCAACGCCAGAATCTGAAAAGTTAAAATCACTTATTCGCGACAAGTTCGATGAGCTTGTTAAATTGTATCATTTGGCTAATGACATGAAAATTGTTGTCAGAAATTACAACAATATTGAAAGTGAGGAAAGTTCTATCTCGGTGAAACAAAAACAACAAAATGCTGTGCTTGAAAGATTTCAGCAAAAAGAGAAATCTAAAAATGCCCAATCATCAGCAGCAAAACAAGTTATTGAGCATTACAGACAAAAAGTCAACTTACAAGCTGAGGGACCGGAGGCGGGTGAGACTACAGCTTTGAGAAATATTAGTTTGTTGGATACTACTCCAGCTACTATAGATCCATTTGAGATATTAAAGGAAAAGATGACTCTTTCTGACATAAAGCTTACTAAACGTATATTTGACTTGTTTACTTCAAATTGTCCTCAAAAGCACATGGAACTAATTGAGGAATTAAAGAAAAAAGTGATAAAAGATTTGGCTTAAGATGTCACAACAAAGAAGAAAAAGGAAAGTTCTGCTAATTGAGCCGAATTATGCGAACAAATTTCCTCCTGTAGGATTAATGAAAATCTCCACTTATTATAAAATGTTAGGAGATGAAGTCGTATTTTACAAGGGAGACTTGAAACAATTCGTGATAGAACGTGTTGCGGACAAATGTATTGATGCATTCTCCCAGATTGATTCTAGTGTTGAATGGTGTTTTAAGAGAGAGAGCTTCATTGAGTATTTTCGAACAAAACGTAATGAATTCGCAGATCAGTTGGATATAGATGAATCGGAAATGTCTCTTTTGCTTTGGGCAAAACTTGTTGAGTACAAAGACTATTATTGGAAAGGGATTTGGAAGAACAAGCAAGAAAAAGAGTGGGACATAGTAGGTGTGACGACTCTCTTTACATTTTACTGGGACATTACCGTTGAAACTATCAAATTTGCTAAGTTGCTTGTTAAAGACGAAAAAAACCTTATGGTTGGCGGTGTACTTGCTTCAATCCAGCCTGAAGAATTATCGATTGCTACGGGATTAGGAATTCATAAACGTGGTAATCCTGGAGGAATACATGTAGGTATTCTTCATCCTGGAGATCTTGATCTAAACAACAAGATTCCCATAGATGAATTAGAACTCGATTATTCTATACTTGATGAAATTGACTACCAATACCCAATGTCAAATGCTTACTATCGATATACTACGCGAGGCTGTGTTAGAAATTGCTCGTTTTGCGCTGTTAAGACACTCGAACCTGTTTACCAAGACTATATTCCTCTTAAAATTCGCATTGATAAAATTCGAGATAAATATGGAGAACAAAAAGATCTCCTCTTGATGGATAACAATGTGTTAGCCTCCAAGCATTTTGTCCAAATTATTCAAGAAATCAAGGATTGTGGATTTGAAAAGGGAGCAAAGTTTGTCCAGCCTAATTTGCTAGATATCAGTGTAAGAAACCTGAGAGACGGGGCTAATGATCGAGCATATATTCGAAAAACACAGAAGTTGTTGATGGAACTGTATGAGAAACTGAAAGATAAAGAAGAATCTTACTTTGCCTATCAGATCTTATTTCAAAAATATCACATAAATAAGTTGCAATCAGCTACGAAAAAGAATATTCTTGCTGCATACGATGACCTAAAGGAATTGGTCGAAAAACATTATCAGCCAGGGAAAGGAAAACTGCGTTTCGTTGACTTTAACCAAGGCCTTGATGCGAGATTATTTACTCCAGAAAAGGCGAACCTATTGGGACAGATAGCTATTCGCCCAGTCCGTATTGCCTTTGATAATATTCGTACAAAGGAATCATATTGCACTGCAATCAATTTGTGTAAAAGAGCAGGAATTAAAGAGTTTTCAAACTATTTGCTCTATAATTATTTGGATCACCCAGATGAATTGTATGAACGATTACGAATAAACGTTGATTTGTGTGATAAGCTTGGCGTTAGTATATACTCTTTTCCAATGAAATATCATCCTATACGAAAAGTACCTGAAATGGTTGAGGATTTTTCACATAATAGAGATTATATAGGCATCCATTGGAATAGAAAATATATCCGTGCTATTCAAGCTATATTAAATAGCACGAAAGGTAAAATAGGAAAAGGGACCTCCTTCTTCAAGAAAGCATTCGGAAATGATATTAATGAGTATCACAAATTGCTTGAAATGCCAGAATCTATGATAATCTATCGTTTCTTCTTCGAGTGGTTAGGTATTGAGAAGGGAGTGTTAGCTGCAAATAGTAAATTGGGACATAGTTTAGAACACATGTCTGTTCAAGCATGGTGGGATTGTTTCAAAAAATGCGAAAGAACATTGCCTGCAGACATTTGGAATGCAGTACTAGCGTTTATTCACAAGAACGATTTCGAATGCGATTGTCAGCACTTTGATGATCCCATGATAAAAAAATTATTGTCTTTCTATGAAAACAATCGGAAATCCATAATTGAATCGGATACGGAACTCTACCTTATGAAAAAAGAGTATGACAATGACCCAACAATAAAGGCAAAACGCCATAATCGTATTCAATAGTTTTTCATCACCATTTGAATTTTAATTGACCCGCTATGAAAAAACACCTCACTCTCCTCCTCGCCTGCCTTCTCTTCGCAGGCACCACATTCGCCCAGCAGCACCTCTCATTCAAGGGTGTTCCCATCGATGGCACGTTGAAGGCATATACCGATGCCATGGTGAAAGCTGGTTTCCACTATGAAGGAACCCAAGATGGAGTGACCTTGTTGACGGGCGACTTCGCAGGATACAAAAACTGTATTGTCGGCGTATCAACGCTGAAGAATTGCGATGTAGTTAACCGTATCGCTGTCCTCTTTCCCGATAGAGACACATGGCCTTCACTGCTGAATGAATATGAACATCTGAAGGAGATGCTGACGGAGAAGTATGGTGCTCCTTCGGATTCCAAAGAGCAATTCACAGGATATGTTGGAGATTATAATAACGCTCTTATCATGCATGCCATTAAAAATGGTGAATATGTGTGGTATACAACATTTACAACAGAATTGGGTGAGATTGAGCTCTCTCTTGTAGAGGGGACCGATTACCAAACCGGCAAAGTAATGTTGTCCTACTACGACAAGGCTAATTCCGACAAGGTGCGCAAGGCAGCCATGGATGATCTGTGATCTTCCGCTTTTCGCCAAAGCGCTCCCCCTTGCGCGCCCGTCATTCCGTTTGGCCATCACGCCATACCGAAAACGCTTGCCACTGCCGATAGCCTTGCATTATCGGAATGACCGGACATTTGCGGGCCAAACGGAATCTCCGTCTCGCAAGTGTATGGGGTGACGGAAGAACGCGGTTCTCGATAACCCGTTCCCTTGCGAGTCTGGGGTTCCGTTTGGCGTCTCCTCCCTCGCGAGCCACCGCCTGCCATGACGGTCTCTGCCCGCACTTGCGGGACAACGCATTCGTCTTCGGCCAAACGGAATGGCGGTGCGCGGGTCGTCAAATAAAGAAGAATAATTGGGGCTTGTATGAGAGAAAATCTTATTTTTGCAGGTTGATTTGAATCGATTCTGACAAGAAAGAAAAATTAGGTTATGATAACCGATATTAACATAAAGAATTACAAGTCCGTGGTGGATGCGAGCCTGCCTCTTGGCCGGTTCAATCTCCTTATTGGTGCCAACGGATGTGGCAAATCGAACATCTTGGAAGGCATTGCCTTGGCGGCGGCTGCCAGTTCCGACAAACTGGATTACGAGTACTTTGCGAATCGCGGCATCCGGATTGTCGCTCCCCGGTTGATGTTGCCCGCGTTTGACGGGATGGAAAACGACACGATAACGGTGAACATCAAGAATGACAACGATGTAGTATTTGACATTCGATACAACAAAGAAGCAAAACCCGCGCGTTGGGAAGCGGAACAGGTTTATTGTAAAGATGCAAATCCGGACATCAGCCAATTTCTCATTTTCTCCCTGGAAGAGAGTGTCTTGCGAAAGGCGGATGACTCCAACCGGACCTATCCTTTGGGCCTTCACGGCGAAGGACTTTTCCCCTATCTGAAAACGCTCGCTCAACGTGACGATGGTGTCGCCATCTTTGACGAAATCAAGGATAATCTGAAGATTCTTGATTGGTTTGACGACATGCAGGTGCCTTCCGGCCAATTGTCTTCCGAATTTAACCTCAAACTCAAGGACAGTTACTTGTCCGAAACCCTCAACACTTTCGACCAGCGCAGTACAAACGAAGGATTCCTTTATTTGCTGTTCTATCTGACACTGATTATTTCAGACGAAGCCCCGAGTTTCTTCGCTATAGAGAACATCGACACAGCGTTCAACCCGAAGCTTTGCCGTGAGGTGATCAAACGTCTCATTGTACTCGCACGGAAACATAACAAACAAATCATCGCCACGACGCACAATGCGTCGGTACTTGATGGCATGGATCTATACGAGGATGATGTCCGTTTGCATGTGGTCCGCCGCTCAATCGACGGCTACACCATGACCAATAGGGTTGTATTGAAAGAGAATATGACGATGGGCCTTTCGGAAGCATGGGTGAAAGGTATTATCGGCGGCCTGCCGGACAATTTTTAACGACAAAACTAAACGATTAAAACTATGAAAACAATAGCATTGGTTTGTGAAGGAGTGTCTGAGAGCAAGATACTCACCTATATCATCAACAGATATTTGGATGGCGACGTGGTGGTGAACTCGATCCAACCGTCGCTCACGACAGCCCATGGACTGGAGAAACAGGCTTCCGAAGGCGGATGGCTGCAAGTGTTGAATCATTGTTCTGATGAAATGCTTAAAGACATCATGGCGGCGAATGACTACCTCGTTATCCAAATTGATACGGACACTTGTAATCAGAAACATTACGATGTGAATCCATATAACGAAGACAACCAAAAAATCACCGATGATGTTTTGTACGAGCGCGTATGTGCCCGGCTAAAACGGGATATCAGTCCTGAAATTTGGGACAAGTACTCTGGCAGGGTGATTTTTGCGGTATGCATTAACGAAACCGAATGTTGGCTGTTGCCGCTTTATTATGAAAACGACGCTAAAAAGCGTTGTGCCACCACAAACTGCATCTTTATTTTGAACCAGCGACTCCAAAACGAAGGCATCGGTATTCCCGAGGACAAGAAAAACACTCCGGAAGCCGTCAAGGTATATCAACAAGTGTTGAAGAAAATGAAACGGAAAGACATCCCTGTAATCGCCCAATACAACTATGGATTCCGAAAGTTCGTGGAGCAGATGGAGACCATTCGGAGAGAAAACTCAAACGAAACCGTATGATGAACCATAGTCTAACATAACAAATTTTTGACGACAATGACATTACCCCAAGATACCAGACTGCCCATATCCGCGCTTGCAAGGATATTTAGCAACACGACCGCAACGTACAAGTTCTATTGGTTTGTGGCCATGCTGGATATCGTGGTGAAAGAACGGAGAACCAACATCTCGTTTTGGGAAATCATTGCAGGAATGGTGGCGGAATCCTGGTATCCCATCCATTTTTTCAAACTCTCATTTGGCAAGTCGGATTCATTATACACGCAATCATTGGCTCTTCAACAAGAGCTGAATATCCCGATTGACGCAAGCAAAGACAAAATCAAGCGGATTTTGCTCGATAATTTGAATGACAATCGAGTTAAAAGCCTGTTGCGAGTCTTCTCGCTCAATGTTCCCTATCGGTTTTTGTCACCGTGGATAAGCTACACAACGGATCGAGATGTTGAATACCGTTCCCGGACGTTTGAGTCCAATTGTCTGTATGCCCTTTATGGCGAATTTGTTGAAGTCAATCCTGCATGGATAGATTATCTGACAGAACATTATGGCATTTTGCACGACTTTGCCTTTTGGAATCTGACGCTTTTCCTTCAAAAGCGTAACCCGAATGTGCCCGATGTGCCGTCAAAACTCATTAAGCCGATACAACGCGATTCTCTGACGAGACAGCGTAAGTTTTGGGACACCTACATCAATATGGTAGGAAGTATCAATTGCATATATACGGGCAAAATGTTGTTCCCGAAACAATACGATTTAGACCACTTTGTACCTTGGAACTTCGTGTCGCACAATTTATTATGGAATCTGATTCCCGCCGATTCAAGCGTCAACTCATCGAAAAGCAACAATTTACCATCTTTGGATGTTTATCTTGAACCATACGCAAAACTGCATCGGGAAGCATTGAGGACATTGTATCCTATGAAACCGAATGACAAGCTGTTTGAAGATTATTTGATGGTTCACGATTCGATTCCCGATTTACTCCAACTTTCAATTGGAGACTTTTGCACCGTCTTTCGGAAAACATTTGCCCCCATGGTCCAAATCGCCGAAAATATGGGGTTCGCCCAATGGACAGGAAAACAATTTATTCACTAATAATCAATACCTTATGAAGAGAACAAAAAACAACCCGCATCTCACGGCCATCGAACGTACTTCTATGTCATACCCGACACGATGGCTAAAACAGCACAACCTGCTAAAGGGCGAAATCTTGGATTTTGGCTGTGGCTACGGTTTTGACACGGACCAACTGAAAAACGAGGGCTATGACATTGTTGGGTACGACAACTACTATCGTCCCGATTACCCCACAAAACGTTTTGACACAATCATTTGCAATTATGTGCTCAATGTGCTTGAACCAGATGAGCAGGCGGAGGTGTTGATGTCTGTCTCGGAGTTGCTCAAACCGTCTGGAACAGCCTATTACGCTGTCCGTAGGGATTTGAAGACCGAAGGCTTTCGGATTCACTACGTTCACAAGCAGCCCACATATCAGAGCAATGTTGTGCTGCCGTGTAAAAGTCTGTTCAAGAACGAGAACTGCGAGATTTACGAGTATCGCCACTTCAACCAAACTCAGTATAAACGGCTCTACCGATTGGAGAAAGACTGTGTGTTTTGCCAACTCAATCCAAAGGTGGAATTGTTGAGTGAAACCGCAACCGCAGTAGCTTTCTTGGATGGTTATCCAGTTAGCGAAGGGCACACTTTGATAGTCCCCAAACGGCACGTCGCCAACTATTTCGACTTGACAATCCACGAACAGCGTGCCTTATGGCTATTGGTGAACCGCTGCAAGAATATCTTGACGGAACGATATAATCCCGACGGCTTCAATGTCGGCATCAACGTCAACGAAGCTGCTGGGCAAAGTATATTCCACGTGCATATTCATCTGATCCCGCGTTACAAAGGCGATGTTGAGAATCCAAAAGGCGGGGTGAGAGGGGTGATACCGGAGAGGCAGGGGTATTAACATTTACTAACATTAGTATTATTATAACAGATAAACAAAGCAATATGATTAATATTTTACACATATCAGACATCCATTTTGGTTGTAATAAACCTGAAGAGGACGGGGTCGTATTTGATGCATTCTTTGAGGATTTAAAAGACACAATGCAAAAGAATAATAATGATGAGAATTATTGCATTGTTTCTGGTGATTTAGTCTATAAGGGATGTAGCGACCACGAATATCAGCTATTCTATCGTGATTTTATCTGCAAATTGACTCAAATCATTCCTTTAAATAATATCATGGTTATAGCAGGCAACCACGATTTAAATCGGAATTGGGTAGAAAATAATTTAGAAAAACATAAAGAGGATATTTACAAGAAAAGAACGGAAGTAGAATGCAATGATTATTTGAACGAAGAAGATTGCCAGTTGTTTGCCAAATTTACTCCATTCAATAATTTTTGTAAAGAGCTATATCCTTCTTCTGAATACGATTTGACTGGATATTACCGAAATATCACTCCTGATATATCAATTTTTATGTTAAATTCTGCATTATGTTCGTCTGGAGGTGCTGATGGTATTGTTGATGAAGGGCACCTTGTTGTTGATACTAGAAAACTTAATGATTGGATCTTGAATAACAAGGGTAGGACAAAGATTTTGGTAATGCATCATCCAATTGCACATCTAAAAGAGAATTGGCAAAATGAAATAATAAGCATGTGTAAGAACGGTATTGATTATGTTTTTGCAGGACATCTACACGATCAAAATGTTTATCAAATAGATGATGGTGCTAAAGTCTTCATTTCTCCACAATTATATTCAAGCAAAGCGGATATTAATGGTTATTCAATTATTAGATTTAATCGAGGTACTCTCATGGAGATAGCCTATAAGGAGTGGAATAGAAGGCATAGGAAATTTATGAATGGGCAGTCTTTTACAGGTACAAATGAAGGAATATGGGTAAATGCTGTAGAACAAAAAAGTTTACCGGAGAAAGAAATAATCGAAATAAAACTGCAAGAGGATTTTGATAATGCAATGACAACATTTGGCATAAAACCCCTGTGGGTTGAGCGATTGCTGAACCCTCAAAGTCTTAATCAACGCCATGAGAAAACAGAAAAGGATTTAGACTATTTAGATGTTCTTAATGGAGATGCCTCATATCTAATAATCGCTCCTGCTCAATTTGGTTTAACATGTTTTGGAAAGTATTTGGCATTAAAAGCTTGGCAAAATTTAGAACAAAGATGGGTGTATATTGATGCAAAAGAATGGACTTTGTCTAAAGTAGAGCCGGATTTTCAAAAAGCACACAGTCATTTATGTATATCCAATGATGTGTCAAATGGAATTATTATTGACAATTGGAAGAATAATTATCGTGAAATTGAGAAAATTGTTTCTAAGCTAAAACGTTTAATTGGGAACAAGCGAGTCTTATTTTTAACACATGGAACCGATCCCATAAGTATTGATTTAAATATCGAAGACTTCTCAGGGATGAAGTGTTTGTTCCTTAAAGAAATATGCCGTAAAGATCTTCGAATAGTAGTAAATAGTGTTGACGGAGAACATGAAATAGCTGATGAAGATGTGGTTGTTGAACGCCTTAATCAAGATATTATCGCCTTGAACATGCATAGAACTCCACACAATTCTATACAATTTTTAAAATCATACACTAAAAATTTCGAGAAAAGGCCAATAAATAGGACTAAAGTGATAGAGGGCGTATTACGTGCCATTTTCGATAATCCGGGAAATTTGACATATGGAAGCGAAATTGACGACAGTAATTGCAAATTTATTATGGGCTATTTCTGCCAAAAATTGATTGAATCAGGGGAATTGTTCTTCACTCACGAGGAGTATATCACACAATGCAAACCTTTTATAGATATGCATTATAATTCGACAAATTTATATGATTTGTTGCAAATTCTAATAAATAATCAAATAATAGAGCACGTTGGTGATGTTTTGCAATTCAGACAGGTTTATTGGGTGAGCTATTTTGCTGCCTTGCGTATGAAAGACGATCCCGCATTTGCAAAATACATGTTCAATAATAAAAACGGGTTATTTAATGCTGATTTAATTGATTTCTACACAGGTGTTGATGGTAGAAACACTGATGCGGCAATTAATCTTTCACAAAAAATCAAAGAACTATCATCTTCAGTTACTCACCATGTTGGAATTGATGGTGATTTTAATCCATTTAAAAATATAAAATGGAAATTAACAGAAACACAACCGGGTATTACGCAAGAAAATCTGGAAGAACGAATAAAACAATCAAGAATGCCAGATGAAATAAAAGAAGCTGTGGCAGACAGAAATTTCGATAGTGTTAGACCTTACACACAGCAAATATATACATTCCTAGATGAATTTGACGTAAGGAATCTTATGCAGGCACTAGTTTCGGGCTCTAGAGCTCTGAGAAATAGCGAGTTTATAAAACCTGAAGATAAGGAAGATTTGTCAAATGCAATATTTAATGGTTGGGAAGTACTGATGAGAGTTTTGTTTTATATAGCACCACTTATGGCTAAAAATGGGTATGGCGGATATGGAGGAGCAAGTTTTAAATTATCAGATGATTTTCCAAAAGAATATGCTGAATGTCTAACACAAATAATTGTCTCAATGCCCTATAATATTGTTCAATGGTATAAAAACGACGTTTTTTCGGATAGATTATCCTTGTTGTTTGAAAAGTATGTCAAAGAACATGATAATGAAATCGTCAGACATCTTGTTGCTTTGATTATTTGTAACTGTCGTCCTAAAAATTTTCAACAAATATTGTCATCGTACATAGGTACAATTGGTAAGAACACATTCTTTTTAGGAGATTTATACTCCTCGCTTCGCAATAATTATAGTTTTGAATTTATGTCCACGAAAGAATTGTCACAAACAGCTTCTCTAATTAAATCATGTTACATTAAACATTTGAAAGGTGTAATAGAACCGGGTCGTGATTCTATTTCAAAGTTCGAACTGTATAAAGGTCAATTACCTGAAAGGTTAGTTGATGAAAACGAATGAAAAGATACAGATAAGAAAGTTAATCACCCTAAAAATATGTGATTTTGCGTTTATTTAACATGGACAACAACAACATATTAACCCACCTCCGCGCCCACTCAGAAAACGAAGTCGTGGAGTTTAAGGCGGCGAAAAACAACTTCGACGTGGATGATCTTGGCAAGTACTTTTCCGCGTTGAGCAACGAGGCCAATCTGCGCGAAAGGGATTTCGCGTGGATGGTGTTCGGCGTCGACAATAAGACACATGCGATAACCGGAACATCCTTCAAAGACGGGGAGCAAGCCCTGAACAAGCTGAAACAGGATATGTCGCAGCATACGACCGACAATCTGATTTTCAGAGAGATTGTGCCTGTCTTTGTGGATGGGAAACGGGTGCTGCTTTTCAAAATCCCGGCTTCGCCCCGCAATATCGTGATGCATTGGAAAGGCATTGCCTACGGACGCGATGGAGAAAGTCTGAAACCGTTGAACCAAGCCAAACAGGATGAAATCCGCCGCCAACCGCCCATTCCCGACTGGTCGGCGCAGTTGGTGCCTGACGCCACAATTGCAGACCTCGATGAGCTAGCTTTGGCAACGGCTCGGGTGATGTACAAGAAGGTACACTCATCCAACATTTCCGGCGATGAGGTGGACAAATGGAGCATGGAAGAGTTTTTAAGCAGCAGCAATATGATGCGCGACGGACAGCTCACGCGTGCTGCCATCCTTTTGTTGGGTAAACCGACATCTTTGGACAAGATTCACCCGGCTGTGGCTCAAATCACGTGGACGCTCGAAGACGAAGAGGCCATTGTGGAAGATTATGAGCACTTCTCCATCCCATTTCTGCTGACTGTTGACAAAGTCCTGGCTAAGATCCGGAACAAAACTATGCGCGAGCTGCCCGGCGGAACGCTTTTCCCCGACACGATGAAGCAGTACGATGAATACACTATCCGCGAGGCCCTCCATAATGCCATCGCCCACCAAGACTACACGTTACAGCAAAGGATTGTCTTTGTGGAGAGCCCCGGACAGCTGTATTACGGGAACGGCGGCACCTTTATCCCCGGAACGATTGAGAAAGCCATTGAGCATAAGGGACCACAGCTGCACTACCGCAATGAGTGCCTCTGCAAAGGCATGGTGCATTTCAACATGATAGACACCGTTGGGCGGGACATCAAGAAGATTTTCACCGAACAGCGGAACCGCTTTTTCCCGATGCCGGATTATGACATTGATAACGAGAACCGGCTGATTGGGGTCACGGTTTACGGGAAAATGCTGGATGAGAAGTATTCCACATTGCTGAAGAACAATAAAACGTTGACCTTAAAGGAGTGTATCTGGCTCGATGCCGTCCAAAAGAAACGCCCGCTCACAAAACAAGCGGTCGAACATCTGAAAGCACGAAACCTGGTGGAGGGGCGCGGGAAGGATCTCACCATCTCATTAGGCGTGGCAAGACTCACGCACCAGGTGGGCCAATATACGAGGAACAAAGGACTCGCATACGATGCGTTGAAAAAACTCATTCTACAATTTGCATATAATGCAGGGGAAGACGGTTTTAAGCGAGTTGAGCTATTTGAAGGGGTAGAACACGCACTACCTTACCTGAAAGACCGGAAAGCCAAACAATACTACATTACTCGTTTGTTGGTGAAATTACAAAAGGAAGGCATGTTGGTTTCCCAGAATAGGAAATGGTATATAACAGAAAAAGGTGAAGCTGAACTTCGCACGTAAATCCGCACGTAAATTCGCACGTAATTCGTGTATGATTTCGCACGTAATTTAGACGTAAAGTTATTGTAATATGTTTATAATCAATTGTTTTTGTGTTTATATTACAAGAAAATTCGTGTGAAATTCGCACGTAATTCGTGTGAAATTCGCACGTGAACAAGATCCTCCCTTGTCCTCACCGCGTCCTTGCTCCGCGGCCCCGCCACATCGTCATCCCCGTCAGGGGATGCATGTCTGTGGAATGGATGCCCGTGCGGTTCCCAAATCCCCGTAGGGGATTCATATTCAACGGTTTGCAAACACATCGGGATGCCCGTTATGCAACCCCTCACGGGGTTGTGGGGCACGCGGGAATGCCACCGTGCTACAGATATGGAAGCCCTGACTGGAGCCACCGCCTGCCTCATCCGTCTCAGTCAGCACTTGCGGGTCAACGCATTCGTTTTCCGGCCAAACGGAATGGCGGTGCGGATGACGTTAGTGCTGGGGGTGACGATAATGCGGTCGTTTGTCAGGGTAGGGGTTGTCGAATGTGCAGTGGCCGTCACCCAACGACAGCCCGCATGCGCAAACGCCACCAATCAACGCACCTCCATTCCGTTTGGCCATCACGCCATACCGAAAACGCTTGCCGTTGCCGATAGCCTTGCATTATCGGAATGACCGGACATTTGCGGGCCAAACGGAATCTTCGTTTCGCAAGTGTATGGGGATACGGAAGAGCGCGCTTCTCGATAACCCATTCCCTTGCGAGTCTGGGGTTCCGTTTGGCGTCTCCTCCCTCGCGAGACACCGCCTGCCTGGTCCGTCTCTGCCCGCACTTGCGAGTCACAGCCTGCGCTTTTCGGCCAAACGGAATGGTGGTGCGAGGGCCGTTAGTGCTGGGGTTGACGATAATGCGGTTGTTCGTCAGGGTAGGGGTTGTCGAACGTGCAGTGGCCGTCACCCAACGACAGCCCGCAACTGCAAACGCCACCAATCAACGCACCTCCATTCCGTTTGGCCATCGCGCCATACCGAAAACGCTAGCCCTTGCCGATGACATCGCATTATCGGAACCGCCGGACATTTGCCGGCCAAACGGAATCTCCGTCTCGCAAGTGTATGGGGTGACGGAAGAGCGCGGCTTTCGATAACGCGTCCCCTTGCGAGTCGGAGGTTCCGTTTGGCGTGTCCGCCCTCGCGAGACACAGCCTGCCTTGTCCGTCTCAGTCAGCACTTGCGAGTCAACGCATTCGTTTTCGGCCAAACGAAATGGCGGTGCGCGGGTCGTTAGTGCTGGGGTTGACGATAATGCGGTCGTTCGTCAGGGTAGGGGTTGTCGAACGTGCAGTGGCCGTCACCCAACGGCAGCCCGCAACTGCAAACGCCACCGGACACCGCACCTTCATTTCGTTTGGCCGCATCACATTCCCAAAAATTCCCTATCTTTGCCGAAAATTTCCATTATGCGAAAAACAACGTTCATCATTCTTTTTACCACTATGACAATATTCGGGTTTTCACAGGAGGATTGGTTTGGTTTCAACCGCTTCAAGGCTGACAATGAGCGCATTGCCAAGAGCGGCGACTACCCAGAGGTGGTCTTCATGGGGAACTCCATCACCGAGAACTGGGCCTTCTACCATCCCGACTTCTTCATCGAGCAGCACTATTGCGGCAGGGGCATTGGCGGACAAACCTCGACGCAGATGCTGGCGCGCTTCACCGCGGACGTCGTCAACCTCCATCCCAAGGCGGTGGTCATTATGGCGGGCACCAACGACGTGGCGCATAACACCTATTGGGTGGAACCCGACAAAGTGGTGGAGAACGTGGTGGCAATGTGCCAATTGGCCCGCGCCAACGACATCGTGCCGCTCATCAGCTCCATCCCGCCGTGCGCCTCCTTCGCGTGGAACCCCGACATCGAGGATGCCGCCCAGACCATCGTCAACATTAACGAGCGGCTGCGGGAGTATGCCGATGCCCATAACATCGTCTATGTGGATTACCATTCCGCCCTGGCCGACGAGCATGGCGGCTTTCCCGCGAAACTCAGTGCCGACGGCTGTCACCCCAATCCCGACACCTATTTCATCATGGAGGAGTTGGTGCTGAAGGCGATTGGCGAGGCATTGAGATAGCCGTTACCACTCGTCCTCTTCTATGATCTCTATGACTTCGACGTTGCCCGGGTGGTAGATGAACTTCACGATGGTCGAGGTGGAGGTGAGCTCGCCGTCTTCGCAGCCGCAGATGACAAGCGTGTAATGCGTGCCGTCCACCATCTGGTTTTCGTAGGATAAATCCCATCGGCTCGTCCCTGTGTAATAGTACCAATCCATGAATCCGTACTCCTGATACATCCCCACTATCGAGTACAAATAGGCTGTGGCTGCACCGTAGTGGTTGTATATAATCTCGGATTCCTCAAACTGCCAAACGTACGTGAGGGTGTCGTTGGAGGGGTTAATGGTGAATACCTCCCCCTCGAAACTGACGTCGAAGTGCAGGTCGCGCTGCGGTATCGGTTTGGTGTGGAAAGTGCAGACCACCGGTTCACCGAGGAGATCGTGGTTCTTGGGGTTTATTTGGAACACAATAAACTTGTAGTCGAGGTCATCGTACGGCAACTTTTCGGAAAACTGCCGGGTGCCGCAGTAAAAATTGATGTCCAGAAAATTGCCATCCTCAAAATAGGAGAAGGTATGCTCCATTATTCCAATCGCTTCTTCGCAGATTTCGGACACGGGTCTGTTATAGTTTTCTTCATTTTCGCCCACGCAAATATAAGTGTAGTAGGCGTGAGGATTTTCCGGGGCCACAGTGATGCGTGCGCGGCTGCCCGACACTGATTCGACCTTCACCTTGATGTCGGTGGGGAGCGTCTCGTCCCGATGACAGCCGGCGAACAGCAACAGACTTAAGACTATAAGTGACAAAGGTCTTTTCATAATCGTAATTGCTTGTTATTTCAGTATTTTACTTACCGTGAGAATGAATTTTATGGCTCCGGCCTGGTGGTTGCCGTAGTGGTCGAAGTCGAGCGTTACATCGTTTCCCTTGAAATACTCCTCTGCCTTGAGGGCGTTGGTGAAGGGCACGGTTTTGTCGTCCATGCTGTGGAAGATATAGACGGGGGAGCGGGGGGTGAAATAGAGGATAGAGTTCATCATCAACGACCGATAGAGCTTGGCGGTCTGCGGGTTGCTCTTGTCGCGTCCCACCTCGGTCATCAGGTCGCTCACTTTCCGGGCGTTCAGCATGGTGTTGATTTCGCCCACGGAGTATCGTTTGGAGTTCACCCAGTCGTCCAGGTGCTCCATCAGGATGGGCTTGAAGAAGTCACTGAGGTTCAGGTTCAGGTCTTCGCCTTCGTTGATGCCTTGCACGATCATCGGTACGGCGCAGGGGATGCCGGTTTGGTCCTCGAGCATCGCCACATCAAAGGTGGCCGCCATGTCGTAGGGGCCGCCGCCGGCGAACACTCGCTCGATGGGCATTTCGGTCTTGTGCCTGTTCTGCAGGATGTTCATCACGCCCAAGGTGGTGGACCCTCCCTGCGAATAGCCGACCAGGATCACCTTGTCGCTTTCGGGCTCCCTATTGATGGCTTTCAGATACGGTTTCACCGCCAAGGCCATATCGACCACGCTGCCGGCCGTGCTCGCCATGTGCATATAGGGATGCACGCGGTTCGCCGTGACGCCGTACCCGATGTAGTCGGCCATCACCACGGCGTAGCCTTCCGATGCCAGGATGCCTTCCAACGGGAAACATTCCGACGGACATTCGCGGTTGGCCCCGATGGTCCAGTGGCTTACCACCACCATGTTCCTAATCTTCCCTTTGGCTGGAAGCAGCACCTTCCCGGACAGCGTGATGGGGGATCCGTCGATGTCACTGCTGGTGTAGGTGCCCGCGATTTGGATGACCTTGTTGCTTTGGACGGCCTCCATCAGATGCGAAACCAGATCGGCCATGGAGACGCTGGCTATTTTCGTGCCGTCCTCGTCACCCAATTCCATGGTGCGGATTTCGGGGTTCAGAGCTCCGTCCACGATCACGTCGCTATATTTTACGCTCGTCACCTGGAACGAGTCGAAATCCACCATCTCGATTGTCGGCTTTTGGCAGGTTGTCAGAAGCACCGCCGCTATGCTGATAAAAAACCACTTTTTCATTCTTCTTACCATTTATAATAGAAACTGACTGAAAGGATGCGCGAAAAAAACTGATAGATATTCCGTGTATTGGAGAGGGCGTTGAGGGCGCCCAGCTCGACGGAGCCGCCCCACGGGCCGTTGCCGACTTCGGCGCCAAGGAAGTTCAGGTTGAAGGCCGGAGCCGCGCCGAAACCGCCCTGATTGTCGAAGGCCAAAAGCGCACCGACACCCACCCCCGAGTAGAGCCGCACCCACGGACGGTCGAAATAGGTGAAACGGGCTGTGGCCAACAGCGTCAGATCCCAGTTTCGAATGCTCTTCGACGGCATAACCATGTTGTGGTCTTTGTCGAAAACGCTTTCGCGCCAGAAAATCCCCTCCACGTCGGCCTGTATTCCCAGACTTGTCACCTTGGTCAACCGGTATTGGTACTCGCCGAAAAGGTGCCCAGTATAGCCGAAATCGAAGGTCTCGTAGTGAAGGTAATTGTCCGGAAGCACGTTGGGGTTGGTCCACGTGCCGCTCAAACTTGGACGGAAGAGAATCGTTTCCGTGATCATGTCTCCCCAACCGATTCTCACGCTGTGCCTGCTTTCGAGGGCGGGTTTGTCGTTTTGTCCATAGGCTGTTGGCAAAACCACCGATGCCAAAACTATGAATGTAATAAGGATATTTAATTTTCTCATCGTTTATTTTTGAGATTCTTTTACTTGTGATAACAATCAGGCTGCAAAAATACAAAAAAAATATCCACACGATTGTATATACAATCAAGAAAAAATGTACTTTTGCGCACCTTAAATGTGAGTGTGTTATTACTTTTTTATTCATCAAATTTTATTATCAAAATGAAAAGACACCTTTTATTTCTGTTGGCAATTTGCTTGGGCGGTCTGATGGCCGTGTCATGTGACCGTAACAACGAAAATGGGGAAGGTGGAGGAAGCGGAAGCGGAAGCTCCGAAACCAAAATCGCCATCCAATACCAAATGAAGGATTCGTTCACGCAAACAGGAGGAACCGCTACGGTGTCCCCGTGTTTCCATTACAACATCAAGTATGTGGATGCGACCGGTAAAACGGTGGAGGTGAACAACATCAGTGCACCGTGGACGCTTCCGGTGTTCGATGTCAAGTCTCCCTATACGGCGAAAATCGAGGGCACCATTGTTTACAATGAATCGGAACTTCCCGAGGAAGGCCCTATCAATTTCGGCGCAGTCCCGAACATCCATGTCTCCGCCAATGGCAAGACTTACGATTACGGCGATCCCATCACGGGCGTGTTCAGCTCGAAGCAGCAGTTCCTGGATTTCATCGCCACTCATCCGGATCGTCTGAAATTCAAAGTGGAAAAGACATTTTAATCCTTTGTCTTTTATCATACGTGATTTAAGAAGCCTGCTATTCCGGGCTTCTTTTTTTTTGCGTGTGGATGAAAATCTTCCGATCACGCTGTCTTTCCCATTCAGGAGACGGTCTGCCATTTTGTCACAGCCCACGTCTTTGCTCTTCGGATCGGCATCCTCCGTCTCGCGCCACGACGTGCCAAATTTCACTTTGAAAAACTTGGCACAGAATTTGCTAAGTATTCCGCCGTCAATGAAATGACGATAATTCAAACTTAAAATAAAAACAGTATGAAAAACATCAAACCTTTAGCAGACAGAGTTCTTGTGAAACCTGCAGAAGCTGAACAGAAGACCGCCGGCGGCATCATCATCCCCGACACCGCCAAGGAGAAACCCCAACAGGGCACCGTCATCGCCGTTGGACCCGGCAAGAAGGACGAACCCATGACCGTCAAGGTGAAGGACACCGTGCTCTACGGCAAGTACTCCGGCACCGAGATCCAACTCGACGGTGAGACTTACCTTATCATGAAAGAGAGCGACATTTACGCGATCTGCAAATAGTTAGCAGTTCCTGATTCGCCGACTATAAACACATTAAACCCTAAACCTTAAACATTAAACCCCAAAAATATGGCAAAAGACATTAAATATAACTGGGAAGCCCGCGAGGGTCTGAAGAAAGGTGTTGACGCATTGGCCAACGCCGTGAAAGTGACACTGGGACCGAAAGGCCGCAACGTCATCATCGACAAGAAATTCGGTGCGCCGCAAATCACCAAGGACGGTGTGACGGTCGCCAAGGAAATCGAGCTGCAGGAGCCCATCGAGAATATGGGTGCGCAGATGGTGAAGGAGGTTGCCTCCAAGACCAATGACCAGGCCGGCGACGGTACCACCACCGCCACCGTGCTCGCACAGGCCATCTTCAACACCGGCCTCAAGAACGTGACCGCCGGTGCCAACCCGATGGACCTCAAACGCGGTATCGACAAGGCCGTGGCCAAGGTCGTCGAAAACCTCAAGGCCCAGTCTGTGGAGATCAACGACAGCCACGAGAAAATCGAGCAGGTTGCGACCATCTCCGCCAACAACGACTCTGCCGTGGGCAAGGTGATTGCCGAGGCCATGCAGAAAGTCAAGAAAGAGGGCGTGATCACCATCGAAGAGGCCAAGGGCACCGACACGTACGTGAAGGTCGTCGAGGGCATGCAGTTCGACCGCGGTTACATTTCTCCTTATTTCGTGACCGACACCGAGAAGATGGAGGCCGTCTATGACACGCCGTACATCCTCATCTACGACAAGAAAATCAGCAACATGAAGGAGTTCCTCCCGATTCTGGAGAAGGTCGTCCAAACCGGCCGTCCGATGCTGATCATCTCCGAAGACGTTGACAGCGAGGCTCTCGCCACGTTGGTCGTCAACCGTCTGCGCGGCGGTCTGAAGATCGTGGCCGTCAAGGCTCCCGGCTTCGGCGACAGAAGAAAAGAGATGCTGGAAGACATCGCCATCCTGACCGGCGGCACCGTGATTTCTGAGGAGAAGGGTTACAAACTGGAAGACGCCACCCTCGAGATGCTCGGCACTGCGGAGAAGATCACCGTGGACAAGGAGAACACCACCATCGTCAGCGGAAAGGGCGACAAGAAGGCCATCGACGCCCGTATCGCCATGATCAAGTCCCAGATTGAGAAGACCACTTCCGACTACGACCGCGAGAAACTGCAGGAGCGTCTTGCCAAAATGGCAGGCGGCGTGGCAGTCATCTACGTGGGTGCAGCTTCCGAAGTGGAGATGAAGGAGAAGAAAGACCGCTTCGACGACGCTTTGCACGCCACTCGTGCCGCCATCGAAGAGGGTATCATCCCTGGCGGCGGTGTCGCTTACATCCGCAGCATCGCCGGCATGAAGGGCCTGAAGGGCGAGAACGAGGATCAGCAAATCGGTATCGACATCGTGCGCCGCGCTCTGGAAGAGCCGCTGCGTCAGATTGCTGCCAATGCCGGTAAGGAAGGTTCCGTCATCGTGAACGCCGTGGCCAAGGGCAAAGGCGACTATGGTTACAACGCCCGCACCGACGAGTACCAGCACTTGGTCGAGGCCGGTGTCATCGACCCGACGAAGGTCTCCCGCGTGGCTTTGGAGAACGCCGCTTCCATCGCCGGCATGTTGCTCACGACTGAGTGCGTGCTTGCCGAAATCAAGGAAGAGACGCCCGCCATGCCCGCCGGCGGTATGAACCCCGGAATGGGAGGGATGTACTAATAGCTAGCAGTTAGCAGTTAGCAGTTAAGGGGGAGCTCGAAAGGGCTCCCCTTTATTGTTTGGGAAGGTGATGTCGGCCGCGAAAGGGTGGGGTGGTTGATTCACACTCCTTCCGATTGAGGAGGTCAGCTCGGTCGATAAAAAAATCCCCGTAGCCGTTGGGCTGCGGGGATTTTCGATAGGGTAGGGCAGTCACTTACTGAACCTTGGCGGTCATGGTGATGGTGCGCACAGCGTTTGCGGGATCGTTGGTGATGAGATCGAAAGAGGCTTTCTGGTCGCTGTTGCGGTTGGGGGCCTTGAAGATGACCGTGATTTCCGCGGTGGCGCCGGAAGGAATCTCCGTCATGTTGGCGCTGACTTTGAATGCCGAGTTGCTGGACTCCAGGTTGCGGATGATCAGCGGGCTCTTGCCGGTGTTGCGGACAGTGATCGTCTGCGTCTTGGAGGTGTTCTTCTGCATTTGGCCGAAGTCAAGGGTGGTGGCGGAAACCTCGCTCACGGGGGCGCTCTTCAGCTGCTTCGGGGTCATCTTGGAGAAATCCTCCTTGATGTTCATGGCGTAATGCACGCGCTTCGTCGGCTCGATGGAGTCGTTGGTCTTGAAGGTGACTTGGTCTTTCGTCATGCCGTAGGCGTGGCGTTTGGAGGCGTCGTATTTCAGTACGATGAAGCCTTCCTGACCGGGTTTCAGCTCGTTGCCGAAGTTGCGGGTGACCTCGCTGACATACTCACCGCCCTTGTCGAGGATGATGCTGACGGGCTTGGTCCAGAAGTTGCGCACGTAGAAGGTGTCGGTAACCGACTCGGTGTTCATCAGATTGTGGGCCACGTCGGGTTCCTTGATACGCATCATACCGGCGGTCTTGGTGTAACCGGCGATTTCGAACTCTGTCGGGGGGCGTTTGATGACCTCGCCCTTGATGAAGATCATGTGCGGGGAGGCTTTCTCGTCCTGGATGAACTTGGGCTCATTGGTGGTCACGCGGATGTTCTTGTTGAAGGCACCGGGACGGTTGTAGGGGTTGTAGGTGGCCTCGATGTAGCCCTTCTCGCCGGGGGCGATGGCGCCCTTGGTGTAGTTTGCCGCCGTGCAGCCACAGCCCGGACGGACATTGGTGAGCTCCAGAGGCTCGTTGCCGACATTCGTGAAGATGAATTTGCCGGTCACTTTGCCACCCTCTTCCTTGATTTTGCCGAAGTCGTAGGTGGTGTTCTCGAACTTGATTTCCGGCTGGGCGACGCAGCAAAACGCCGTCACAACCGCTAACAATAACAAGCTTAACTTTTTCATTGTTTTTGTTGTTTATTTTATTGATGTTTGTTTAACAAATATTTTAATACCTTAATTTTGAGCCTGCAAAGATACAATTTTTTCGCCGAACTGGTTCAAATTAATTCCATCAAAGTTGCCGGAGGACATCAAAAGCAGGACAGCGTTGCGCCAATCGGCCGACAGCAGGGCGTTTTTCATCTTTTCGGAATCGTTGAATACTTGGAGGTCTTTACGCTGGAAAGCCTCATAGATCGCTTCAGGGTGGATAGGCGGGAGTTTTTTGTGGGCGACAGCGGTAGGGGAGTAGTACACCATAGCCGTGTCGGCCTCGTCCATCGTATGGGCGTACTGGCGCAGGAATTCTTCGGTGAGGCTGCTGAAGGTGTGCAGTTCCATACAGGCAACCAACTTGCGGTCGGGGTACTGCTCCCGGACGGCGTTGATGGTGGCTTTGAGCTTGGACGGGGAGTGTGCGAAATCCTTGTAAACCGCACAATCCGTCGTTTTCGCGATCAGTTCGAGCCGCTTGGATGCGCCCTTGAAGGTGGCAATGGCCTCGTAGAATTGACCGTCGGAGAGACCGAGCGCGTTGCAGGCGAGGCGTGCCGCATTGAGGTTCATGAGGTTGTGCTTGCCGAAAATCAGCAGCGGGGTCTCCTGGCCGTTGTGCGTCAGATAGGTGACACCGTCGCGGATGATGTACGGATGGACGCCGTAAGGGTGGCAGACCGTGTTCGTAATGGTGGAGGCCAGCTTCCGAAGCTCTTCATCTTCTTGACAATAAATGAGTTGTCCATCCTGCGGAATCATTTTGGCAAAGATGGCGAACTGCTCCACGTAGTTCTCGAAGGTGGGGAAGACGTTGATGTGGTCCCACGCGATGCCGCTGATGATGCCGATGGTGGGTTGATAGACGTGGAATTTGGGCCGCCGGTCGATAGGGGAGGTCAGGTACTCGTCGCCCTCGATGACCATGACCTTGGCCGTGTCGGAAAGGCGCACCATGACCTCGAAGCCCTCCAGCTGTGCCCCGACCATATAGTCACAGTCGATGCCGTGGTGCTGCAGCACGTGGATGATCATGGAGGTGATGGTGGTCTTGCCATGGCTGCCGCCGACCACCACGCGGACTTTGTCCTTGCTCTGTTCGTAGAGGTATTCGGGATAGGAGAATATCCTGATTCCCAACTCCTTGGCTTTCAGGAGTTCGGGGTTGTCTTCGCGGGCGTGCATGCCCAAGATGACGGCGTCGAGCTCCGGGGTGATTTTCTCGGGATGCCAGCCGATGTCTTCAGGCAGGATGCCGTACTTGGCGAGGCGGCCGCGGGCGGGGTCGAAAATCTCGTCATCCGATCCAGTGACGTCGAACCCTTTGATTTTCAGGGCTATGGCCAGATTATGCATGGCGCTGCCCCCGATGGCGATAAAGTGTACTCTCATTTTATTGGGTTAATGGGTTTTATTCGGGTTAAGGTTTAAGGGTTAAGGTTTAAGGGTTAAGGGTTACTCGGTTAGTATGTTTGTAGGTATAATATCATATCGTAATAGACTTGCGGATAACGAAAAAGTTGAAAGGATGTTGCAGAAAAAAGTTGCCGTTTTCGTTATTTGGCGGTCACCGTCAAAATTCGTTCTGGACAGGCCGTCAAATGTCGAAAAAAAGTGTACTTTTGCGGCCTGAAAAATGCGGGTGTGGCGTAATTGGTAGCCGCGCCAGACTTAGGATCTGGTGGTGAAAGCCGTGGGGGTTCGAGTCCCCCCATCCGCACTTTCATTTCGTCATTCTCATTCATAATTCCGTATACCATATACTGTATAATGTATTGCTCTACGATTTGCTTGTTGTCTACGATTCGCGTGTCGCCTTGGATTTTCTATTCTCGGCGCGATATTGGTCTGACCGATAATTCATATTATGTTAAATAGAGTACCCGTGAACGGACTTGTCACCAAATCTACAGGCAGCTGGTACACCGTGCTGGACGAAGCAACGGGTACGCGTACAGAATGTCGTCTGCGCGGACAGTTCAGGATTCGCGGCATCAAGGACACGAATCCCGTGGTGGTTGGCGACCGTGTGACGTGGGAACCCGGCAACGATGGTACGGGCAGCATCACCGCGATCTCGCCGCGCACAAACTACATCGAACGCAAATCCACGAATCTCTCCAAGATACGCCACTTGATTGCCGCCAACATCGACTTGGCCTTCTTAGTGGTCACCCTGCGTGAGCCACGCACTTCCTTGGGTTTCATCGATCGGTTTCTAGTTGCTGCCGAAGGTTTCCGTATCCCAGTATGCTTGGTATTCAACAAGATGGATCTCTATGACGATTCCGAAATGGCTGTCGTTGAGGAACTTACGGCTCTCTATCGGAATATCGGCTATGGCGTGACGCACACGTCGGTGGTCTCCGGTGAAGGAATTGAAGGCCTGAAATCGATGATTGACGGGAAAGTTTGCCTGTTCAGCGGCCACTCTGGTACGGGTAAGTCCGCGATAATCAGCGCAATAGACCCGAATCTGAATCTCCGGACGGGCGATATCTCGAAAGTGCACAACAAGGGAAAGCACACCACCACCTTTGCGGAAATGTTCCCGTTGGCGGGCGGCTACATGATCGACACGCCTGGTATCAAAGAGTTCGGGCTTATACAATACACGAAGGAGGAGGTTCGCGACTACTTCCCCGAGCTGCGGGCTTTCAACAACCGTTGCAAATTCGATGACTGCAGCCACACCCACGAGCCCGGCTGCCTGGTTCAGGAGGCCGTGGAAAACGGTGAAATCGCCCTGTCACGGTATCTCAACTACCTCGCCATTCTCGAGGCCGATGATATGAAACTGGCCGATTGGGAGCTGCGGTAAAACAGAATAGGAGAGCCCCTACCCTTTTTCTACCCCTTAACCGTTATACACCTCAAAACTGTGATCGTCATAGAAGAAGACGATCTTCTGCAGTTTTTTCCCTTGCGCGGGCGCAGGAGCATTTGCGTGCCGTTCGCGTCGGGCGGGAACGGTGCGAGCTTCGGATGCCGGTTTGCGAGGACGGGAAGGTGCCGCGGGAACGCTTGCAGGCGTAACAGATTCCTCAACGGGAGCTGGATTGAGTGTCTCGATTGCAGAAGCACTTGTATCTTTCTCATCTTCAGGAAATTCCAATTCATCCTCAGCTTCGTCAACGGCAAGATTCGCATCAACATCCGGCTCAGAATCGTCCGTATTGTCGAAATCACCGAAGAGATCGTGTTGGGTCCCGAATTTTGAATTCTCAGAGGGATGTTCGGCGGAGGGCTCCGTCGCCGTGTCCGTGCTCGGATTTCCCGGTAGTCCGTTCGCCTCCTCTGGACGCAGCATTTCGCCCATACCCATGATCAACCATTCGGTGGAGATCTCCGGATACTTGGCGAGGATCTTACGCGCTACATCCAGACTCGGTTGGTTACGGCCTGTCAACAGATGGGTCAGCCCTGAACGACTGATTCCGATTGTATCCGCAAATGCGGATGCGGACAATTGTGAATACTCAATGGTTTGCCTAATTCGATCTATCATTTTGTTTGTAAATTTATTTTATACAACAATAACACACGTACAACAACCAACCCCCGTAACTATCATACAAATATAACCAACAACAACACAACCAATTCGCGCACGGTTACATCGGTATAATACGTTTGTCAATACATTTTGTTACAAAAATAATCACCGCGACAACCGTAAAATCCACATATTCAAAGATCCTCCGAATTGTTGATAACTACTTTGTTCAAGACATTAGATAATATTTATATAGTACTGATATTCATAAAAATAACTATATATGAATACGTTAAGCATAAGATGTTGATAGAACCGCTTGTTTATTTCCATCTATAGTATAAATAAACAATATAAAATACGTGGAAATAAGTATGTTATAGATGTGCATATAATCATATACATCAAGTAAAGGTGTAGGTTGGCTATATCCAAGAAAGAATGTGTGTTCAGAGCAGTTTTATATTATTCAACATAGGACATCGTTTGAACAACTGTACGATTGTGTATTGCCGTGATATCCGCGTTGTTTACAAATGTATATATGGCGAATCATTGCGAGTGTGATTGTAATAATGCTATATGTCGTCGTATTAATTGCGAGCATTTTTGTGAATTGATGTATTTTTGTAACAACAATACGTTTGGATACTGTCAGATTGAATCGTTATTCCTACTTTGGTTACCTTTGGAAAAATCGAAAATCCGGTCTCTGATGTAACTCGCCCTTAAATTTTAAATTCTCGACGCGATAAAAAATTATATTTTTGCCGCCGCATTTAGGAGGGGCTATTCCCCACCCTATTGAATCTATTTGGGAATTCAAATCAAAACCAATGTTTATATGAAGGGAGTATATACAATATTGTTGTTAATATGTTCGAACGTGTTTATGACGTTCGCGTGGTACAGTCATCTGAAGCTGCAGAGCACGGCTTGGTTTAGCAAGCTGTCGTTGCCGTTGGTGATCCTCTTCAGCTGGAGCATCGCGCTGGTCGAGTATTCCTTCATGGTGCCCGCCAACCGCATCGGCTTCATCGGCAACGGCGGACCGTTCAACCTCTGGCAGCTCAAGGTCATCCAGGAGTTCATCTCCCTTTCTGTTTTCACTGTCTTCGTGCTCGTGGTCTTCAAGGACCAGCCTTTCACCTACAACCATCTTATCGGCTTCTGCCTGTTGATCCTTGCTGTCTATTTTATATTCAAGAAGTAGGATTGGTGATTAGTGATTGGTGATTGGTGATTAGTGATTAGTGATTGGTGAATTGGGATCGGGTGCTTAGCATCTTATATCTTAACCTCTCAAAATCAATCATTTATCGTTTATTGAAAATTATTTCGTCGGGGATGCAATAATCCGGGGTGGCTGGCGTTATCCGTATGTTATTACAAAGTTTCCTAAAACAATTGCCGATGGATAAAAATTGTACCCCTGTCATCAAAAGAACGGTCAAAAAGGAGAAACCTTCGAGGAAGATCATCGAGAACCTCCTGAACTATTCCAAGTCCCTGAGCGTCATCGTGGGGATTGCGCCGCAACCGTTGCTTTTCATCAACAACTAACCGCTGTTGAAGTTTGTCATGCCGCATCGCGCCGTTATCGGCTTAGGCAGCAATATAGGCGTCCGTGCCTTCTACCTTGAGTTGGCTGATCTTCTCATCGGTTGGGAGGTCGGGTGTGTTGTGCGCCGTTCGTCTGTCATCGAGACCCCGGCCTGGGGGTTCGAGTCGGATCCCTTCCTCAATCGGGTCATCGTGGTGGAGACGGAACTTGATCCCCTGCCGCTTTTGGATGCGCTGCAAAGCATCGAGCAGCGGCTGGGCCGTACCGAGAAGAGCACGGTGGCGGAGGACGGCAGCCCCGTCTATCACGCCCGCACCATCGACCTTGACATTCTCGACTACGATGGGATGCGCTACCATGACGAGCGTCTCACCCTCCCCCACCCCCGCATCGCCGAACGCGAGTTCGTGCTGACCTCCCTTCGCGAACTGGACATCACCATAACCCCATAACCCCATAACCCCATAACTCCATACTCCATAAACCATAAACCTTAATCCATAACCCTTAACCCTTAACCCTTAAACCTTAAACCTTAACCCTTAATAACCCCTCAACCAAGAAATGAAAGTCCCCTATAATTACATTGTCGTGGAGGGAAGCATTGGGGCGGGCAAGACGACCTTGGCCACGATGCTCGCCCGCGACTTCAACGCGCAGCTCGTGTTGGAGCGTTTTGCCGACAATCCCTTCCTCGAGAAGTTCTACAAGGATCCCGAGCACTATGCCCTTCCCGTGGAGATGACCTTCCTCATGGATCGTCACCAACAGCTCAAGTCGCTGCTCCCGTCGCGCGACCTCTTCAGCGACTTCATCATCGGCGACTACTTCATCGACAAGTGCCTGCTCTTCTCGAAGAACAACCTTGCCGCCGACGAGTTCGCGCTGTTCCGGACCGTGTTCGACGCCGTCGCGGGTCCGCTGCCCAAGCCCGACCTGATCCTCTACCTCTACACCACCCCCGACCGTCTGCTCCGGCAGATCGCCCGCCGCGGCCGCGATTTCGAGCGCGACATCACCGCCGAGTACCTTTCCGACATCCAGGAGAAATACCTCACCTACTTCCGCGAAAACCAGCAGACCCCTACCCTTCTGGTTGATACCGAAAACGTCGATTTCGTTGAAAGCGAATCTGACTATCAACGCTTTAAGGAAATCATCACCAACCATTACGATGCCGGTATCCACCGCATCCTCTTTTAATTCACAACCCGGTATTGAAAATTATTTTCGCGAAAGTCGTTTTTGTTGTCATATTTTTCGTACTTTTGCGAGGTTTTTTATAAAGGCAGAAATAAATATAAAAGTTATATAACGTTATGAAAATTAGAAGATTACTCGCTATCTTGATGGCAATCGTGGTGGTCATTCTGGCCATCTTCGCCGCACGCAGCATCATGCGTCCCGAAAAATTCAAAACCATTTACCAACTCCGCAAGGAAGCCAACGTGCAGAACCTGTTGGCCATCCGCAGCGCACAGGCCGTCTATAAGAACGTCCACAAAGTCTATGCCGACGACATTGACAAGCTGGTCGATTTCATCAACAACGGCACCGTGCAAATCGAGAAGAACGTCGGTAACTTTCCCGACACCATGAGCGAGGCTGAAGCGTTCAAGTTGGGCCTCATCCACAAGGAGATCGTCGAAGTGCCCGCTATGGAAAAGATCCTCGACATCGACCACAAAATTCCTGCCGAGAACTTCAAGCACCTCCAGTACATCCCCTTCTCCAACAAAGAGAAAAAGTACGAGATCCAGACCGACTCCCTCTCCAGCAAGACCTACACCATCCCCGTCTATCGCATCGACGTCGATTTGGACGACCTGCTTTGCAACATGGATAAGTCCATCACCCCGGAGAATGCCGGTCCGCTGACCCGTCTCTGGAACAAGATTTTCTACAACGACCTTTCCGAAGAAAAACAGTACCGCTCCCAATACGAGGGCATCTATATGGGTTCCCTCACTGAGGCCAGCACGGCCGGCAGCTGGGAATAAATCTGCATAAATGAACGCTACATATAGATTATATGACACGGAATCCATCCGCATTGCTCCGGATGGATTCTCTTTTTATAAGCCCGACGGCGATAAGACGGCTGTCCGGCACTTCGCCAACGCTTCCGGCGCACTGCTCTCCACCGAAGCCCCTCAGTTCTTCGGCGACGGCACGGATGTCACGGTCGTCGTGGCTCGTCACATCCCGATGCTCGTGCCCGCAGAACTCTACGACTCTGCCAAGGACCGTGAATATCTCTCCCTGCAGTACGACATCAGCCGTCTCGGCGCCATATTCGCCGACACGATGGGCGCCTACAAGGCCGTGTACTTCCTGACGCAGAACGAGACGGACACCCTCAACCGGTTGCCGTTCCCCTACAAGACCGTAGCGGAGACCACCCTGTTCCACCGTTTCCTGTGCGCGCAGGGCAACCCCACCGCCCTCTTCGTCGCCGCGAATCCCGGATTCACGGACATCGTGGTCACCCAGAAGGTGGAGCCGCTGCTCGTGAACCGCTTCTCTCCAGCCGAAACCGAGGACACCCTCTACCACGTCCTCAACATCGTCAAACAGTACAACCTGCGCCAGCCCGCGCTCTATCTCCGTCAGTTCGGAGAGGAGGGCCGCAAGCTGCCGCAGCTGCTCAAAACGTATAACCTGAACCCCGTCATCCTGTAGCCATGCGAATCATCAGCGGAAAGAACCGGGGCCGCCATATCGTCGCGCCCACCAACCTGCCCGTGCGTCCCACGATGGACATGGGCAAGGAGAGCCTCTTCAATATCCTGAACAACTACTTCTACCTGGACAATGTGCGAGTGCTCGACCTCTTCGCCGGCACCGGCAACATCACCTACGAGTTCGCCTCACGCGGGGCGTTGTCGGTGGTGGCCGTCGATGAGAACCTGTTGTGCACCAGGTTCATACAGAAGACCATCGACCAGCTGCAGTACAACAACCAGGTGACCGTCATCCGGCAGGATGCCTTCGCCTACACCGCCGCATGCCGCCAGCAGTTCAACATCATCTTCGCTGACCCGCCCTACGACCTGCCCGACATCGATAAAATCATCGACAATGTGTTCGAGCATAACCTGTTGCTGCCCGACGGCTGGCTGGTGATGGAGCATTCCGGTAAGCATGACTTTTCGGAACACCCCAAGTTTTACGACCATCGGCGCTACGGGAAACTGCATTTTTCGTTTTTTGTGAATATGTCTGAAGAGGAAAGCGAGGAACAGGATGGAGAATGAGAAACGTTATCTGATTGTGGGGTTGGGCAATGCCGAGCAGCAATACGCCGGCACACGCCACAACTACGGCTTTGAGGTGGCCAACGCGGTGGCGAAGGCCTTCAAGGCGGAGTTCAAGAGCGACCGGCTGGCCTACGTGGCCCGCGCCTCGTTCAAAGGCCGCGAACTGGTGATCCTGATGCCCACCACCTATATGAACCTGAGCGGCAAGGCTGTGAAGCATTGGCTCGCAGCCGAGAATGTCTCCGTTGACCACTGTCTGGTGATTTACGACGACATTGACCTGCCGTTGGGCATCTTCAAGATGAAGCCCAAGGGCGGTGGCGGCACCCACAACGGCATTGGCAACATCATCGAGACATTGGAGCGCACCGACATCCCGCGTATGCGCTGCGGCATCGGCAAAGACTACGCGCAGGGATATCAGGTCGATTACGTGCTGAGCCGTTTCTCCTCCGAAGAGCTCAAACTTGTCGAACCCTGCATCGAGCGGGCGGTCAGCGCCGTGAAATCGTTCGTCACCGTCGGTATGTCCATGACGATGAACCAGTTCAACACGAAAGAGAGTGAGCGGGCGAAAGAATTGGCCGCCAAGAACCAATCGGATAATGAATAATTGGCTATGAAACGTTTTGCACTGTTTATGCTTTTGGCTATGATGTGGATGGCGGCCGGTGCCCAAAACTGGTATCAGTTCGGGTTCAGAGTCTCCACGCAGGTCCCTTTGGTGCGGGCCTATTCCAACGAAGACTACCTCGAGAATCTGCGGACGCCGCACTTCGGCGCCTACTTCCGGGCTGGAAAGTACGTGTACGGGGAAATCGGCATCGGCTATCAGTACTTCAAGGGCAGATTCGTGGTGAACCTCCACAACGGCGAGACGATGAACGACCTGGTGGAAACCCGTTACTTGGTGATTCCCATCAAGGCGGTGGGCGATGTGCCCATCACCAAGAAAATCGCCTTCATGCCGCACTTGGGCATTCTCTACCAACCGCTCCTGAAGGTCACGGACAACATCCTGGGCTACAGCAAGGAGAACATCGAGAACCAATGGGTGATGCTCACGACGGGCTTCGATTTCCGGTTCTCGTTCATCACCATCGGTGCCGATTACCGCTACTCGTTCCAGCATTTCTTCCAGAACAAGGAGGGCCGCAGGCCACAGTACGCCGGAATCACCGTGGGAGTGATCTTCTAACTGTTTTATTCACAATTGTTTGAAAAATCGAGCGACAAAACGGTCGCAGTTGCGGAAAAAAGTGTATTTTTGCACCGCAATTCAGCAGGGAGCTTAGCTCAGTCGGTTCAGAGCACCTGCCTTACAAGCAGGGGGTCGCTAGTTCGAGTCTAGTAGTTCCCACGAAAAGAAGGGTTTCTGAATGGAGACCCTTTTTTATTTTCGAATAACGCGGAACAGTTAGCAGTTATCAGCCGCCACCCTACAGCACCGTCACGCTCCCCGTGAACCGGTAGGGCCTTCCGCCGGCAACGGTGCACCATATCACGTAGTTGTAAACGGCGTTGACGGCCCTCTTCCCTTCGACGGAGCCGTCCCATTGGAACGCCTTGTCCGTGGAGTAGAACACCTGCTCGCCCCAGCGGTTGAAGATGCTGATTTCGAAATCGACCACCATGCCCTGTATGCGCGGCGGCAACGCGAAGACGTCGTTGAGGCCGTCGCTCTTGGACGGGGTGATGGCGTTGGGCAGCCACAGCCGGAAGTCGCAGGCCTCCACGCTGTATTTCGCGGTGGCGCGGCACCCGCCCTGCGAGGCCGTCACCGAGTAAAACCCCGGCTGCGTCACGGTGATGTTCGGCAGCTCCTCGCCCGTGCTCCACAGGTAGTCCGTCATCTCCGTCACCGCCACCAATTCCGCCGACATCCCCTCGCAGAAGTCCTCCGTCAGGGTGACGATCTGCAGCGCGGTGTCGATGACAGTCAGGTGGAGGGTGACCACGCTGTCGCAGCCGGCCGCGGTCTCGAACGTGCTTTCGTACTCCCCGGATTCGAGGTACGTCTCCCCGTTCCAGACGTAGCGGTTGCAGGCGGTGGCCTCGACAACCCCGGCCACCGACGGGTTGATCGTCAGATGCAGCACCACCACCGAGTCGCAGCCCGCCCCATTGGTCAGCAACTGCGTGTAGGTGCCCGATTCGGAATAGACAGTGCCGTCCCAGGTGTATTCGTCGCAAGCGCTCTCGTACAGCTCCGTGCGGGAGGTGTCGGAGACCGCGAGCACCATTGTCACCACGGAGTCGCAGCCGCCGACAGTCGGCAAGGTGACCGTCTGGGAGCCTGCGCTGTCGAAAACCACCCCGTTCCAGAGATACGGCAGCTCGTTGACGCAGACCTCCCGGTTTTCGGTCTGCTGGTAGATGTTGGCGACGTGCAGCACCATCGTGACGACGGAGTCGCAACCGTGGACCGTTTGCAGGTTGCGCACCTGCGTACCGGCCCCGCTGAAGGTCACGCCGTTCCACTGATACGGCAGCTCGTCCTGGCAGACGGTCTTCTCCACGGTCGGATGGTAGGTGCTCAGGACGTGGAGCACCATTGTGACGACCGAGTCGCAGCCGTGGACGGTCTGCAGCGTGACCGACTGTGTGCCGGCGTTGTTGAACGTCACCCCGTTCCACGAGAGCGGGAGCGCGTTGGCGCAGACGGAGGAATCCCGCAGCACTGAGGCGTTTTGGAATATCGTGAGATGCATCGTTACCACGGAATCGCAGCCCGCTGCGTTGGTGAATGTCCGCGTGTAGTCGCCGGTGACGGTGTAGGTCACCCCACCCCACTCGTATTCGTTGCAGGCCGTTTGGGAGAATGCGGTGGTGTCCGAACTGCGGATGATCAGATGCAGCGTGACCACGGAATCGCAACCCGCCGCGTTCGTGAACGTCCGCGTGTAGTCGCCGGTGGCGGTGTAGGTCACCCCACCCCACTCGTATTCGTTACAGGCCGCTTGGGAGAATGCGGTGGTGTCCGAACTGCGGATGATCAGATGCAGCGTCACCACCGAGTCGCAGCCCGCCGCATTCGTGAACGTCCTGTTGTAGTCGCCGGTTTCGGTGAATGTCTCGCCGTTCCAGACGTATTCGTTGCAGGCCGCTTGGGAGAATGCGGTGGAATCCGAAGCGTGGATGGTCAAGTGCAATGTCACCACGGAGTCGCAGCCCGCCGTGTTCGTGAACGTCCGTGTGTAGTCGCCAGTGGCGGTGAAAGTCTCGCCATTCCAAACGTACTCGTTGCAGGCCGCTTGGGAGAATGCGGTGGAATCCGAGGCGTGGATGGTCAGATGCAACGTCACCACCGAGTCACAGCCCGCCGCGTTGGTGAACGTCCGCGTGTAGTCGCCGGTTTCAGTGAATGTCTCGCCATTCCAGAGATATTCGTCGCAGGCCGTTTGGGAGAATGCGGTGGAATCCGAAGCGTGGATGGTCAGGTGCAGCGTCACCACGGAGTCGCAGCCCGCCGCGTTGTTGAACGTCCGCGTGTAGTTGCCGGTTTCGGTGAATGTCTCGCCGTTCCAGACATACTCGTCGCAGGCGGTCGCGGCAAATTCCGAAGTCTCCGCGTGGCCCAGCGTCAGGTGCAGCGTCACCACGGAGTCGCAGCCGTTGGCCGCCGTGAAGACACGATCATAGTCGCCGGATTCCGTGTAAGTCTCGCCGTGCCATGCGTAGCTGTCGCAGGCGGTGGCTTCGACAAGCGTACTCGCCGTGGTATTGACGGTCAGGTGCATCGTCACCACGGAATCGCAGCCCGCCGCGTTGGTGAATGTCCGCGTGTAGTCGCCGGTGGCAGTGTAGGCCACCCCACCCCACTCGTACTCCCCGCAGGCCGTGGCCGCGAAGGAAGCCGTCACGGAGGAGTGGACGGTCAGGTGGAGCGTCACCACACTGTCGCAGCCGTGGATGTTGCTGAACACACGCACAAGGGTGTCGTCCTCGTAGAATTCGTCGCCGTCCCATTCGTACACATCGCAGGCATCGACGGTCTGCACCACGGTGTCGGGCGTGGCGGTGCGCAGACGGAAGACCGCCGTGCTGTCACACCCCGAGGCGGAGACGGCGGAGAAGGTCAGCGTGTCGGCGTGTTCGAAGAGCTGTCCGCGCCACAGCACCGGCAGATCCCCGACGCAGACGGTGGTGTCGAAAACCGTCATCGGCGGTTGCGTCACCGTGACGCGGGCGATGACCATGCTGTCGCAGCCCGTCGAACCGGTGAACTGCTTCATATACGCGCCGCTCTGGGTATATACGCTGCCGGCCCATTCGAACCGCTCGCAGACGACGGTGTCGAAGGCCGAGAAGCCGCCGCCGACCACGGTCACGGTCATCACCACCACACTGTCGCAGCCGTGGTGGTTCGGGAAAGTCCGCGACTGCGTGCCCGCGCTGTTGAAGACCCGTCCGTTCCAGACCAGCGGCAGCGTGTTCTGGCAGACGGTGCTGTCCAAGGCGGTGGTGTCGGAATAGTGGACCGTCAGGTTCAGGCGCCTGGTGTAGGGGCATCCGTTCTGGTTCACGGCCGCCCGCTCGTAGATTCCCGATTCCGTCAAAACGGTACCGTACCAGTAGTAGTTGTTGCAGGCGGTGACGGCGGTGACGGCCGTGGTGGTGTCCGACACGGACAGATGCACGGTGGTGGTGCTGTCGCAGCCGTGGATGTCGGGAACGGTGACGGTCTGCGTGCCCGCTCCCGCGAACGTGAACCCGCGTACGGTCACCGGCAGGCTCTGCGGGCAGACGAGCGTATCGAGCTCCACGTTCACGTCATTATGGACGGTAAGGTGGACGGTCACGGTACTGTCGCAACCGTACTGGTTGGCCAGCGTTTGCGAATAGTCGCCGCTTTCGGTGTAGCTCTGCCCGTTCCAGAAGAACGTCCCGCAGACGGCGGTGTCGAAACTGCCGGTCTGCGAGGGGTTCACGGTGAGCGTCATCGTCACGACGGAGTCGCAACCCTCCTGGTTGGTGAACGTCTTCGTATAGACCCCGGACTGCGTGATGGTCTCGTCGCCCCAGAGGTAGGAATCGCACGCCGTCTGGGCCGTTTGGGTATGGTCGGAGGCGTTCACGACAAGGTGGACGACCACGATGCTGTCGCAGCCCTCCTGGTCGGTGAGCGTTTTGGTGTAATCCCCTGATTGGGTATAGGTGGAGCCTTCCCAAAGCAGGGAGTCGCATACGGTCTGCGTGACGTGGGTCGTCGAAACGGGCTTGAGATGCAGGGACATCACCACCACGCTGTCGTAGCTTTCCGAGGCGTGGAATGTCACGGTCTCCTCGCCTTCGCCGTGGAAGGTCACGCCGTTCCAAATCAGCGGCAGCATGTTGGAACAGACGGTGCTGTCCACGTACGTCGAGTCCCGCTGGATGACGGTCAGATGGATGATCACGATGCTGTCGCAGCCGTTCTGGCCGGTGTACGCCACGGTGTAGTCGCCGGAGGCGTTCCAGTCCGAGCCCTCCCAATGCAGGCCATTATAGACGGTGGTGTCGAGGTGGGTGTATTGCGGCGGTTGGATGGTCAGGTCGAGGATCACCACGCTGTCGCAGCCGTTCCCGCCGGTGAGGTGCTGCGTGTAAGTTCCCGAATAGGTGTAGGTTGTCCCGTTCAGGGTATAGGAGTTGCAGGCGGATCCGGTCTGGTGGACCGTGTCGGGGGAATGGAGGGTGAGATGGAGGATGACGGTACTGTCGCAGCCGTTGGCGGAGGGAAAATGCTGTTCGTAGGTCCCCGTCTCGTACAGGGTCACGCCGTTCCAAACGTAGGTTTGGCAGGCCGTTTCGGAAAGGGTGGTCGTGACGGCGGGCAGCACGGTGAGGTGGAGGGTCAAGGTGGTGGAGCAGCCGTCGGCGATGACGGTGCGCGTGCGGGTGATGAGCCCCGGCGTGGAGGTCTCCGAAGCCGTCACAGAAAACCCGTTGGCCTCGTAAGGCTCGCCCTGGCAGATCTCGTCGTAGAAGTCCTGCTGCGGGCTCTCGGCCACGAAGATGGTCTGCGAGGCCGTCGCGCTGCACCCGCTCTCGTTGGTCGCCGTCACGGTGTAGGTGGTGGTTTGCCCCGGCGAGGGGGTGATGTACGGCTGCGTGCTGCCGGTGTTCCACTGGTAGGTCAGGGAAGTGTCGATCAAGACAGGAGGATAAGTAAAGGTGCGGACGGCTCGGAAATAGATGGTCTCTATACCGTAGTAACAACAGGTTAAATGGTTGCCGAAACTGCCGGAAAAGGCACCCATTGCAGATTGATCGTCCGATCCAAAATAGAGGAAATAAGCATCGTCAGACGTTTTAGGCGTGCTGCTCCAGTAATTCTTGTCCAACAATGGATTTCCGTATGAAGACAAAGCGCTTTCGATGTAGGGTAATTGAGAATACAGACGGCTGAGTTGCGCCGCCGCCGGAATATACCATCCATGCTCAAAATCAACAAGGTTAGCACCAAAATCATGGCCTTGGAAATTCAGCTGGCGCAGGAATTGCGTGTTTTTGTAACCGGCAGTGTCTGTCCGATGATTCTGAGCCAACGGATTCATGGCTAAGAAGGCGGAATACGACACACTCAATCCCCAATAGCAGGTGCTTGGGAGGTCTTGGAGCGCCACCACCCAGCCACCGCTGCCGTCAGGAAGCAGATAATAGACGATGCCTTGGCTGCCGTCGGGAAACGTATACAAATCCCCCACCTGCTGTCCATATAAACTCACGGACATCCACAAAGCCATCCATATAGTCGCCCATCTTCTGCCCATGGTCTCAAAAATTCCGGATACTGCGCACCCGCATCGGGGTGAGGAAAATCGAAGAGAGGTAATTTTTATGTTGATTCCGGATTCCGCCTCCCGAATCCAGATACCAAGCGAAATAGTTGTCCCTTTCCGAGGAGGACCACAGCTTTGCACCGTATGACACGTCGGGGAAGAGTACCGTTCCGCCAAGCAGCTGGAGGGTGGCATTGATGGTCGGTTCTTCCGTGAAGAGTGTGCGCAGCTGCCCCATAGCGGGGATATACCAGCCATGGTTGAAATCCACGGCACCGGCAATGTAGTCCATGGAATTGTTCCGCATGGCGACCGTGTTGGCATAGCCGTTCGTGTCGTAGAGCACCGTTCTCGGGGTGGCGTAGTTGGTGTTGGACAAGTTGGCCGAGGCGCCCCAGGCCACCCCTACGCCATGTTCCTGCAAATGCACCGCCCAACCGTGTTCGAGGGATGCATCCACATAGAAGACCACGCCCAACGCGGTCTTCCCGCAGGGCCACATACTGGGTTTCACGATGGTGCCGTCGGTGCAGAGGATGTCTCCCGGCGCCACTGCGTGAGGCGCGGGCGGGAGGGGCACCGAGGAATCGGGGTCTCCTGTCGCCACAATGGAGGTGCTCTCTCCGGCACATATTTCCGTCGGATCGGCGACCGTGTTGAACACCGGCGAGTTGTTGACGACAAGCTGCAGCACCTCCACGCTGTCGCACCCGTGGACGGTCGTGTAGTTGTTGGTGAAGACATGCACGCCCGGATTATCTTGCGCCGACAGGTGGAAACCGTTCGCGACATACGCGTTGCCCGCACAGATGGTGTCCTGCACAAAGCTATGGTATTGCGGGTAATGCCAAACCGTTATCTGGGCCGAGTTGTTCTGGCAGCCGTTGTCGGTGGAGACGGAAATGACGGCTGGATTGTCGGCATTGTCTAAAAAGGATAGCGAGACCGACGAGGCATTTCCTCCCGGCAGGATGCTTACCCCTTCGGGGAAGTCCCATTGCAAAGGCGAGTTCGCATTCGTGGCCACGGTGTAGGTGACGGTTTCATATTCGCAGACGCTCGTCTCCCCTTGGATGACCACCGATTGGAAAGTGTTCGTGGATACCGTGAGATGCAGAATCGAATACAGCGTGTCACAACCTGCATTGCCCACCGAGAATATAGTGTCCGTGAAACTTCCGGGTTGAAGGTTTGTGTATTCGAACCCATAGCGGCTGTAATCATCCCCTTGGCAGGCAAAATCGAAGTAATGGGTGTATTTTTGGACAACCGTGAGATAAAGCGTGTAGGTCACATCCCCTCCCGAGCAGTCCGCAGCGTTGAAGAAGGTGTTGCGGACCATCTGCGTGCCGGTGAGTGTTTGCGGGGGCAGGTCGAAGAAGTGGTCGTGGTAGCTGTCGCCCTCGCAGATGGTATCATAGAAGGTTTCCTCCTCGGTGGGAGCGCTTTCTTGCAGAAGCGTGGCATTGAGGGTAAAGACGCATCCTATGGCGGAGGTGACCTGGCAGCTCACAGAGGAGGTGCCGCCGAGAGGGTACGTGGATGTCGCCGAGGCGTCGCCGTTCGCCCATTGGTAACTTTCGAAGCCGGAAGGGGCGGTGAACGTGATGGTATTCCCGTCGCATTCGCCAGTCAGGTTGGGACTGATGCAGTGGGCGGTGAAGTAGGCGTACCCGTAATGGCCTTCCCAAGAGCAGTCGTAGGTGACGAACTGCAGGCGCACCTGTTGGCCGGCGTATTCGGAGAGGTCGAAGCCCACATCCGTCCAGGGCCGCCAGCGGATGTCGTTCAGGGAGTGGAATCCCGGGATATTCGCACTGGCGCGGACATCGTACTCCGTGCACCCGCTGACCTGCTGTCCGTTTTGGTCGAGCACACGCATCACAAAGCGGGGCTGGTCGTCGGGACTGTGTCCGGGATCCTGCAGCACCACGGCGAACTTGACTAACAGCACGGAATAGTCGGGGTCAACCGTGAATTGGTAGGTGATGGCCTCCGCTTGGGCACCGATGTAGTGATTTCCCAGCCTCACCACGGCATTCTCGCCCGGCGGCAACAGGGGCAGGTTGTTGCCCGTGTACGGGTCTGTATCCTGCCAGGTAATCACCGTATGCCGTCCTCCCACGACACCCGTGTGCATGAAAGGGTTGTAGAAATCGCCGTATTGGCAGGTGACGCCCGGACCCGTCAAATCCGTGAAATCCGGGCACTGCGCCCGCCCGGCGGCGAAAACCGCCAATAGCAAGGTGGCGAGAAGCAGTGAGCGTTTCATAATTTTTCAGTGGGCAAAAATACGAAAATTAGCTTTTAAACTGCTGTCGAAAGTCGGGGCATTATCGGTAAACATTTTTGCTTAATATCTCATATCCGCCGATTTATGATTATGTGATTCAAGGCATGGTAGAGACGCAAGATTTTGCGTCTCTACACCCGAAAATCCTTACCGTTTCACAATCTTCCGGTGATATTCCTTTCCGTCCATGTCCGTCACGCGCAGGAGATAGACGCCGGCACGCAGGTCAGAGACATTGACGCGGGCCGGATTCTCCGTCACTGTCTCCGTGCGGACTAACTTACCGTAAACATCGAACACCTCGACAGTCCTCATTCCGAGCTGTACATAGTTCATTGTACATTGCACATTGACCGCGTCCTCCACCGGGTTCGGCCAGACCTTGAAGGCCTCAGGCTCGTGCTCCTCGACACCGAGACAATCATCATATACGAAATTACTGTAGCTGTTCCAGCCCGGCGCGGACCGATAGGCATCAACGGCTCCGCACGGCACATGCACGTGTATGCTGTCCTGTTTGCTGAAAGTATTGCTGAGTATGATGAACGGATTCTCGCCAAGGCAAGTCAAATCCGCAAGTCCTCCCTCAACATCGTCCGAACAGCTGAAGGCACGGCTCCCGACGGTGGCGACCGAAGCCGGCAGGGTAATCTCTCTCAGCAACGGGGTATTCATGAACGCTGCCGTTTCTATGTCGGCGAGCCCCTCTGGAAAAACCACGCACTGCAATGAATCACAATCGGAGAAACAGTACCACTGGATATTCGACACCCTGGGCGGGACAACAACATTCTTGATGCTGCTTTTGGCGAAACAATACCGTCCGATGGACACAATGTTGTCCGACAAAATCAGGGTGTTCAGCTTTCTGAAATAATAAAAACAATAGTCTTCAAGCACCAGTGGATCTGACCCGTTTTTAAACTCAACATATTGGCATTGTATTTCCAAGTTCTCATCATAATAATACGATCCAAACGAATACAGGTCGATTTTCTGCAATGTGCTGGGGAAAACGAGTGAATCCACATATTTGGCGGAAAAGGCCTCTGTTCCAATTTCTCGTAACCCCTCGTGGAAAAGGATCTTGGTGAGCGGACAATTGTAGAAAGCCCCGGTGGGCAAGACCGTCACCGAGCTGGGAATCTCCACCTGAGCGAGAGAAGTGGAACCAAACGCATAGTCTCCTATGTAAACCAGGGAGGGCGGAAGAGTAACTTGGGATAACGGCGAAATCCAAAACGCATCCTCTTCAACTCGTTCCACACCAGGCATCGTGATGCTGTAGAGGCCTGAGCGGGAGAACGCCTTCGCCCGTATTGTTTTCACGGAGGAGGGCAACGTCACGGACATCAGATCCTTTTGCATGAAGAAAGCCTCGTCATCCACTGAAGTGACATCGTAGGTTATGCCGTTGTAGGTGACAGCGGCCGGCACTGTGATGGCGGAGTCGTAGTCGTACAGAGGGTACAGGAACCCAGGTTGCCCTACTTGCCATGCGTATTGGGGTTGCTGCAGGGTATAATAGACCGGGTCTTGGCTGCGGGTGACGGCCACGGTGTAGGGCGCAGAGGAGGAGGTGATGCGGTAGTAGAGAACATCCCCGTCCTGGTTCTCAACCGTAAAGTCGTATGGAGGATAGAGGTTCTGCGCATTCATGCTGCCTGCCAATAAGGTAACCAGCAAGACCACAACGGCAGTCGCAGTGTAGCGACCGCTCAAATATTTGTTGGATATCGTTGTAAACTTTTTCATCGTTCCACATTTTTCTGTTCGACATGTTACTTTTTCACAATCTTCTGGTGATATTCGTGACCGTCCGCATCCGTCACGCGCAGGATATACACGCCGGCGCGCAGGTCAGAGACATTGACGCGGGCCGGATTGTCCGTCACATTCTCCGTATGAACCAACTTGCCGTAAACATCGAACACCTCGACAGTCCTCATTCCGAACTGTACACTGTACATTGTACATTGTACATTGACCGCGACCTCCACCGGATTCGGCCAAACTTTGAGCGTTCCCTGTTCGTAATCATCCACGCCAACGCAGCCGCTACCTTCTCCCATCGAGACGCGCGGATTTGTGACCATTTCCGACCAACCCGGCGCTGTGAGATACAAGGAGAGCGAACCACACGGAACGGTAAACTCAAGTTGGCGGTTTGTGTTAAAGGCTTGACTTCCCAATGTGGGAGGCTGCTCACATTCCAACGTTAAGATGACGGGATATCCGCCATAAAACGCTTTAGAGCCGATGTGCGTCGTACTCGCCGGAATAGTGAATACCGAGTGGTTAATGAAGGCACCCATAAATGCTTGGTCCGAAATGGTCTCGAGATTTTCCGGGAACTGAATGTCGTATAAAGTCCCTTCGTAAAAACAGCGGTATGGGATTTCTGTCAATCGGGCTGGAAGCACAACCGTCCCAACCCAACTGTGAAAACCTGAAAAGCAGCCGTCGGGAAGTTGGAATATATTGTCGGAAAAGACAACCTGTTGCAATTGCTGGCTCAAGCCCCTGAAACAGGAGGGAGAGAGGTATAAGGTGTCGTTTGGATGTAGAGAATCCGACTGGAACACAATCCGTTTACAGGGCAGCGTACCACTTGTCAACGGTCTGAATTTGCGCAAAGACGCAGGAAATGTCAGAGTCTGGATCCGATTGGAGGAGAAGATGTTCTCCTCTATTTCAAGAAGGCCCTCGTTCAAGGTGAGGGATGCCAGACTGTCGCAGCCCTCAAAAGTGCCGGTTTTCAGGATGGAGACCGCACCTGGCACATCTATAGAAACGATATTAGAATAGGCGAAAGCATAGGATCCAATAGCGGCAATACTGGCAGGAAGTTGAACATCCCGGATTCCCTTCTGGAGGTAGAAAGCTTTCTCATCTACGGCAGTAACAGCGTACGGGATGCCGTTATAGGTCACTGTGCCGGGAACCTCAATCTGATAGTCATAATCATTCAACGGCAATTGCAAATCGAAGGTGGCCGAGTCGTGGCAGCGGGTCACGGCCACGGTGTAGGGGGCCGTGGCGGAGGTGATGCGGTAGTAGAGGGTGTCGCCGTCGGCATTGGCAGCCTTGAAGTCGTAGTCGGGCCAGGGGTTCTGGGCTTTCAGTCCGCCGGCGCACACGGCGAGCAGCAGCGCCGCGCACACCAACGCGGCCCCGTTCTTAACCGATTGTGTAAATATCTTTTCCATTGTTTTGATTGTTATAGATGATGATTATTTGATTTGGCAAAAATACATTTTTTTGTGACTTATGATTTGTGACTTGTGACTTGTGATTTGTGACGTGGGACTTATGACGTGAGACTTTCGGTTCGGCGTTCCCAAAACTACTAACTACTAATTACTAACTACTAATTACTAACTACTAATTCCTAATTGTTACCGTACAACGGCCTACCCGTGAAACTCAATCCTGTGAACGTGAACTGTAGGGTAGCAGGGTCTCTATAGACCAACTGCGCCGGAATGTTGAGATAGGAATAAACCCCTTCGTCTATCCCTAAGGCAAACGATCGGGATGGCATGTTGAGCACATCCAGGTCGGTCAATCCAAAGGTGTCCACAGTCGTGGCACAGAGAGAGCTGTCTGTGCTGGTCAATGACACACTGGACGCTTTCCGACACTTGCTACCTCCACCTTGACAGTCGATATGGCGTATCACACCATCTATCATTACACAACCATGGCATGTTGATCTGTCATGTCCCATACTGCAATACAGAACAAACTGATTTACAGCCTTTCCAGAAGACTCTATCGGTACAAGTTTGTTGTCCGACAACACAGTTGTGTACCTTTTCTGGCAAGAAATACAGAAAACGGGTACTAATGATACCATCAAAAAAAAGCAACATACTGATAATCTGTGATTTTTCATAAATGATTTTTTTTTGTAAACATTTGCAAGAATAACAAAAAAACGTGTTGGATTTATCACAGAATCACATCAAAATGACCAATTTTTGATGAAAATTTGACAAAACACTTGATTGACATAATAAAAAACAATATCTGACATAAAAAAAACAAGGTCAACTATTTGAAATGTTCACACTTTCGGCTCAAGCAGTGCAAGCGACAATGCTTCGTCGTGAAACAGAGTTGGAACATTCATCATTTGAATTGATTTTTTATGTATCTTTGCCAAATAATTCAAAGTACATCATCTTATGGGTAAAAAAAATTACGTGCTGATTCTTGCTCACTTGCTGTTTTGTTTTTTTACAGTTCTTTTCTTCCGACTGAATTCTTCTTTGCGCCCCGCCGCCTTTGGAGCATTATACAAAGAATGTATCGCAGGAGGAATTGTGCTTTCGGTATTCTATTTGAATTACTTTGTCTTGTACCCGAAACTTTACTCAGAACGGCGTCATACAGGCTATCTCACATCAGCTCTTGCTGTTTTGATAACGGCAACCTTGTCTGAGGAATTTCTAGTATTTAATCAGGTCTATGAAATCGTTAAGGATATTGACATGGACTTACACCATTATTTCGCAAATCAATGCGTTTTAATTTTTTTCAGAGACTCCTGCTTTTTTCTGTTTTCATTCATGCTTTGCACTATACGTTCGTTGATTAGAGACAAACACGATTTACATCAATATTTACACACTCAAAAACATCTTATTGTGGCCAAAGACATTCAAAAGAAAAGCACAATCACAGTTGACATCAAGGATATCACCCATTGTCAGCAGATTGAAAACTATGCCTATATATACCTCCAAAATGGGAACCGCTACACAAGGAACTGTACCCTCTCTTCCTTGGCAGAGGACATCGGGTCGGATTATTCCGTACGAATTTCCCGGAATATTATTGCAATGTATGCCTATATTCAATCCTTTGATAAAAATACTGTCTTTATTCAAACTCATGAAGGAGTAATTGGTTTCAATATTACAAACTATTATAGGGAAACGGCATTCTCACAGTTAATGCTACATGTTGTTCGAAGAAACGTTGCGGAAAATAATCTCCCTTTTGAAGATTTATCCCCTACTCTACCCGAAATAAAACAAGATGCAGAATCTCGATTCCAAATAGACGCAGCTCAGTTGGATGAAACACAATCTACCCAGATAGTCCTCTCATTCATCAGCGAACATCCCGACTGCAAAGGCTCCGACATCGCGGAACACCTCCACGTATCCCTCTCCACCGTCAACCGTATCCTCGCCCAGCTCAAAGCCGAGGGCCTCGTCGAATACGTCGGCTCCAAGAAGACCGGCGGGTACCAGGCGAAAACGACGAACAACGAGCCGTAACTCCCCTCCCGCCGTTCCCTAAAAAATCATATCTTTGCACCCCTTTAGCGATTCTAATTATAAACGATATGAAAAACACCGACAACAAGGGTAAAGTATTTTTATTCAATACGTTAAGCAAGAGAAAAGAGTTGTTCAAGCCCATCACGCCTGACCATGTGGGTCTCTATGTCTGCGGCCCCACAGTCTATGGCGAACCCCACCTGGGCCACGCCCGCCCCGCCGTGACCTTCGACGTGGTCTTCCGCTACCTGTCGCACATCGGCTACAAGGTGCGCTACGTCCGCAACATCACCGACGTCGGCCACCTCGAACACGATGCCGACGAGGGCGAGGACAAAATCGCCAAGAAAGCCCGCCTCGAACAACTCGAACCCATGGAGGTGGCGCAATACTACATGGACAGCTACCACAAGGCGATGGACGCCCTCAACGTGAAGGGCCCCTCCATCGAACCCCGCGCCTCCGGCCACATCATCGAACAAATCGAGATGGTGCAGAAAATCCTCGACAAAGGCTACGCCTACGTCTCCGAAGGGTCCGTCTATTTCGACGTCGAGAAGTTCGACCGCGACTTCGGCTACGGCAAGCTCTCCGGCCGTGTCCTGGCCGAACTCATCGCCAACACCCGCGAGTTGGACGGTCAGAGCGAGAAGCGCAACCCCGCCGACTTCGCCCTTTGGAAGAAGGCTGCCCCCGAGCACATCATGCGCTGGAAATCCCCGTGGAGCGTCGGCTTCCCGGGCTGGCACATCGAATGCACGGCCATGAGCACCAAATACTTGGGCGAGCAGTTCGACATCCACGGCGGCGGCATGGACCTGCTCTTCCCCCACCACGAGTCGGAAGTGTGCCAGAGCACCGTGGCCAACGGCAAAAGCTCCGTACGCTACTGGATGCACAACAATATGATTACCATCGAAGGACAGAAGATGGGCAAATCGCTGGGTAACTTCATCACCCTCAACGAGTTCTTCACCGGCAACCATCCCAAATTGGAGAAGGCCTACTCGCCGATGACCATCCGCTACTTCGTGCTGCAGGCCTCGTATCGCGGCACCGTCGATTTCAGCAACGCCGCGTTGCAGTCTGCCGAGAAAGGGTTGGAGAAGCTCTACGCCGCCGAACGCCACTTGGACAGCCTGAAGCCGGGCAGCTCCTCCACCGAGAACATCGAGGCCCTGCAGGAACGCTGCTATGAGGCCATGAACGACGACTTCAACACCCCGAAGGTGATCGCCGAGCTCTTCGACGCGGTGCGCATCATCAACGCCGTAAAGGACGGCCACGCGACGCTCACGGCGGAGGACATCGAACTGCTGAAGACCACCTTCCGCACCTTCTTCTTCGACATCCTCGGCATCAAACCCGAGACCGAACAGGGCGACACCCGCGAGCACGACGCACTCGAAAAGGCCATGCAGCTGGTGCTGGATATGCGCAAGACCGCCAAGGCCGAAAAGAACTGGGCGCTGTCGGACAAGATTCGCGACGACCTGAACGCCGCCGGCATCGTGGTGAAAGACACCAAGGACGGCGCGGAATGGAGCCTGGCGTAATGGACAGTTGGACGTAAAAAAAAGGCACCGCTGAAGCGGTGCCTTTTTTTACGTCTAACATTTCTTACTTCTGGTAGAAGCGCACGCGGTTGTCGAGCACCTTGGTCTGGTTGATCAGGTAGCTCAGCAGCGTGTTCTCGTTGCGCTCACGGCCGAGGACGGCGTTCTGGAGGTAGTTCTTCTCCAGCATCAGGTTGTCGGTGGCCTGACCGTCGCGGGTCTCCACCACGTTGACCACGTATGCCATGTTGTTGCCGCAGACGGCGGTCGGCTTGTTGGCCTGCAGACCGAAGATCTGACCGACGGCCTTGCTATCGACGCCACGGTTCATGTAGTAGTCGCCGGCGAAGTTCAGCGTCACGCTGTCGGTGACGGCCACGGAGTACTTCTGGGCCACACCCTGCATACCGCCGGAAGCGAGGTCCTTGTTGAGCTGCTCGGCCACCATAGCGACCTTGTTCTGACGCTCCAACATAGCCTTGATGTCGTCCTTCACCTCTTTGTATTTCTGCTCGCCGGTCTCGCGCACCTTGGCCACGGAAGCCACGGCGAAGTACATTCTGTCGATATTGAACACGTCGGAGATGGCGTCTTTCTTCACATCGTCACCGAAGGACCAGCTGACGATGTCGCGGCAGTTGGGCAGTTGGCCGATGTTGGCGGCCATGGAGGTGATGGCCTGGCCGTTCACGACCTGAATACCCTGCTTGGCGGCGTTGGCGACGAGCTCCTCGTTGCTGGTGACGCTCGCGGCGAACTGGTTGGCCTGGGAACGCAATGCACTGACGGTGGCGTCGGAGGCGGTGATGTCGTAGTCATAGAGCACGAACTGGCGCTTCTCGATGAGTTGCGTGCGGTCGAGCACCTGGAAGACGATGTAACCGTTGGTGGCCTTATAGACATAGATGCCGCCGTTCGGGGTGGTCAGCAGGTTGTTGTAGAGGTCGGCCATGGTGCCGCGCTCGGGAAGCCAGAAGGTGGTGTCGCCCTGCTCACGTCCGTAGAGGTAGTTGGGCTGCTCGGCGAAGATGGAGGTCTGACCGGAGACGATGGCCTGACGAAGGCTGTCGGCGAGCAGACGGGCTTCTTTCTTGGAATAGGGGGCCTCTTTGTAGGAAGCGGTCTTGAAGGGGAGCTCGATGGTGGCCACGAGCACGGAGTCGGGACGGTTGGCGGCGCCGAACACCTTGCCGAAGTACCATTTCACGTTCTCGTAGGAGAAGGGTTCGATGAAGCTGCCCACCGGGGATTTGAAGATGAGGCTGTCGAGTTCGGGGAGGTTGATATCGCTCTCCTTGAAGTAGGTGCTGTCCACGACGGCGCCGTTACCCTTGGCGACGTTGTAGGCCATGATGTCGGCGGCCTGGGCGAAGGCGGTGTAGTCCTTGCGCACGCTGTCCTCGATGGCTTTCAGGTCAGCCGGCGTGGGGTTGATGGGGAACACGGCGACATTGAGGTCGCGGTTTTGGTTCTGCACCGTGAAGAGGTCGCTCTTGTGGGTGTTGTAGAAGTCCTTCATCTCTTTCTCGGAGACTTCCGGCTTGAGGTTCTGGAAGGCGGTGAGCTCGGGGTTGACGGTCATCAGGGAGACCAGCGCCGAGCGGTTGTCCTTGGCGAGTTGCTTGGCCAGAGGATTGGAGAAATAGACGGAATTCTGCGCGAGGGCGAAATACTGCTGCGACTTCTCCGCGCTGACGGCGAAGCGGACGAGGGCCTGGTAGGCGTTGTAGATGTCCTTCGCCTGCTCGTTGTTGGCATAGTTTTCGATGTTGGAGATGACGGACATAGCGTTCTCGGGACCCACCTGCTGCGCCAACGCGTTGGCGAACTGCGCGATGAACTGGTTGGGCTGCTGGGTGCTCAACGAGGCGAGCATGTTCTCCTTGAAGTCCTCAATCATCTGGTTGTTGTAGGCCATGCCCAACTTTTCCAACTGCTTGTCCAACACCGCGTCCTGAAGCATCTGCTGCCAGGTCATCTCGTGGATTTGGTAGGTGTCGTTGTCCTCCAAAGAGGTCTTGCCCTGCAGAAGTTTCATGAGGGCAGTGTTCTCCTCATACTGCTTGCTGTACGTCTGATCCATCTTCTTGCCATCGATTCTGGCCATCGTGTACTTGTTCGAGAACACGCGGGTCACGTTCGAAAGGTCGCCCAGAATGAAAGCCAGTAGGGCCAGACCGATGATTACCAATAAAAGCACACCGTGCTTACGGATTGAGCCAATTGCTGCCATAAATTCTTTTATTTTTTAGTTATACATTATATTTCAAAAATTAGCGCGCAAAAGTAGCATTTTTTTGCTTTATCTGAACGCCGACCCCATTTTTTATTTTACACATACAATATTATGATTATCAATAAAATAGGCCAGAAGCAGTAGATTCTGGCCCGAAAAGCACAAACAATCTTATACAATATTTATATAAATTATGGGCTATGAAGACGCAAAACGGACCGCTCACGGGCGCATGACTTGGGCGAGGAATGGGCTGTGCGCCGCCTGCTCTTCATAACGCCATTCCGGTGGCAGGCATTCGGGGCACCAGTGTCCGCCCTCGAGAATCAGCTTCGGGGAGGCTTCGAACTCGTGCCCGTCGTGACAACACCAGCGCAGCTTCTTCGCCGGGTCGCCGTCGTAGGCTTCCGAGAGGATTCTCCCGCCCCGGAACGCCGCGGCTTTCTGCAAGTCGTTGAGGGTCAGTTTTTCCAACGGGATGCTTTCGTCGTAACCGTGGTCGATATGGATGGCCTGCTCCTTTCCCGGCGGTTCCGTGAGGTCCCAATCCTTCCAGTCGGGGATGGCGCGGTAGGCCTCCAAGCTACCGTAATAGGCACGGATACGCTCCTCGTCGCGATGCGTGATCCAGTACTGCGTGCCGTAAGTTTTCCTGTACGCCACCGTCCGCAACGCGAGTTTGATGATGGGGGAAGGCACGATGGCGGCCAGCTTGAAGAACGACGGGAGGCTGTCGCTCATCTGCCGGAAATAGTCGTCCAACGGGATGTTGGCGCGGAAATGGAGATAGCCTTCCAATACATCGGCATCCAAATAGTATTCGCCATGGAAATTCTTGAGGACGAACCAGTTGGCGTTGAAAATCTTCTCAGGCGGCGGACAGTGTACGGCTTTCAGCAACCTTTTTTCGAACTCGTAGTTGGTCATCCGGTAGTCGGGGCCGCTGCTGATGTTGTAGAAGCGGTTCCAGAACTCGTCCGGCACATCATCGCGGCAAACGCGTTCCAGCAACCGCCCGGAGTCCTCTAGGGTGGCCCATTCCAAAACGCCCTTGATGGGCACGTGGAACATGATGGGGTCGAAGTTCTTGAGGATGCCCGGGTGGAGGATGCCCGACTGTCGGAGGCTGACCCAGTGGCGGAGCCCCGAGTCGGCGAAGACGCGTTCGGCGGTGATCTTGCTGACGCCATAGTAGTCGAAGATGCTCGCGCAGACGGGGTCGCCGGTACGCCCCCAATGCAACGGGACCGAACGGTCGGAGGTCTGCGCCACCGAACCGATATAGACGGCCTTGATGTCGTCGGCGTTCGGCTGCGCGAGGATGGCACGCACCACGTTCTCGGCAGAGGTGACGTTGACTTTCAAGGTCTTCTCCGGGAAGTAGTCCGCCCGCGGGGAGACCATGCCGCCCACATGCAGCACCACGTCCGCGCCGGAGACACCCCGCAGCACATCGTCGTAGTTCATCAGGTCGCCCCACACGATGCGGATTTTGTCCGCCAACGGGGCCAACTTCTTCTCATTGGCCGGGCTTTTCCGCGCCAAGATGGTGACGGCGTATCGGTCGGGGCGTGCGAGCAGCTCATGCAGCCCGGCCCATCCCATCGTGCCGGTCGCCCCAGTCAGAAAGATATTCCTCTTCATTTCACAAACGCATTTGAATCGGCAAAAATACATTTTTTTGACATTCTCTCACGAACGTATGTTCATCGGCTTATGAACATAGGTTCATCGGCTCATGAACATAGGTTCATCGGCTCACGCAAATATATGCATCCGACCACGACTACCCTAACCCATAACCCATAACCCTTAAACTTTAACCCTTAAACCTTAAACCATAACCCATAACCCTTAAACATATTCGTATTTTATGTACCTTTGCGCGGTAAAATCCAATTTGATATTCGACTGTTAATGCATTATAAGTCAGCCATATACACACTTTTTGTGGGGATATTCGTCCTCTTGTTCGGGCGTGTGAGCGCGCAGGAGCAGGAGGATCAGGGTACACGGGCGGCCATTGACTCCTCCATGGCCATCTCTCCCGACTACCTTCCCACGCGGACCGCTCCGATGCCCACGGCCGAATTCAACCCGCTGGAATACAGCGCTATCGACACTTCGCTCGTCCATATCGCCGAATATGACCCGTTGCTGCAGACGCGCTATCTTTACCAGTCGCTCGGCATCAATGGGCAAGCGCACAAGAATATGGTTTTCGACCTGGACCACCCGATGGGTTTCACCTGGACCACACTCCCCTACCCGCTCTATTTCAGGAAGATGCAGGACTTGCAGATCTACAATCTGGCGACCTCCTACACGAATATCGACTTCGCCTACGGTGTGCTGAAGGAGTTCGACTTCGGGGCTACGCACGCGCAGCACGTGCGGCAGGCCGATTTCGTGTTCAACCTCGACGGTACGAGCAACGATGGCTACTTCATCCGACAGGCTGTCAACCGACTGAGCCTCAGTGCCATAGCTCGCTACGAGACTCCGAATAAGATTTACGGGTTCGTGCTCGCCTACATTTTCAACCACGGCAAGTTCGCGGAGAACGGGGGGCTTGAGAACTGTTTGGAATTCATCAACCGCAACCCCCGCGATGCCGACATCGACAACAACCTGAGCAGCTACGCCGTGATGTTCAGCAACGCGCTGACGACAATCAACACGCACGGCAATCAGCTGCTCAACTATGTGAATATCAAGGATAAACAAGGTCGCTATTTCGGCACGTTCAGCCACACCTTCGATTTCAACTACCTCGGCAGCCAGTTCACGGACCACGATCTCAACAACAATTTCTACCGTGACCGCTACTACATCAACACCGACACCACCAACGACTCCATCCGCTTCTACTCCGTGGCCAACTCCCTGCAGTGGTCGAACTACAGCCCGGTGGACACGGTCAGCGGGCAACCCTACTCGTTCCGGATTGCGGGCGGCATCCGCCACGAGTACGCCAATTTGTCGGTGCCTCGTCTTTCCGACAACAGCCTGACGCTCTTCGCGCGCACCTCCATCCGTCTGTTCAAGGTGTGGGAGATTTTCGGCGACATCTCCTACGGCTTTTTCGGCTATACCGGCAACGATGCGATGGCGCGGGCAGGCTTCCGGTTCATGATTAACCCGAAGCAGCGGCACCATTTCGGTTTCGAGGCGTCGTTCAACCGTTACGCCCCCGACTACCAGCTCAGCCGCTATTTTGGCAACAACAACTCCTGGGAACTGGATTGGGGCAAGCAGAACCTCGTCAAGGTGGGCACCTATTGGACGATGCTCGGTTACCGTGTGAGCTTCAACTTCTACAATCTGGGGCGGTTCGTCTATCTCAACAGCCACTACGAACCGCAGCAGTTGGAGAAGGCCGCGCAAATCGTGCAGTTCCAAGTCTCCGCGCCTCTGCGCACGAAGCATTTCGCCTTGGACGCGAATCTGGCCCTCCAGCACTCCACGCGGCAGGCCGTCACGGTGCCCCTGTTCGCCGGCAAACTCAGCGCCCTCTATCGCGCCCGCATCTTCAAGAAACGGCTGCAATTCCAAGTGGGACTCGACCTTTTCTACAACACCCCCTACTTCGCCGACGGCTACAACCCCATCCTTCACCGCTTCTACTCCCAGCAAGAGATGCAGTGCGGCAACTTCCTGTATGTCAACGCACATCTCGCCCTGCGCGTCAAGCGGACCGCCTTCTTCGTGCGCGGCGGCAACCTGATCGCCGGACTCATCAACTTCCGCTACATCACCACCCCCGGCTACCCGATGCAAGGCCCAAACGTCGAAGTGGGCGTGAACTGGAAATTCTACGATTAGCATGTACCTTACCCCATAACCCTTAAACCTTAACCCATAAACCCTAAACCTTAAACCTTAAACCTTAAACCAAATAAATGGAATACAGAATCGAAAAAGACACATTAGGCGAAATGCGCGTCGAGGCCGACAAGCTGTGGGGCGCGCAGACACAACGGGCGATGGAGAACTTCCAGATCGGCAAGAAACACATCCCCATCGAGATCATCTACGGCATTGCGACGGCCAAGAAGGCGGCCGCGTGTGCCAACTACGACTGCGGCGTGCTGCCGGAGGACAAACGCGACCTGATCGTGCGCGTGGTCGATGAAATCACCAGCGGCCAATGGGACGACCAGTTCCCGCTGCATATCTGGCAGACTGGCTCGGGCACGCAGACCAACATGAACGTCAACGAGGTGATCGCCCACCGCGCGCAGCTGTTGCATGGCGGCCAGCTCACCGACTACCCGCTCTACCTGTCGCCCAACGACGACGTCAACAAGTCGCAATCGACCAACGACATCTTCCCCACGGGTATGCGCATCGCCACTGCGATCAGCATCATGACCCGCACGCTGCCGGCTTTGGAGCGCATGATGGCCACCTACCGCGAGAAGGTCGCCGAATATGCCGACATCAAGAAGATCGGGCGCACCCACTTGATGGATGCCACCCCGCTGACCTTGGGTGAGGAGCTCTCGGGCCATCTGTCGCAGTTGGAGCATGGCTACGAGGTCATCCAGCAGAGTCTCAAGCACTTAATGGAGCTCCCCATCGGTGGGACGGCGGTCGGCAACGGCATCAACACGCCGGAGGGCTACGACACAATCGCTTTGAAATACATCAACCAATTCACGGGTTATACGTTCACCAACGCGCCCAACAAGTTCGAGGCGATGGCCACCCACGATTCGCTGAGCGAGATGTCGGGGGCGTTCAAACGGTTGGCGGTGTCGCTGATGAAGATCGCCAACGATTTCCGTCTGCTGAATTCGGGTCCGCGTTGCGGTTTCGGCGAGGTGGTTCTGCCCGCCAACGAGCCGGGGTCCTCGATTATGCCCGGCAAGGTGAACCCCACGCAGTGCGAGGCTTTGTCGCAGGTCTGCTGCCAGGTCATCGGTAACGACGTGGCCATCACCACCGGCGCCATGCAGGGGCATCTGCAGCTCAACGTCTTCATGCCGCTCATCGGGCGCAACCTGCTGCAGTCGTCGCGGCTGCTCGCCGATGTCATCAACTCCTTCAACGACCACTGCCTCAAGGGGATAAAGCCCAATTTGGAGCGCATCTCCATGCATCTCCACAACTCGCTGATGTTGGTCACGAAGCTCAACCCGCATATCGGCTACTACAATGCCGCGAAAATCGCGCAGCACGCGCACGAACACGGGCTCACCCTACGTGAATCAGCACTTGAATTAGGGCTTGTAACTGCCGAGGATTTCGACAATTGGATGCAACTATAGGGGCGGATAATCATTCGCCTCTGTCTTGGATAAACTGAGATATCAGGATTGAGGGTGCAGAGACGCATTTAGGGCATCTCTGCACCTTTTTCACATACTTTTCAGTACCACGGCGGAGTTTGTGCCGCCGAAGCCGAAGCTGTTGCTCAGCACGGTGCGCACGGGCATTTCGACCGTGTCTTTGGCGATGTTCAGCTTGGCGGTATCCTCATCGGGGTTCTCGAGGTTGTAGTTCCGGGCCACGAAGCCGTCGCGCATCATGAGGGCGGAATAGACCAGTTCGCTGGCGCCGGACATCCAGCACTCGTGGCCGGTCATCCCTTTCGTGGAGCTGATGAGGGCGCGGTGGCCGTGGAAGATGCGGTCCAAGGCGATGGCCTCGAAACGGTCTCCCTGTGGCGTGCCTGTGGCGTGCGCACTCACGTAGTCGATGTCGGCCGGGGTGATGTCTGCCGCCTCCATGGCCCGCATCATCGCGGTGACGCTGCCGTCGTCGGAGGGTTCGGAGATGCCGCCGCCGTTGGAGGAGAACCCATAGCCGGCGACCTCGGCGAGGATGGTCGCGCCGCGCCGGACGGCATGGTCGTAGTCTTCCAGCACCAACGCCGCCGCGCCGCCGCTCGGCACCAGACCGTCGCGGTCACGGTCGAAGGGACGGGAGGCCTTCAGCGGTTCCCCCACCCTTTTGGAGAAGGCACCCAGTGCATCGAACGACGACATCGCGAAGGTGTTCACCTCTTGGGCGCCGCCGCACAGCACCATATCCTGCAGTCCCTGCCGGATGAGCAGGTAACCCAGACCGACGGCATGGCTGCCGCTGGCGCAGGCCGCGCTGACCGAGAAGTTGATACCCCGCAGCCGGAAGATGCTGTTCATATTCATGTTCACCGTGGAGTTCATCGACTGGAAAATCAGCCCGGAGCCGAGGAGCTCGGTGTCGGGGCGCTGCACTAACGCCCTGTCCGTCTCGATGATGGCCTTCGCGGATGAGTCGTTGCCGAAAATCACGCCGATTTCGTGTGCGAGGCGGTACTCCTCATCGATTCCCGCCTGTTCGAACGCCTGACGGGAGGCCATATAGGCGAACGCGGCCTCCTGCGAGAGTCCTGTGCGCAACCGTCTGTGCAACAGCGGCTTCAGGTCCGGTTCCGGCACGATGCCCGTCAAGTCGCAATGGTAGCCGTACTCCAGTCGCGAAGGGTCGTTGCCGAGGCCGCACCGGCCCTCGCGCAAACTCTGCGCCACCTCGTCCAACGTCGTGCCGATGCACGACCATATCCCCATACCGGTGATAACAACACGTTTGTCTTTCATCATATTATGTTCATCATCATTTCATTGCCATCCGAATTTCTACCGAGCTCTTGTCCCTGCCACGACTGCTCAAGGAATTTCCGGAGGGCACTGCTAACTGCTAACTGCTAACTACTAACTACTAACTACTAACTGTACATCCCTCCATTCACCTGAAGCACCTGCCCGGTGATGTAGGATGCCTCGGGAGAGGCGAGGAAGGCGACGGCGGCGGCCACCTCGTCGGGGGTGCCGAAACGCTGTGCGGGAATCATCTTGCTCAGCTCGGCTTCGTCCAGTCCTGCCGTCATGTCGGTGGCGATGAAGCCGGGTGCCACGGCGTTGACGGTGACCTTGCGTTTGGCGACCTCCTGGGCCAGCGCCTTCGTGGCCCCGATGATGGCGGCCTTGGCGGCACTGTAGTTGGTCTGTCCGGGCACGCCCTTCAGACCCGAGAGCGACGCCATGTTGACGATGCGGCCCTCGCGTTTGCGCAGCATCGTCTTCACCACACGGCGCGTGATGTAGAAGAAGCCGTTCAGGGGGGCGTCGATGACGCTGTGCCAATCCTCGTCGGAGAGCATGATCATCAGGTTGTCGCGGCGTGTGCCGGCGTTGTTCACCAGGACGGCGATGAAATCCTCGGGGTGGGACTGTTCCCAGCCTTCCAAGGCGGCATCCACGGCCTGCTCGTTGGCGATGTCGAACTTCAGCAGCTCGCACACCCCGCCCTGACTTTCGATCAGCTGTTTCGTCTCTTCGGCGGCAGCGTCGTTGCTCACATAATTGACGATGACGGGCATCCCGTCACGGGAGAGGCGCAAGGCCACGGCACGTCCGATGCCGCGGGAACCTCCGGTTATCAATGCGTATTTCATATCTTTGACTTATGATTTATGATTTATGACTTATGATTTATGACTTATGACTTATGATTTATGACTTATGACTTTGATTGTTGGCCAAGGGAAAGCAGTGCATCCTTTTGGCGCGGCAAAAATACGAAAAATGTCAAGTGAGTTTGTATCCTCATTTCTTATTATCGCCCCGACCGCAAATCATCAATTTTGGGTATGCCGCCTCCGCCATTGTTTTTACACTTTTGCGTCATAAAAATATAGTTTATGCATAAAAAGATACTCTTCACTATAGCTGTGGCATTATTATTTGGTTTTCAGACCGTTATAGCACAGAAGCAAGATACCGCGAGCGTCAAAGAAACGACGTCGGTTAAGGGCAAATCGTTAGGTACGCTCACCATTGGTGGCTACGGCGAAGCTGTCTATAAGTACAACTTCTTCAGCGACAACGTGTTCCGTTATTCACACGCAGCCAACTACACCGATTCGAAGGGGCACGGCCGGGTGGATCTTCCGCACGCCGTCATCATGTTGGGTTACGATTTCGGCCACGGCTGGAGTTTCAACACGGAGATTGAGTTCGAGCACGGCGGCACCGAGTCGGCCGTGGAGGTGGAGGCCGAGGAGACTGGCGAATTCGAGAAGGAGATCGAGCGCGGCGGCGAGGTCGCCTTGGAGCAGTTCTGGTTGCAGAAGGCCTTCTGGGGCGGGAAGATGAACATCCGCGCCGGCCATATCGTGGTACCCGTCGGCGGCACCAACAATGCCCACCTACCCACCGAGTTCTTCGGGGTCTATCGTCCCGAGGGCGAGAACACCATCATCCCCTGCACGTGGCACGAAACCGGCATCGAGGTCTGGGGCCGCATCAAGGGGTGGAGCTATGACGTGATGCTCATCCCGTCTCTCAACTCCAGCATGTTCAGCGTCTCCGGCTGGGCGCACGACGGTTCGGCCTCGCCCTACGAGTTCCGCGTCGCCAACAAGCTGGCCGTAGCCGCGCGTGTCGACAACTACAGCATTAAAGGATTGCACATCGGCGTCAGCGGCTTCGTGGGCAACACCTTCCGCAACGACATCATCACCGACGAGGGCTCCTCTCGTTACGCGGACGTGCGCGGCACCACCGTCATCGGCGGCCTCGATTTCAGTTACAAGACCGACGGCCTCATCTTGCGCGGCAGCGGTCTCTACGGCTACCTGAGCGACTGCGAGTTGATTTCCGTTTACAACTCCACCCTGCCCCACAGCTCGCAAGCCCCCTACCCGCAGACCCTCGTGGGACAGTCGGCATGGAGCGCGGGCGGCGAAGTCGGCTACGACGTCTTCCATCACCACAAGAACCCGAAAATGGACCGTCACAAACTCTATGTTTTCGCCCGTTACGAATACTACGACTCCTACATCCCCGGCCACAACATGACCGACTACGCTTGGACCGACCGTCACTGTGTCAGTGGCGGCCTCAACTACAGCCCTATCAAGGAGATCGTCATCAAGGCCGAGGGCGGCGTCCGCCTCCTCAAGGAGCAGTACAACCCCGAGCCCTGGTGCGCCCTCGGCATCACCTGGGCGGGGATGTTCAGCAAGGAGTTCCATAAGAAGGTTTAAGGGTTAAGGTTTAAGGGTTAAGGTTTAAGGGTTATGGTTTAAGGGTTAAGGGTTAGGCGGTCGCGAAAGGATGAACGATGGACAGACATATATGAATATTATTCCTTGAACAGCCCCGGAGGGGCAAGACGCACGAAGTGCAGGTAACCCCATACAAGCGCAGCGCAGTGTGGGGCTTGACACAGGAGAGATGTTCGGACTGCGGGAGCTGTAGAAATGAAACAAACTAAAACCAAACAGATATGAAAAAAACAATCATCGCCACCATGGTGGCAATCGCATTCCTGAGCATGGGATGCAAACATGGCAGCGGAGAGCTGGTCGACGAGAAACAGGCTCAAGTGCTGGAGCAGTACGTCAACCACACCATCGCGCCGACGTACACGAATCTGGCCAACTCCACGGAGCAGCTGGTCAACGAGCTGAAGGCCTTCCAGAGCAGCCACTCGCAGAGTGACCTGAACAAGGTGTGCGAGACGTTCCTCGCCGCACGCGCCTGGTGGGAGAAGAGCGAGGCTTTCCTCTTTGGTGCCGCCTCCGACTTCGGCATCGACCCGCACATCGACTCCTGGCCGTTGGACGTGGATGCCTTCAACAACCTGATGAACAGTCCGAACATGCTGGCCGCGCTGGCCGGTGAGGACGGCGATGTGGTGGCTGGCGAGCAGCTCGGCAACGCTCTGCTCGGGTTCCACGGCATCGAGTACATCCTCTTCAACAACGGACAGGCGAGAGACGCCAGCGAGGTCACCGAGACGCAGATGGTCTATGCCGTGGCCGTGGCCGGCGACCTGCGCAACCGCTGCTTCCAACTCGAGGTGAGCTGGATCGGCGATGCCGCCGCCAAGTCGCACCGCGACAAAGTCGAGGAGCTGGAGCTGAACAGCACCGTCAACGGTGGCAGCTACAGCTACGGCGACAACCTCAAGAAGGCGGGAAATCCGGGCAGCACCTACGCCAGCAGCGTGATGGGTCTCATGGCCATCGTCGATGGCTGCAAGACCATCGCCGACGAGGTGGGTACCTCCAAGATCGGCAAGCCCTACAACGGCGAGGACCCCAACTACATCGAATCCCCCTACAGCCAGAAGTCCATCGACGACTTCCACGACAACATCCTCAGCATCCAGAACGCCTACTACGGCGGCATCGAAGGGCAGCGCAACGACAAGCTCTCCCTGCACGCCTACGTCAAGAAGATGGACAGCAAGCTCGACAACGAGGTCGAGGCGGCCATCAACACCGCCTTGGACAAGATCAGCGCCATGCCGCGCCCGTTCGTGAACAACTACACCAACGCCAAAAACGCCGAGGCCATCGAAGCCTGCCAAAACCTCGACGACGTGCTGTCGAAGGTGAATGAAGCGTTGAGAACGTACGAAGATTAGTTAGCAGTTAGCAGTTAGTAGTTATGGAAAAGATCACAAATAGTTTGATATTGTTCTTGGCAGTCATCATGTTTGTGGGCTGCCACAAGCCGGAGAACGGCGAGATGTCCTGGATTGAGGAGGAGACCTACGCCGGCGGCAAGTTGGGCACCACGTTCAACACCTCCTCGTCCGCGTATGAGGACCCCGCCCCGGCAGTCACCGACATCTCCGCGTTCAAGTACGGCGAATACCTGTTCGAGCGCGACTTCACCCAGAACACCCCGCCGTTCAACGGGTTGGGACCGCTCTACATCCGCAGCTCCTGTATCGCCTGCCACCCGGGCTACGGCCACGGCAAACGTATGGACCGCTACGCCGCCAGCGACTGGGGCAACGGCTACCTGCTGGTGGTCACCGACCAGAACGGCAATTACGTGAGCTCGCTCACCGGTATGCCGCAGACCAAGGCGGTGCCGCCGTTCAAAGCGCCCATCGACGAGAGCCAGATCCAGATCAGCTGGTTGGACTACACCGACGAGTGGGGCAACCGCTTCCCCGACGGGGAGACCTACAGTCTGATCTATCCGGAGGTGTACATCCCCGCCTCCGCCTACTACGTGCCGCTGGAGGTTGGCGGACAGCCGTTAGCCTACGGCAGCGAGGTGGTGCGGCTGGAATCCACCATCGGCATCTACGGCACCGGCTTGTTGGACGCCATCCCCGACGATTCGCTGAAGGCTCAGTATCAGCGTGAGTATAACGCCGGCGCGAACCTGAACCCCGCGATGTGGGCCGGCACCGACTGGGCCACGACGGGACTCTACGGCAAGACCAACCATCCGAAGCGCTTCACCTACGCCTGTTCCCGCGGTCCGCTGCAGGACGGTCCCGGCGCCAACGCCATCTGGAACATCACCAACGTGACCCGTGGCGACCGCCGCTATCACTACATGACCGAGACCTACGCCCGTGTGGCCTCCCAGGATCCCGAAGTGCAGGCCGCCTTCTATACCTACTTCCCGGAGTACAATAAGACCGGAAATCCTGAGACCGACATCTTCAACTACCTGATGAGCAGAGAATTGCCCGCTGAGATGAGCAATGACGACTACGTCAACCTGATGGTCTGGCACCGCGGTTTGGCTGTCCCCGCCGCCCGTAACCTCAAAGACGAGGAGGTGCAGAAAGGCCGCAAAATCTTCCGCGAGATCGGCTGCGCCACCTGCCACCGTCCCAGCTGGACCACCGGTCCCGACCGTTTCACCGACCCCAACGGCTTCTTCACCACCGGCGACCAGCGTCTGCCGCGTTACCCCAACCAAAAGATATGGCCTTACACCGACATGGTGCAACACCGTCTTTGCATGAAGAACGACATCCGCACCGGCTGGTGCCGCACCACCCCGCTGTGGGGTCGCGGCCTCTCCAACGTGTGCACCGGCTCCAGCGACCGTCTGCATGACTGCCGCGCCCGCAACGTCATCGAGGCTATCATGTGGCACGGCAGCGCCCAGAGCGACGCCCGCTGGACCATCGAGAAATTCCGTAACCTGAGCAAAGAGGAACGCGACGCCGTGGTGAAGTTCATCAATGCTATTTAATGGTTATAGGTTATAGGTTATGGGTTATTGAAGCCAACCGTTAATGTCACCGTAGAGACGCGCCATGGCACGTCTCTACATTTTTCTTATTTTTGCAATCTTTTTTGAACCCCAAATCACAAATCACAAGTCACAAATCACAAGTCACAAATCACAAGTCACTAATCACAAGTCACTAATCACAAGTCACTAATCACAAGTCACTAAACAATGAAAAACCTCCGACACATTCTCTCTGCCCTCCTCATCGCCCTCATCGTGGCAATGGCGGCGGGCACCGTCGTGGAAATGAGCCACGGCAACGAATACGCGCTGAGCCACGTCTATGGCAGCTGGTGGTTCGTCACCCTGTGGGCGTTGCTGGCCGCCGGACTGGTGGTCATGATGGTCACGCGCAAAAGCAGGCAGCGGCCGGTTGTCTGCGCCCTGCACTCCTCCGTGCTGCTCATCCTGCTCGGCGCCCTGCTGACGATGTTCACTGGACAGCACGGTGAGATGACGCTCTCTCCAGGGAAGGCCGTCAACCGGTTCACCGTCGAGAAGCATGGGGACGCCCGAGAGGCGGAACTCCCCTTCTCGCTCACCCTCGACCGCTTCGAGGTGGAGACCTACCCGGGCACCCACACGCCGATGGACTTCGTGAGCTACCTCCAAATCACAGACGGAAGTGAAGTGACCGATGCCAAGATCTCGATGAACAACATCCTGAAGCATCGCCACTACCGCTTCTACCAGAGCGACTACGACGAAGAGGGCAACTCGGTGCTTTCCGTCGCGCACGACCCCTGGGGCGTCGGGGTGACCTACGCGGGTTACCTCCTGCTGTTCGTCGCGCTGATCGGGCTCTTCTTCGAGCGTAACGGCGAGTTCCGCCAGCTGCTACAAAAGACCGCGGGCAAGGCGGCGATTCTCCTTGTATTCCTCTCATTGGCCGCCACTCTTCCTGCGCAAGCCGCTGACAAGCCGAGCGTTCTGCCGCGGGAGAGCGCCGACAAGATGGGGCAGATGTACGTGATGTACAAGGGCCGCGTCTGTCCGCTGCAGACCCTCGCCAAGGATTTCACCACCAAAATCTACGGGAGTGCCCGTTACAAAGGCTACACCCCGGAGCAGGTCTTCAGCGGCTGGCTGTTCTACTTTGACGAATGGAAGGACGAGCCGATGTTCAAGATCAAGGGCGACGAAGTGCGCAAAGAGCTCGGCATCAGCGGCAAGTACGCCCGCTTCACGGACTTCCGCAACGATTACGGGGATTTCAAGCTCGAGAAGGTTCTCGCCTCGCTGCCGATGGGCGATCCGAAGCGCAAGAGCTTCCGCGCCGCCGACGAGAAGTACCAGCTCATCGAAATGCTCTGTAACGGCCAGTTTCTGAAGATGTTCCCCCACCCTGACAGCATGCAAAACGTGACGTGGTACTCGCAGAACGACCCGCTGCCGCAGAGCATCCCCGACGACGAATACCTCTTCATTCGGAAGCAGCTGAGTCTCTGTCAGGAATACGCGTTGACGAGCAATTACCACGAGCTGGGCAACCTTTTTGAGAAGACCAAAGTCTATCAGGAGAAATACTCCCTCGGGCAGGTGCAGCCCAAGGCGCAATTCCGGGCCGAGCGGCTCTACAACCGTCTCAGTGTCGGCCGTTGGCTGGCGATGGTGACGATCACCTTGGGGTTGCTTTGCTTTGCCGCCGCCCTCATCTGTCTCGGGAAAGGGCGAAAGCTTCACAAGCCCGTCCGTATTATTGCAACTATCTGGGTGTCATTGCTTTGTCTCTTCTTGGCCGTGGTGTTCATCCTGCGATGGATTGCCGGCGGTCACGTGCCCATGGCCGGCAGTTTCGACTCGATGAACCTGTTGGCGCTGAGCCTCTGCATCATCACGCTGATTATGATGCGGAAATACGAGATGGCATTGCCTTCGGGTCTGTTGATGATCGGTTTCGTGCTGTTGGTGCAGATGATGGGCGGTTCCAATCCTCCCGTCACCCATCTGATGCCGGTGTTGTCGTCGCCGCTGCTGAGTCTGCACGTCACCGTCATCATGATAGCCTACGCGCTGCTCTTTTTCGTGATGCTGAACGGTCTCAGCGCGGTGATAGTGCGGATAGCGCAGCCCTCGAACACGCAATATCTGGAGCGATTGCGCGACATCAGCATGATCTTGCTCTACCCTGCCGTCGCGCTGCTCGCCGCGGGCATCTTCATCGGCGCGGTATGGGCCAACATCTCGTGGGGCAACTACTGGTCGTGGGATCCCAAGGAGGTGTGGGCGCTCATCACGCTGCTCATTTACGCCGCCCCGCTGCACAAGGCGGTGTGGAAATCCTTTGAGAAGCCGATGTTCTTCCATCTCTACTGTATCCTGGCGTTCCTCAGCGTGCTGATCACCTATTTCGGGGTGAACCTGCTTCTCGGCGGCATGCACAGCTACGCATAAGGTCTTCCGGTCTAAGAAACGAATCCCTAACGGCCCCCGCCGGCCACTTGTTTGACTGGCGGATGCTGTTAGGGATTTATTATATCCGTGTGGACAAGGACGTTGCCCACGCGGTTGTCGAAAAGTTACCTTACGCGAACAGGTCGTCCATAGTAACCTCGCTATGGACAATGCTTCGGTGTACACCGTCGGCAACACCGAACGTAGTCACAAACGTATTTACAAGTGATTTTGTGGTTTTGACTTGGGTGCGGAAGACCTCCATCCGGGCTCGTAGCGATTGCTCGTAAGCATCGCTGATTCGGAACGGGGTGGTCGAAAATTTCATTTCACAAAGGTTGATGGTTCGGTCCGCTCTGTCAATCAACAAGTCTATTTGTGCCCCTTTCCCCACATTTTCCGTATCCTTGTCCTTGCCCGGCATATACCTCCACGAAGAGGCCTCAGTAGCTATGCCCGAAATGCCTAACTTTGCCTTAATCTGGTTCAAGTGCATGAGACACAGGAGTTCAAATGCCAGTCCTTGCCAGGATTCAACTGCGTGGGATTGGAAATTGTGACTCCACCACTGTTCATCTTGAGAGTTGAATTTTTCCAGAAAACGGTAGTAAAAAAGAGTGTAGAAATCCACCAGCCGAAAGATGCTCCCCTTTTTTTTGTTGCCGAACTGCGAGTATCGGATGACGAAGTCACAACGTTCGAGATTCCGAAGCACTTTGGTCAGCATGGTGCTGTCCATTTTGGTCGCCGACATGATCTCTTCACGGGTCATCCCTTCCCGTTTGCCATTCAGCAGTTTCACAACGGCAGTGTATTTCTCGGAATTGCTGAACAACGCGGTGTATAGCTCTTCAAATTCGGTTTGCAGCTCACCGTTTTTCCGGAAAAACAGCCTGTCAATATTTTGAACGAGGCTCTCTTTCACATTCAGCAGACTGTAATAAAAAGGTATTCCCCCGATGGTCATGTACGCCTGCAATATCTGATAGCGGTCCCACGCAGCTCCGCGACTCTGCAAGTACAACTCCACTTCATACAGCGTAAAAGGACGCACGTAGATGTTATTCGTGATGCGGCCGTGCAATCCACCTTGATTATCAACAAGTTTGTCCACCATCCAAGAGGTTGACGATCCGCTGGCAACGAAAACGATATCGTTCCGCCGCGAGGCCCAACCGTTCCAAAACATCTCCAAGGCATCTACAAATTCCGAATGCGGGGTGTCAATCCACGGCATCTCGTCAAAGAAAACCACTTTCCGTTTTTCTGACGGCAATGTGTCAAGAAAAGACTCTAGTGCGTCAAAGGCATCGTCCCAATCAGCGAATTTGGGCTGCTTGGACATGTTGGCGTACTTTTTCAATGCTTTGGCAAAATTGCGTAGTTGCTTGTTTTTTGTAAGTCGATGCCCACCTACATACGAAAAATCGTATTCATAATGGAAAAAATTATCTACCAAGAATGTCTTGCCGACGCGCCGCCGACCATATACGATGACAAATTCAGACCTGTCTGAATCCATACTACGCTGTAATTCAGCTAATTCTCTTTCTCTTCCGATTATATTTGCCTTTGTCATACATGAATAATTTGGACTGCAAAAATAATAAAATATCAGAAGTAAACGCCTCAAATCTCGAAAATAAAGCGAGATTTAAGGCATTTACCCTATTGTTTTTTTATAGTCAGGGGGCTTTCAGAATGGTGGCACTAACGGTTCCATCACCATTTCCCCACCACGCACGCCACCCCCACCACGAAGAACGGCAACAGGAAGAAGATGACGGAGTAGCCGAAGGCGTTGCCCACGCGGGACTGGGTCCGGAAGAGTTTCGGGGGAACATCCAACGCCCAATTCGTGAACCCGAGTACGAACCCCGCGAGCGCGAGCCCACCCGCGAGGACATATACGTGCGTCCCGATGCCGATGTCGCCGTAGGCGATTTCCGAGAGCAGGACCAGCAGTCCGACGAGGTTGGTGATGGGCGCGATTTTTTGGATGAGCCAGAGGAGGGCGGTCATAGTAATTGGGAATTTACCATCATCTTGCAGATTTCAACTGTTGTATTACCGCCTTGACCCCGTCAATCGTCACCTTGTTTCCATCGACGGCGGCCAATATAAAAACGTAGTCATCGTTTCTTTCGGCATAGTCTTCGCAACGGGTGATTTCCACCACCTCATAACCCCAACCCATGTCCTTCACCGCGATTTCCGCAACGGATCCGACCAACGACAACGAAAGCGGGACACCACCATCTTTGTCGAAGAGCGTGACGGCCCACGTTGTGAACTGCTCGTCTTCATCAATGCGAAATATCCCGCCATGCTTTTTCAACAACTCCAGGAGCTGGACATTCAACTTGCCACACGTCCCAGTGTTTTCGAGGATTGTGCTCATTAAAGTATCATAATTGTTTTACTGTCCAACCGTTGGCATTTATGATTTTAAAGGGTCTGCCGAAGCCGCTTCTCCATTTACAACCAGTCTGCTTCAAGAAATCATCAGCGGAAATACCGTTTGATTCGTTCGATTCAACCACAAAGCTCCATTCTTCACTGGAACTTCTGACGGTGCTCCCATCGGGTTTTTCTATCCACTGCAATGCAGACAAGCCCTTTCCTGTTACTAAAAGTTTATACCTCATGATAATACGATTTTAAGTTGCCTACTCTTTTCAGGATTTTCGGCTTCCTCCGCAATGTGTTACAAAATCAAAGCCATACACTCAAAAAAGAATGTATGGCTTGTTCAAATTACGATATCTTCTCTATGTTCCAGTAGTAGCTGGTCAACATTCTTAACGCATCAGGATCAGTGAAACCGACACGTATCAAAGCTTCTTTCACCTCATCGGGTGTTGGAGAAAGTCTTTGGCGGGAAATGACTTGCAAAATAAACCCTTTGGGAAATTTTGAAATAGCAGTTAACCTTGGTGTCAGTCTATAAAGATGCATACTTTCTGTTTGTTTGTGATTTGCCTACTCTGTTCAGGATTTTCGGCTTCTTCTGTACAATAATAATTTTGATAGATCAAGCCTCCTTTGATTTCACTTCTTCCAAATCACCTTCAACAGAAACATAAACAACTTTGAATCCGAATGTCTTGAACATTTCTGTGAGTTTCGTCACACCAGATTCTTTTGCATTGTCTAAAAGCCCGCATTCTACAGCATCTTTTTCCAACTGTTCTTTTGCCTTTTCCTTAATCGGTCGGACCAATTCGTGACTCCATTTCCCATTTTCGTATTCTGTAGTAAAATCTGAAGGATTCATAATGATGTCAAATAATTCAACAGGAGGAAGTGTGACATATAAGGTGTCATTTTTAATGCGAATGTCTTTTTCTTCTATTTTCGCCAAGTCGAAACCTGCACGCACTTTGCCTTTCCCGATAAGTACTATTTCGTTGGACGAACGTGTGACTTTCGCTGCGGTTCCCGTTATTTTATCCGACATTTTTTTGAAAAAATCTTTTATTTTCGAGTGCTCTTCCTCAGATGTGTTATTCGAGCTTTTAAGGGCTCTGATGGTGTCATAACGGACTTCCTTTATTGCGAGCTCTTCATAGAAGCATGCGGTGGTTAATTCTTTAATCTTATTGATTTCGCTCACCACATTAGCAGTTTTCTCAATATCGTTTTCGACACGCTTACCCCAGTTCAATTTGTGGCCGAAGTAGAAAACACCCCCTGCAACCAACAGCACCCCAACTATTATTGCAGGAATGATGATGGCCAGTTTTGGATTTCTCTTGACCGTATCAGTTACAACGCTTTTAGCTGCATCGCTAACCACATTACGGATACTTTCATCGTTATCCCTGATGTTTGTTTTATTATTTTCGTCTTTCATATGGATTCTATTTTATTCTGATATTTATTATTTCAAAACCTAATTGGCTGAGCATAGCCTCAAACACATCTTTGGCATTGTCTTCGGCATCTTTCAAAATGCCTAAATTTGGGATGTCAGCTCTAATATCTTCTTCCCCTTTTTTTAGTATCTCATTTTGTTCGTCAGCATTAAATTTACTCCTAAATACTCCGTAATTTTCAAAGACAGTTGTTATTTCTTCAGCAGGCATATTGAAAGACAATAATTCAGCATGAGGAAGATACACCGTGATTACCTTGTCGTTGATATTAATGTCGTTTTCATTGAAATCATCCAATTTGATTCCAGCCTTGAGATAGGCTGTGCAGTTAAACAGAATCTTGCGTTCACCAACAGTGTATTTCTGCTGGTCATCGAATTTAACAACTTTTTTCACAATGTATTCCACGGTTCCCAATTCGAGATTTTGTGACATTCCAAGCACTCGAGCTTTCATATCCGGTTCTTTTGGCTTGCACCCCGTGATGAATAATGCCATAAAGGCCAAACAAAAGATAATGACTCTAAATTTCATAATTATTAGTATTATAGTTTGGAAAAATATTATTGGGAAATGATGGTGAACTCCAAATACGTGTCCCCTAAAGCTTTGGAGAATCTATTATTTTCAAAACCCTCATCGCCGAGTCCTTCGGATTGAAGTTGTATTGCGGGCACCCCTTTTTCAGTCAAATAACGAACTACGGCTTCTGCTTGTTCTTTGGAAAGCTCTATGTTCTTGTTTTTACGAGATTTTGCATTTGTGTGTGCCGCTACCTTTACTCGTAAGCTAGGGTTCTCTTTCATGTATTTGACTAAACCGTTCAAAACAGCAAGACCATTAGCATTTAATGCTGATTTTCCTTTTGATGAAATCATAGAGTTGAGCTGTTGCTCGTAGCTTTTCACTTTCACGAGTTTTTCCATGCTTTTTTGGGCATCATCCCGTGAGTAGTAATCCTCTTCATAGGTGAGATCGTAATGACCAGTTGAGTAAGAGCTGTTTTCTGTCCTTGATGATTCTTTGGCGATTGGCATATAATAGGTCAAGCATTTTTGAGCCATGGTTAAATCATTCTCATTGATGGCTGCGTAAAAAACGGCATCGATGAGATTGTTGTATTTCTTGGCCTCCTCGTTGTAAACATAGTTGTTTTTTTTCTCGTCAATGTCATTGGGATCACAATCCCTACATTCACTACTGAACACTTCGTTCAACTTATAGCCGGTTATCCGATTCTCTATGAAGTTGTTGTCACATAAAGCAATGGCGGTGGCAACATTTTCGGCGAAGAAATTGTCAGAAGAACAAGACTTAACAAATAGTTCCCCAGCTTCTTGTTCTTTGCCTTCAGCCATCAGTGAATTAACTTCTCGAATATTGATTTTGTCTTCGTACTCTTGTTTTACATCACTGAAAGAACTCGGAATCTCACTCAAGGTTTTTCTGGCTTTTTTGAAATTGTCTTGAGCAAGTGCTGCCTCAATATTCTGAACAGCTTTATCCTTCTTCTTTTCTGCCCCTCCAAGAGTGAAATAACATGCAGAGGCAAGAACTACAATCACTAATAGAATTGATAACACTATTAATGGTGTCCTGTTTGTTTGTTTTGTTTGTTTCTTTTCCATTTTTTTATTTTTTATTAATGACAAAATTGTATGATAATTCAACCCATAATTGAAAAATCAGAGCCAAATATAATAAAGGACTAAACTTTTGCAGAAAACACATAAAAATCACCTAAAACGCATTCATTATATAAATTGTTCCCCAACTGTTTTTTTACCTTGTCCACATGTTGTAAATAATTCGAATTATTATCAATGGGAAATAGGACAAAAGCGACCACTCCATCCACATTTGCATTGCGGAGTTTCTGAATATCATTAATAATGCCCTGGATATTCTGTGTAATATTACGACCAGATCCACCAAAATTCGTGTTCGGAGTCTTTAGCTCAATAAAGGTTTTATTTGCATATACATCAACATGACAATTCTTATTGTTTGGATACTTTTTCTCAATTTCTGTATCAGCATACTTGGTTTTTAATTCATTTGCCATCACTGATTGCAGATACCTTTCGAATTTCGCCCGTTTGGGAAGATGGATATTGATAATAGGGGCAGCCAAGCCATGCTTGTTCTTCAAAATGGATACAATTTCGCCAAAGATTACCTTATACATACGTACACATTATTTAAAATTCACCTACTCTCTTCAGGATTTTCGGCATCCTCCGTATTTCATCTGTGCCATCTTTTCCACCCGCAAAATAAAAACTTTCCCCTCAAACCGCCATAACCCATTTTGACCCATTTTAATGGGCTGTGCGCTTCATGGGATGACGCTTTCTTTCCCGTTCTTATCTGGGGTCAAAAATATACAATATATAATTATGATTACCAGATGTTTAGCAAAGTATTGCTTGGCGGATTGCACAGAATTAATGGGCGGAAGCGGCGGGATGTTATGAATTTGCAGTTTGAACTATAAAAATAGTGGAGATTTTTGCAGTTTAAAATATAAACCGACAGCGGCATGGTAAAATACCGCACCTTAACTTTCCCTCATCCCGTTTATATATCCCCGAGCTTCCCCTGCTGCTCGTGGTAGGAGCGGCTCAGGTCGGCGAAGAAGTCGTGGCCGAGGATTTGGGCGAGCTTCATCAGCGTGTTCGTGTCAATCCACTGGCGGGAGAAGATGAGATAGACGTTGTTGCGGTGGCAGCCTAACTGCTGCGCCAACCACGGCACCTTGATCCCCTTCCGGATTACCTCCCGACGGATGACTTGCCCTATGTGCAGACCCTCTTCGCTCATTGTTCTACCGTTTGTGACATAAAAAAGGCGTGGAATTTCGCTTGTCCGACTCTCGGGTTTCCACTCCCACACATCAGACAAGCATTCCACGCCGTTACAAACGGCTTGCGGAATCTGTCCTTGATGTGTGTTGCCTCCGATTCGACGGAGAGCGTGTGGAAAATGAGAGTCAAGGATAGCTGCAAACTCTATTTTATATGTTCGATTGTTTCTTTTCTGTTCTTTTTCTACTATCTATTTTGGTGACACTGACAAACGGGGATGAAATTCCGCCCCGTCCATTTTGACCCGCAAAACTACAATTTTTTCGGATAGGTTGGAATGGGCCAAAATGGGCAGCACGGACAACCTGCAAATTGTGTATTTTTGCCGCCGAAAAACGGATTCTACATGGACGACAGCGACAAAATCTACATCGAACAGCTGAAGAACCTCCTGTGCGAGGCGGTGGAACGGCAGATGAACCGTGCCTCCGACTTCGTGTTCCTGCAAGCCTACATCTTCGAGCGCACCCGCGAAAACATCGGACTCAACACGCTGAAACGAATCTGGAACTATGGCAACACACCCGTGACCCCCCGCAGCTTCACGTTAGACACCCTCGCCAAGTCTGTCGGTTACCGCAACTTTGAGGATATGAAGCTTTTTTACGGCGACGAAGGTGCAGACGCTTCCGACAAAATTCTCGGCAAGGTGGTGAGCAGCAGCGAATTGCGTCCAGGCGACCATGTAACACTCTGTTGGGACCCGGGCCGCCGCTGCACCGTGGAATACCTCGGCAGCAACGCCTACCGCGTGGTCAGCAGCGAGCGCACCAAGCTGAAACCCGGCAACACCTTCCAGACCGCTTTCTTCGCCACCGGCTCCCCCCTCATCCTCTCCAACCTCGTCCAGGACGACTCCTTCGCCCCCCTCTACGAGATCGGCCGCAAGACCGGGGTGACACAATTGACGGTGGAAACCGCGAAATAACCTCCATCCTAATCCAAACGCTACCGAGCTCTTGCCCCTGACGGGGCTGCTCAAGGAAGCTGTTTCTATCCTCTACCGAGCTCTTGCCCCTGACGGGGCTGCTCAAGGAAGATGTTTCTATAATATTGGAGCTTTTCGTAGCTGCTAACTGCTAACTGCTAACTACTAACTACTAACTGCTAATTGCTTCTATCCTTTTGAACTTTCCCCACACCTCATGCTTTCGGTACTTCTCCAGCGATTGGGCGGGGACGTACAGCACTGCGCTGTCGGGGATGCCGTACAGGGAGTTGGGCATCATCGCGGGCGGCTCCACACAATGGACAATCATGGTCTCCAACGCTCTGTTTTCGTTAAAGGCATAGTTTTCAATGCGTTTCACACCGCTGCCAATTTCCACTTCACGCAAATTCCAACAATAGGAGAAACTGTACCCACCGATTGCTTCGGTTCGGTCGGGAATGACGATCTGGGTGATACCGCTTGCATAGAAAGCCCCGTGGGATATCGTCTGCAGCGAGTCTGGAAGACGGATACTGCGGAGGTTTGTTGATCCGTCGGCAAAATTCAAAGGCAACTCACGGAGGGTGTTGGGAAGTTCTATTTCCTCAAGATGTTCCATGGGATAGAACACGTTTGAGGGCAATTGCTCCACACTGTCGTCAACGATAGCTTTTCTCAAGGAGTTGCATCGGTAGAAAAACGATTGTTCTGCAGATTCCCCGACACCTGTGCTGCAGTTCCGAGCTTTCCAAACAAGGGTGGTGAGCGTGTAGCAGTCGGCGAAGGCGTATGTTTCAATGCGCTTCAATGAGCGGGGGACGAAAAACGTGTCAGCGAGCAAGTTACAACCGCTGAAGGCTCTATAACCGATGCGTTCGAGGCCTTCGTGGATGGTGAGATGGGTGAGCTTGACGCAATCCTGGAAGGCACTGGTGTCTATCTCGGTGAGTCGATAAGGGAGCCCACGGTGCCGGATGTGCACTGGTATGACCAAGTCTCCGGATGGGGGATTGGGGACGTCGCACCAGCTCTTCGCCTCAACGGGACAAACTAACGCCATGGTCCGGTGCCAATGCGACAACACCTTTGCATAGACGGTCTGCCCGGAATCCAACGTGACAGGGAATTTTTTCCCGTCGGGATGCATCCAGAAGCAGAACAGGCCGATGAGGAGCACCGGCAGCAGCCACAGCTCCCATCGTGACCGCATCAGCTTTGTCAAGGCCGACACTGACTGCGGGCGTTTGTTGGGGTCCTGGCGTTGCGCGCGGCGAACGGCACGGCCGTAGCGATGCGGGAACATTCGCTTCAGGATGCCGCCCAACGCGTAGAGGTCGCTGCGATGGTCGACCGTCTGTCCGGCCAGCTGCTCGGGCGCGGCGTACTTGCGCGTGCCGCCGGTCTGCCGGAAGGCGAAACTGCTGTTGTCGGAAAGCCCGAAATCGATGATCTTGGCGGTCAGCCCGTCTTTGGTAATCAGGATGTTGGAGGGTTTGAGGTCCAGATGCCAGATTTGCTGGTCGTGGCAGTAGGCCATGGCGTCCAGAATCTGCCGGACAATCCGCTTGCGGGCAGCGAACGACGGCTTCGTGTCCAGCCATTTGTCGAGACTTTCCCCATCGACGTACTCCATCACGATGCAGAGCCCGACCTTGGGATCCTCCTCTATGCTGTTCACCCGCACGATGTTGGGATGGTCGAGTTGCACCCCGATCTGGTACTCCTTGGAGAGGTACTCGCGGCAAGCGGGATCGTCGCGATACTCGGGAGCAAGACCTTTGAGCACGTAGTAGCGGCCGAAACGGCGGGCACGGTAGAGCACGTTGCCGGGTTGGCTCCGTGGGGGCAGCATCTCATAGCCGGAGAACTCGGCAGACAGGGCGTCTATCGAGCCTGAAACAACACCGGACTGAGACGTTTCGCTATCGTAATCCATCATTCGGCAATCGGAAAGTTAATCCAGCCGTAGCTGCTCTCTCCTCAAGAAGGCCTCCACATTCCGCAAATCCTCGTAGAAAGGGGTGTCCTCCACGAAAACGGGACAGATTTCGCGCACCTGCTGGTAGACCTGACGGGAGATGGGGGCCAGCTTGTCCGCAATCTTCAGGATGTCAACGGCTTGCGCGAGCGCGATGTACTGGATGGAGAGCACCTGCCAAGCGTTGTCGATGACCGTGCGGGTGAGCAGCGCGGTGTTGGTGCCCATGCTCACAATGTCCTGATTGTCATTGTTGTTCGGGATGCTGTGCACGTAGTTGGGCATGGCGAGCGTCTGGCACTCGGCGGTGGTGGAGGTGGCCGTGAACTGGCACGCCTGCATTCCGTAGTTCAGTCCCAACGTGCCCATATTGAGGAACGGCGGCAGGATGCCGTTGATGCGGTCGTGGAAAAGGTAGTTGAGCTGCCGTTCGGCGGTCATCGCCAAGCGCACCATCGCGATTTTCACCTTGTCCTGCTCCAACGAGATGTAGTCGCCGTGGAAGTTGCCGCCGTGATAGACGTTGCGGGTCTCGGGATCCACGATGGGGTTGTCGCAGGCGGAGTTGAGTTCCTCTTCGAGCACGCGGCGACAGTTGGCCAGCGTCTCGTATATCGGGCCCAGAATCTGTGGCGTGCAGCGTAACGAGTAGTAAGCCTGCACTTTATGCTCAAAGGTCTTTTCCGTATGATGGCCGTCGTAGAGCAGATGCTCACGTTGCAGGAGGCACTGGCTATCGCGGGCGAGGGCGCGCATCCGGGCCGCGATAACCTGCTGTCCCTCGTGACGGCGCACCTCGTTGAGCGGTTCCGCCATCCAATCGTCGTAGGAGCCCGCAATCTCGTTCATCATCACGGCGGCGAGCGTGGCCCAATCCAGCAGCTGCTCGGCCATGAACTGGTTGACCGTGGCTATGCCGGTCATCACACCGGTGCCGTTGGTGATGGAGAGGCCTTCGCGGATGTGGATCTTGAACGGTTCGAGACCGTTCTCTCTCAACACGTCCGCCGCGGGCCGCCACTCTCCGTGGTAGTGGACACTCCCCTCGCCTATCATCGTCAAAGCGAGATGCGCCAGCTGCACGAGGTCGCCGCTGGCCCCCACGCTGCCGTGGCGGGGAATCATCGGGAGGATGTCGCGGTTGATCATCTCCACCAGGAGCTTCACCAAGTCGGGGTGCACGCCGGAGCGCGCCTGCAGGAAAGTGCCGAGGCGGGCCACCATCGCGGCCTTCACGCACTCGTCGGGAAGCGGCTCGCCCGCCCCCGTGGAGTGACTGCGGATGATGTTGTATTGCAAGGCGGTGAGATGGTCGTCATCGACGCGCCACTGCGCCATCGGTCCGAAGCCGGTGTTGATGCCGTAGATGATCTTGTCTGCGCTGAACTCTTTCAGGAAGTCGTAACATTCCACCACCTTGTCCATCGGCAGGTCGGAAAGGGCGATTTTCTTGTCCCCGTAAACGATTTTTTCAACGTCCTTGAGCGTAAAAATGGGTTCCATCAATATTAAGAATTAAAGGCCGCGAAGATACGATTTTTTCGGTAACCTATAACCGGGAAACCGTGCAATCATTATTCCTGGACCGCCTTCCGCCATCCTCTCGCCAAAATCGTCACGTCGTTCCAGACGCGGTAGTTGCGGACGTAGAGTTCTTCGGTGCGGGCCAGCATCTCGTCGGAGAAGGCCACATCGGGGTAGGCGTCGGCGGGATGCAGAACCCCCTCGGGAAGTGTCGTCTCCTTCGACTGCGACGTTCTCCGCAGCCCCACCCAGCTCTTCCGGCCGCCCAACACGGCGAAGAGGTTGCGCACAAACGCGCCCTTGCCGTTCACGAACCAGATATCCAGGGGGAGTAGCAAGAGCAGCAGCAGCGACGACACGATGTCGAAGGCGCGCTTGCGACGGCGGTTGCCCGGCAGATAGACCGGCTGCGTCGGGATGGTGTAGAGGTCCTCGGCCGTGAAGATGGAGTTGCCGCCGATGAGCGAGAGCGCGTCCTCGGGGGCGATCTTGAACTCCACGGGCTGGTCCTGCAGACGGTTCATCCAGCCGATGATCTGGTCGGCGGGGAGATCCTTGGCACAGAAAACCACCTCGTTCATCTGGTATATACGGAGCAACTCGGGCAGGTCCTCGATGCTGCCGATGCTGAGAGGAGTCTCTTTATCAAGGGATTGCGTGGTCACGATGCCGACGAACTCCCGGGGGACGTTCATCGACTGCACCATGTTCAGCACCCGAGCCGTCTCTTCCGGACCGCCGACGATGGCGATGCGCTGGCGCAAACGGCGGGTGTCCAGGTCGAGCAGGTGTGCGCGGACAAGCAGCTGCCGCAGCACATTCACGGCCAGGAGTGCCCACACCGCCCCCATAACGACGACGGCGCGCGAGAAGCGCATGGTCTCGGGCAACAGTGCGTATATCAGCAGGATGACCACCGTGCCCGCCACGATGCCGCGGTTGAGTTTCGAGCGGTTCACGGGCTTCCGGTAACCGCCACTGATCCATATCGCGAGCTGCCACAACAGGGTGTAGCCAACCAGCACGCCGTAGAAATAGTAGTCCGCGAACGAGGAGTTGCGATGCATCAGCACGGCATGCTCCCAATATTTCGACAGGGCGAAAAGCCCGGCATAAATCAAGGCGAAATCCAACAAGGGCAGCAGTATCTTGCCGAGAATCCGCTTCACGGCGGCCAGAGCGGCACGGAACCATATCGCCGCATCGACCGCGACATTGAAAATCTTGGCGTTGTTGGCCGAGAAATGCTTCCGCGCGAAAATCTGCATCGCCTTGTAAAAGACATAGACGTAGTTCAGACTCCCCTTCTTCGTGCTCTCCCCCTTGTAGTGGATGATGCGCGTCTGCGGGAAGTAGTAGTTCTTGTAGCCGCCCTTCAAAATCCGGTACGACAGGTCGATGTCCTCGCCGTACATGAAATAGTCCTCATCCAGAAGCCCCACCTTGTCGAGCACCGACCGACGCATCATCATGAAGGCGCCGCTGAGGACCTCCACCTCGTGGGTCTCGTCCTCGCCGATGTACGTGGCGTGGTAGGCCCCGAATTTCTTCGATTTCGGGAAGAGTTTCGAGAGACCGAAGAGCTTGTAGAACGACGACGAAGGGTATGGGATGCCGCGCTTCGACTCGGGGAGGAAACGGCCCTGTCCATCGACCATCTTCACGCCGAGGCCGCCGCAATCGGGGGTCTCGTCCATGAAACGGATGCACTTCTCGAATGTGTCTTCCTCCACGAGGGTGTCCGGGTTGAGCAGCAGCACATATTCGCCGGTGGAGATGCGGATAGCCTGGTTGTTGGCTCTCGCGAATCCCACATTATCCTGATTCTCAATAAGGTTTACCTGCGGAAACTTGGCCTTCACCATCGCCACGGAATTATCCACCGAATGGTTATCGACCACATAGATCTCCCCCTCGACACCGCGCATAGCCTTCACCGCCGACGCGAGCGCCTGCTCCAGAAACGCCGAAACGTTGTAATTGACTATGATGACGCTTAGTTTCAATATGGTTTAAGGTTTAGGGGTTAAGGGTTAAAGTTTAAGGGTTAAAGTTTAGGGGTTAGGGTTTAGGTTTAAGGTTTAGGGGGGACGCGGTCAGAAGGTTAAGGGTGCATTCCCCGCAACTGCTAACTACTAACTACTAACTGCTAACTGCTAACTACTAACTACTAACTACTAACTGCTAACTAATGTACGCCAGCACCGTTTTCTTCGACACGACTTTGTCGCCTTTGCTGACGGCGACGGTGGCGTCTTTGGGGAGGAAGACATCGACGCGGGAGCCGAACTTGATCATGCCGACCTCCTCGCCCTGTTCCACGTGGTCGCCGACTTCGGGATAGCTGATGATGCGGCGCGCCACAAAACCCGCGATCTGACGGAAGAGCACCTCCACATCGTCGTTGCGCACCACGATGGAGTTGTGCTCGTTGTCAACCGAGGATTTCGGGAGCTTGGCCAACAGATACTTGCCGGGATGGTAGGCCGTGTAGGAGATCTCGCCCGAAATGGGGTAGCTGTTCACATGCACGTTGTTGATGGACATGAACACCGAAATCTTCAGCCGTTCGTCCTTGAAATACTCGTGTTCGAAGGCCGTCCCCACATAGACGATGGTACCGTCGGCGGGAGAGAGCACGCCGTCATCGACCTTGTTGATGACGCGTGTCGGGACACGGAAAAACCGGAGGATCATCACCCCGATGATGAGCATGATGGCGAAAAAGATCAGGTTCACCCACCAAAGATTCGCCAACAGCAGGACATAGCAGAGCGAGGTCAGCGCGATGGTCACAAAACTGACGAAGATAATCAGTTTTCCCGCCTGATGGAACTTCATGCCAATCACGACCGACTATTTCTTATATAAGATGTAGGTGTGAGTCGGGACATTGGTTTCCGAAGAGACGGTCACCCACTGACGCGGATAGTGCTTGTCGTTCATATAGTGCAGGCCTTCGTAGCTGAAGGTGTAGTCCACCACCTTTGACAAGTTGTTGGCCACATAGGTTTCCACATGTTCGGTCAGCGGGAGATTGAGGTAGTAGCCGTTCACCTCGGCGTATGCGAATGGCAGGCCGTAGAACGGGTTGTAGGAGGTCACATCGTAGGTGTAAGTATGCTTGACGACCGTCTGCGCAATGGGGAATTCCTCGACATATTCGGAAATATTCTCGTATTTTTTGTGTTTGCCGGGATCGTACGTGAAACGCTTCACCGAGTACATCATCAAATCCTTCGAAGTGCTGTTACGGAAGACTTCGGCAATCTCCTCAAAGTTGCCGAACACCTTGTCGTACAACGGATGCTGTTTGCCGCTCTTCCAGAAATACTGGTCGTAGAACTCGCGGTCATACATTTCTTCTATATAGTCGATGCGGCTGTAGGCTTTGTCTTTTTTGTTGTCAATGCGGTGAAAGGTATATTCCAGACGCACGATGCCATCGATGGTGTAGGTCATCTTGTCCACCAGCTGGTTCGTCCACTTGAAATCGATGGTCTCGGTGTAGCCATCCTCGTTCACATGGACGATCTTGCTGACCGTTTTGTCCTTGTTGTAGGAGAAATCGAACGTGTAGAGGCTGTCGACCACGATTTGCTGGAGCTGCTTGCCTTTGCTGTCATAGACATAGACCTCGTTGGGGTCGCCCACATCGCTGCGGTACCAGATCTTGCTGATTTTGCAAGTGGGGTTGTAGATTTCTTCATCGGGCTTGCAGGAGGTGAGCGAAGTCGCCAGCAGAGCCATCATTAACAGGGGTAACAAATATTTTTTCATAATGCACAATTTTTCTAAAATACGGCGGCAAAGATACATTTTTTTTTGTGAACGGAGAACAGTGATTTGCGATTTTGTAGAGACGCAAATTTTCACGTCACTACTCAATAGGCCGCCGCATTGAATCCTTCTGCACGGAGTTTCGCGACAATCCCGTCTAAATAGGCCTTGTCGAACTTGTGAAGGTCGAGGGCGGGCGTCTCGCGGTCCAGCGAGTAAATCACGATGCGTTTGGGGCGGATGCGGCGGATACGGACGAGCCACTGCGACCATTCGGGGTCCACGGAATTGTCGAACGCCCTACCCTCCCGTTCGCCGCTGAAAAAGAGCGTCTGGATGACGAGATTGCCGTTGAACGTGCAGAGCTGATCGGTAACCTGCTCTATATCAACCGGAACGATGGGGGCATTCACGGTGTTGAGCATAGCCTGCGTGCCGGCGTCCAGCTTCAGCATCGGATTCTCGATGCGCTGCAGGGCGGTGATGATCTCAGGCCGGAAAAGCTGCGTGGCGTTCGACAGGCAGGTGATGACCGCCTGGGGGTAGTACTTGTCGCGCAGCACGATCAGCTGGTCGATGACTTGGTCGAACCAGGGGTAGAGCGTCGGTTCGCCGTTGCCCGAGAAGGTGAGGCTGTCCACCGGGGTGCCGTGTGCGCGGCAGTCCGCCAGCTTGTGCTCGACAGCCTCCATGACCGTCTCCAGCGGGTAGGGTTCGCGGGCGTTGAGATTCTTCTCCAACGTCCACCCGCACTCGCAGTAAAGGCAGTTGAAGGTGCATATTTTTTCATCCACGGGCATAAGGTTGATGCCCAACGACTGTCCCAGCCGTCTGCTGTGTATCGGCCCGAAGGCGATGGATTCCCAGAGAAAGGTGCTCATTTTATGGTTTAAGGTTTAGGGTTTAGGGTTTATGGGTTAATGGGGTTGGGACCCCACACTGCGCTCCTTTGTCGCTTGTGTGGGGTCACTTGCACTTCGTGCGTTTTGTCTCTTCGAGACTGCTTAAGGAACATTCTTTATTGTTTATCGTATTTCACGACCTCTTCGGAGAAGAACTCGAGTTGGACGCCGGCTTGGCGGAACATCTCTTCGGATTCGGCACCGGCGTGGTATTTGTTGGCGCAGACCACGCGGGTGATGCCGCAGTTGATGATGAGCATGGCGCAGGTGCGGCAGGGGGTCATGCGGCAGTAGAGGGTGGCGCCGTTGAGGGAGATGCCCAGTTTGGCGGCCTGGCAGATGGCGTTCTGCTCGGCGTGGACGGTGCGCACGCAGTGCTGGGTTACGGTGCCGTCCTCGTGCACCGTCTGCTTGAGTTGGTGCCCTACTTCGTCGCAGTGCGGCAGTCCCTTGGGGGCGCCCACGTAGCCGGTCACCAGGATCTGGCGGTCGCGCACCACCACGCAGCCGCTGCGTCCACGGTCGCAGGTGGCCCTTTTGCTCACCGTGTCGGCGATTTCCATGAAATATTCGTCCCAAGACGGACGTATGTGCTTTTTCTCTTCCATAGTCTATCGTTTTTTATGCTAAAAAAGGCGGTCAACTGACCGCCTTTCCTTGTGTCCCCTCAGGGGCTCGAACCCTGGACCCATTGATTAAGAGTCAATTGCTCTACCAACTGAGCTAAGGAGACATTTACCCTTGCTTTTGCGGCTGCAAAAATACATTTTTTTTCTATCTTTGCAAAAAAAAAATGATGAAAATTTATACACGTACTGGAGACAATGGAACCACTTCATTATCAGATGGTTCACGTATTTCAAAAGGGAGCGTCCTGCTGCATGCATACGGCACTGTGGACGAGTTGAACAGCTTCATCGGGGTCGTGATTTCGCAAGTTTCGGACGATTTCCTGACAAAAGTGCAAAACGAACTCTTCGTCGTCGGGGGGATGTTGGCCACCCCTGTGGCGAACTGGGAGAAGTACTGGAAGGTGGAAAGGCTGTCGGAATTCACCGCCGAACTTGAGGCGGAAATCGACCGGCTGAGCGCGGAGTTGGAACCGATGCGGGGGTTCATCCTCCCGCAGGGCAGCCGCCTCATCGCCGATACCCATGTGTGCCGCACGGTCTGCCGCCGCGCCGAGCGTTACGTGGTGCAGTTGATGGAGGAGGACGAGGCCTACAAACCGGTGCAAGTTTTGCTGAACAGACTGTCCGATTTCTTCTTTATTTTGGCGAGATTTTTCCACAAAAAAGAAAAAGTTTTCGAAACGCTCTATCAATCAGCGAAATAAAATTTTTTCAAAAGCTTGACTTTTTCAGTTTATTATTATACTTTTGCGCCCTCAAAAACAAACCATTTTTTAAATGTAAAAACTATGTATTGGACACTTGAATTAGCCACACGTTTGGAGGACGCCCCTTGGCCGGCGACCCGTGATGAACTGCTTGACTACGCCATCCGATCCGGCGCTCCGATGGAGGTCATCGAGAACCTCCAGGAGATCGACGATGAAGGAGAGACCTACGACTCTATCGAGGACATCTGGCCCGACTACCCCTCCAAGGAGGACTTCTTCTTCAACGAGGACGAGTACTAAGCATCCCCGACTATCGAATGTTCATTAATTAACTGAAAATCATTGAGAAAGCGCGCTAATATGGCGCGTTTTTTTTGTTTGCGAATAGGGCTCAGCCACAACCAAGGATTCCCTGACGATATAATTCGAATAGAGCTTGCATAGAGTTGCTATAGAATTACCATAGAGTTACCATAGAGTTAGAGCTTTTTTTTCAACCGTTACGGACATGTTTCTTGCGACTCTCGCGGAGGGCGTTCGGAGCGTATCCGATGTGGCGACGGAGGTGTGGCGCTACGTTAGTTTTTCTTGTACATCAGATGTTTCTTCTCGTTCTTCTTCCACCCTGCATCCGATTTGTATTTTGAAAAATAGATGACGATGTCGGCATCCGACTTGTAATCGCAGAAGTAGATTTTCCTGTCCGCGTCCGACTTGTACTTGCAAAAGTACCATACACCCGAATTGTCGGTGGCTTCCGACTTGTATTTCGTCTCATAGACCACCAAGTCGGCATCCGATTTGTACTGGCTCACGAACACTTTCACTTCAGCGTCGGACTTGTACTGGCAGGAATAGACCTTCTGGGCGAAGATTCCGGGCGACATCGCCGCCGCCACTATGAGCAGAACAAACAAAGCGAATCCTTTTCTCATAAGACAATGTATTTTCGGGTGCAATAATACGATTTTTTCTGTCACGGGGAAGGAAGAATTCCATCGACAGTGGCGCAGGCTGCGGCTGAAATCGTTGTTCAAACGCCACGCAATAGGGTCCCACGTTGCATCTGCGAGGACGCAGATGCCTCCGTAAGAGCACCCGCCCCGACAAAATCTTCCAAAGATCCGGCTCCCCCACCGGACAAGTAGAGGGCCGAACCGTCGCTCATTTTCTGCATTTTGCAATTTTGTTTACAAAAACGGCAACTTTAACATCGAAAAACGTCATTTTTATGTGTTTGATTTTTAAGGAGTTGAATTTCGTTTGCTGTTGATTTATTCGAAAGGATTTTGTATGTTTGTCGGCGGAAATTCATAAAACTCTAAATAAAAGGAACCCTTATGAAGCAAAATGAAATAATAGCAGAAAACGGACAACTCTCCACAAACACTGGCGAGATCATCCTCTACCAACCTGACAGCAGCATAAGGTTGGAGGTGCGCATGGAGGAAGAGACGGTGTGGCTCACGCAGGCGCAAATGGCGATGCTGTTTGAGACTTCAAGAAATAATATCACATTACACATCAAAAACATTTTCAAGGAGGGAGAGTTGGAGGAGACAGCAGTATGTAAGGATTTCTTACTAACTGCCGCTGATGGGAAAAAATACAAAACCAAGCTGTATAATCTTGATGTCATCATTTCAGTTGGCTATAGAGTAAAAAGCAAATGGGGTACACGATTCAGGATATGGGCGAACAAGGTGTTGAAAGAGTATCTCCTTCGTGGATATGCCATCAATCAACACATTCAGTATGTGGAACGACGTATAAACACACAACTACAGGAACATACAGAACGAATCCACAACCTTGAGAACAAGGTTGACTTTTTCGTGAAAACCGCCCTACCACCCGTGGAGGGCATCTTTTTCGACGGCCAGATCTTCGATGCCTACGCTTTCGCCTCCGACCTGATCCGTTCCGCAAAAAGACGCATCATCCTTGTCGACAACTACATCGACGATTCGGTGCTTTTAATGTTGGCGAAACGGGCAGATGGCGTAACAGCTGAGATTGTCACGCGGCGCGTTACCGAGTCTCTCACCCTAGACCTCGAACGCCACAACCGACAGTACCCTCCCGTGAAGGTGCACGAGTGCGACCGCTACCACGACCGCTTCCTCGTCATCGACGACACGGTGTATCACCTTGGTGCATCACTCAAAGACCTTGGAAAGAAATTGTTCGCGTTCAGCAGGATGGGAATGGGGGTTGAGGTGCTTTCTGTATGACCTGCCTGATCGCCGGAAGCAATCCTTGGCATCTGCTTCGACTTCCCCACTTCTTTGTCATCTCCATTAGGGGATGCATATCTGTAGAATGATGCACGCACGGTCTCCAAATCCCTGTAGAGGATTCACATTCAACGGTTTGCGAACGCATCGAGATGTCCGTTATGCAACCCCTCACGGGGTCGTGGGGCACGCCCGTCACTCAGGAGAAAATCTTTTTTGTTCCATCCGGCGACCATACGCCGAGTTCTCTGCCACTCTGATAATGGTATCCTTGAAATACTGCGGGATGAAGCTTGTGGCTTCAATGATGATGTCATCAGGTATGCCATAGAAAGCCTCTGCGATACCACCTGCAATGCAGGCTTGTGTGTCGCTGTCACCTCCAAGGGACACCGCCAACCTCAAGGTGCTCTCATAGTCCGTGCTGTCAAGGAAGGCGATGATCGACTCCGGCACCGATTTCTGACACGACACCTCAAAACCGTACATGATACTTGTTTTATGTCTTCGTTATACTATACGCAAGAATGACTCCATGAGATACAATATTTCTTGTAATGTGTTGCGACTGTTTCGGGTTGACGGTTTTTCAGGGTGAAAGAATTCAAATTCAACTTTCACACTTTTTACCGTAACTTGCTGAAAGACAGAAGTGAACGAAAGAAAGTTATTTTCATCAACTTTCTTTTTAAAGGTCGTAACTTGTTGATAGACAAGTGTGAAAGATGAAAGAAAGAATTTTTCAACTTTCTTTCTTGGTTTCACAGTACCCGTGGTTGTATCTTTGCCGTCGAAATCAGATCGCGAACTGTTTCAGATGTTCTTTTTAGTAATTAACCAAAAATTTTTAGCACTATGGGTAAAACCGATTTTAATGGTCTCAGTCAGTGGACCGGCCGCATTGGCGGTTTAGTTTTCAAAGTTGTGAACGGCAAACAGGTCATCATGCCGTACAAGAAAGAAGTGTTCAACCCGCGCACCGGGGCGCAGATGACGCACCGTGCCAAATATGCCCTCGCGGGCATGATTAACAAGATCGTGCCGAAGGAGGTGCTGGTGGGCATGAGTGCGGATCGCCGGAGCCGACGTCCGCTCTTCACCAGCAACATTGTCCGCCACGCGAACGTGAGCGTCGCCGACGGGGTGGTCAAGGCCACGCTCAACGCCCAAGACCTGGTATTCTCGCAAGGGGTGGCCGCACCGGTCACGGTGAGCGGGGTGACCGTCACGGACGGCCTGGTGGACGGCACGTTGGGTGCTATGCCCGAAAAAGTGGACGCCGTGATGATGATCGCGGTGGTTTACGACACCACGGTGGGTCACTACACGCGCACGGTTTACAAGGTGGTGCCCGCCGGAGAGTCCGCCATCAGTCTCGACACTGGGACTGCCGAAAGCGGCAACGTGGCGCACCTCTACGCGGTGCCGATGTCGCTCACCGCAACGGGGCTCAGTCTCACCGGCGGTTCCGACGGGGCGGAACGCACATCCGACGACGACTTCACCTACACGATGCTGATGCGTTCCGACGAGGGGAGCTACCGGTACGGGCGCTCGCAGTATCTGACCACGGTGGCCCTCGGATAAGGGCAGGCGCCACGGCGCACCTCACCGTTCCTTAAAACCTTTGTAGAGACGTGCCATGGCGCGTCTCTACATTGTTTTGTCTGTCCATCTAAGAATTTGCAGAACAGCCGTCTGTCTCGTCGAACTTGTGTTTCCAGCGGCGGTGGCTCCAGATCCAAAACTCGGGTTTCCGGCCGATGGTCTCCTCCAGCAACTCCACATAGCGCTGCGTGACAAAATAGGGCCGTTCGTCGTTGGGATGCTCCGTAATCAGTTGGACGTCAACACGGTACTTGCCGATTCGCTCTTTCACGACCTCGTAGTAGAGCACTGGGATGTCGTATTTACGGGCGAAATACTCCGGTCCGTAAATCACACCGGTCGTCTGGTTCATGAAGCGTGTGACGTAGCACTTCTTCGGATTTCCGGGCGACTGGTCGGCGAGCATCATATAGGCGGCGGGGATATGGTTATCCTCATAATGGGCGAAAACCTCACGGGCGGTGTCGGCGAAGCAGACCTCCGTGCCGTTGCGGGTGCGCGCCCGGTTCACCCACTTCTCGAATACCTTGTCGCTATTGGCCTTCCCCACCCCGATGCCGTGGTGCCGGAACATCCCGTCCAAGGCGACAATCATCCACTCCCAATTATTGTAGTGGCTGGACATCAAAATCACACTCTTACCCTCCTCGTAAAAGCGGTTCACGAGTTCGGGATTGCTGCAGCGGTAGCGATACCGCAACGCCTTTTTCGGAATCAACAGCATCTTCACCATCTCGACGGCAATCTGCGAGAGATGCCAGTAATAGCGGTTGCGTATGCGCCGCCGCTCTTGAACCGTCAGTTCAGGAAAAGAGTGTAACAAATTGTCGTCCACAACTTTGCGCCTATAATGAACTATATGATTCACCACGATGTAAATGACCGGCAACAGCAGATAAAGCACCGCCAACGGCAGCGCAGCGAGGGGGTAGCAGATGAAGAAGATGAAGAAGAAGGTCATTGTATGGTTTAAGGGTTAAGGTTTAAGGGTTAAGGTTTAAGGGTTAAGGTTTAAGGGTTAAGGTTTATGGGTTAAGGTTTATGGGTTAAGGTTTATGGGTTAAGGTTTATGGGTTAAGGTTTATGGGTTAAGGTTTATGGGTTAGGGTTATTGAAGCTGGGTCTGAGGGGTGGTTATATAATAATTTTTTCCTTGAACGGCCCCGCAGGGGCAAGAGCTCGGTAGATCAAATTGATTGTTAAAATTGATTCGCAACATCAAACGGGTAGTTCTTCGCGAAATCCAGCAGATTCCGGTAATGTAATGGCGTGATTTTCAGGATTTTCTCGTATTCGCCGGGGTGTTTCGCGCCGACGTGCACGGGGATGATGCCTGCGTTGACGGCGAATTGCATGTCCGAGAGGCTGTCACCCACCATCACGGAGTCGGCGAAGTCGAGGTCGGGGAAGTCGGCCTTGGCCTGCAGTGCCATCCCGATGTCGGGTTTCCGGCAACCGCAACCCGCGCCGGCCTTGTGCGGACAGCAATAGACGGCGTCAACGGGGGTGAGGTTCTCCTCGAAGGTGACGCGCATCTGACGGTGAATCTCCTCGATGTCCTCCATTTTGCAGATGCGCTTGGCCACGCATTGCTGGTTGGTCACCACGATGATACGGCGGAACTTCGGCCGCAGCCACTGCAGAGCGGTCAGCACGCCCGGAATGAGCTCGAACTCCTCGGGTTTGCGGACATACCCGCCCACAATCTGCACGTTGATAATGCCGTCCCGGTCTAAGAACAAGGTGTCCATTGGTTGATGGTTTAAGGGTTAAGGTTTAAGGTTTAGGGTTTAAGGTTTAGGGTTTAAGGGGGGACACCCTACGTCACAAGTCACAAGTCACAAGTCACAAATCACAAGTCACAAGTCACAAGTCTAATCCTCATCGCCGTTCAAATTCGTCTTGAATTTGCGTTCCATGCTGGCGAAGCGGTTCAGGTTGCGGCGCGAGAGCACCAGGATGAAGATCACGGCCACGGCAATCAGCACAATCACCCATTTCGTGTATTTGTAGAAATTCACCAAGATGTAGAACACGAAATAGAAAACGATGACGAAGCGGATGAGCGTCCACACGATGACGACCAGCATGTTGGCGCGGTTTTCCTGGACCAGGTTGCGGTAGAGTTGCAGCGTCTTCGGGCTGTTACGCACAATGCCGACCAAGAACGGCGAGATAATCAGCAACGAGATGACCGCGCAGATGGTGTTGAACCACCAGTTGGGAATCTTCTCCACGTACGGCAGCTTCTGCAAGAACGGTATCAGAAAGTTGAACAACGAGAAGAGGATGGCGAACGAGAGTACCGAAAAGACGACCACGCTCGTGATGTTGCTCCCAATGATGCTGCGCCAGCTCTTTTTGTCCTCCTTGCTGGAGCCGAACAGTGCGTATGCGTCGAGCGCATGCTTCGTCTTCGGAGACATCCGTTTCTCCAATCCTTTATAGACCGGCGTGGCTAACTTTATCCAATAAGGCGTTGTGAACGTGGTGATTACAGAAGCTGCAATGATGACCGGATAGATGTGGGGCGGCATCACGTGTTGCGCCACCGCGACGGAGGCGATGATGAACGCGAATTCGCCGATCTGCGACAGGGTGAAGCCCGACTTGATGGAATCCTCCAGATTGGCACCCGCCACCACGGCGGAAGCGGAACAGACAAACGCCTTGACAACCAACGTGATAACCACAAGAGAGAGTATCAGTTTCCAATATTGTACCAACACCTGCGGGTCAATCATCATACCCACTGAGACGAAGAAGATGGCGGAGAAAAGGTTCTTGATGCTTTCGGTCAGATGCTCGATGCGCTGGCTTTCGGCGGTTTCGGCCAAAATAGAGCCGATGACGAAGGCGCCCAATGCCGAAGAGAACCCCACACTGTTGGCGACAATCACCATACCGAAGCAGAGACCGATGGAGATAATCAGAAGATTCTCATCGTTGATGTAGCTCTTGAATTTCCGCAACAACGTGGGTATCAAATAGATTCCGACCACAAACCAGAGAATCAGGAAGAAGACGAGCTTCACGATGCTCAGCAGCATCTCCCTGCCCGGCGCGGAGTTTTTACTGGCGGCGACGGTGGAGATCAACACCATCAACACCACGGCCACGATGTCCTGGATAATGAGCACCACCGTGGTGAGGCTCGCGAACGGCTGGTCCTTGAGCTTCATGTCATCAAAGGCTTTGACGATGATGGCGGTCGAGGACATCGACAGCATACCGCCGAGGAAGAGGCTCTCCATCGTCCCCCACCCCATCACGAAGCCGAGCAGCGCGCCCACCCCGATCATGCCGAGGATGCCGAGGAAGGCGGTGATGAAGGCCTTGCTGCCCATCGACATCAGTTTCTTGAAGCTGAATTCCAGACCGACGGCGAACATCATGAAGATGATACCGATTTCGGACCAGACTTCCACATCGCTCACATCCGTGACGGTGGGGAAAATGTGCAGGTGGGGCCCCACCAGGAAGCCGGCCACCAGGTAACCCAACACAAGGGGTTGTTTCAAAAGCTTGAAAATCACGGTCACGACACCCGCCGAGGTCAGTATCAGCGCCAAATCCGCAACCAATCGTAAATTCTCTGACATTGTTTGAAGGTTTAAGGGTTATGGGTTAAGGTTTAAGGTTTATGGGTTATGGGGTAACGTCACAAGTCATAAGTCACAAGTCATAAGTCATAAGTCACAAGTCATAAGTCTTAAGTCACAAGTCACAAGTCACAAGTCATAAGTCACAAGTCACAAATCACAAATCCTCAATCGTGAGCACTCCGAAGCATTTTCCTTTGTTCGTCATCTGGCAGATGCGGGTTTTGCCGACGACCTTGGGTTGGGGCATTTCCTCGTGGGAGTGTCCGCCAATGATCACGTCAATTTCAGGTACTTGTCGGGCTATTTCAAAGTCGTTGTCGGGCATGTTGGTGTTCACGCCGAGGTGCGACAGGCAGACGATAAGGTCGCAGTTCTGGTTTTGCAACTCCTTCACCATTTGGCGGGCGCAGGCTACCGGGTCGAGGTAGGTGACCTCGCGGGCGATCTGCGGTGCCACGTAACCGTTGAGGTTGACCGCGAGTCCGAAGACACCGATCCGATGGCCGCCGCGTTCGATGATGACGTAGGGTTTTACGACCTTGGCCAGCTTTTTGTTGGCAAACTTATAGTTGGCACACACCACGGGAAAGTCGGCGGTTTTGAGGCGGGCGGCGAGGGCCGCGGAGCCGTTGTCGAACTCGTGATTGCCGAGCGTGGCCGCGTCATAGCCCATCGCGTTCATCAACCGTACCTCCATATAGCCCTTGAAGACGTTGAAATAGGGAGTTCCTTGCGAAAAATCGCCCGCATCGAACAGCAGCGTGTTAGGATTTTGGGCACGCACCTCACGGATGGCCGCCTCCCTGCGCAGGAAGCCGCCCACGTTGACGTCCCCCTTGTACGAATAGGGGTCGATTTGGCTGTGCGTGTCGTTTGTGTGCATGATGACCAACGGTTGTCCATTTCCCGCCATCACCAATAACAAACTGAATATCAAAGAGCTAAACAATAGCCTTATCCCATTTTTCATATTCTGATATTTGGTGGCAAAGGTACGATTTTTTTGTATTTTTGCGCCGTAATGAGTTAGACACCTATGAAATGTTTTACCGCATTGATGACAGCCATCCTGCTGTCCGTCACCATAGCGCTTGAGGCGCAGACAGTCACTTTGGTCCATCCCACCGTCGAATATCAGGACGGTTCGCAACCGTTAGCCACGGACGTTCCGCGCTTCAGCTGGCGCTACGAGAGTGGGGACTCCAACGTGCGGCAGACCTCTTACCGCATCCTTGTAGCATCCTCCAAAGACCTATTGGATCAAGGAGTGGGCGATCTTTGGGATTCCAAGACCGTCGCCTCCGACCGGATGCTGCTCATCCCCTACGAGGGCAAACCATTGCACAGCCGCGACAAGGCGTATTGGAAAGTGATCGCCTCAACAACACTCCACGAGATAGCCGATGTCAAACACTACAGAGACGGTGATTTCATAAACAAGACTTCAGACACCTTAACCCGTGTCAGATTCATCGAAAGCGACATCAATTCATTCGAAATCAGCCTGTTGGACAGTACCGACTGGCATGCGCAATGGATTGGCGGCGACTTCGACGACGATCACATCGAAGGGAAGACCCGCATCGCGTCGCGGTATCTCCGAAAGGAGTTCTCCCTGCGCCAAGACATTCGTGAAGCCCGACTTTACATCAGCGGTTTAGGACAATACAGCGCCTACATCAACGGAGAGGAGGTGGCTCCCGAGGAGATTCTCAAACCAGCCCTCTCCGACTACTCCAAGCGGGTCTACTTCAACGCCTACGATGTCACCGAAATGCTCAAAAAGGGCAACAACGCCGTCGGAGTGGTGCTTGCAGGCGGCCGCTACACCTCCGTCCGCTTCGACTCCACCGAGATGGAGTATGGCGGGTTGACCCACGCCAGACATTTCGGCACGCCTCGTTTGCTGCTACAATTGGAAGTGACCTACACGGACGGATCCAAGGATATGATCGTCAGCGATAAAAGCTGGCAGATGACCAACCAGGGACCCATCCGCAAAAGCAACGAGTTTGACGGCGAAACCTACGACGATTTTTACGCTTTGGGCGGCTGGACAAGAGCAGGATACACGTTCTTTTGCCACTACCAAGACATCTCGGAGCGTTGGGGTTCAGCCCAAATTGTGGACGCTCCGGGGGGTAAACTTGTGCCGCAGCCCAATCCCAACATCAAGGTGCAAGACACGCTGCATCCGGTAGCGATGTTCCGCAAAGGCGACACGTGGATTCTCGACATGGGACAGAATATGGTGGGTTATTTGCAACTGATGATGCGCGGATTGCAAAAGGGCGACACGGTGACGCTCCGATTTGCCGAGCTGCTCACCCCCGACAGCATGCTCTACACCGCCAATCTCCGCACTGCCGAAGCCACAGACCGTTTCATAATTCCAGATCCGATGCATGCATACGCGTGGCAATGGCACCCGATGTTCACGTACCACGGTTTCCGGTACGTAGAGATTTCCGGTCTGCGCGAAGAGCCGAAACCCGAAGATTTCCAAGGACTTGTGTTTTACGACGAGATGGCCGTGACGGGCAGCTTCGAGTGTTCCAACGAGGTGATGAACGCCGTGTATCGCAACGCCTACTGGGGCATCCGGGGCAATTACCGCTCGATGCCCACCGACTGTCCGCAGCGCGACGAGCGGATGGGCTGGACAGGCGACCGCACCACCGGCAACTACGGCGAGTCGTACATCTTCAACAATTACCGTCTCTACAACAAATGGATCGACGACATCGCGGACACGGAGGAGCCCACCGGCTCGCTTTCGGATGTCTGTCCGAACTATTGGCGCCGCATCACCGACAATATGACCTGGCCGGGCGCGTTCATCACCGTGGCCGACATGCTCTACACCCGCTATGGGGACATAGAACCCATCCGCCGGCACTACCCCGCCATGAAGCGTTGGATGGCGCACATGTGGAACAAGTACAGCGAAGACGGCATCATCACCCGAGACTGCTACGGCGACTGGTGTGTGCCACCGGAGAGTCCGGAGCTCATCCACAGCAACGACCCGACGCGCATCACCGAGGCGGGCGCGATTTCCACCCCGTTCTACTGCCATCTCGCCACCTTGATGATCAAATTCGCCCGTCTGTTAGGGCTGCCCGAAGACGAGGAGCAATTCTTGTATGAAATCGAGCTCGCGGCCGTCTCCTACAACGACTTGTATTTCGACAGGGGCTACTGGCAATACGAGAACGGAAGCGTGACGGCCAACCTGCTGCCTTTGGCGTTCGGCTTGGTGCCGGAGGAATTTGAGGAGTATGTCTTCGCCAACATCCTCGACAAGACGGAGAACGAGTTCGGCGGGCACGTCTCCACCGGCGTGGTGGGCATCCAGCAGCTGATGCGCACACTCACGGACCGCGGGCGCGCCGACCTTGCGTTGAAGATCGCCACCAACGACACCTATCCGAGCTGGGGTTATATGGTCCGCAACGGCGCGACCACCATCTGGGAGCTCTGGAACGGCAACACCGCCGACCCGGCGATGAACTCCGGCAACCACGTGATGCTCCTCGGCGATCTCATCCTTTGGGAGTACGAATACCTCGGCGGTATCCGCGCCTTAGAACCGGGGTACAGCAGAATCCAGCTGAAACCGACCATCATCCCCGGCCTCGATTACGTGAAATGCGCCTACGAATCCGTTTCGGGCCGCATCGAGAGTTCGTGGAGCGTCTATAAAGGGCACTACGAGTGGAATGTCACCATTCCGGCCAACACCAAGGCGGAGGTGTGGATTCCAACAGGATCCGGCTATGTCAAACAAGTCGTCGGCAGCGGATCCCACAGTTTCGCATTCTGGCTCCCGTAGCGACACGCCATCGCACGTCTCCACAACGGGACACATACGGCATTACGCTGTCTTACATATACGTAACTTTTGTATTTTTGCGCCTTTAATCGCATTGGAGTATTTATGGAAAAAGAACGTAATATTGATCGTCTGGCGAGATACATCATCGTCATCGGCACGATAGCCATCGCCGCCGCGCTGTGCTACTTCTTCGGCAGCGTGCTGGCCTACATCCTGCTGGCCTTTGTGGTCTCGCTGATTGGGCAACCCGTGCTGAGACTGCTCCGAAGAATCAAAATCAAGGGGAAGTCGGCGCCCGACGGATTGCTCGCGGTGTTCACGCTGATCATCATCTTCTCGCTGTTGGCCTTGTTGGTCATGCAGGTTATCCCCGTGGTCACCAGCATCGTGCGGGAGGCCTCCATCCTGCACACCATGGAAGGCATCGACAGCCACAACATCATCGACCAGGCTAACGGCTGGATCATCCAGACCATCCCTTGGGTGGGCGAAGAATTCGACGGTGTGGCCCTGTTGATCGGAAAAATCACCGAAGTGCTTGACTTTTCGAACATCTCCGGCATTTTAGGTTCGGTCGCTTCTGCCGTGATCGGACTGGTCGTGGGGCTGTTCTCTGTCGTCTTCATCTCCTTCTTCTTCATCAAAGACGACACCCTCTTCGGCCGGATTGTCGGCGCATTGGTTCCCGACAGCATCGAGCCGAAAGTCAAGAAGACCATCCTTGACATCGAGCGTTTGCTCTCCCGCTATTTCGTGGGTCTGATTATCGAAATCCTCGGTGTGGTGGTCCTCGACTGCTTGGGACTCTGGCTCATCGCCCGCATCGGCTTCAACTACGCCCTCGGCATCGCCTTCATCGCCGGTCTGCTGAACATCATCCCTTACGTGGGTCCGCTGATTGGCGAGCTCATCGGGGTCGTGCTCTGCGTCATCCTGAAATACGGTGCGGGCATCGGACTTGGGGTCAACATCTGGGTCTTCGCCTTGATTGTCCTCTGCGTGATGCTTGCTACCCAACTGATCGACAACTTTGTCTATCAGCCGCTTATCTACTCCACCAGCATCAAGGCCAGCCCATTGGAGATCTTCGTCGTGCTGCTCATTGCCGGCCACATCGGCGGCGCCGTGGGCATGCTCATCGCCATTCCCTCCTACACCGTCATCCGTGTCATCGCCAGCCGCTTCTTCTACGACTACAAGGTGGTCCGCCGCCTGATTCCAGACGTGGAGAACGAAAGGACAGACTTGTTGATCTGAGACGTATGAGGTGTGAGGTGTGACTTGTGACTTTTGACTTGTGACTTGTGACTTGTGACTTGTGACTTGAGAATGGAAGGTATTCATCTTGTAAATATTGTATTGTAGAAAAATGTATTTTTGTCGCCGAAACAATCAGGTTATGAAAAAGACTCTTCTGACCATCTCCATGCTTTTTGCTCTGACGACCCTATCAGCGCAATACATCTCGTCCTCCAACCTGCCCATCGTCATCATCAACACAGACAACGGCGCCACCATCCCCGACGAGCCGAAAATCGGGGCGACGATGAAGATTCTGTACATCAACGACACCACCACCAATTACCTGAGCAACCAAAACGACAGCGCCTACCTGAACTACATCGGCCGCATCGGCATCGAGTGCCGCGGCTCCACCTCTCAGGGACACAACAAGAAGCCCTACGGTTTCGAGACGCGCATGGCCGACGATGTCACCAACAACAACGTCTCCCTGTTGGGGTTGCCCGCCGAGAACGACTGGGTGCTCAACCCCATGAACGACGAGCCTTCCTACATTCGAGACAATCTTTCCTACATCCTCGCCGCCCAGCTCGGAGACTATGCCCCGAGGCCCAAATACTGCGAAGTCATCGTCAACGGCGACTATCGCGGACTCTACTTCCTGACGGAGAAAATCAAGATTGACGCCCACCGCGTGGACATCCTCGAGATGGACTCCGCAGACAATGCCGCCCCAAATGTCACCGGTGGTTACATCATCAAGGCTGACAAGCTCACCGGCGGTGACGTGCCCGCTTGGTCCACCACGGCATACGACTACTGGCAGGATGTGGACTACATCTACCACGCTCCGAAGCCCGAGGAGATCACCCTCGACCAGGGCGACTACATCCGCAGCTACTTCGAGACCGTGGAGGCCGTGGTCGCCGCCCACAACCAAGACGTCAGCAACGGTTTCCCTGCCTACATCGACATTCCCTCCTTCATCGACTACATCATTATGGGCGAGTTTTCGTCCAACTGCGACATCTATCAGAAGAGCACCTTCTTCCACAAGGACCGCAACGGCAAGCTCCGTGCCGGTCCCGTCTGGGATTTCAACTTGGCTTACGGTTACGACTTCGGCTCCGTGGGGCGCTCGGGCTTCGACGTGCTGCAGTTCGCCAACGGCGACAACACCGGTTCCGACTTCTGGCACCAGCTCTACGAGGACAACATGTTCAGCTGTCACTTGTTCCACCGCTGGGCGGACGTCACCGACGAGGGGGCGCCGCTGCACTACAGCAACGTCTCCCACCTGATGGACAGCCTCATCGCCGTCACCGCCACTGCGCGGGTCCGCGACCGCGTGCGCTGGTGGAAGACCTACGACTACGACGGCCATATCAACACTATGAGACAGTGGCTGCAGAACCGTTATGCCTGGCTCAATCACGAGTGGGACCTCTACCGCGACTGCATCCCGATAGAGCCGCTGCCGTTGGTCATCACCATGATCAACTACCATCCGGTGGTGCAGAACGGCTTCAGCGCCGACGAGCTGGAATTTCTGTGCATCCTCAACCACAGCGACGACACGGTGGATGCTTCCGGAGTCTATTTCCGCGAGCTCGGTCTCACGTACACATTCCCGGCCGGTTCGCTCATTCCGCCGCACGGGGAGGTCTTCTTAGCCTCCAACGCGCAGGCCTTACAACAGTGCTTCGAAAAGACGGCCTTCGGAGAGTTCACCCGCCATCTCGACAACAAATCCGAGCGGTTGGTGCTGGCCGATGCGTGGGGCAACATCATCGACGAGGTGACCTACGCCGACACGTTGCCGTGGCCCATCAACGCCGACGGTCACGGTGACTTCCTCATCCTCATCGACCCCAACCTCGACAATGCGTTGCCGGAAAGCTGGATGTCCGCGGACGTCTTCGTGGGCGTTCCAGACCGCACGCCAGCCTTCAAATTGACCGTCACCCCCAACCCGACCACCGGTCTTGCGCGCATCGAGAGCGAGAAGCCGCTGCAGCGGGTCTCCCTAACGGATTTGCAAGGGCGTGTGCTGATCGAGGAACCCGTCAATGATGTTTTCGCCGTGATAGACTTGACAGACCTGCCGCCCGGCATTTACCTTCTGAAGGCGTTATCTTGCGACGGCGAGACGCAAGTGGGGAAAATCGTGCGTCCATAACTTCCAAGCATAATCAGAAAGCGGGTCGCAACGTCATTCGAACTCCGCTCCAACTCTACACCAACTCTACTTGTCAATGGTTCGGCAAAACAAATGAAAAACCGAAGGTACGAGCGTACCTCCGGTTTTTCAAAAGTTAACAAAAATAACAACCATTACTCGAACGAGAGAATCGCCTCCTTGATGATGGCGATGGCCTCGCGGAGTTCTTCCTCCGTAATGACCAACGGGGGAGCGAAACGGATGATGTGCTGATGGGTCGGTTTGGCCAGCACACCGAGGTCGCGCATCTTCTCGCACACGTCCCAAGCCTCCTTGCCGTTCGTGGGTTGGATGATGACGGCGTTGAGCAGGCCTTTACCACGCACTTGCTTGATCATCGGGCTGTTGACCTTGCTCATCTCCTCGCGGAAGATCTTGCCGAGGTATTCGGCGCGCTCGGCGAGTTTTTCTTCCTTCACCACTTCGAGGGCGGCGATACCGACGCGGCAGGCAACGGGGTTGCCACCGAACGTGGAGCCGTGCTCACCGGGCTTGATGTTGAGCATGATGTCGTCGTCGGCCAGAACGGCGGAGACGGGCATCGTGCCGCCGGAGAGGGCCTTACCCAACACGAGGATGTCGGGACGGACACCTTCGTGGTCGCAAGCGAGCATCTTACCCGTACGGGCGATACCGGTCTGCACCTCGTCGGCGATGAACAGCACGTTGTGAGCCTTGCAGAGGTCGTAGCATTTCTTCAGATAGCCCTCATCGGGGACATACACACCAGCCTCGCCTTGGATGGGTTCCACGAGGAAACCGCAAACCATCGGATCTTCGAGGGCCTTTGCCAAAGCATCGACATCGTTGTAGGGGATCTTGATGAATCCCGGGGTGAAGGGGCCGAAGCCTGCGTATGCATCAGGATCGATGGAGAGGGAAACGATGGTGATGGTGCGTCCGTGGAAGTTGCCTTCGCAGACGATGATCTTGGCCTGGTTCTCAGGAAGACCCTTCTTGTCATAACCCCAACGACGGCAGAGTTTGAGGGCGGTCTCGTCGGCCTCGGCTCCGGAGTTCATGGGGAGCACCTTGTCGTAACCGAACGTCTCGGTGACGTATTTCTCAAACGGTCCCAGACAGTCGTTGTAGAACGCACGGGAGGTCAAGGTGACCTTCTGGGCCTGGTCGATCATAGCGTCGATGATCTTGGGGTGGCAGTGACCCTGGTTCACTGCGGAATAGGCGGAGAGGAAGTCGAAGTATTTCTTGCCTTCCACGTCCCACACGAAGGGGCCTTTACCACGGGCGATGACCACGCCCAGGGGATGATAGTTGTGCGCGCCATAACGGGCTTCCATGTCCATGGCCTGCTGGCTTGATGTAATTTTTTCTACCATATTGATATAATTTTGATGAGTATTTCTCTTAAAATCAGAACGGCAAAAATAGTATTTTTTTTGATATGATGCACGTAAAAATCGTACTTTCGCGGCCTAAAAATCAAAACGGAAAATGACAGGCAAAATCACCCATATTGCGTTGGACATGGGGGGCGTGGTGCTCCAACATCGACCACGAGCAGGCGGTGTCGCGCTTCGAGGAAATCGGAGTCGCCGACGCCCGACAGTATCTCAACCCTTACCACCAGCAGGGACTTTTCGGGCAGTTAGAGGGCGGTCAGGTCTCGGCGGAGACATTCGTCGCGGAGCTGAGCAAACTCATCCACAAGCCGCTCACCCACGAGCAGTGCCTCTACGCCTGGCTCGGCTATTTGGACGGCATTCCGCAACGCAACCTCGACAAAATCAACGCTCTGCGCGAGTCCGGCTACCGCGTCTGCCTGCTGTCGAACACCAACCCCTTCTTCTTCGAATGGGCCGACAGCGCACGGTTTGACGGCAACGGGCACTCCCTGCGCGAGTATTTCGACAGCGTCTATGTCAGCTTCGAATGCCGACTGCTGAAACCCTCGCGGGAAATCTACGAGCATGTGCTCCGCAGCGAGGGCATCCGGCCGGAAAACCTGCTCTTCATTGACGACAGCGAGCGGAACACCGAAGCGGCCGCGGCACTCGGCATCCGAACGTTGCAGGTAGAGACGAACAGCGACTGGACGTCCGCCATGGACATCTATATTGTTTAACAGTTCATAAACACAAATCCGGATTATTTCGGGAGGAATCCGGCGTGGAAGGTGTACGGAAGCAGGTGGGCGACACTCTGGAAATGGTAGACGGGGCCTTCCTGCCCGGCGAGGATGACCTCGAGCGGATGGCCGAACTTCTGCTCGTATTCGAAAAGCACCTGTCGGCAACTTCCGCAGGGTGACACCGGCTCCTTGAGGGGCTCGTCGGGGTTGATGGCGGTGACCGCAATCTTGTTGAACGGCACTTCGGGATACAGGGTCGAAGCCGCGAAAGCCGCCACGCGCTCGGCGCAGAGGCCGCAAGGATAGACGGCATTTTCCTGGTTTGCACCGGTAACCACCTTGCCGTTGTTCATCAGAATGGCCGCTCCGACCTGGAAATGGGAGTACTTGGCGTACGCCCGTGTGGCGGCCTCCTCAGCGTGACGCAGCAGCTCGCGAAGCTCCTCAGGGAGTTCCTCGCGATTCTCATACACCCGCATCTGGGTTTCCAATGTTATTGTCTTCATATTATAATCATTCTAAAACGCCGCAAATATAGTATTTTTTCAGACAAATAAAATTGTACTTTTGCGCGTTTTCTTTATCCCAAGTGCTATTGGTTTTTATGGATTGTCATCTTATTGACATAAAGCGTTTTGTAACCCTGTGCCTGCTTTTGTCGGCCTGTCTGGTGAACGCGCTGCATGCGCAAACCGCTGCCGACAGCTCGTACGTGCCTATTGTCTCCCCCTTCGATTTCTGCTTGGCGGAGGCCACCACGGACAGTGCCCGCTACGAAGTGCTGTACGAAACCCACCTGCAGGCTTTCAACGCCGGCGTGGATGTCTCCTACAGGGGCGTCGGAGCCTTGACCATCGAGGTGACAGCCAAGTCGCGTCCGATTCCCCTGACCCGACACAGCGATTTCAGCGGACTGCATCTAACCGTCAAAAACACGACCAAAGAGCACTACCTTTTCGAGATGCTGGACACCGCCTGGACCGCCATTGACCTCTCTGCCGGAACCGTGGACACCGGCGACTTTTCCGGCGCCCTCCCTTTCCAAGAAAGCACATACCTCGTCCTTCTGGAAGACCGGCATCCCTGGGTGAATCTTCGCAAGGGGCACAAATACGGCGCCATGCGCAAGGACATCCTGCTCGTGCAAAACGGGAAATCCTTGAACCACCCGATATCCCCCTACTCCACCGACTCCACCCTCCTTTCCGCCCACTACCAACTCACCGACGAGGAGCTGAAAACCATCGCCAACCTCACCATCATGCGCGACTCCTCCTCGACTGCGAAAACCTACTGTTTTAAAATAGAAGGTGTCAACAATCTGAAAATAAGCGATGTTAACATCTATACTCCCGACCCGAAAAACCTCTATTCCGACGCTGCCATCACCATTCGCAACAGTACCAACGTGACCTTCGAGAATGTGCTGATCGAAGGGACGTATTCCCGCAAGAACCTGTACGGCTACGGCATCTTGATGGACAACGTGTGGAACAGCACGTTCCTGCGGCTTCGTGCCCGGGGCAACTGGGGGATTTTCGGCACCAACAACCTGAACCGCACCACCTTGCGCGACTGCGAAATCAACCGCTTCGACATCCACTGCTACGGTCGTGACGTCTCCCTCCACAACTGCTCGTTCGGCAACCTCTACAACCAGTTCTCCTCCGTCTTCGGCACGGTGCTTTTTGACGGGTGCCGGTTCACCGACTTCGTGCCCGTGCTCCTCGAGCCCTCCTACAACGCGTACACCCGTTTTTCGCTCGTCTTCCAAAACTGCATCTTCGATGCTCTGCCCGGCCGTAACTTCCTGGTTTCCACAGGGAAATTGGACAACACAAAGAATGCACGACCCGAACTGGCGCGCAAATGCTGGCCGAATGTCACCATCCGAAACATGACGGTGAACGTTTCCACCAAAGTATCGAAAGTCGTGCTGTTTCAACCTAAAGAGCTCGATCCCAACGTCAGCGTTTCCGTATCTTCCATCGAGATTGACGGATTGCGCTTCCATTACCGAGACACGACTCAGCTGGCGGATTTCGTCGTATGCAGCAAAAAGGTCAATGCCTCTGGCGCCATCAACTACGATTTCAACAAAGTGGAGCTGATTCCGTCGCCCAAGCGGATGAAGCAGCAGGCGACACGCAAGAATTTCTATCCAGGATGTCTTGTGTTCAATCTGCGGCATAACAAATCCGACAACATCCAAGTCTCCGCATCCCGGCTCAACTACAACGTGAACGAGAACGGCTTTTACAATATTACATATAACAACTGCGATGTGGGGCTGATACGCTATACCTCGAACAACAACGGCACGAAACGGAGCTACAACCGTTGTTCACTGTACCTGAACAACGACGACGATGCCCGCTACTATATTGACAATCACGCTATTTACAACGGTTGCACGTTCATTCCCTGCAACGACCGCATGACCATCGGTTTCTACGGGAACGACAACGACGTGGTCATCAAGAACTGCAAGACCACCCGGACTGGCCGCCTTTTCTACCTCGGCCACTCCAACAACATTGAGTTGAACCATTACGAAGTCAAAGGCACGGCGAAACGGCTCTGACAGCTGTCTTGACTGCCGGTTCCGGGCTTCAAAAACCAATATCCTATAAATCACGGCTTTTAACAAAAAAATTATATATTTGCCGCTCCCCTGAGTAAGGGGCATTTTTTATTATACGGTATTGAATTATAACAATTTAGGAATGAAAAAGAACGTTATTTTGGCGAGTGTTTTGGCACTCGGTTTTGTTTTTTCAGCGACATCCACTATGGCAACCCCTGCAAAACCCAAGAAACCCAAGAAGACGACTTCCGGCGTGACCGCGGGAAACCTCGACCAGTCCGTGAAGCCCACCGTTGACTTCTACCAGTATGCCTGCGGCGGCTGGATGGCAGCCAACCCCCTCGGCGACGAATACGCCCGCTACGGCAGCTTCGACGTTTTGGCCGAGAACAACCAAGCGCAACTCAAGGAGCTCGTGACCAAGATTGCCGCCCAAAAGAACGTCCCCGGCTCCGTCGAGCAGAAAATCGCGGACTTCTACAACACGGCCATGGCGACCGGCGACCTCGAACGCGGAGGTGCCAACCCCATCCAACCCGAACTTAACGTAATCAACAATCTCAAACGCAACGACCTTTCCGAACAACTGGCTCAGATGCTGATGAACGGGCAGACACCTTTTTTCGCCCTGTTCGGCTCCGCTGACCCCGACAACAGCAGCATGACCATCGCCCATATCTGGCAGTCGGGCCTCGGCATCGGCGACCGCGACTATTATCTTGACAAAGACCAGCAGAACATCCGCGACGAGTATGTCAAGCTCGTGGCGAAGATGCTCGGCATGTCGGGCTACAGCACCATGGCAAACTTCAAGGGCTACGAAACCGAGATGGCCACGCGTATTCTGGCACTGGAGACTCTGTTGGCGCAGAACGCCATCGACAAGACCGTGCTCCGCGACCCGTACCAGACCATTCACAAATGCACGCCCGCCGAGTTCCAGCAGCTCATCCCCGCCCTCAACATCCCCCGTTATCTCAAAACCCTCGGTCTGACGGTGGACACCCTCAACATCGGCCAACCCGACTATATTAAAGGTATCAGCAGCGTCATCGAGGCTGCGGACTTCGACGTGGTGAAAGCCTACCTCGCTTGGAACGTCATCCGCGGCGGCGCCTCCTACTTGAGCGACGAATTCGTGGACGCCAGCTTCGAGTTCTACGGCAAGACCCTTTCCGGCAAGAAAGAGAACCGTCCGCGCTGGAAACGCGTCATCGACAACATCGATGATTGTCTCGGCGAGGCTGTCGGCCAGATGTACGTCAAGAACTATTTCCCCGCCGAAGCGAAGGAGCGTATGACCCAGTTGGTCCGCAATCTGCAGTGGGCTTTGGGCGAGCGCATTAAGAACTCCACCTGGATGACCGACCAGACCAAGAAGAACGCCCTCGAGAAGCTGGCGGCCTTCACGGTGAAAATCGGCTACCCCGACAAATGGCGCGACTACAGCGGCCTGACCATCGGCACCGAAAGCTACTACGCCAACGTGATGAACTCCCGCCGTTTCGATATGGCCTACAACCTCTCCAAAATTGGCAAGCCTGTCGATCCGACCGAGTGGCAGATGACCCCGCAGACGGTGAACGCCTACTACGACCCCACCACCAACGAGATCTGCTTCCCCGCAGGCATTCTGCAACCCCCGTTCTTCGACATGAACGCGGATGATGCCGCCAACTACGGTGCCATCGGCGTGGTGATCGGCCACGAGATGACCCACGGCTTCGACGACCAGGGCCGCAACTACGACAAAGACGGCAACCTCGCCGACTGGTGGACCGAAAAGGACGCCGAGACTTTCAAAGAGAAAGCGCAACTCATCGTCGATCATTTCAACAGCATTGAGGTGGCTCCCGGCGTTTACGCCAACGGTGAATTCACCCTCGGCGAGAACATTGCCGACAACGGTGGTCTGAACGTCTCCTACACCGCCTTCCAGAAGGCCAAGAAAGAGGGTCAGATCAAGGGCGACATGGACGGTTTCACCCCCGAGCAGCGTTTCTTCTTAGCGTATGCCGCCGTCTGGGCCGCCAACATCCGCGAGGCTGAGATTCTGCGCCGCACCAAGAGCGACCCCCACGCCCTCGGACGTTGGCGCGTGAACGCCACCCTGCGTCACATCGACCCCTTCTATGAAGCTTTCAACATCCAACCCTCCGACCCCATGTATATGGCTCCGGAAAAACGTTCCCACATCTGGTAATTTTCACACATAATAGTTCCTTGAGCAGCCCTGTAGGGGCAAGAGCTTGGTAGCCAGGGGCAAGGCGTGAGGAACGAACGCCGCCACCCCTGGAATAATAAAGATAATCCATAAGGGCTGTAAGCCCGACCTATGTCAACCCAGGTTGAATGAAGTGAGCCCTGGGATCACAAAAAGAAAGAAATATGTCAGAAAAGAAAAAACTCGCCGTCATCGCATTCGGCGGCAACGCATTACTGAAAAGCAAACAGAGAGGCACCTATCAGGAGCAGATCGAAAACGTGACAGAGACCTGCCGTAACCTGATTCCGCTGATTGAGAACGGCTACAACATCGTCATCGGCCATGGCAACGGCCCGCAAGTGGGCAACGTCATGCTGCAGCACAAAGCCGGCAAGGAAACCTTCCAGGTGGAGGACATGCCGCTGAACTTCTGCGTTGCCGAGACCCAAGGATCCATCGGAGCCCTCATTGAGGAGGGTTTGCGCCGCATCTTCGCCGAGAAGGGCTGGGAGAAGGACACCGTCACGCTGCTCACGCATGTGGAGGTTGACGCCAACGACCCGCTTTTCCAGAACCCCACCAAACCTGTAGGACCGTATGTCTCCCGCGAGGAAGCCGAGCAGTACCATGAGGAAACCGGCGACATCTACCGCGAGGATCCCAAGGGCAACGGCTGGCGCAAGGTGGTGGCCTCCCCGAAACCGCTGCGTATCCAGAATGTCAAGTTGGTGAAACAGCTGGCCGAGCAAGGCATCATAGTGGTGACCGTCGGAGGCGGCGGCATCCCCGTGGCCATGCAGGACGGCTACCTCAAGGGCGTGCAGGCTGTCATCGACAAGGATCTGGCCTCCGCCATCACCGCCATCGAAATCGGCGCCGACGAGTTCTATATCCTTACCGATGTGCCGAAAGTCTATATCAACTTCCGCAAGCCCGATGAAAAAGCATTGGACACCATCACGGTGAGCGAAGCCAAGAAGTATCTGGAAGAGAAGCACTTCACCGAAGGTTCCATGGCTCCGAAGGTACGCGCCGCCATCCAATATGTGGAGAAGAGCGGCAAGACCTGCATCATTACCGAGGCAGGCAGGCTGCAGGATCCGAACTGCGGCACCAGAATCATCGCCGGATAGCATTTCCACCTGACAATCAACGAAATGACCAAACATCTTTTCGCGCACTATAACGAGATTTTCCCAAAATACTGGAACGAGCCCGCGCTGACGGACTACAACGGCGACGTGGATTACACGTTTGCACAGGTTGCCGAACAGGTTGCTCGTCTTCGGGAGTATTTCCAAGCCATGGGCATCCGGCAGGGCGACAAGATCGCGCTCTGCGGCCGCAACTGCGCCAACTGGGCCGTTTCCTATCTTGCCATCGCCTCCTACGGTGCCGTCATCGTGTCGGTGCTGCACGAGTTCTCCGGCGAAGACATCGAGACCCTCATCAACCACTCCGAGGCGCGGATGCTTTTCGTGGGTCCCTACCTTTGGAAGAACATGCAGGCTGAGCACATGCCCGGCCTCGATGCTATCGTCTCGCTCACCGACTTCTCCATCATCGCCACCAAGCGTGCGGAAGTTGCCGTCTCCGAGGCGCCCGTTACCGTCCCGCAGAACAACCACATCTTCACCGTCCGCGATCTCGACGACCTGCTGCTCATCAACTACACCTCGGGTTCCACAGGCTCTCCGAAAGGTGTGATGCTGACCTACCGCAACGTCTCAGCGAATGTCGATACAGGATTGGAGTTCCTGCCCCCCGGCGGCCGCCAGAACGTGGTCTCCATGCTGCCGCTGGCGCACATGTACGGCCAGCTCGCCGAGTTTCTCTATCCGCTGGCTTCCGGCTGCCACATCCACTTCCTCACCAAGTCGCCCACCCCCACCCTGCTCATGAAGGCCTTCGCTGACGTGAAGCCCTACATCATCGTCACCGTGCCCTTGGTCATCGAGAAGATCTGCAAGCGCGCCGTGATGCCCGTTCTGGAGAAACCCTCGGTGAAAAAGGTGCTCAAAATCCCCGTCATCCGGGACATGGCGGTCAATACCATCCGGAAAAAACTGATGAAGGCGTTTGGCGGACAGCTCAAGTATTTCATCGTCGGAGGTGCGGCCATCAACCCAGAAGTCGAGGATTTGCTGCTGAAGGTCAAGTTCCCGCTCGTGGTGGGTTACGGCATGACCGAGTGCGGTCCGCTCATCGGCGGCTGTTACGTCCATGAGTTTGTGCCCCGCAGCGGCGGCCATATCCTGCCCGGCAACGAGATCCGCATCGACTCGAAAGACCCCTACAACGAGGTCGGTGAAATCCTTGTGCGCGGCGAACACGTCATGCGCGGCTACTACAAGAACGAAGAGGCCACCCGTGCGACCTTCACCGACGACGGTTGGATGCGCACCGGCGACCTCGGCCTCATCGACAGCAAGCAAAACATCTTCATCAAGGGACGGAACAAGACCATGATCCTCGGCGCCTCCGGACAGAACATCTACCCCGAGGAAATCGAAGGCAAGCTCAACGATATGGAAGGTGTGGTCGAGTCCGTCGTGGTGGAGCGCGAAGGCAAGCTCATCGCCCTCGTCTTCCCCGATTACGAAGGCGAGCTCCGCTTCCGGCAGACCATCCCCGAACTGATGAAAGAGAATCTCCGCAAGCTCAACGAGAAACTACCCAAATACGCCCAAATCTCCAAGGTCGAACTCAAGGACGACGAATTCGAGAAGACCCCGAAACGCTCCATCAAACGTTTCTTGTACAAATAGTTTTACAAGTTCACACATCATATTTCCCCTTGGATTTACCCCCGCACAAGGCGACAGAGCCGTGTGGAGCAAATAGAAACGATTATGGAACAGTTATCAATCTCCGGAAACAGCAAACAAGAAAGATACGAAACCCTCCTCCCGCAAGTGCAAGCGGTGATGGACCACAACGTGGACGGCATCGCGAACATGGCCAACATGGCGGCTATGCTGCATGAAACCTTCGGGTTCTGGTGGACGGGCTTCTACCGCGTCATCAACGGCGAACTGGTACTCGGACCGTTCCAAGGGCCGCTCGCCTGTACCCGCATAGCCTTCGGACGCGGCGTGTGTGGCACCGCATGGAAAGAACAGAAAACTATGGTCGTACCCGACGTGGAGTTGTTCCCAGGCCACATCGCCTGCTCCTCAGCCTCTCGCAGCGAAATCGTGGTGCCTGTTTTCAAAGACGGGGAAGTCACCGCCGTCCTCGACATCGACAGCGCCGAACTGAACACCTTCGACGAAACAGATAAAGAATACTTGGAACAGCTACTCCACCAAACCGTCCCCTACCTCTAACCCATAACCCTTAACCCATAACCCTTAAACCTTAAACCTTAAACCATAAACCTTAAACCATCAGCCAAAAGTCCATCGCCACCATCGCGGCCATGGCTTCCACCACGGGCAACACCCGCGGGGCCACACAGAGGTCGTTACGGTCGGAGCCTTTCATCACCACTGGGTTTCCCTCAAAATCAATCGTTTCGCGATCGTATCGCACCGACGGTATCGGTTTGAACGCCACACGGAAATAGATTTCCTCTCCGTTGGTGATTCCACCCTGGATGCCGCCATCATGGTTTGTGCGGAACGTGAAATCTGGATTCTGCAAATCATGGTACTCACTGCCGGACATCGCCGCGGCTTTGAATCCCAAGCCGTAATCAAACCCTTTCGCTGCGTTGATACTGAGCATCGCGTAGGCTAACCGCGCCGAGAACTTGTCATAGACCGGCTCGCCTAATCCCGCCGGCAGTCCGTTGATGCGTCCTTCCACGAGCGCTCCCACGGAGTCACCCTCTCGAACGGGTGTCGCAATGCTGAGCACTTTGGAGGTAATCTTCACTCCCCTACCCTGAAGCCACAGTTTGGCGATGGCTCCTGCCACCACCCGACACACCGTCTGCCGCGCCGACGCCCGGCCACATAGCTCATTGTCGGTGATACCGTACTTGCGCATATAGGTGTAGGAAGCGTGAGAAGGTTTCAGGACGTGTCGGTTCGCCTCGGAGATTTTCACGTCCTCGTTCGGGATGCGGAAACGGATGGGTTCGCCCGTCGTCACACCGTTTTCGATGCCCGACAGGAATTCCACGAGGTCGGGTTCACACCGCTTCGTGGAGAGTGCGTCACTACCTGGGGCGCGTCGGTTCAGCTCGGCAGCCACAAAGTCCATATCGACGCGTAATCCCTCGGGACAGCCCTCTATCAGGCCCTCCAGCGCCTCGCCGTGTGTGTCGCCCCAATCGGAGAGACGGTAGTATTGACCGAATGTATCCATAGTTATCGTCTCTTCGCCACGGCCGACACGTCCACGTTGCTCGCAAGCGGCTCCCATTCGGAGAGTATCTCGGCGGCGACAGTGCCGTCGGCGCGGGTAAGTTTGTGCATATAGGCACCGTCGGAGAGGCCGTAGAGCGTGCAGGTGAGCGTTTCTCCGAGATAGGTCTCGTGCAGCCAGTGCACCGTGAAATGCCGCGTACGATGGGCAACGATGAACCTATCGGGCACCGTAAGCATCGCGATGTTGACGTAGCTGCGGTTGTTGACGTGCCCATTGAAGTCGAGGTCGAGCTGGTTCACCGTATGGGAAACCACTTTCAGCATCTCGCCATCCTTCGGGAAGCGCACTTTCTTGTGACTTTCGGTCATCATCTCCGGCAATACCGTGATGTAGGGTGCGACGCTGGCAGTATCCTCCAACTTGCGGGTTTCCCCGTTCATCAGGTTCCAGCAACTGGTGCCTTTGGCGATGAGCACGCCGGAGTCGGCATTGGTGACTTGGTAATCGGCATAGACCCGCAACGGCGTGATCTCGCTCACCCAGATGGTCACCTCGATGTCGTCGCCCCAAAACGTGTCCGCCTCGGTCATCTCCGCGCTCATTTCGGTGATAATCCACATCCGGTGCTCCTTCGCCAGATCGAAGGCGGCCAAATGCAGGCATCCCATAAATCGGGCATAACTCTCCTGGAAGTAAAGCAACACCGCCGCCGGACTCAACCGATAGTCCTTGTTCATGTCCTGGCACGTCACGGTATATCTATGTCTATATTTTTCCATCATCTCAAATCTAAAATCCAACGTCTCATGTTCCACGTCCTATTTCAACTTTTTCGACATCGCTTTCACCGCCTTTGTCAATTTGGCGATTTCGGCGGCATTGGCATCTTTATCTTTTTCAAGAATTTCAAGCAATTGAGCGGCCGAAGCGAGATAGTAAGGGGAGAAGTTGCCCTCCTCCACTCGTTCGCCGAACTCAACAGCTTTTCGGAGGGCTTTGAGCGCCTCCTCGTCGTTGTTGCTCTCGTAGTAAATAACTCCCTTGAGGAAATAGTTTTGGATGACATCATCCTCCACATCGGCCTTGAATTCGCTGTTGTAGAGCATCATCAGCAGGTCGTTGGACTTGTCGATGTAGTCCTGCGCGGAAGGAACCATGTCGAGCTTATAGAAGAGGGCGCCGTTATTGCGGTACTGTATCGCCGTCTTGTAGGTGAGGTTGATGTCGCCGTCTTCGTTGAGTTCCTTCATGAGGTCAATAAGCGAGTCGCGGACGTCAATGGCGCGGTAGTACCACGTCTCGGAATGAGCGGTGTCGATTTCCTCAGCCATCTGTTCGTAACAGAGTGCCAACTTGAGGTAGATTTCGGCCATGTTGCCATTGTGGGTTTGCATAGCGGTGTCGGCATACATCTGCTCGCTTACGCTGGCGCAGTCGCGGTAGAGGCCGATGGCACTCTCCACGGAATCGTTGATGACATACATACGGGCGAGGTTGAAGAGACTGCGCAGATACGCCAGCTCGACATCCCGGCCGGCTTCGCTCAGCACGACAACGCCGGTCACGATGTCCTGGGCGTATTGCAATGCCTCGTCATTCGTCACCGTTCCGCTATTCATCAACTCCTCGGCTCCCTGCACCAGTCCGACGGCATAGTCCTCGTTTGCGTCAACGTAGTTGCGATAGAAATCGACGAGCTTCACCAAGTTGGCATAGTACTTCGCCTTCTCGTCCCCTTGCTCGTAGAACGCGCCAAGAGTCGATTTGGCCCGCTCGTAGCGAGTAAGCGGGCGGTTCATCGCGCACTTCTCATAATTGGCGACCGATATCTCCAGCATCTGCTTGCACTTTTTCATATCCTCCTGCTGCGCAGCCATCACTGCCTTGCCCCAATACATCTCACCCATGGAATGATAGGCCGTGGAGTCGCCCATAGCGATGGCCTTCTTGTACCATTTCTCGGCGGCCTTGTACTCCTTTTCAGCGCGTTTGTAGTCGCCAGTCGATTTATAGACATCCCCGACGTAATAGTTCACGGAACCTTTCATCGTGGTGTATTGCGGCATCATGGAGGCAGGAATCTGCGACTCATAATCCAGAATCTTCTGATAGGTCATCACGGCCTTGTCGAACTGGTTCTGGTAGAAATGCGCGTCGCCCATCTGCAAGTAATTGGCGAGATAGGGAATCCACAGTTTCTCGTCGTTCGGGATGGCCTTCTTATACCACTCATCAGCCTGCAGGTAGTAGCCGATGGCCTCGTCGTAGCTCTCCTCTTGATAGAGGGACTCTGCGATTCCGTTGGCATACTCTGCCTTGGCCATCAAGATCTTCTGCGGGTCGTTGTCATTGCTGATGCTGATCAACCTGTCATTGAAAGAGGTTAGGGCATCGGAGAGCACCGACTGCTGGGTGCCGCCCATATAACCCTCCACCGCCGCGTTCAGCCGCTGATAGACTCCGACAAAAGCCTTGGGATAAAGAGCATTGACCACATCAAAACTCTGTTCGTACTTGCGGAAGGCGTCCATCATCTGCTCGTTATCCACCCCTTTCGCAATCTTGTCACCCAAATACTGCGAGGCAATCTGGATGTTCTGCACGGCGTAATATTCCGGCAGGACTCTCGAAAGTTCAGGTTCCAAATTCACCATTACCTCGAGGATTTCAGCGTATTTCGCGGAAACGGTGTCATCCGCCTCCGAATCCACATTCTTCAGCCACTCCACGGCATTTTCCGCCAATTGCAGTTTCAGCATCAGATTGGACGTATCAGAATCGTAATTGGCCTTGGCCGCGTCGTAAACCTTGCTGTACAGTTGGTTGACCGTTGTTGCGGGAATATATGCCAAATTGAAGTTCAAGACGCCCAACAGGTTCTGATACATGGAAATAATCCGCTGATTACGGCTATATTCATCCTCCGTGAAGTAGAGGTCGAGATACTTCTGCATATAGGCCATGGCACTGTCGATAGTGCGGGTGGCGGAGACGCTGTCCCCCAACGTGGCGTACGCGAAATAGAGGTTCTTGTAGTTCCAGTAAACGTCGCCCAACATCGGCCTGCAGGGGTAGTCGCGATAACTCTTGAGCGCCGTTTCGAGGGTCTGCTCCGCAAGCGCTTTCAGCTTGGCATTGTCCTTATCCACAAAGACATACCGGAAATAGTTGGGAATCATCATAACGTCAAAGCGAGGATCTTTGTTGCCGGCTTTTTCAATCCGGATGATGGAATCCGCCTTGTCGTAAAGCTGATCGCGATTCAGGTCTTCAATGTAATTGATATAGCTGAGGGGGAGAAAGCGGTTCCGATAAATCAACACCGAATAGTCGCTGAGCAGGGCATCATCCATCGTGGAGAAGTCGAGGGAACGCGTCCAACGATAGAAATCCACCCATTCGAGGTTCCCGCGGCTGTTGTCAGCTAAATCCACATGTTCCTTGGCCATGCTCACCGCCTTGTTGACATCGCCGGAGCGCATAACCTGCAGCACTTCGGCATACTTGGGGGCGTCATACTCATAGCATCCATAACGACCGATACTATAAGCATCGGAAATGCAGGGCTTCACCAAGGGGTCCATGGACCACGTCGAGCGCAACCACTCCTGTGCGATGGGATAGGACTGGTCGGGATTTGCCGCGATGGAATCCTTATAGTACTGTGCCGTCGGGCGTACCACGGTGTCATAGACAAAACGGTAGAGCTTGTCGAACATCGCTCGTGCATCCTTTCTATAGGCTTGTTTGTCAGCCATATAGAACTTGATGGTGTCTTTGGTTTGGTATTGTTTGCCGAACGATTCCGGCTGCCTTCCGATCGGCATATAACCCTCCTTGAGCCACTCTTCCATCGAAAGATAGGCGTCTTTCTTGTCGACCGGCAGGGTTGCCACGGCCACTCCCTTGGCGTCCGTGGTGATTTTCTGCCCATAGACGGTGGTTGTCGCTCCCGCGATGGGCTGCTTCGTGTCGTAGTCCACGACCTTGAACACTTGTTTGACTTGCGAACTCGCAAAGAACGGCATCAGAATCATCGCAGCCGTTGTCAAAATCCCGATAAGATGTCTGTTTTTCATAATATTGTTGATTATTGTACGATCATTTTTGTCATTATTATTGAATAGTGTCCTTTCCAACGCAATTCCGTTCCGCTGTGAGGGGTGGAAGCAAGGGAATCCGGACTTTCTTGGAAACTCACTTCCTTAATTCGAAATTCGACCCCAAATAGACTTTCTTGACGACGGGGTCGGCGGCGAGCTCTTCGGCGGTACCGGCTTTGAGGACGCGGCCCTCGAACAGGAGGTAGGCGCGGTCGGTGATGGAAAGCGTCTCATGGACGTTGTGGTCGGTGATGACGATGCCGATGTTCCACTCCTTCAGCTTTCTGACGATGTTCTGGATGTCCTCCACGGCGATAGGATCGACCCCTGCGAAAGGCTCGTCCAAGAGGATGAACTTAGGATCGGAGGCCAAACAGCGGGCAATCTCCACACGACGGCGCTCACCGCCAGAGAGATTGTTGCCCTTGTTGTGGCGCACTTTCTCGATGTTGAAATCCGAAATCAGACTCTCCAACATCTCCTTCTGTTCTGCCTTGTTCTTGCCGCTGAATTCGAGGATGGCCTTGATGTTGTCCTCCACGGTCAACTGCCGGAACACGGAGGGTTCCTGCGGCAGGTAGGCAATACCCATTTGCGCCCGTTTGTACATCGGCTCGTTGGAAATATCCTGGTCGTTGAGGAAGATGCGACCGGAGTAGGGCTTGATGAGTCCCACGATCATATAGAACGAGGTGGTCTTGCCCGCGCCGTTCGGACCGAGCAGCCCCACAATCTCGCCCTGAGTGAAGTTGATGGAAACCTCGTTGACGACCGTGCGGTTCTTGTACTTCTTAACTAACTTGTCGGTGTGAATCGTGTATTCCATGCTCAGCTGTTCTCAATGGCGGTTTTCAAGTACTGCATGGCCGTGCCCATAAATTTGTCGATGGCGCCCTTGACCATGCCTTGAAGGAAAAACGGCACCTGGATGTCGGCATGCCCCTTCAGCTGACTCCCCTCCTCTGCCGGCACGATGTCGAACGCGACTTCGGCACTGACGGGTTTGTCGGTTTCCGCTTTGTAGGCCACGCGACTGTAGGGCACCTGCTCGGTAAGGGTGAGCTGGCAGCTGATCTGGTCCTGCACACTGAACTTGCAACCGTCCGCCAACGGTTCGAAATTGGTCAGACCGGGGATCCGGCTCAGATCCTGGTGCATGAACTGGGTCAGCACCTGATACACTTTCTCAGGGCTGGCTGCCACGGTCTCTTCGTTACTGTTGATGTGTAGCATAATACTCTATGTTTGAACTTGCAAAAGTACAATTTTTTCTGTATTGCGTGACACTTCAAACTTCCGCCGGTTATTCTCGAACCGGGCAAGACCGCCTACTTGAAACTCAGCGTCACGCTCACTCCGTATGACGGCGAAGTATTAATCGGGTTCGGCAGCAACATTGGGCTCCAGTAGAGCGACAGATCGTCAGAGACATCGAAATAGTAGAGGTGCGCGTCGACCATGGCGTCAATGAAGCCGAGCGTATAGATGATGGCTGTGGCCGCGATGCAAATCTCCATATTTCGCTGCGAAGTCTGCTTCAAGGCGAGGATGTTCTCGTCGGGTTTGTCGGCGAGACTGGGAATCAGCTGGTCGATGTGACCGTCGCGGCGATTGATGAACTCGCGACGATAAAGCATCATGTCGGTGGCATACTTAGTGAGAAAGTAGCCCGAAGCCTCCAAAAGGCCATAGACGATAGGCACTTTCCAGTATTTTTTGTTGTAGAACTGACCACCACCGGGGATGATGGACCACAGGATAGCGGCGGTTGGGCTGTGTTTGGAGACCTTCACGGAATCCTGTGCCTTCACACGGGAAGCATTCGGAGACTTGATCTCCTGAGAATACGCAAACAGACTCATACAGAGCACTATCACTACCGTAAGAATCTGTTTCGTATACTTCATAACCATAAAAGATGATAGGCTACTAACGGAAGTAATGCCGTATTATTGCAGCAGGTCCAAAATATGTTTCAGTTCTTCGTCGGAGCTGAACGGAATCTGGATGCGGCCTTTGCCGGAAATATCCTTCGAGATGCCGATTTTGGTGCCTAATTTCTGGGAAATGGCCGTCTGGGCGGAGCGAACCTCATCGGAAAGGGTGATTTTCACCTTCGATTTCTTGTTGCGCGCGCCTTCGAGGGTCTTCTTGACCAACGTCTCGGTCTGCCGCACAGAAAGCTGCTCGTCCACGATCTGGCGCACAAGCTTGGCCTGCACAGCCTCGTCTTCCACGGGCACGAGGGCGCGGGCGTGACCCATAGAGATCTGCCCGTCACGCACGGCCACCTGAACGGGCGTGGAAAGTTTGAGCAAGCGGAGGTAGTTGGAGATGGTGGTGTTGGTCTTGCCCACCTTGGCACCAAGTTCTTCCTGCGTGAGATGACACTCGTCGATGAGCATCTGGTAGCTCATGGCGATTTCGATGGCGTTGAGGTCGGCACGCTGTATATTCTCCACGAGAGCCATCTGGATGGAGAGCGCGTCATCAACGGTGCGCACGAAAGCGGGGATCTCGGTCAGGCCGGCCAGCTGGGCGGCGCGGAAACGGCGTTCGCCCGAAATAAGCTGGTACTTGCCGTTGCCCACCGGGCGAACGGTCACCGGCTGAATCAGTCCGTAGGTCTTGATGGACTGTGCCAATTCTTCCAGCGCGGCTTGGTCGAACTGGGTTCTCGGCTGATAGGGGTTCGCCTCTATCGAGTCGATATGGATATTGGTATTGCCGCTCACCACCTGGGTGTTCTCCTTGCGCACGGGAATCTCGATGTTCCCGAGCATCGCCTCCAATCCACGGCGGGCGGGTTTCTCGTTCTTGTTCATATTATCAATGGTTATTGGTTATAGGTTATTGGTTATTGACGCAGCAAGCCAATAATCAATTAAACGGTGTATCCGTTTTTCAGCAGGAACTCCTTGGCGAGGTTCATGTAGTTGACATGGCCGACAGACTTGATGTCATAGACGGCGATGGGCACACCGTAACTTGGTGCTTCACTGAGTCTTACGGTACGGTTGATGACCGTGTCGAACACGATGTCGCGACAGTGGAAGCGCACGTCCTCATAAACGGCGTTGGCCGACTTGTAGCGGTTGGTGTACATCGTCATCAGGATTCCCTCGATGGAGAGGTCCGGATTCATGTTGGACTGCACGATGCGGACCGTGTTCAGCAGCTTGCCGAGGCCTTCCAAGGCGAAATACTCGCACTGCACGGGAATGATGACCGAATCGGAAGCCACCAAGGCGTTGAGGGTCACCAGGCCGAGTGACGGGGCGCAGTCGATGAAGAGGAAGTCGTAGTCGTTCTTCACATCGGCGAGGGCGTCCTTCATGCGGTATTCGCGGCGGTCGTAGGCGATCATCTCGATTTCGGCGCCCACGAGGTGGATGGTGGCGGGCAGCAGGAAGAGGTTGGGGGTCTTGGTCTCCACCACGGCCTCCGACGCCATTTTGCCGTTCACGATACAGTCGTATATGCTCAGGGTGTCATCGTCGGGATAAACACCCACGCCGCTCGACGCGTTGCCCTGCGGGTCGGCGTCGATGAGCAGCACGCGGAAGTCGAGCAAGGCCAACGAGGCCGCGAGGTTCACAGCCGTCGTCGTCTTACCCACCCCACCCTTCTGGTTTACGATGGATACGATTTTCCCCATTATAATGACAGGTCTATGTCGTCGAAAGAAATTCCGAGGTCCTCATCCATTTCACCCTGTTTGTCGAAACCGTCGGTCTCGAAGAAGTTGTCCTCCGCAGGCACAGTGCCGTTCTCAATGAACCCAATCACGCCGGAAAGTGCGTTCTGGAACTTTTCGAAGTCCTCCGGATAGAGGAAAATCTTGTGTTTTTCGTAGAAGAAGTTGCCGTTGTCGGCGTTGAATTTGCGCTTGCTTTCCGTGATGGTGAGGTACATCTCCTCATTGCGGCTCTTTTTCACATCGAAGAAGTAGGTTCTTTTTCCAGCCTTGACCGCTCTGGAGAGCACTTCGTTTCTGTCTTGATTTTCCATAATAGCTATTACTTTTATTGATTCAAATTCGACCGCAAAAGTACGAAATTTCCCACATGCGGCCCAAATTTTCGAAAATTATTTTCTTTTTTGCTGCTGTTGCTGTTGTTTAAGCATCTGCTGTTGCTGCTTTTGGAGTTCTTCCATCTTCATCTCCCAACGGGATTTCTTGACCGGTTTCTTCATCGTCTCCTGCATCTGCGCGCGGAGCTTGTCCTCGTTGACGGCCACGCGGAAGATGAACATCTGCAGGAAGGTGGCGAGGTTGAAGAGCAAGTAGTAGTAGGTAAGACCGGAAGCGAAATTGTTGAACATGAACAGGAACATGACCGGCATCATATACATCATGATGTTCATCATGCGCTGCTGGTCCTTGTTGCCCTGCGTGGGTGCCATCAACTTCTGGTTCAGCCAAGTATAGATAATCGTGGCGATGGTCATCAGGATGGTGAACAAGCTGAGGTGGTCGCCGAGCAGAGGAACATTGCGGCCGAAATCCCAGATGGAGTCATACGTGGAGAGGTCCTCAGCCCAGAGGAACGGCTGTTGGCGCAGCTCGTAGGAGGCCGGGAAGAATCGGTACATGGCGATGAGGATGGGCATCTGCAGCAACATCGGCACGCATCCGCCGGCAGGTTTCACGCCCGCACTCCGGTAGAGCGCCATCGTGGCCTGCTGCTTCTTCATCATGTCCTCATCCTTCGGATATTTCGCGTTGATGGCCTCGATCTCAGGCTTCAGCACGCGCATCTTGGCCGACGACATATAGGTCTTGTAACTCACCGGCAACACCACAATCTTGATGAAGATGGTGAGTATCAAGATGATAATGCCATAACTCAAGCCGTAAGCCTCCAACCAGTTGAAGATCGGGATGATAATGAAACGGTTTATCCATTGCAACAGGAAGAACCCCCAGCCCAGCGGAACTTGACGCTCCAACTTGACATCGTAGTCCTTGAGCAGACGATACTGGTTCGGACCCACAAACATGTACATTCCGAAATGGCCGTCATTGAGGTCCGCCACCTCGAAGTCCAAATCGGCGGCGCAGTTCTTGAGCACGCTCTTCTCGCTCTTGTCCGGCAGCTGCACCGAGAGAGTGCCGGAGGTGAACGGTTTGTCGGTCGTCACCAAGCAGGTGGTGAAGAACTGCTGTTTGAAGGAGACCCACTTCAACGGAGAGGTGAAGTCGCGATGGTCAGCCTTGCGCTCGTCGAGGTTATCGACCTCGTCACCATTGTCCATATAATATATAGAGGTGATGTTCTTCTCATAGTCGTAGTTTTTCTCCACGCACTTGGGCTGCGCATCCCACAACATCGTGAAGGTGCGGCGGTTCGGGTAGAGATACGGCTCCATATTGACGAAATTGATCTGATAGTCAAACTTATAGTCGTCATTGGAGAACGTGTAGAGATATTCGATATAGGATTTCTGATTAAGGGTCTGGCAACCCGCGCTGTCGTTCGGGGTGTTGGGGTAAAGTCTGAGCGACAGCTTGTTATGTTGGGCGTCAATCACAAGGTCATCCGCATCGGCCACAAAGTAGCAATCTGCGGTGGAGATTTCGGTCTGGTCACGGAGCATCAGCTTCATAGCCATGCTGTTGGAGCCGCCCTCATAGATGACGAGGGGTTCCTTGTCGGCGCCTTTAGGGGTGTAGCGATAGACATCCTTGAGCTGGATTTCGCGAAGATAACCACCCTTCTTGCTGAAGCGGTAGTACGCCTTGGCGGTCTCCACGGTATAATCGCCCTCCCCAACCTGGGCGTTGGAGAATCGCTGAGCGGGAGCCATGGCCGTGGCGGCGGGCTCCGCCGTCTTGTTCGTATCCGACTGGGCGTCAAGGGAGAGCGTGTTGGCCGTCTCCTCCGCCTTTTTCGCCATCTCCTCCGTCATCTGCGCCTCTTGTTCGGCCTGACGTTTCTTCACCTGCGAGGTCTGATAGAAGCTGAAGCCTAAAAACAGGGCGAAAATCAGCAACAGACCAATAACTGTATTCTTATCCATTTTCCAATTTTAAAACGGCGGCAAAGATACAAAAAAAGTGTTTATGGTTACAAATATGGATGGAAGTTCTTCACAAAGCTTGTGAAAGAGGCCTTATCGACGCTCCTACAGTTCTTTAGCTAAATATTCGGCCGTGAAACCGACACCTTGACGGACAATTTCCTCGGGCGTGCCGGTGGCCACAACCTCGCCGCCATTGCGACCGCCCTCGGGTCCCATGTCGATGATCCAGTCCGCCATCTTGATGACGTCCATATTGTGCTCAATCACGATGACCGTGTTGCCCTTCTCCACCAGACGGTCCAACACATCGAGCAGAATCGCAATGTCCTGGAAGTGTAATCCCGTGGTGGGCTCGTCAAGGATATAGAGCGTGCTTCCGGTGTCCTTCTTCGACAATTCCGCCGCCAACTTGATGCGCTGCGCCTCACCGCCGGAGAGCGTCGTGGAGGGCTGGCCCAACTTCAGGTAGCCGAGTCCGACGTCATCCATCGTCTTGAGTTCGCGCACGATGGCCGGTATGTTCTCGAAAAACTCAATGGCCGTGTGGATGTCCATCTCCAAAACATCGTTGATGGACTTGCCCTTGTAGCGAATCTCCAGGGTCTCGTCGTTGTAGCGCTTGCCGCCGCATTTGTCGCAGGTGACATAGACATCGGGGAGGAAGTTCATCTCGATGGTCTTCACGCCCGCACCCTTGCACTCTTCGCATCGGCCGCCCGACACATTGAAGGAGAACCGTCCGGGCTTGTACCCCCGAATCTTGGCCTCGGGCATCTGGGTGAAGAGTTTGCGGATGTCGTCGAACACGCCCACGTACGTCGCAGGATTCGACCTCGGCGTGCGCCCGATGGGTTGCTGGTTGATGTCGATAATCTTGTTGAGATGCTCCAACCCCGCCACGTCCTTGTAGGGCAACGGCTTTTTCTCGGAGCGGTAGATGTACTGGTTCAGAATGGGATAGAGCGTCTCGTTGATGAGCGTGGATTTGCCGCTGCCGGACACTCCCGTCACGCAGATGAGCGTGCCCAACGGAAACTCCACCGTCACATTCTTGAGGTTGTTACCGGTCGCGCCGATCACGGAGAGCCACTCCCCGTTTCCTTTCCGGCGGACTTTCGGAACCTTGATTTTCTTCTTTCCCTTGAGATAAGCCGCTGTCAACGAGCTGCTTTTGAGAATTTCCTTGTACGTGCCCGCCGCCACGATCTCACCGCCGTACTCACCCGCCGCAGGTCCCACATCGACGATATAGTCAGCGGCCTTCATCATGTCGCGGTCGTGCTCGACCACGATAACAGAGTTGCCCATATCGCGCAGACTGCGCAGTGAATCGATGAGGAAGTGGTTGTCGCGCTGGTGCAAGCCGATGCTCGGCTCGTCGAGAATGTACATCACGTTGACCAACTGTGAGCTAATCTGCGTGGCAAGTCGGATGCGCTGAGCTTCGCCGCCGGAAAGCGACGCCGAAGAGCGGTCGAGCGACAGGTATTGCACACCCACATTGCAGAGAAACTCGAGACGGAAGGTAATCTCCCGAAGAATCTCGCTGGCGATATGGCGTTTCGCAGGGTCGAGATGCACCGGCAGTTTCCGACACCACTCCAACAGTTCGGCCATATCCATGTGGGCGAGTTGGGCGATGTTCTTGTCCTGGATGCGGAAATGCAGCGATTCGGTGCGGAGCCGCGCGCCGTGACAGTGAGGGCAGGGAATCGTATTCACGAACTGCGAAATCCACTTCTTGAACGACGCCGGCATGCTCTCCTCGTTGAGATTGCCGAGAAAGTTGACCACGCCTTCGAAAGTCTTGCGCATCGGGGAGAGACCCGCGACCTCACGCTTCACGTGCAAGATTTCCGTGGTACCGTACAAAACGGCATTCAGCTGCTGCTCCGAAAGTTTCTTGATGGGGTCGGACATAGAGAATCCGTATTTCTCCGCCAACGCATCCAACGTTCTGAACAACAACGTGTTCTTGTATTCTCCGATAATGGCGATACCGCCCGCTTTGATAGACTTGTTCTTGTCGGGGATGACCTTGTCGATATCCACCTCCGTGATGCTGCCCAATCCGTTGCAGTACTCACATGCTCCGTAGGGCGAGTTGAACGAGAAGGTGTTCGGTTCAGGCTCCGGATAGGAGATGCCCGTGGTGGGGCACATCAGGAACTTGCTGTAGTTTTTCACCTCCTTGGTCTCGTTGTCGAGAATCATCAGGGCGCCCTTGCCGTATTTCATCGCGATCTGCACGCTGTTTGTCAGTCGTTTCTGCGAATAGTCCGACACCGTGAGGTTGTCGATGGAGAGTTCGATGTCGTGGATTTTGTAGCGGTCCACCTGCATCCCCATCATCAGCGGCTTCATCACGCCGTCCACACGCACGCGGGTGAAACCCTGCTTGCGGATGTTCTCGAAGAGCTCGCGATAGTGGCCCTTGCGGCGTTTCACCACGGGGGCGAGAAGGGTGATGGATTTGCCTTTGTAGCGTTCCAGGATCAGGTCGATGAGTTCCTTCTCGGAATAGTGAACCATCTTCTCCTCGGTGTTGTAGGAGTAGGCGTCGGCCACACGGGCGTAGAGAAGTCGGAGGAAATCGTACACTTCCGTGACCGTGCCCACGGTGGAGCGCGGGTTCTTGTTCACGGTCTTCTGCTCAATGGAGATAACAGGGTTGAGGCCGGAGATCTTATCGACGTCGGGGTGCTCCATGCTGCCGATGAACCGGCGGGCGTAAGCCGAGTAGGTCTCCATATAGCGGCGCTGTCCCTCGGCGTAGATGGTGTCGAAGGCCAACGACGACTTGCCGCTCCCGCTCAGTCCGGTGATGACCACCAGCCGCTGCTGCGGGATTGTAAGGGACACGTTTTTGAGATTGTTCTCGCGCGCGCCTGTGACTACTAAGGTGTCCTCTGCCTGTACGTTATTCTCCATAAAAAAGTAAAATCCACCCTATTTTTGAGGGCGGCAAAGATACGATTTTTCACAATGCGGATGGCACGTCTATCGAATCCGCCACGCTTCTTTGTCATACCCCGCCTCTATGCGATTCTCCACCTCGTCGGGCAGCAGCGGGAAGAAGTCAATGCCCGTGATTCGCTCCACCGCGTCAACCGTGCGGCAGTAGTGCGAGAGGTTGTGGTGCGTAGGGTCGTTCGGACAGATGAAGCCGATGGCATTCCACTCGCCACGCATGTCGCAAAGCACCACCTTGTAGAACGAGTCGGGAACGGCGATGCAGTTCTCCCCTATCGTTTCTGGATGCTCGGACACGATGGGTCCGCACGCCACATAGACCTTGCCGAAGAAGTTGGCCCAGCCGCGCACACGGTTCTCCAGATAGTTCCAGTCGCCCTCGTTGAAGGTGTGGTTCTGCGGGGCGATATTGCTCAGGTAGAAGCACTCGCGCATGGCGGTCTGATCCCATTTCATGTCGCCGGCGGGCACCAGATGACCTCGGTCGTAGGAGGTGTTCTTGTAGTCCCACCACTGCGCCGTCGCGCCCTTGACTTGCGGATCGGCGTCGAACTTGTTGTAACGCTCCACAGGACCTTTGGTCTGGTCGGCAGTCAACGAATAGGCCACCCAGTTCGCTAACCGCCACTCCTCGTTGTAATCGACGGTATAGGCCTTGTGCTCTATCTGTTGGGAATGGGCACGCGCACGTGTGTAGGTGGGGATTTCGAGTGAGCCGTCGGGCACAACAGCCTTTTGCCCGACATGCGCGACGTTTGTCTCCGCCTGCGCCCGGGATTTCCCTTTCGAGGCCACACTACCGACCACCAACGCGACGGCCAACACCCCCGCCGCAAGCACAATCATTGTCTTTTTATTCATCAACATTTATTTCTATTCGACTACTATTTGCAATATGCTATTTCACAGAGGAGCTAACGTGCCTGCCCACCAAGCTCTTGCCCCTACGGGACTGCTCAAGGAAGCGTTTTAAATATTTCATCAATGTTGTACCCCTTCGACAGCAAATGCCGTACCAGTTTCGGACTGTTCGAGGCTTCGTCGGGGTGTGAGCGGCGCCATTTGGCGATGGCCTCGTGCAACTTCGCCTGGTAGTCATCCGTCTGGATTTCCGCGCAACCCTGTTCGACAAGCTCCGACGGGATGCCTTTCGCGCGCAATGCCGCCACAATCTTCTGGCGGCCCCAGGCGGACTTCACCTTGCTACGCACGAACAGCTCCACATACCGTTCTTCGTCCAAGAATCGGTTTTCTCTCAGCGATTGTATTATCTTATCATCTTGATATTCAGATAAATGAAATGACGTGAGTTTCCGTCTCACGTCACTTTCACAACGCTCCTGCATAGCGCAAAAGCGTTCCATTTTGGCCATAATTTCCGAGGGAACGTCCGTCATGGCTAATCGCGGGCGGGTTCGTTCCACAGGATGATGTCCTCGCCGTGCTCGTTCAGATAGTGCACCTCGGTGAGGCGGCTGCTCTGATTGGCCACGACGCGGATGTTTTTCTTGTACTGCCAGCACCACTTCATCCGGATGGAGGGGAAGCCTTTGGTGAGGTAGGCCTGCACAAAGGGGTGTGCCACCACGGTGATTTTGGGCTCGTGTTGTTTGTCGAAGAGGAAGTCGAGGGCGTTCGCGATCTCGTCCTCGATGACGATCGGCGGTTTGATTTTTCCGGTTCCCTTACAGGTCGGGCAGACTTCCGTATTCTCGATGATCGTGGCCTGGCGAACGCGCTGACGGGTGATCTGGATCAGTCCGAACTTGTTGAGCGGCAAGATGGTGTGCTTTGCCTTGTCGTTGCGCATGAACTCGGCCATCGCCTTGTTCAGCGTATTCTTGTTGGCCGCATCGTGCAAATCGACAAAATCGATGGTGATGATGCCGCCCATATCGCGCAGCCGCAGCTGACGGGCAATCTCCTGGGCTGCTATCATATTCGTGTTCAAGGCATTCTGCTCCGGAGTTTGCGATGACTTCAACCGGTTGCCGCTGTTGACGTCGATGACGTGCATGGCCTCGGTGTGCTCGATGATGAGATAGACGCCGTTTTTGATGGTGACCACCTTGCCAAACGAGCCTTTGATCTGTTTGGCCACGTTGAAGTAGTCGAAAATCGGGCGCTTCTCCTTGTAGAGGTTGACGATGGACTCCTGCTCGGGAGCGTGTATATGCAGGTAGTTCTTCACCTCGGTGAACATCTCGGGCGTATCAACATAGATGGCGTGGAAGGAGTCGTTGAGGAAGTCGCGCAGCAAGGAGGCCACGCGGTTCTCTTCCTGGGCGAGCCGCATCGGGGCTTTCGAGGCGAAGAGATTCTCCACCGTGGTGTCCCAACGGTAGCGCAACATATCAAGGTCGGAGGAGAGCTCCTCCACGGATTTGTGCTCCGCGACAGTGCGGATGATGATGCCAAAATTGCGCGGGCGGATGCTCTGCACCGCCGAGCGCAGACGTTTGCGTTCCTCACTGCTCTTAATCTTCTGCGAGACAGACACCTTGTCGCTGAAGGGCACCAACACGAGATAGCGTCCCGCGAAGGAGATTTCGGTGGTGATGCGCGGTCCTTTGGTGGAGATCGGCTCCTTGGCCACCTGCACCATGATTTGCTGCCCGGAGGTGAGCACGTCGCTGATCTTGCCGTTCTTGGGTATCTCCTCCAAGTATTGTACGCGACTGATGCTGCGTTTGCCGGTGGTGATAGCTTGACTGACGAATGCGTTGACCGTACGGCCGTTGACGCCGAGGTCGAGGTAGTGCAGGAAGGCTTCGCGCTCGCTGCCCACGTCCACGAAGGCGGCGTTCAAGCCGGGCATAATCTTCTTCACCTTCCCCAAGTAGATGTCGCCCACCGAAAACTGCGCGGACGACTTTTCCGTATGAATCTCCATCAGCTTCTTGTCCTCCAAAAGCGCGACCTGCACCTCGTTGGTATGGGAAGTGATGATGATTTCTTTGATAATTTCTTTCGGGTTTTCTTCTTGCTTATTCTCCATATCCATAAATAAGAAAACTAAATGACTTACGTGTAAATCATTTAGTTTTCATTGTTTTACCGCGAAAAGACTATCTGTTCTTATGTCTGTTCTTTCTTAGTCTTTTTTTGCGTTTGTGCGTATTCATTTTCGCACGTTTACGTTTTTTTCCGCTAGGCATAATGAAAAATTATTGATGTTTGACTTATTTTGTGTTCTTTTTGACAGCTTCCACGAAATCCTTGCAAGGTTTGAAAGCAGGAATGTTGTGAGCCTTGATGGTGATGGTCTGGTTCTTGGAGATATTACGGGCGGTCTTTTCAGCTCTGTGTTTCACGATGTAGCTGCCAAAACCTCTCAGATAGACATTCTCCCCGTCAATCATAGTTTTCTTCACAGCGTCCATGAAAGCCTCGACGATGGTTTGCACGCTATTTTTCTCATAACCGGTGCGATTGGAAATTTCGTTGACAATTTCTGCTTTAGTCATAATCTTAATGTATTTTTTAAGTTTGATACTATAATTGGTTTATCTTTTAACCTCGATTTTTTCGGGCTGCAAAAATACAATAATTTCTTTATAATCCAACACTTATAGAAAAATTTCTTGAATTTTTTCGGAAAGCTTGCCGGCGAGGCGACTCGTGCCCACCCTGAAGAGTTCCGGTGTGAGCCACTCTTTGCCCATATTTTGCCGCCAAATATGGAGATATGTGTACGCTTGCTCGGGGGTGGAAACGCCTCCCGCGACCTTGATGCCGACGCGTTTTCCATGGTCGTGGAAGTGCTGCCGAATGGCAAACATCATCACCCAGAAGGCTTCCGGAGTGGCGTTGACGGCGATTTTTCCGGTAGAAGTTTTCAAAAAATCCGCACCAGCGTGTATGGCCAGCTGCGATGCACGGAAGATATTTTGCGGGGTTTGGAGCTCTCCGGTTTCCAAAATCACCTTCAAGATTTTGCCCTCGCAAGCCTTGCGGATAGCGCAGATCTCGTCATAGACCTCCTGGTAGCGACCCTCCAAAAAGGCGCCGCGCGAGATCACCATGTCGATTTCGTCCGCACCCTGGGCCACGGCATACGACACCTCGGCGACCTTCAGCTCTATCGGAAGCTGTCCCGCAGGGAACGCCCCCGCCACCGACGCTACCTTCACGCCCGTGCCCTGCAACTTCGACTTCGCCAAAGCCACAAAACGCGGATAGACGCACACCGAAGCCGTCGCGGGGATTCCACGTTTATCGTCACGGAAGGAGACCGCCGTCTCGCAGAGCTTCGTCACCTTCTCGGTGTTGTCGGTGCCCTCCAACGTGGTCAAGTCGATGCAACCGATAATGGTCTTGCACATCGCCAACTCCTCCTCCTTGCTGTACGTGAACGTCGTGTCGTTCTTCACCCTCTGCAAAAACTGTGACTCCGAAAACGGAAATTTCTGAATTGTAATCCTATGATTCTCTGACATAAGGTTGATGGTTTAAGATTTATGGTTTAATGGTTATGGGTTATTGGTTAAGGTTTACGGTTCGTTTTCTGTAAACGGTAAACCGTAAACTGTAAACTACTTCTTGAACTTGTCAATGGAGACCCGCAGGGAGACCACATGCGAATACTGGGCGATGGAGAGGTTTCCCAAATCGGTGAACGCATAGTCGATGGCCACCACGTTTTTGATGTTCACCCCCACCCCGAAGTTGATTTGCAAAGTCGTCTTCATCTTGCCATCGAAGTCGGGCTCTTGCTGGAAGTTGCCGATGCCCATCCGCAACGCCACAATCTTCTTGTAGTCGAACTCCATCCCGAGATGCGGATCGATGCTCATGACATTGCTCTTGATCAGCGAATTTCGCTTGCCATCGAAGGTGCAGTCCAGCCCAAGGGCAAACGTACCGTGGAAGCCCTTGCCGAAATGGACAGTCTTGCCGCCGCCCAACAGCAGCGCGGGGACAGTCACTTCCAAACCGTTCTCCGGAATCTCGTTGCCGGTCTCCTCGAAGACGGCGATCACATCATCGGTAAGAGAATAGCGCCAGGCGTTGAAAGTGGAGGTGCCGTCGCGCAACATAAGGCCCGCCTGCCATCCCTTGCGGTTGTACATCAACCCGAAGTCGATTCCGAACCCCCAAGATTTCGCGAACTGCCCGATTTTGCGGTGCACAATCTTCGCATTCGCGCCCACCGAAAGCCCCGGCACCTGCGGGAAAGCGTACGCATAGCTTAGCAGGAAGGCGTTGTCGGCAGCGGAAAAGTAGGTGATGCGGTCATAATCCACATTGCCCTGCTCGTCGATAAGCTGCGTGGTGTTCATAATATTATCGACCCCGAAACGGATGTAGGAGAACGCCACCGACTGGTTCGTGTCGATTTTATAGGCCAAGCCGCCATAGTCGTATTTGGCGATGCCTGCGAAGTACTCGGCATGCATCAGCGCGAGCTGGTAACGTTTGTCCATACGGGTCAGTCCGGCCGGGTTCCAGTAGGCGGAGGTCACATCGTCGGTCAGGGCGCACATCGTGTTCGACATAGCCAGACCGCGCGCGCCAAGTCCCAACGACAGGAACTCGTTGCTGTACTTGCTCTGGGCATAGCCGGCCAGACCGAAGGCAGACAATATTAATAATATAAGGAAATGGCGTCTCACACGTGCTCCTTTCTCTGGGTGACGAACTGTTTGCGGTCGCCGGAGAAAAGCTCGTATTCCTGGAGCAGACACTCCAAGGAGCCGTTGAGCATAGGCCACTTCCGGGAAGGTTTCAGCCCGACGCGCTTCAATGCATCTTTGTCGGAGCTGATGATATAGGCCCGGCAACCGGAGTAGCGTTGTTTTAGCGCGTCGCCGATTTCCGAGTAGAGCGCTTGGATATCATCTACCGAGAGACGCTCGCCGTACGGGGGATTCATCATCACCACCGAAGGTTTCCGCTCCGGATTGGAGTAGCGCATATCCTGCCGCTCGATGACGATAAAATCCTGCAAGCGGGCTTTCTGCACGTTGGCACGGGCGATATCGAGGTAACGGCCGTCAATGTCGGAGGCGTAGAAGTTGACCGTGACATCATCCTTGATGTCGGCCTCGTCACGTACCTGTCTCCAAAGCTGGCGGTCGAAATTCTTCCATTGGTAGAAGCCGTATTCGCGACGATAAAATCCGGCGGGGATGTTGAGTGCCTGCATGGCCGCCTCAATAGAGAGTGTCGCACCGCCGCACATCGGGTCAATGAAGTCGCAATCGCCGCTCCAGCCGCTTTTCATAATCATGGCGGCAGCGGTGACCTCGTTCAACGGAGCCGGGTGGTTGCGGACCTTGTAGCCACGTTTGTGCAGCGACTCGCCCGAGCTGTCCATGAATAGCTGGGCCTCGTTCTTATAGATATGAAGATGGAACTGCACGTCGGGATAATCCTTGTCCACGGAAGGCCGTTTGCCGAACTTGTCACGAAAACGGTCGCAGATAGCATCCTTGGCAAGCACGGAGGCGTAAAGCGGCGTGTTGAAGATGGAATCGACGATGGTGGCATGCACCGCCAGGGTACCGTCGGGCGAAAGGACCTCCTCGGCGGGGAAATCGAAAATCTGCTCGTAAAACTGGCGGTTGCTGTTGAACGTGAAACTCCGACGCCGCCACAAGATGCGCAACGCCGTGCGGCAGAAGTAGTTGGCACGATACATCATCGCCATGTCGCCCTCAAAGGCCACAGCCCGACTGAGCTTCTCGCAGTTTTTAGCACCCAACGCGTGTAACTCCTTGAAAAGCTCGGTCTCCAGTCCGGCAAAGGTTTTCGCGATGAAATATTCCATATCGTCCGTTTTGGCCCCACACTGCGGCTTACGCCTTGTGTGGGGTTATTAAAATATTGTCTCTTCGAGACTGCTTAAGGGAAAAATTAATTCTGAACTAGTTTCGCGCGGTTGTCTACGCGTTCCCATTTCCGGAACCAGCTGCGGATCTTCAGGCCGATGACGCCGAAGATAGCCTCGCGGAAAATGCCGGAGCTCATCTTGGAGACGCCTTCCGTGCGATCCTTGAAGATGATGGGCACCTCCACGATCTTGAAGCCCAACTTCCAGGCCGTGAACTTCATCTCGATCTGGAAACCATATCCGATATGTTTGATTTTATCGAAATCGATGGCGTTGAGTGTGTCGGCACGATAGCAGACAAATCCTGCGGTGGTGTCTTTCACGGGAACACCGAGCACCGTGCGCACGTACGCGGAACCGTAATAGGACATCAGCAGACGCCCCATCGGCCAGTTCAGCACGTTGACGCCCTTGCAGTAACGCGACCCGACGGCCACGTCAGCGGGCGTGCTCTCGCAAGCGTCATACAAGCGTTGTAGGTCATGCGGGTCGTGCGAGAAGTCGGCGTCCATCTCGGTGAGATAGTCGTAGCCGCGTGCCAATCCCCACTTGAAGCCGTGGATATAGGCCGTGCCCAATCCTAACTTACCGGTGCGTTCCTCAATGAAGAGCCGTCCCTCGAATTCGGGGATCAGCGACTTCACAATGTCCGCCGTACCGTCCGGCGAATTATCATCTATTATTAATATATGCACATCAATCAGACCAAAGATTGCCCGGATGATGTTCTCGATGTTCTCTTTTTCCTTGTAAGTAGGAATGATAACGAGTCGTTTCATATTCTGTATTTATTATTATTCTCTTTTTTTTCACATCCCCACACTGCGGCTTCGCCTTGTGTGGGGTTATTAGCACTTCGCGCGTCTTGCCCCTCCGGGGCTGTTCAAGGAAGTATTTCTTTATTATGTTAGGGTATTACGAACTTAATTCTTAATTAGGACAATATAGACGGGCAAGTGGTCGCTGTAGCCGCCTTGGTAGTTGCCACCGGCGAACGAGCGGTAGGGGTAGTCCATATAGGATCCGGACTTGGTGAACAGGAAATCCTTGCGGAAGATGTGCGCGGAACGGAACTTGTAGGTGCCGGAGGCGGCATTCACCAAACCGCCGGAGATAATGACGTTGTCGAGCATCTCCCAGCTGTCGCGGTAGGCGTAGGAACCCAAACCGTCACGGAAGAGCTTCCACATAGGATTGTAGAGGTCGGTGCTGGTGAGTTTCTCGGGTTTCGTCTTGGTGCCCATCTCTTGCATGATGCACTTGGAGGTCGGGTTGTCGTTGAGGTCGCCCATGTAGATGAATTTGGCGTTTGGACGGGAGTTCAGCACGGAATCGGCGATGCTACGGCCCAATTGGCCGGCGGCCATACGCCCCGGAAGGCTGCGCTGCTCACCGCCCGATTTGGAAGGCCAGTGGTTAACCACAATGTCAAGCGTGTCAACACCATCCAAAACGCCGGTCATCAGCCACTGGTCACGGGTGATGAAATCGGGGTTGTTGGGCACGATGGTCGGGAAGGCCCTCGTGCTGAGAATCTTGAAACGGGAAGCATCATAGAGGAAAGCCACGTCGACACCGCGGCGATCAGGCGACTCGTGATGGCATACCGACAGATGGTAGGGGGCCAGGAGTTCCGTGGCAACCAAGTCGAGCAGCACCTGCTCGTTCTCGATTTCAGAAACGCCGAGCACCACCAAACCGCCGTCCAACTTCGCAATCTCCGAAATGACCAAGGAGAGATTTCTAAGTTTGGTCTGGTAACGTTCCGTACCCCATCTATAGTCGTTGTCCGGAAGAAATTGTTCGTCGTTCTTCAACGGATCATCAATCGTATCAAAAAGGTTTTCAACATTATAGAATCCAATAACAGCCTTATTGCGAGAAGGTTGAGCCATCACGCAACAAACGGTTACCGCCAACAACAGGGTCAAAAAATGTCTTCTCATATTCAAAACCATAAGACCTGCAAAAATACAAAATTTGTGATTACCGTCTTCATCCCAACATCACCCACACCCAAAAACCTTACCCCAAACGGGTTGCACATAACTCTTGTTCAACTCTACACACGGCTAACCGGGGTAGAACCGGAACAGAGGTACTGCATGATTTGCACCGCGTTAGTAGCCGCGCCCTTGCGGAGGTTGTCGGCCACCACCCAGAGGTTCAGGGAGTTGGGCTGTGAAAAGTCGCGACGGATGCGGCCCACGAAAACATCGTCCAAACCCTCGGCGTACTTCGGCATCGGATAGACATTCTCGGCGGGGGCATCCAACACCTTCACGCCGGGCATGTCGTTCAGCAACGCATAGACCTCCGCCAAGTCGTAGTCCTGCCGGAACTCCACATTCACGGCTTCGGAGTGACCGCCCGTGACGGGCACGCGCACAACCGTGGATGTAACCTGTATGTCATTATCTCTCAAAATCTTGCGGGTTTCATTCAAGAGCTTCATCTCCTCCGTGGTGTAGCCGTTGTCGGTGAACGAGCCGCCGTGGGGGAAGAGGTTCATATCGATGGGATACGGGTAGGCAGGGTCACAAGGCTTGCCGGCGCGCTCGCTCATAAGCTGATCGACGGCCTTCTTGCCGGTGCCCGTGATGGACTGATAGGTGGCCACCACCAACCGCTTGATACCGAAACGTTTGTGCAGCGGCGCCAAGGCCATCACCATTTGTATGGTGGAGCAGTTCGGATTGGCGATGATCTTGTCGTCCGGGGTGATGACGTCACCGTTGATTTCAGGCACCACCAGCGGGATGTTGGGGTCGCTGCGCCAGGCCGCGGAATTGTCGATGACCACCGTGCCGACGGCGGCGAACTTCGGGGCGTATTCGAGCGACGCCGCACTGCCCGCCGAAAAAATGGCGAAATCGGGTTTCTGAGCGATCGCGTCCTCCACGGAGACCACTGTCACCTCTCGGTCACCGAACATCAGCTTCTTACCCACAGATTTGGAAGAAGCGGCAGGAATGAACTCGCAACTATCGAATCCTCTTTCCACCAACACTTTACGCATAACGCCACCTACTAAACCGGTGGCTCCGACAAGAGCTATTTTCATATTTTTTTGATTTTTCAGAAAAAAGTTATCAACAATGAAAGATTTGCGCCGCAAAAGTAGTATTTTTGCCGATACAAACCTAAACAAAAACGATATGATCAAAAAAACTTTGAAAGCAGTACTGCTGACCCTCTGCCTCCTGTCCACACAGAAAACTATCCTGAGCCAAACAGACTCGGAGCCAGCTCGTTATGACATTGTCATCAGCGAGATCATGGCCAAACCGACCCCCGAAGTCGGGTTGCCAGCGGTGGAATACCTCGAACTGCACAACCTACTCCCCCACCCCGTCACCCTCAGGGAATGGCGGCTCACGCTCGGGAGCACCGCCAAAAGCCTGCCCGACATCGAGTTGGACAGCTGCGGATTCGCGGTCCTCATCGCCCAGAAATGGCAGGAAGACTTCGCGCCGTTCTGCGACCACGTTTACACGCTGTCATCCCTCGCGGTGACCGATGGCGGGCAACCCCTGACGCTCTACGACCAAAATGGCGAAGTGATGCATTACGTGCACTTCCGGCCGACTTGGCATACCGAAAAAATCAAGCAGGAGGGCGGATGGTCCTTGGAGATGATCGACAGCAGTTGGCCGTGCGGAGGCGCGTGGAACTGGAACTCGTCCGTCCATCCCTCGGGAGGCACGCCCGGACAACCCAACTCCATTCGAAACACCCTGTACGACAACAGTGTTCCCTATATCACAGGAGTCACCCTGCGCGATTCAAGCACGTTGCGCGTCCATTTCTCCAAAACCTTGACACCGAATGTTCTGGATCAAGAAGACCTTTTCCGCACAGAACCCACACTCAACATACTGAATGTCAACGAGGTCCCACCGGAATACAGCTCCTTGGACATCCAGTTCTCAACACCCGTTTCCCTCGGGGTCACCTACCATCTGCATCTCGACGGCAGGGTGTCCGACTGCTGTGGCAACGTCTATACGGTGACGGACGAGATTCCGTTTGGCAGGCCCTCCCCGCCGACACAGAACGATTTGGTAATCAACGAAATCCTGACGAATGCCACCAGCGACGAAAATGCCGACTATCTCGAAATCTACAACCGGTCGGGGAAAATCATCGACCTCAAGGAGGTCAAAATCGGTTATGGGGGTGACACCCTGCCACTCAAAGCGGTGACAGCCGTCTCGGAAGGGAGGCTGATGCTGCCGGGAAGCTACATCGCCCTCTGCAAACGGAAAACGCTCACGCTGGAGCAGTACATCTGCCGGGACGAGAAGGCGCTGACCGAGTGCGATTCGCTCCCCGACTTCGCCACCACTCAGGGCATCATCCACCTGACAGACAGGAGTTTGCGAAGCATCGACCGATTCGCCTACACCGAGGCCATGCACTATCCGAAATTACTGACGGTGAAAGGGGTTGCGTTGGAGCGCATCCATTTCGATATGCCCACACAGGATGAGAGCAACTGGCGGTCGGCGGCGGAGAGCGCGGGCTACGGCACGCCTGGCTACCGAAACTCCCAAGCAGGCAACACGTTGGAGAGCACCGAATTCGAAATCGTACCGAACGTCTTCTCACCCGACAACGACGGTTTCGACGATTTCACGGAAGTGGTCTGCACGTTCCCCGAAGAGGAGAACCGCATCAACATCGTGCTATACAACAACCACGGACATCCGGTCAAACGGCTAGCCAACAACGTGTTCTGCGGGATGGAAGCGCGTTTCCGATGGGACGGGGAATATGACAACGGGCAACCAGCCCCCGCGGGAATGTACGTGGTGCAGATTGAATGTTGGAATCTGCGCACGAAGAAAACAATGCGGAAACGCAAGGTGGTCGCTATCTATCGATAGTGAACTGCAGGCCGTCGTAACCCATCGTCACATTCGGCGGAAGTATATTCGCCACATCCGCGTAGAGTCCCATGTGGTGGGAGGTGTGCGTCAGATAGGCGTGTTTCGGTTTCACAATATCGATAAACTGCAAGGCCTGCTCCAGGTTGAAGTGTGAGTAATGCTTTTCGCGGTGCAAGGCATTGACTACCAATGCTTCCAACCCCTGAAGGCGGGCAATCTCCGTTTCGGCCAAAAAGCTGGCGTCCGTGATGTACGCAAACGGACCGATACGATACCCCAAAATGGGCAACATCAGGTGGCGAACCTGTATCGGCTGAATCTCGACATTGTTGACGTAGAATTTGTCGTACCGGATGGGGTGAAGCTGGAAGGCCGGGGCTCCCGGGTAGGGATTCTCCTTGAAGGCGTAGTCGTAGTCCTTGCGGACAACGTCCAGCACGCGCTTCATGGCGTAGATGTCCATCGGCCGTTTCTGCCGGAAATAGACGGGGCGGATGTCGTCGAGCCCGGCGAGGTGGTCTTTGTGCTCGTGCGTGACCAAGACGGCATCGACCTTCGTGATACGCTCGCGCAACAGCTGTTGCCGCAGATCGGGGCCAGCGTCAATGAGCAGGCGCACATCGTCCACCTCCACATAGGCGGCGGTGCGGAGCCTGTTGTCGCGCGGGTCGGTGGAACGGCACACCTCACAGTCGCACCCGACCACGGGGACGCCCTGCGAAGTACCTGTGCCTAAAAGCGTTACCTTCATCATAACCGTTCTGCAGAATTGGCGGCAAAGATACAATTTTATGGCAACGGACCGAATGCCGAAGTCAAACAAAAAAATCGTACTTTTGCGCCCTTAAAAAATATAAAATATGAAAAGAGTTGTTAGCGGCATACGGCCGACCGGTTTTTTACATTTAGGCAATTATTTTGGTGCACTGAGAAATTTCATCAAGATGCAGGAAGAGAACGAGTGTTTCTTCTTCATCGCTGATTACCATTCACTTACAACACATCCCACTCCGACAGACCTACAGTCCAACGTCCGCAATATCCTTATCGAGTATATCGCGGCGGGCCTCGATCCCGAAAAGGCGACCATCTACGTGCAGAGCGACGTGCCGCAGGTGTGCGAGCTCTCTCTGCTGCTTTCCATGAATGTCTATATCGGCGAACTGCAACGCGTGGCCTCCTTCAAGGAGAAGGTGCGCCGCCAGCCCGACAACGTCAACGCCGGTCTGCTCACCTACCCCGTGCTGATGGCCGCCGACATTCTGCTCCACCACGCCGACATGGTACCCGTGGGCAAAGACCAAGAGCAACACCTCGAGATGACCCGTGACTTCGCGCAACGGTTCAACCACATCTACAAACACGAATACTTCAAGCTGCCCGTGGCCTACAACTTCGGCAGCGAACTCGTGAAGATCCCCGGACTGGACGGCTCCACCAAGATGTCCAAGTCCGACAACGAGAACTCCTGCATCTACCTTTCCGACACGCCGGAGGTGATCCGCAAAAAGGTGATGAAGGCCGTCTCCGACAGCGGTCCGACAGAGCCCGGGCAACCCAAGTCGCAGGCCGTCGAGAACCTCTTCCAGCTGATGAAGGCCGTCTCCGCTCCCGAAACCGTACAATATTTCGAAGACCAGTACCAGAACTGCGCCATCCGCTACGGCGACATGAAAAAGCAGCTCGCCGCCGACATGACCGCCTTCGTGCAGCCCGTCTATGAGCGCATCCTCGAACTGCGCGACAAGGACGACTACATCCGCAAGGTGGCCCGCGAAGGTGCCGAAAGGGCCCGCGAGAGTGCCGCCAAGACGGTCAAGGAAGTGCGTGAAATCATCGGTATCAAATCGTTCTAACCCTCTGAGATGTCGTTACTAACACAGTATCCGCTTTGGTTGGCCATCTTCGCCGTCCTGTTAGGCGTCGGTTATGCGCTGTTTCTCTACTTCCGCAACGACAACGTCGCCTTCGAGAAACGCTCCCGCATCATCATGGCCTCCTTGCGCGGCGTGGCCATGGCGCTGCTCGCCTTCCTGCTGCTCGCGCCCATGCTCAAAATGATCCGCAAGCAGACCGACAAACCCGTCATCATCTTCGCCATCGACAACAGCGAGTCCATTGCCGCCGGCAAAGACGCCAACTGGTACACCTCCGAATATCCCAAGCAGCTGCGGAAAATCTTGGATGACCTTCGGAAGCAGTACGATGTGGACGCCTATCTGGTCGGTGATGAGGATGTTGACCTTTCCATGTCCGACAACGAGGATCGCAAAATAGACTTCTCCGACAAATCCACGAACCTCTCCGCGCTGTTCGATGACATCAGCCTGCTCTACGCCAACCGCAACGTCGGAGCGGTGGTGATGCTCTCCGACGGCATCTACAACAGCGGCTCGAACCCCTTTTACGCCGCTCAGAAGACAGACTTCCCGGTCTATACCATCGGGCTCGGCTCCGATGAGCAGGCCACAGACCTCTTCATCGCCGACATCGTGCACAACAAGGAGGTGCTGAAGGGCAACCGCGCCCCCGTGGAGGTGAAGGTGCAAGCCGGCAAGCTCGCAGGTAAGACCGCCCAACTCACCGTTTCTGATGACAAAGGGGAAGTGTTCTCCAAAACGCTTCAAATCTCCGGCAACCAATTTTTCGAAACGGTTTCCTTCCTCGTGGATGCGGGGCAAACCGGCCTCAAGAAGTTCAAGGTTGACTTGGACGAGCTGGACGGCGAAGTGACGCACAAGAACAACCACGCGCAGTTCTTCATCCGCGTGATCGAATCCAAGGACAAGGTTGCCATCGTCTATGACGCGCCGCACCCCGATGTGGCCGCCATCCGTTCCGCACTGGAACTCTCCGACAATTACGATGTCGTGGTGAAATCCGTGGACGAGTTCAAGGACGATCCCTCTGGATTCGGCCTCATCGTCCTGCATCAGCTGCCTTCGCAAAAGCATCCCGCTTCCGCACTGCTTTCGCAAATCCGCAAAAGCGGCGTCTCGTCGCTATATGTCATTGGCACCCAAACCGACTTGAACGCCTTCAACGGGTTGAACACGGGATTGCAGGTGACGCAGAGCAAGAGCATGACCAACAACGCCACGGCCGCCTACAACAACAACTTCATGCTCTTCTCCTTCTCGGAGGAGGCGCAGCAGCTGCTTCCCACGCTGCCGCCGTTGCAGGCCCCGTTCGGCACCTACAAGGCCGCCGTCTCCGCCAACACCTTCATGACCCAGAGAATCAGCGGTGTGGAGACCAAATACCCGCTCTTCCTCTTCAACGATGTGAACGGGGCGAAGACGGGTGTCATCTCCGGCACCGGCCTCTGGTCGTGGAAGGTCTATGACTACGTGAACACGCAGAACCACGACGCCTTCAACGAGATTGTGAACAAGACCGCCCTGTTCCTGGTGGCCAAGAACGACAAGAGTCCGTTCCGGGTGCGCCACAACGCCGTTTTCGCCGAAAACGCGCCGGTGGAGTTCTCCGCCGAGCTGCACAACGAGAGCGGCGAACTGCTCAACTCCCCCGACGTGAAGCTCACCATCAAGGGCAGCGGCGACACCACCTACGACGCGCAGTTCTCCAAACAGAACAACGCCTACTACCTGAACATGGGTGAACTGCCTGTCGGTACGTACACCTGGACCGCCAAGACGCAGCTCGGGACGAAGAGCTACGAGAAGAGCGGCAGCTTCTCCGTGCAGGAGATCTTCGTGGAGACCGCCAACCTCGTCGCCAACCACGACCTGCTGCGCAGCATCGCGCAGACCAGCGGTGGCAAGTACTTCGACCGCAGCGAGATGGAGAAGGTCGTCAAGGAGATCAAGGCCAACGACAACATCAAGCCGGTGGCTTCCTACCAGAAGAAGTATTCCATGCTGCTGAACTCCCCGTGGTATCTCGCCGCCATCGTGCTGCTGTTGGGTATCGAATGGTTCTTGCGGAAGTGGCACGGAGGGTACTAATAGTTAGTAGTTAGTAGTTAGCAGTTAGCTGTTCGGTAATTTTGAATTTAAACAAACATATAAACAAGAAAATGAAAAGGTTAATCATCGCAACATTATTTTGTGTGGCGGCGCTATTGGGGGCAGCGCAAACTGCCATCCTATCTTGTGATGCGCCTACCGGTCTGCACGCATCCGATGTCGGGCTGGATTTTATCACCATAGCTTGGGACGATGACCCGAATGTCAGCAACTGGCAGGTTTGGTTTTATCCGCATGGCTATGGCAGTGCGTCTCCCAATGAAGGTACTGTAACGGATGCCAACACCTTTACTATGCCCTATACTTTTATTATTTACGACGATTCCCCAAATCACCCTGGCACCTCACCACTTTACTATGATTTCGCGGTACGCGCCGACTGTGGTGACAGTACTTGGGGACCTTGGAGCAACGTGCTCACTGTAGCCACGCCGTACGTGGGTATCGAAGAGCGGCTGCAAAAGGCTGTCACGCTCTATCCTATCCCCGCAACATCTTATGTGGATGTCCGCGTGGACGGCGATGTGAATGTGACGAAGATGGAGGTGTATGATGTTTATGGGAAGGTTATTCGAAATGCGGGCGCATGCGATATGGGCGTATGCGATATGGGCGTATGCGATATGGGCGTATGCGATACGCCCCTACAGACCCGGATTAACGTTTCCGGCCTCTCTTCCGGTATGTATTTCGTCCGTGTCTCCACCGCCCACGGCCCCATCACCAAACCCTTCGTAAAGAAATAAAACATATTCCTTAAACAGCCTCGAAGAGGCAAAACGCGCGAAGCGCAAATAACCCCACACAAGGCGAAGCCGCAGTGTGGGGCGAGGAAGAACGAAACCAATAAAGATGCAATAACCCCCACACAAGCGGAGCGCAGTGTGGGGCCTACCAAAACAATGATAAATATGAAAAAGACCCTACTCACCCTCATGATAATCGCGGCGGCCGTCATCGCCCCCGCGCAGCAGATCGCCCTGCTGAAGTACAACGGCGGAGGGGACTGGTACGCCAACCCAACTTCGTTGCCGAACCTGATCAAGTTCTGCAACCAGCAGTTAGGCATGTCGCTCGAAGCGAAGCCCGCCACCGTGGAGGTGGGCAGCGCGGACCTCTACCGCTACCCCTTCGTGCACATGACCGGACACGGCAATGTGGCTTTCACCGACGCTGAGGCCGAGAACCTGCGCAACTACCTGATCGCCGGCGGCTTCCTGCACGCGGACGACAACTACGGCATGTCGCCCTACATCCGGGCGCAGATGAAGAAGGTATTCCCCGAGCTGGAACTCGTGGAGCTGCCCTACAACCACCCGATCTTCCACCAGAAGTACAACTTCCCGAACGGTTTGCCCAAGATCCACGAGCACGACAACAAGCCCCCGCAAGCCTTCGCCCTCTTCTGGGAGGGAAGAATGGTATTCTTGTTTACCTACGAGTGCGACCTCGGCGACGGCTGGGAGGATTTTATCGTGCACAAAGACTCCGAAGCCACCCGCACCAAGGCCCTGCAGATGGGCGCGAACATCATACAGTACGTATTCTCGAATTAAGAATTGAGAATTATGAATAATTCTTTAAGCAGCCTCCAATATGAAAAGGATATTTTTTAGCATAGCATTATTTGCTACGGTGTTGGTTGCATCGGCGCAGAATGTACCTTATCTCAATGAAGATTTTGAAGATATGGAATTTCCGCCTATCGGCTGGACAATTTATGATATAGAGGGAAGTTACAGTACAATTGGCCGCTATGAATTCAACATGTACGGATCTACCAATAACAGCTACTGTGCCATGATGTACATGGTCTCTCTTCAGGGTGCCCTTGACACCGTTGACCGTTATATCATCACCCCGAAACTCTCTCCGGTTATTGGCGATTCCTTGAGATTCTTGATGTTTTCTTCCCCTGAGTCCTTTACCAACACCTTTACCGTTGAAGTATCGACCAGCGATGTCTCGACCGATAATTTTTCTGTTATTAGAACGATAGAAGTCTCGGATTTTCCCACAGAAAATTGGTATAGTTTTGCCATAGACATGAGTCCTTACGCAGGTCAAAACATCTATGTCGCCTTTCATGATGTTCAATTTCAAGGTACAGTGATAGGCCTTGACAATGTGTCAGGTGTTCGGCTCTTTGTGCCAGATTGTGATACTATTGTCGTGACAGATAATGATTTTTATATTGAAGATTTTTCCGTCTTACCCGAATGTTGGGATTTGACCTCTGGTCCCAATTCCTGGGGCTATAACAGTGCAGGCGGTTTTTTATCCCATAGTTACTTTTTCGACACATTCACTTGCGATGCCATTTCCCCTCTACTTGACATCAGTGCGGTAACAACCCCGTATCTGCGTTTTTCACAAAGAAGACCGAGCTTTAACAGCAGCTATTTTGGGGCAGAGTCTTTAACCATCTATTGTCGAAACGCCAGCAATGCCGACACCGTTTGGCTCCCATTGGTGACTTATACAGAATCTGTTGCGGATTGGCAGTACGATTCTGTGGCGTTGCCTCCCAATATTTCTCTTATTCAACTGAAATTCACTGGCAAAAGTATGCAGAACGGCAACGGCATTTATATTGACGATGTGATGGTATATAATAATACAGGCGATCCTGTCATAACAGACCCTGAGATAGTCACGGAACCTGTCACTGGATTGACAAATCATACGGCCACAATGCGTGCCAACCTCACGAATCAATATCATGTACCTATCATGGCCACCGGTTTCGAATGGAGGGCCGCCAATGACAGTGACTATACTATTGTCTTTGCGGGCACGCCTTCGCTCGGAACAACTTCTTATTCCCTAACCTTCCCCCTTGAAGGGCTTGATGAAAGTACAACATACAATTACCGTGCATTTATCACCTACAACAACATTACGGTTTTTAGCGATGAACGTAGCTTTACCACCCTCAGTTGCGGTGCGCCTACAGGCCTGCATGCCACTGATGTTGGGTTGGATTACATTATTTTGGAGTGGGACGACGTTCCGGATGTCAGTGTTTGGCAAGTCAGATATGGGGCTAATGGCGATTGGTATAGTTCGATGGAAGTGGAGACCAATATGGCCACATTCCAGTACTCCTTTGTGATATATTACGAATCCGCTTATCATTTCGGACACTCTCCTTTGTATTATGATTTCTCCGTGCGTGCCGATTGCGGCGACAGCACATGGAGCTCTTGGAGTAATAGGATTACCGTGGCTACGCCATACGTGGGCATCGAAGAACGGCTAGAGAAGGCCGTCACACTCTATCCCAACCCCGCGACATCGTATGTGGATGTGCGGGTAGATGGCGATGTGAATGTGACGGGTATGGAGGTGTATGATGTTTTCGGAAAGATTGTCCGAAGGGCTGACGTATGCAACTCATCGCTACAGAGCCGGATTGACGTTTCCAACCTCTCCACCGGCATGTATTTCATCCGCATCAACACCGACCAGGGAACCATCACAAAACCCCTCGTGAAACAATAACCCATTAACCTTCTAACCCTCTAACCTTCTAACCCTCTAACCTTTTAACCCTCTAACCTTCTAACCTTTTAACCTTATTAAAATGAAAAACCTCCTCCTCTCCCTCACCCTCCTCCTCGCCTGCTTCATGCCGGCTTTCGCCCAAAAGGACACCGTAACGGTGATTTCCTTCAACATCCGATACAACAACCCGGGCGATGGCGACAACATCTGGGACAACCGCAAGGCCAGCTGCGTCAAGATGGCCCAGATGGAGAAGCCCGACTTCCTCTGCGTGCAGGAGGCCTACTTCGTGCAACTGGACTATCTGAACAAGAGTCTTCCCAACTACCAATACATCGGTGTGGGCCGCGACGACGGCAGACAGGGCGGCGAGCACATGGCCATCCTCTACCGTAGCGATCGCTACGAAGTCATCGAACACGGCGACTTCTGGCTGAGCGCGACGCCGGACGTCTGCTCCCGCGGTTGGGACGGTGCCTGCAACCGCATCGTGACGTGGGGTTACTTCCGCGACAAGCAGACCGGCAAGCACGTCTATTGCTTCAACACGCACCTCGACCACGTGGGTGAGGTGGCCCGCCGCGAGTCGCTGAAGCTCATCCCCGAACGCATCAAGAGCATTGTCACCGACAAGAAGGCCCCCGTGTTCCTCACCGGCGATTTCAACTCCGACATCAACAGCGAAATCTTCAAGCCGCTGAAAAAGGTGATGAAGCAGGCCCGCAAGGACGCGCCCGTCTCCGACAACCGCGGCACCTTCAACGGCTGGGGCAACGCCCCCAACAACGTCGTCATCGACCACATCTTCTACAAAAACGCCACTCCCATACTCTTCCAAACCCTCGACTCCGACAAATACGGCCGCTGGCTCATCTCCGACCACTACCCCATCAAAGGCGTATTCATCCGCTAACCACTCACTAATCACTCCTCTCAACTCACTATTCACTCCTCACTAATCACTATTCACTATTCACCAATCACCAAAAAATGCAAGTTACCAGACTATTTGATATGCTCGAACGGGATCTCAAGGAGTTCCCGAAAGAAGACGCCCTCTGCTGCAAAGAGAACGGCATCTGGGTGAAATACAGCACCGCCAAATATGTGGAGATCGTCAACAACCTCTCCTACGGACTGATGCAGCTCGGCCTCAAGAAAGGCGACTGCGTGGCCACCATCACCCCCAACCGGCCGGAGTGGAACTTCCTCGACATGGCCATCATGCAGATCGGAGCCGTCCACGTGGCCATCTACCCCACCATCAGTGAGAGCGACTACCGCCACATCTTCAACGATGCCGACGTGAAGCTCATCTTCGTGGCGGGCTGGGATCTGCTCCGCAAAATCACCCAAATCTTGGACGACAAGCCCGAGCTAAAGGACAAGGTCTATACGTTCCGCAACCTCCGCGGCTACAAGCACCTGAACGAGGTTGTGGAGCTCGGTCGCGCCAACCCCGCCCCGCAATACCTCAAGGAGATCAAGGACAGCATCACCCCCAACGACGTGGTGTCTTTGGTCTATACCTCCGGCACGACGGGTTTCCCGAAAGGCGTGATGCTCACCCACCGCAATTTCCTTTCCAATGTAGAAGCCATCCTGCCCATCATCCCCACTTCCGAGAACAATCGGATTCTGAGCTTCCTCCCCCTTTGCCACGTCTATGAGCGCATGATGAATTACTCGTGGCAATACCTCGGGCTTCCGGTGTACTACGCCGAGAACTTGGCCAAAATCCAGGAAAACTTGGTCGAGCTGAAACCCGACATTTTCACGACGGTGCCACGACTTCTGGAGAAAGTGTATGACAAAATCCTCGCGAAAGGACATAAACTGCCCAGGTTCAAGCAGAGAATCTTCTTCTGGGCTAACGAAATAGCGTTACAGTATGGCGACAATCCCGGCAAACGCTATGACCGGAGGCTGAAGTTGGCGCGCAAGCTGGTGCTGAACCAGTGGAACAAGGCGCTGGGCGGCAACCTGAAGGTCATCGTCACGGGCGGCGCCGCCATTCAGCCCCGCATCTCGAAGGTCTTCTGGGCTATGGGAATCCCCGTTTTGGAAGGCTACGGCACCACGGAGACCTCCCCGGTTATCGCTGTCAGCAACTTCTTCCAGGGTGGCGTGGAAATCGGCACCGCCGGCCCCGTGCTCCCCGGCACCCGCGTGCGCATCGCCGAGGATGGCGAAATCCTCACCAAAGGTCCCCACGTGATGAAAGGCTACCACAACCTGCCCGAACAGACCGCCGAGGTCATCGACGCCGACGGCTGGCTGCACACCGGCGACCTCGGGGAGCTCACACCCGAAGGACGTCTCAAAATCACCGGCCGCAAGAAAGAGATGTTCAAGACCGCCTTCGGCAAATACGTGGTGCCCACCATCATCGAGAACAAATTCCTCGAAGAGTCGCTCATCGACAATATCCTCGTGGTCGGCGAGAACAAGCAGTTCGCCGCCGCCCTCATCGTGCCGAACTTCGCCGACCTGCGCAGCTGGTGCGTCAACAAAGGCATCCCCTACACCACCAACGAGGAGATGATCGAGCATCCTGAAGTGCAGAAAAAATACAAGAAAATCGTCGATGATTTCAACAATTTCTTTGGCGACACCGAGAAGGTGAAACGCTTCCTGCTGATGAACCACGAGTGGTCCATCCAATCGGGCGAGCTCACCCCCACCCTCAAGCTCAAGCGAAATGTCCTGATCAAGAAATACGAAGAGCAAATCGAAAAGTTGTTCACATAGCGGAGACCCTCTTCCGCAAACGAAAAGCGGACGTTTCCTCTCAAAGGAGACGTCCGCTTTTATATTATATATAAATGTATATGCTAACGCAACCTGTCGGCGGAACGGACCAGCTCCTCATCTTTCTTGATGAAACGATTCGCTAAGAAGAGACAGACAGCCTCCACGATAATCAGAATCAGCAAAGGCACAGAATTGAACGTGAAGATGAAATCTTCCATACGCGCAGAGAAGAACTTCTTGAAGATGATGTCCGGACAGACCCAGAGAATCAACAACAGGCTAATCAGGAAGACAATCATCGTGAACGAGACTGTCTGCATTTGCTTGATACGGTTCTTGTAGCGGAAAATCGCGAAGCAGCTCAAGGCGGATGTCAGCACGAGACAGAAAGCCAAGTAGTAAAGGCGGATGACAGAGGCTCCGTCGGGAATCATCTCCTTCAAGGAGATGGAATTATAGACGTAGCGCGCCATTTCGGTATCGACGTACCCAAACGGGATGAAAATCAACACGATGGGGATAATAGTCGCTATCAACAAAAAGATGGATTGAACTCTTTGAATCATAAGTTTTGGTTTTTACTGAAAGGTTTTATTTAAAGTTATCGTAGGCAGCTTTGCGCCCTTGCCCGTGCCGTTTGCACTGTTGATATAAGGCGTGAACTTCACCTTGACATTCGACTCGGTGCCGTTGCCGTAGTCCATCAGGTTGCGGGCTAGATTGATGACGTTTTTCGCATCACCGTTCTTGAAGATGTTGTACAGATCCATACTCAGCGGAACATGTATCAACGCGGTGCTCTGCGGATTGATGAGAGTGGTCTGCGTCGTACTGCTTCCTTGTGCGATAGAAGAGCCCTCCAAGAAGAGATCGTAGTCGTATGCGCACAATTTCGCCGGTTGGGTCGTCTCATTCTTCGCATTCACATTGACGTTGCAGCCAATCCGGAAGTCTTTGTTCTTGATGGCCTGGTACGCTTTCTGCAGGTCGGACCACTGCAAATCACTCACACTCCTGATATTGCTGATATTGATGCCCGCCCACGTGATATCGCTGATATTCGCCAAACTGAACTTGCAGTTTATGAGGTTGATCAGCTGGGCCAGACCACATCCGCCCATGAAGAGCATGGTGACGGTAACAGCGAGAATGATGGTAAGTTTCTTTAGATATCTCATTGCTTTGACTTTTATCACAACTACTAACTACTAACTGCTAATTACTAATTACGACTCCGTCTTGCAGCACAATCTTCCGGTCCGAAAGTTGTGCCAACTCCTCGTTGTGGGTGACAATGAGGAATGTCTGGTGGAAGGTGTCGCGGAGCACGAAAAAGAGATCATGGAGTTTGCGGGCGTTCTCGGTGTCGAGGTTGCCGGAAGGTTCGTCGGCGAGGATGAGCTCGGGATTGTTCATCAAGGCTCGGGCCACGGAGACGCGCTGTTGCTCGCCGCCCGACAGCTGCGAAGGCTTATGGTCGGTCCTGTCGGCGAGTTTCAGGAAATCAAGAAGCTCCGCCGCCCGCTTGAAGGCGTCTTTGCGGTTGGTCCCGGCAATGAGCGCAGGCATGGCCACATTCTCCAACGCCGTAAACTCGGGCAGTAGATGGTGGAACTGGTACACGAAACCGATGTGACGGTTGCGGAACTCCGAGAGCTTGTCATCGGACAGGCTCCTGAGATTCACACCGTCGATCACCACCTCGCCGCTGTCCGGTCGGTCCAAGGTGCCGATGATATGCAGCAACGTCGATTTGCCGGCGCCCGAGGGGCCGACAATCGTCACCACTTTGCTGTTCTCTATCGACAGGGAGACCTTTTTCAGGACCTGCAGGCTGCCGTAGGATTTCTCTATTTCGCGAACCTCAATCATAAGAGACGTTATAACACAATTGTAGAGACGCGCCAAGGCACGTCTCTACAACGGAGATTTTTCGTGATTATTTCTTCTCGATTTCGGAAGCCAAACGGGTCGTCAACAGCGGCACGATCTTGTTCAGGTCGCCCACAATGCCAAGGTCGGAAACCGAAAAGATGGGCGCGAACTTGTCTTTATTAACCGCGATGATGAAGTCGGACTCTTCCATACCGGCCAAGTGCTGGATAGCACCGGAGATACCGAGAGCGAAATAGAGGTCGGGACGCACGGTCTTGCCGGTCTGACCCACCTGACGGTCGTGGTCGATGATGCCGGCATCCACCATAGCGCGGGAAGAGGAGACCTCTGCGTTCGGGAACACGTCGGCGAGGGCCTGCAGCTTCTCGAAACCTTCCTTGCAACCGACACCGCGGCCGCCGGAGACGAGCACCTTGGCTTCGGTGATGTCGATTTTGCCCTTGTCAACCTTCACGTTCTCGACCATACGGACGAGGAACTTGCTCTTGTCGAACACAGGCTTGAAGGTGATGACATTGCCCTTGCGCTCGGGATCGCGCTGCATCTTCTGCATCACGCCGGGACGCACGGTGGACATCTGCGGACGGTGCTCCGTACACATGATGGTGGCCATCAAGTTGCCGCCGAAAGCCGGACGGGTCATCATCAGCTCACCCTCCTCGGAAATCTCCAAGCGGGTGCAGTCAGCGGTGAGGCCCGTGGTGAGGCGGGCAGCCAAACGCGGACCGAGGTCGCGACCGATGGTGGTGGCGCCAATCATCAGGATGCTGGGTTTGAACTTCTCCACCACCTGGCAGATAGTTTGCGCATATTGTTCGGTAAGATAGTCTTTCAATTCGGGCTCGTCGATGCAGATAACTTCATCGGCACCATATTCGATGAGCATTTGGGCGTGTTTGGCGATGTTGTGTCCGGGCAGGACGGCCACCACCTTCTCATTCAGCACGCCGGCGAGCTCGTGAGCCTTGCCAAGCAGTTCCAACGCAACAGATTGGATGATACCGTCACGTTGTTCAGCGAATACAAATACGTTTTTATAATCGGTTTTTTCCATTTTTCTGTTGTTTTGGGATTAGATGATGAATTTCTCTTTCAGTTTGCTGATGATGATACCCACCGCTTCTTCGGCATCGACCTCATAGACCTGGCCGGGAGATTTCTGCGGTTTGGTGAAGGACTTCTTCACACGGGTCGGGGAACCCTTGAGACCCAAACGGTTGGGATCCACATCGATCTTGTCGGCGGTCCAGATTTCCACCTCTTTGTCGAAGGCCTCCATAATGCCCTTCACGGTCATATAGCGGGGCTGGTTGGCGGTGGCCAGGACGGTGAGCACGCACGGCGTGGGCACCTCGAGGATCTGGTAACCCTCTTCGGTCTCTTTCTTCACGGTGCAAAGTCCGTTGGCGTATTTGAGATCCACGGTGTAAGAAACCTGCGGAAGGCCGAGATGTTCCGCCATTTCGGGAGCCACCTGGGCGGTGTCGCCGTCAATGGCCTGACGACCGGCGATGATCAGGTCGTAGTCGAGGGTCTTGATGGCACCGGCCAAAGCGTATGAGGTGGCCAGCGTGTCGGCACCCGCGAACTTACGGTCGGTGAGCAGGATGGCGCGGTCGGCACCCATGGCAAAAGCCTCGCGAAGGATGGCGTCGGCTTGCGGAGGGCCCATCGTGATGACGGTGACATTGGCACCGTACTGGTCCTTCAGACGGAGAGCCATCTCCAAACCACCCTTGTCATCGGGGTTCATGATGCTCGGCACACCGTCGCGGATCAACGTCCCGGTTTCGGGGTTGATCTTGATTTCGTTCGTGTTCGGAACTTGCTTGATACAAACTACAATGTTCATACTTACTTATTTAGTTTAATTTACTGACAAAATTACGCCGTATAAAAACAGGCTGCAAATATGCGAAATTTTAGGATATGAACGGCAGGGAAAATGGTGCGGTTCTTTCCGACGAGCGAGAACGCCCGCCTGCGCCCTCTATTTCACCCACACTTCGTCCACGAAAAGCCACGCCTGTTCGCCTGCGCTGAGATGCCACTCGGGAAGCTTGCCGTAGTTCTTGATGACAATCTTCACATAGCGAGCCTCAGCTTTGCCTCTGACCTCAATATCTTGGATATGAGCATTCTCTGTGCGCGACACATTCACTTTCGTGTCTCCGAAGGACTTGAAATTCTTGCCGTCGTCGGAGACATACACTTCCATACCTGTCGGGAAGAAAATCCAAGCACGCTGCTCTTCCAAGACGCCTGCCCCTACCCTGCTGATAGGTTTCTTCTCGCGAAGGTCGATGACAAGCTCGCAGTCCGTGGTGAAGCCTTGCCAGCCGCCGATACGGTAGTTGACCTTTCCGCGCTGGTTGTCCACCAGTCCCGCATCGCCACCGGCGTAGTATTGCGGATTGGGCTTCGTGACATACGTCAAATCCTTGTCGCGGGTGTAACGCACGTAATGCGCCTCCGCCACCTTGCTGGTACGTCCCTTGATGTCCACCGCCACGGCCTTGATGGTCACGTCCTTGTCCACAGCAATCGGACCTGTGTAACGGATGCCGGTCTTGGGCGAAGGCTCGCGTCCGTCGGTGGTGTAGAAAATCTCGTATGTGTCCTCGCCGCCGACAGGCACAGCCTGCATCCGCACCGCGTCAGTGGGTCTTTCCGATTGCGACTTGACAGCCTCTTTCGACTTCCCGTCCACCATTTTTCTCGCACTCATATCCATCACTTTGGGAACTGAAATCGCAACGCGGGTTTTGTCTTGGAAGGAGACTTTGTCGGTGGAGAATACCGGCACCGGCACGATAGCCATCTTCGGCTCGATACGCGTCACAGGCATGTTGCCGCTGCCCTTGCCCCAAGTCTCGCTCGGCTTGTCGCCCATAGTGAAGGCCAATTCGGCGCCGTTGGCCAGCTCCTCGTAGGTGATGTAGGAACGGTTCAGCGGTTTGCCGTTAAGTTTCACAGACTGGATGTAGGGTTTGTCGCAATCCTTGCTGATAACCACCGATTTCCCGTTCTCAAGAGAGAGCTTCACCTTGTCGAACAACGGATAACCGATGACGTATTGGTTGTTGCCGGGACAGACCGGATAGAATCCCATGGCACTCAGGACATACCATGCCGACATCTGGCCGCAGTCCTCATTGCCGCACAGACCGTCCGGTTTGGAGGTGTAGAGCTCAGTGAGAATCCGCTTGACGAGTTCCTGGCATTTGTCGGGACGGCCCACGAAGTTGTAGAGATAGACGGCATGGTGGCTCGGCTCATTGCCGTGGGCGTACTGCCCGATGACACCGGTGATGTCAGCCTGTGCGCGGCCCGCCATTTCAGAGGAAGAGTTGAAAAGGCGATCGAGGAAGAGCTCCATCTTGCGCTGTCCGCCCATCATATCAATGAAGGTGTTGAAATCGTGCGGCACATACGTCGTGTATTGCCAACAATTGGCTTCGGTGTAGAAGTTGTTGACCTCGCGGGGGTTGAACGGGGTCATGAAGCCGCCGTTCATTCTGCCGCGCATGAAACCGCTGGGATCCATAATATTCTTGTAAGACTGCGCACGATGGATATATTCATCGTAAACCTTCTGGTTTCCAATGGCTTGTGCAAACATTGCGATGCACCAGTCGTCGTAGGCATACTCCAACGTCTTGGAGACAGACTCGTTCTCCATATCGCCGGGCACGAAACCGTATTTCACATATTCGGGACGACCGAGCTTGTTGAGATTAGCGGTGGCAATCATCGCCTCCAGCATCTCGTTGGCAGGGATGTCTTTGATGCCTTTCACGTAAGCATCCAGCACCACCGGCACAGCGTGGTAGCCAATCATGCACCACGTCTCAAACGACGAGAGCTCCCACATCGGCAGGTAGCCCTGCTGGCGATACTGGTTCATGAAGGTGTAGAGGAAATCCGCGCTGCGTTTCCGGTCAATGATGTTGAGCAGCGGGTGCAGAGCACGGTAGGTATCCCACAAGGAAAAGACGGTATAGATTTTCTTTTCGCCTTCCACACGGTGGACTTTTTGGTCAGCGCCACGGTAGCGGCCGTCGAGGTCGGAGTAGAGATACGGCGAGGTGAAGCAGTGGTACATCGCGGTATAGAACGTCCGTAGATATTCGGTATTCTTGGATTCGACCTGGATTTTGCCCAGCTCCTTGTTCCAGACATCCGTCGCATGTTTATGCACCTTGTCGAAGTCGAAACCCTGAACCTCGGTCTGGTTGTTGACGGCCCCTTCCATATCGACGGCAGAGATGGCCACCTTGACCACCACCTGCGTCACCTTCTCATCAAAATAGAGGACAGCCTTGCAGTTGGTGCCTTTTATCTCCTTGACATTCACGGGCTTGTCGTCCTGATAATAGACCACTTCCATAGGTGTCACAGAAGTCTTGAGGGAGAAAGCGCAGTATTGGTCATCATTCCAAGCTTTGGAGCGACGGAATCCCACCAAGTCATTGGCCTTTTGGGTCATATAGCTCTCCAGCGTCTTGTCGCGGTGTTTCAGATCGACGATGATGCCGCGTTTTCCGTTCTTGAGGTTCTTAGGGAAGGTGTAGCGGTGCACGCCCACATAGTTGGAGGTGGTCATTTCGGCGAGAAGACCGTTGTTGAAGGTCACCGCATAGTAGCCGGGAGTAGCCTTCTCATTGTCGTGGGAGAACGCGAGGGCGTACTTCTCGTTGATGACGGAGGGTTCCCCGACGAACGGGGTGACGAGGATGTCGCCGTAGTCCTCGCAGCCGGTGCCGCTCAGATGGGTGTGCGAGAAACCGTAGATGCGGTTGTCGCTGTAATGGTAGGCGGAACAGCCGTCCCAGCCCTCCAAACGGGTATCGGGGCTGAGCTGGATGGCGCCGAACGGAAGGATGGCGCCGGGATAGGTGTGGCCGTGCCCGTCGGTGCCCACCAACGGGTTGACGTACTGTGACTGCGCGAACGCGAATGTCGCGGTCAGGACTGTAATCAGAAGGAGTGTTAGTTTTTTCATATTGTTCATTGTTCTTGATTTTCATTTTGTACCCCTACTGAGCTCTTGCCCCTATCGGAGCCGCTCAAGGAAAGGTTTTATTATTTCTCCTTCGAAACGCGTGCCGTCACGAAGCAGAGGTAGCACAGGCAGGCAAGCGGCACGATGAAGGCGTAGCGGATGCCCACGCCGGCCATGGCACCGGTGAGCAGCGGAACGATGGCGGCACCCACGATGGCCGTCGTCATCAGACCCGAAATCTCGTTCGACATCTCCGGCTTGTGGTCCACGCAGATGGAGAAGACCAACGGGAAGATGTTGGCGAAACCGATACCGATGAGGATGAAGCTCAACCAAGTGGTGAAGGTGTTGTAGGGCAGGAAGAGCAGCAGGTTGCCGATAATCGAGATGGCCACCGTGATGCCGAGGAACTTCTTGGCGCTCATCTTCTGCAGGATGACACCGCCGAGGAAACGGCCTACAAAGAGGGAGATAATCAGCACGATGTTGCCCATCGCCGGGGTCACGCTCGCGTTCTCACTCAGAATCGAGGGAATACGGTTGAACATAGAGGCCTCCGCACCGCAGTAGAAGAAGATGGCGAGGAACATCATCAGGATGAACGGGTTACCGAGCGCGCGAATGCAGTTGCCCAGCGTGGTCGGCTTCTCATCGGACTTGCTGACATTCTCGGGCACGAACACCACGACCATCACGAGCGTGATGAGCAGCACCACCGCGAAAATCGGGAAGAGGATGCGGAAGCCCATATCGATGGTCTCGCCGCCTTCGGGGGTGAACGAGAACCAGCCGTACTTCATCAGCGAGGTGCCGATGAGAACGAGAATCAGCGATGTGGAGAGCGTGCCGATGGCTTTCAGCGACTGCGCGAAGGAGAGCATGCTAGAGTACTTGCCCTCGTCCGAAACATCACGGATCAGCGGGTTGCCGGAGACTTGCAGGATCGTGGCGCCCGCGCCCATCAGCAGTACCGCCAACAGGATAATTGGAAAGTTGAAGGCGAGGATGGGAAGCACTGCGCCGGCGAGGAAGAGGATCAGACCGATGGTGAGCATCTTCTTCTTGCCGATCTTGGACTGCCACACGCCGGTGGGCACCGACAGCACACCGAACATGATCATACCCGAGAGGGAGACCAGCGACGCAGTGAAAGGGGTGACGTTAAAGGCCTTCTCCACCACGGAGACCAGCTGGCCGGCGGCGTCGCCGAAGCCCATCGCCAAAAAGACGAAAAACACAGAAATCAGGGATAGTTGTTTCTTCATAATCTTATATTTAAACTTTAAACTTATTCTATAACGGGGGCAAAAGTACAAAAAACATCAAGAATCCATCCGCACCACCTCGATCTCCTCCACGCCCAAGCGCACCTTCAGCCACTCGACCAAACGGCGCTCCGCGTCGGGATGGCGCCTGCCGTCCTTCCATCGCAGATAGATGGCCGGCACCGACTTGTGCTCCAGGGTCTGAGTGTCGTAGCACTCCATCGACAGGATCGCCACCTGCTCGATGTCCGCCTGCTGCGAATAGATCTCCCTCACCAGCTGCTCGGTGTTCTCCGACGAGCCGGTGAGCTTGTGCAGCTCCGTGCGCAACGCCACGATGGTGGAGTCCTGCTGGGCGATCACCGCATCCTTCTTGTCGATGATGTCCTCGATGACTTGGTTCTGCTGCTTGATGTTCATCATTCCTTCCATCTGCTTGACGATCAACTTGGTATGGTCGAGACCGTAGGCGGTCTGCATCAAGGACTGGATATGCGCAATATCTTCGTTCGAGAGTGGCTTGCCGATGACCCGCAAAGTGAGGGTCTGCGACTTGTTGCTGTATTCCCGCTTGTGGTCGATGAGCTGCACATCCTCGAAGTACGGAGTCTGTTGGATCTCGTTCACGAATTTGATGGCCTGCGAGTTGAAGGCCGACTCGCGCACGAGGTTGATGGCGATCACCACGCTGGGAATCATCACCAGGATGGCGAAGGCGTAGATCATCCGCTTCACCGCGTTGAGACGGGAGTCATCCATATAGCGGCTCTCCGGAAAATCGAGGAAGCGCACCATGATGAACGTGGCGAAGGCGATGAAGAAGGAGTTGATGAAGAAGAGGTAGAAGGCGCCGCCGAAGTAGCGCAACTGCCAGGTAGCCAAGCCGTAACCTGCCGTACAGAGCGGTGGCATCAACGCAGTGGCGATGGCCACGCCGGAGATCACCGTGAACGGCTGGCTCTTGCGCGAGGTGGCCACGATGCCCGCCAATCCGCCGAAAAAGGCGATGAAGACATCGAATATCGAGGGCCGAGTGCGCGCCAGCAACTCCGACTGCGCCTCGGTCAGCGGGGAAATCAGGAAGTACAGCGTCGAGGTCAACAAGCTGATGATCACCATAAGGAAGAGGTTCCGCAGGGAACGCTTCAACAGCTCCTCGTCCAGGATTCCCACCGCGAGACCGATGCCCGTGATGGGTCCCATAATGGGCGAAATCAACATGGCGCCGATGATGACCGCCGTGGAGTTCACATTCAAGCCCACGGACGCCACGATGATGGCGAAAGCCAAGACCCAGAGGTTCACGCCTCGGAAATCCACACTGCCGGAGATGTACTTGACCGTCGCTTCATAGTCAGTGTCATCCTTCAAGTGGGTGTACTCCAGCACCGTGTACCAGAATTTCCGCATTCTGGCACGGAACGAATGGCGTTTCTTCGGAGTCGAGGGGGTGGTCTCTTCTATTTTGGGTTCTTCATCCATATTCCGATAATATCGTCAATCTGCAGGGCCTGCTGCTCGCCGGTCTGCATGTTCTTGAGGGTGTACACGCCCTGGGAGCGTTCGTTCTCGCCGGCCATGATGACGTAAGGGATGCCCTTGGCGTTGGCGTAGTTCATCTGCTTGCCCATCTTCACGGGGTCGGGGTAGATTTCGGAGGGGATGTTCGCGTCGCGGAGGCGTTTGAGACCTTGCAGGGCGTACAGCTCGTCGTCGCCGCCGAAGTTCACGAACATCGCGGTGATGGGGGTCATGATGTACGGCGGGAAAAGGTTCAACTCGTTGAGCACGTCGTAAATGCGCTCCGCACCGTAGGAGATGCCCACGCCCGACATGTTCTTCAACCCGAAGATGCCGGTGAGGTTGTCGTAGCGGCCGCCGCCGGAAATGCTGCCCATCGCCACATCCTTCGCCTTGATCTCGAAGATGGCGCCGGTGTAGTAGTTCAACCCGCGGGCGAGCGTAACATCGACTTCCAACTGTATGGGTATCTGCAACTTGGCAACATAATCCAACACCGTACGCAGCTCCTCGACACCCTTCATGCCGGTCTCGGAAGCCGACAGCATCGTGGCCAGCTTGTCGAGAACCTCATGGTTGGAAAGTCCGCCGAGCTCGAACAGGGGCGACAGTCCGTCGATGGAGGTTTGGGCGATGCCGCGTTCCAGCATCTCCGCGCATACCGCCTCGCGGCCGATCTTGTCGAGTTTGTCCAACGCCACACAGAGGTCGGTCACCTGGTCGGCATTGCAGAAAATCTCGGCGATGCCCGTGAGGATCTTGCGGTTGTTGATTTTCATCACGATGTCGATGCCGAAGGCGCGGAACACCTCGCCGGTGATCTCCACCAGTTCGACCTCGTTGAGCAGGGAGTTGCTGCCGATGATATCGACGTCGCACTGGTAGAACTCGCGGTAGCGGCCCTTCTGCGGACGGTCGGCGCGCCACACGGGCTGCATCTGGTAGCGCTTGAACGGGAAGGTGAGCTCGCCCTGGTGCTGCACCACGAACCGCGCGAACGGCACGGTGAGGTCATAGCGGAGGCCCTTCTCGCAAAGCTGCGAAGCAAGATGGTTCACGCTCTGCTCATCATTCTGAAAATCCACTCCTTTGGTGAAGTCGCCGGAGTTGAGGATTTTAAAGAGCAGCCGGTCGCCCTCCTCGCCGTACTTGCCCATAAGGGTGGAGAGGTTCTCCATGGCGGGCGTCTCGATGGGGAGACAGGCGTGCCGGTGGAATACCGAGCGGATAGTGTCGAAAATATAATTGCGCCGCATCATCTCGACGGGCGTGAAATCGCGTGTGCCTTTTGGAATAGACGGTTTTACCATGTTTTTACCATATTTTAAACAATCGGCAAAGATACAATTTTTTTCGGTAAAGTTGCCTAAAAAAACGTATCTTCGCAGCGTTGTATTCACGATTCCAAATCAATTGCAAACACTTATAATTCAGAAAGATATGGCAAGAGAAGTAAAATGTCTCATCATCGGTTCCGGTCCCGCAGGTTACATGGCCGGCGTATATACGGCACGTGCCGACCTGAAACCCCTTCTCATCGAGGGCATGCAGCAGGGCGGTCAGCTGACCATCACCAACGAAGTGGAGAATTTCCCGGGATTCCCGGGTGGCGCGGGCGGTCCGGTCATCATGGACAAGCTGCGCGAGCAGGCGCTGAAACTGGGTGTGGAGATGCAGCCCAAGAGCGTTGCAAAGGTCGATTTCAGCAGCCGTCCGTTCCACTGCCAACTGGATGACGGTGAGGAGATTATCGCGGAGACGGTCATCGTGGCCACGGGTGCGAGCGCACGCTGGCTGCACCTGCCCGGCGAGGAGGAGTTCCGCGGCTTCGGGGTCTCCACCTGCGCCACCTGCGACGGCAACTTCTTCCGCAACAAGACCACCGTGGTCATCGGCGGCGGCGACACCGCACTGGAAGACGCCCTCTACCTGTCGCAGCTCTGCACGAAGGTCTATATCGTGCACCGCCGCGACCAGTTCCGGGGCACCGTCGCGCTGCAGAAGAGCGTGCTGGCGACTCCGAACATCGAGGTGGTGTGGAGCCACGTGCCCGTGGAGATCACCGGCGAGCAGAAAGGGTTCATCAAGAAGGTGACGGGTCTGAAGGTGAAGCACGCGCAGACCGGCGAGGAGCGCACCTTGGAAGTAGATGGCGTGTTCGAGGCCATCGGCGTGGTGCCGACCACCGAACTCTTTGTGGGACAGTTGGACATGAACGAGCAGGGCTATATCGTCACGAAGCCCGACAGCACGAAGACCAACGTCGAGGGCGTGTTCGCCGCCGGCGACGTGCAGGACCCCGTCTTCCGCCAGGCCGTCATCGCCGCCGGCACCGGCAGCATGGCAGGCATCGAGGCGTCGCGGTTCCTTATGGAGAATTAAGAATTCAAAATTAAGAATTAAGAATGATGAATTATGAATGTATTCAGAACATTCGTTTTGGCATTTTGCATTCTCGTTCTTGCTTGTCCTCTGCAGGCGCAGTATGATGTGCCTGTTTTTCTGCGCAATGACACGCTGAATGTGGAGGAACAGACCATTTATCGTATCACCTACCTCTGCGACGGAGATTATCTGTTGTACAAGTTCAAGGACACGGTCAGTCCTCGCATCGTGGAAGTGCTCTATGCAGACAGTACGGTTCGGGAGAGGAAATATTACAACAATCAAACGGATAATTATCGAGCCAACATCACATACAATAGGGACGGAACTGTTTCCACCTTATATTTTCAAATAGAGTATAAAGGGGTGAAATACGACTGCCCTGTCCATACATTGTATGATGAAAAAGGATATAGTTCTGCATTATATATTCAAGCACGTCGAGTCGGTATAGTGACAGAATATTGGTGTTATAACGGCATTTGGAAATGGGAATGTCACCACAACTGCAAACCTCCGAGATATGCGAAAAAACTGTTCAGGATGTTTTTGTCTCAATACGAGACGAAATTATACATGCTGGACCATGGCATCTGGTTTGAACCGTGACAATTTCTTTTTCCTCATCTCCCAACCACGTCAGCGGTTGCATATCTATAGCCGATGGCGAGGTGGATTCGGGTTGCCGTGGCCTTTTCAATGGTTATGGATTATGGGTTATTGAGGGGATGTTCGGGACGTTGGCGGGGAATGGTGTTTGGCGCGCCGGCCCGCCCAAAATAAAAAACAATCGGCAATCCCGAAAAATCGTATCTTTGCCGCCCGAAATCAGGGGACGTAAGACGTAAGACGTAAGACGTAAGACGTAAGACGTAAGACGTTAGACGTAAGACGTTAGACGTTAGACGTTAGACGTTAGACGTTAGACGTTAGACAAAAGATGTGGGATTTCTGACGCGACCACAAAACCTGATCACTATTCACTGATCACTGATCACAAAAAAATGAAACAAGAAGAAACCGAACAAAAGGACATATTGAAAGACATCACCGACAAGGAATACGAATACGGTTTCGTGTCGGACATTGATATTGAAGATTTCCCGAAAGGGCTGAACGAGGAGATCGTGCGGCGGATTTCGCAGCGCAAGGGCGAACCCGACTGGCTGTTGGAGTTCCGGCTGAAGGCCTACCGCTACTGGACCACCTTGGAGGAGCCCGACTGGGGACATCTCGAGTTTGAAAAACCCAACTACCAGGACATCAGGTATTTGGCCATCCCCAAGAAGAAGAAACAGCTCGCCTCAATGGACGAGGTCGATCCCGAGTTGGTCGACACGTTCAACAAGCTGGGCATCAACCTCGAAGAGCAGAAAGTGCTGGCGGGCGTGGCTGTCGATGCGGTCATGGACTCCGTTTCCGTGAAGACCACCTTCTCCGACACGCTGAAGAAGTACGGCATCATCTTCTGCTCCTTCGGCGAGGCGGTGCGCGAGCATCCCGACCTGGTGCGGCAGTACCTCGGCACCGTGGTCCCCTACACGGACAACTTCTTCGCCGCCCTCCACTCGGCGGTCTTCAGC
>JAEEGK010000154.1_pt1 | contig 170689 bp, 148 predicted proteins | sample 8958771 | NCBI WGS metagenome assembly JAEEGK01 (sample SAMN16246547, study PRJNA631951) | gut metagenome | biome: gut microbiome; feature: rumen; material: SC-attached | host: Bos | place: Iran: Karaj | collected 2018-10 | reverse complement strand
TATTCCAATCTTGGAATGCTGTTCTACAATTCTTAAAAAGGCGAAAAAATCGTTGAAGTCAAGGGACAAAAAGAGCAGATCAAACGATATGATAGTAAGCGAGGCTTTTAAAGACCCTTACTTTAGAAACATTAATAAACAGAATTTGAAAATAGAAATGGACACCCTCATGAATGATAGCTGGTATCGTTTGATGGATTCATATCAAAATGGTTTGAAGAGCAATAATCTTGAGTTCGTTGAATTTAGAAGTAATAATATAGGAAAACACATAGGTATAATAATGAAAGTTCAAGATACAAAGAATAATGAATATTTAGTGTATCGCGATTTGGATACGGGAGTTGATTATGTGGAAAACAGTACATCTCTTAAAAGCAATTACCCTAATCAAAAGAATCTGAAGGAACTGACAAGTTTTGGCTCAAAAGGATGGGAAGTACTGTGATCATTTTCGCATACGCTAGATTTTTTGTCCATTTTTTCCGACACGGGTGTCAAGAACAATGATACATGAATATTTGGTTTGGTTTGGCGATGTGAAGTAATTTTGCATCGTCAAACCAAGAAAAAGCCGAATCGCTTGAAAAGGACGTAGGCAATATTTTTAAAGATATTCAAGCTGTGATTTGGTTTCTGTTAGGTGTTGTCATTGCCGCGTTGGGAGGATTGGCCCTCATTGCAGCCGTTCGTGTGGTCTTTTCCATCCTCGGTGGGGTATTGAGATTGGTCTTCGGCTTCATCAGCATCTTTGACCATAAAGATTGAATGAATAACAATTAAGTAAAAACTACAATAATGGACATACCAATTGGACAAATCATTAGAGAGGAAGTTGATCGTCAAGGCATGACGATTGACGAGTTTGCAAAGCGCATTAGCACATCTCGTACCAATGCTTATGACATTTTTAATCGCCTGAGCATAGACATGGAACTGCTAGAACGCATATCCAAAGTTCTGCATCGTAATTTTTTTGCTGAGATGGCTCAGCAGATGAAGTTGCAGCTGGAAATGTCGCCCGAAAAGGCAACCATAGCTAATGCTAAGCTGGAATCGCTGGTGCATCCTCTGGAAAAAGAATTAGATGGCACAGTATATTCCGAAGCCACATTTGCCAAGGATCGCGAGGGGCTCAAGGCTTTGCTCAAGGAGTATTTTGAGAGTGATCACCGCATACCGCTGCTCATCCTTGAGACGGGTTACACCTTTGGCGCCCGCGAGGTGGTCAAGCAAGTTGCCGGTGAGGTCTTCCATAGTGCCGGCTCTGCTCCCTGCCCCAAGGTTTTGGACGCTTCAAGAGTGAAATCAATGCCTGCCAAGGTATTTGTCGAATATATCGACTGCAATACCTTTGACTCCGTTGAGGCAAGCGATGAACGCCTAAATGAGATTTGTCGCATCCAGGGTGACGTGAACAAGAAGTTTGTCTGCATTATTCACACCGATCCCATCGTCTCGTTGCCTGGAAAAGAAGCCACGAAGTCGTTTGACCAGTGGGGGAGCGAAATGTCCATCTTCCTATCACGTTCTGAGCAGTTCTTTATCTCGGTTTACCGTTGGAACCGCAATAGCCTCTTGTCATGGGCCACAGATGCCGGCCTTCATGAGTACGTGATCAATTACATCCGCAAGCATCAGATTCCTGATGGCGTTCGCAAGGATTACCAGCTTGAGAATGCCCATGTGTCCTTCTTCGAGATGCTTATGGGCCTCCCGCCTTTGCATCATGGCATCGACTATCCTACTCCTCAAACCTACTTGATGAGCGAGTGGCAATATGCATCGGATTTCATCACCAATGATGGAGATCTGACTCAGGAACTGCATCTGCGTCACTTTATCCTGGACATCATAGCTTTCAACGAGCCTGAAGCAGCTAAGTATCTCCCTGCCTATCAAACGCCGATGAAGACTATCGAGTGCAACATTGAGGTAGATGGTTTTATGGTTGATTGCGAGAAGATTAAGCTGACAGCTGACGAGTTCGGAACGCTCATCTATCTATATCATTTGGCTCGGACAACCGACCTCAAGATGCTCGATGATGAATCCTTTGAAACGCTTTTCTTTGAGTGGCTGGAAGACCACCATCCCTTGATGGCCCAGGCCCTCATCAGAGCTGCCGAAGACAGACTTGTCGAACTTTTGGCCGAAGACTTTGATGGCTATTACCGCGACAATATCCCTCACGAAGCACCCTACAGCATCGACAGCTACTGGACCATCCAGCCAGATTTGAAATACAACATCATGCCCTACAACCTCCCCAAATGGAAATAATATTGTTTTGGAGCCAAGGAGTTCCAAACAAAACAAGACTTGATGAGTGGAGCTAGATGCTCCAAGCCGTCACACACAGCGAGAGAAAGGTAGGTAATTCTTTATCATTGAGCATCATATATTATCAGTAAATATCATTTGGAGCAATCTGGCTCCAATAGAATCAACGAGTAACTATCTGTATATCAGATTGTTACTCGTGCTCCGTGGAGCTGGAGGGGTTTGAACCCTCGTCCAAACGTGGAACTAATAAGGTTTCTACATGCTTAGTCCCGGCTTGGTTTTCGATTGACGGCAGGCCCGGGACGGCCAACCGGCAACTTATCCTCTAAATTTCGGACGCGGCCCGAGGCTTGCCTTGTCCTATCGCCGATATTCCTGCACCACCGGTTCGACGTGCCTCGGCGCCAGGGCCGTCGGGTGATGTCTCGTCACAGCCCCTTGGGCAGTGATAAAGCCGAACTTACTGTGCTTCGGTTAGGCAGCGAGAGCGTAGTTGTTTTCGCCATTTAATTGTGTCAATGACTGATATTTAAGAGCATAGCCATTATCGCTCTGCATGCTTGCTTACCACTTCTACACGCTGTCAAAGCCAGTCAGCCCCGATTTTGCATGTGTCCGTGTTAAACGGGCTGCAAAGGTACAACAATTTCCGTGCCAAACAATCAATTTGGCCAAATATTTCAAAAAAATGTTGATTATTCTTCGACAAGCTCGTGCCAATAGGGTGACTGCTCGGGGATGAAGCTGCCGCACTCGAGGTGGTTGTAGATGCGCAGGCAGGCCCACGCGTCGATAGCGGCATAGCGCTGCTGGGCGTCGGTCAGTTGAGGTGCCTCCCAATTAGTGAGTTGTTGGCCTTTGCTGATTTTTTGCTGGAAAAGGATGGCGTAGATTTTTTGAAGGCTTTGGTCGGTGATGCTGAACTGCTTGACGAGTTGCTGCAGCTCGACAAAGCCCGCCGGATGGATGTCGCTCACGCGGGTGAGCTGGTGGAAGTCATCGGTCGTGGACAATCCGACTTTAATGCAGGTTTTGTCTTCGAGGAATTGCTGGAGTGGGGCAGGGATGCCGGTTTTGTTCAGGCGGAAGAGGAAAGCGTCGCTATCGGTCGACAGTTGCAGCAGGGCAACGCTATGGCGCTCGCCACGCTTGAAACATGGCCGTGTCTCGGTGTCAAAGCCCACGATGACTGAAGTTCGCAGTGCGTTGACGGCGCTCTTGACTTGGGATATAGCGTCAATTATGTGGATGCGTCCCGGGAAGGTGACCAGGGGCATCTGGTTAATGACCTGTTTGTCTATCGAAACGACGTACATCGTATTTTTTCTGGTTTTCAGGTGTGCAAAGGTAATGATTATTTGTCAGCGGTGCAAATAATTGTTGAAATTGACTAACAGGCCGCTTGTATCTCATTAAACGCGATTGACTTGTTTGACACCTTTCACATTGAGGATTTTCTTGGTGAGATCGTCAAGCAATGCGATGTTGTTCACGCTCACGGTGAGGTATCCCTCAAACATGCCCCCCTCGGCTTGCACCGAGATGCTGCGCAACAAGCAGTTATCGGTCTTGTTGATAACCGACGTGATGGAAGAAACGATGCCTAAATCGTCCTTGCCGAGCACATGCAGGGTAACGACAAACATGCTGCCGGTTTTCCCCGTCCAACGCGTCCTGATGATGCGGTAGGGGTAACGCCCCTTAAGGTGCTTCAGGTTCTTGCAGTCGATGCGATGGATTTTAATAGCGCCGTCACTGGCAATGAAACCCTCAACGCGGTCGCCAAAGATGGGATTGCAGCATTTGGCCAGCTTATAGTTCACCCCCTTGACATTATCGCCGATGACTAAAATGTCCTCATTGGCGCTACTACGCGATTCACTGGTTGGCTGGAGTACAAACTCCTCGGCTGTGCCTCTCGCGGCAGTGCCCTCGTTCTGCTTCTCGACGATGGCTTCATACTGCTCGACAACTGTGTTCACGTCGATGATGTCCTCTTGAATGGCGGCATAAAACTCGGTAGTCGTCTTGTAGCCCATCTTCTTGATCACGCGGGCCATTGTGGCATCATCGGGCTCGATTTTGCGGTTTTTAAAACGTCGCTGAAGGGTTTCGCGTGCCAGTTGGGCCTGGTGAGCGCTACGCTCGTTCACCGCGTTCTTGATCTTGTTGCGGGCGCGACTAGTGACCACATAGTTGAGCCAGTCCAGTCGTGGCATTTGTGTCGTCGATGTAATGATTTCCACCGTGTCGCCGCTCTTGAGGCGGTAGTTGATCTTTTGGTTCTTGCCATCGACTTTACCGCCCATGCAGGAGCTGCCCACGCGAGAGTGGATATGATAGGCGAAATCCAGGATGGTCGCTCCTTGCGGGAGGCGAACCAGGTCACCCTTGGGCGTGAACACAAACACCTCGTTGTTATACAGGTTAGTGTCCATGTTGCGCATCAGGCTCATCTGGCCCTCTTGCCCGCTAGCCTCGAGCATCTCTCTCACCTCGTTCATCCAGCGGTCCACGTCACCCTCGCTCTTGATGCCCTTGTAGCGCCAGTGGGCGGCCACACCCAGCTCGGCTTTTTCGTCCATGCGACGTGATCTGATTTGCACTTCAACCCATTTCCCATCAGGACCACTCACGGTGATGTGCAACGACTCATAGCCGTTGTTTTTGGGGATGGTGATCCAGTCCTTGAAGCGCGACGTGTTGGCCGTGTAGATGTCGGTGACGATTGAGTAGGCGAGCCAGCAAGCCTTCTTTTCGTCTTTTTCATTAGTGTCTAGAATAATGCGGATGGCGAACAGGTCATAGATACCGTCAAGGTCAACACCCTGCTTCTTCATCTTTTGCCAGATGCTGTTGATTGACTTTGTGCGACTCTTTAAGGCAAACGTCAGTCCTTCCTGATTGAGCCTTTCCTCAATGGGCTTTACGAACTCCTTGATGTATGCGTCGCGTTCCTGCTTGGTCTCGTTCAGGCGGGTGGAGATTTGTGAGAATGCCTTGCGGTTAAGGTATTTGAGTGACGTGTCCTCAAGTTCGGTTTTGATGGCGTACAGGCCCAGTTTGTGGGCCAGTGGCGCGTACAGGTAGCGTGACTCTGAGGCGATATCGTGGACAAATTTCTCGTTGGGATGGTGGTTGATGGCACGCATGAGCGCCAAGCGGTCCACCGTCATGATAAGGATGACGCGCACGTCCTCGGCAAACGTCAGCAGCAGTTTGTGGAAATTCTCGTTTTCAACAGCCGCCTGTTTTTTGTACAGCGGCGCCACGTTCAGCAAGCCGTGAACGACCCTCGCGATGTCGTCACCAAAAAGTTCTTTCACCCTGGGCACGTCAAGATAGTCACCACGGCACAGGTTGTAGACCAACGTGGCAATGACCATATTGCGGTCAGGGGCGATGCTGTCACACAGCGCTAGAGCGGTGCGCAGGTGGCGAATCACGGGGTTCAGCCCATACTGGTCGCGGCGAAAGATTCCCGCTTGGCTGATGCCTTGCTTGATCAGATTGTGCACCGTGTTGATGTCACTGCACGACAACTGGTCGCCAAGTCTGTCGTTCAATCCCTTGACAAGCTCCAGCACCTGTTGGCGCTCCTCGGCTGTGAAATATTCTTGTGTCATTGCTATTGATTGATCTCGATGTAAAAACACGCAAATTTAATCTTTTTGTGTCAATTTACTTGCAGGAACGTGAGCGAAAATGTATCTTTGGGGAAAAATTTCAAATTCATTACCGATATGTTAAACGAGAACGATAAAAAATTGATGGCCAGTAAAGGCATCACCGAGCCAGTCATTGAGGCTCAACTCAAGCGCTTTGAGACAGGTTTCCCCTGGCTCAAGCTCGAAGCTGCCGCCACTGTGGGCAACGGCATCACACGACTTGACCCCAAGCAGCAGTCTCAGTGCATCAAGATTTGGAAAGAATTCCAGGGTGGGGGAGCGACAATCGAGAAATTCCAGCCCGCCTCTGGTGCTGCCAGCCGTATGTTCAAGAACCTGTTCGCCTTCATTAACGAGGGCAAGTCGGCTCCCGAGACCGACTTTGAGCGCCAGTTCTTTGAGGGCATTACCCAGTTCGCCTTTTTCTCACAGCTGAACAAGACGTGTGTGAACTTATACCAGAACAACGTGAGCGAACTCATCGAAGCAGGACGTTATGCCGATGTGCTCAAGGCCCTGCTCTTGCCCGAGGGTATGAATTACGGCGCCTTGCCCAAGGGGTTGCTTAAGTTCCACCGCGCTGCGGCCGGCACCGTCCACACTCCGCTAGAGGAGCATCTTGAGGAGGGTGCCCAGTATGCTGCCGACAGCCGTCGTCGTGTGGCCATCCACTTCACTGTCTCGCCCGAGCATCGTGCGGGATTTGAAAAGCTCATTAAGGCCAAAGTGCCCCTGATGGAAAAGGTTTGGGGCGTGACCTATGACATTTCCTTGAGCGAACAGAAGGCTTCGACCGACACTATCGCTGTGAACATGGACAACACTCCCTACCGCGATGCCAAGGGCAATTTACTGTTCCGTCCCGCTGGCCATGGCGCATTGCTCGAGAACCTGAATGAGCGTGATGCTGATGTGGTGTTCATTAAGAATGTAGATAATGTGGTGCCCTTGCGCCTGCGCAACGTCAGCACCCGTTTCAAGAAAATCATCGGCGGCTACCTCGTGATGGTACAGCGCCAGATAAAAAAATACCTCGAGATGCTCGATAAGGGTGACGTCAAGGCAAGCGACCTCAAGGCGATGCTGCGCTATGCGCGTCAAACGTTGTGTATCTCTGACAAGGCCACCGATGGCATGGACGATGCCGCCTTGGCCGAATGGCTGCGCAACAAGTTCAACCGCCCCATCCGTGTCTGTGGCGTCGTGCCCAACGAGGGTGAACCTGGCGGTGGCCCCTATCTGGCTTATAATGCTGATGGCAGTGCTTCACCGCAAATTCTCGAGTCAGCCCAAATCAACCCCGATGACCAAGCGGCCGTCGAGATGATGCGCAGCGGTACCCATTTCAACCCCGTTGACCTCGTGTGCTACATCAAGGACTACAAGGGTATCAAGTTTGATCTGCGTAAATTTGTGGATCCCGAGACGGGCTTTATCAGCGTCAAGAGTAAGGATGGCGTCGACATCAAGGCGCTGGAGCTGCCAGGACTGTGGAATGGCTCGATGAGCGACTGGAATACCGTCTTTGTCGAGGTGCCCATCGACACCTTTAACCCTGTCAAGACGGTCAACGACCTCCTGCGCCGCTCCCATCAGTAATTCTTTTTGAGTAAATGAAAAAGATATTGATTTCTCTAGTGTTGGCGTTGACAGCTTTTGCTGTGAGCGCCCAGCGCTATAGTGTGGATCCCGATACGGTCTATACCGTCCACCGCATCAACCAAGAGCAGTTCAAGCATCTTGTGGCTGACTGGACTTCCCGTGACTGGAATATGAACAGTCCGCGTCCCGTTGTTGTCGACTTCTACGCTGATTGGTGCCAGCCATGCAAACGACTCGCCCCCATCTTGCGGCAGGTGGCGCAACACTACGAGGGCAAGGTGGACTTCTACAGCATCAATGTTGACAAGAACAGCGACATCGCCAGCGCCTTTGAGATACGTAGCATCCCGTTCTTGCTTATCTGTCCCGTTGACGACGAGCCCAAGTCGCTGGTCGGGCTGTACCCTCAATCCGAGCTCATCCGCATCATTGACCAAGCCCTGGGCTGGTAACAGATCCCGACTGCCATTGTCCTGTATTGCACGGAGTCAATTAAAAGGTGCTGATTAACCGCCCTATCGGGCGGGAAATTAAGCAAATTATTATAAAAATTTTAATGCAAAATTTGTTTTAATTTCTCGGCCGCAGGCCGATTAATAATTGAGTCATACGAGTTTTGCAACATACTCCTCGGCGAGAAAAATTTTAACGATAAGGTAATGAAGTATCTCTTGTTGTTTCTGGTGCTCTTGCTGCCAGTTGTTGCCATGGCCTATGACTTTGAGGTCGATGGCATTTATTACATGATTGACGGCGACGAGGTCGCAGTGACTTGCCGATCATCTTTAGGAGGCACATATAGCGGCGACGTGGTTATCCCTGCTGAGGTTACCTATGCCGGAACGACCTACACCGTCACTTCCATCTATCGCGACGCGTTTTATAAATGTGGCGGTATGACCAGCATCGCCATCCCTAATACTGTGACCGAAATCGGCTACGCTGCTTTTAACCTTTGCAATGGCTTGACCAGTGTCCACATCACCGATCTGGAGGCCTGGCTGGGCATCACTTTCTCAAATTTCGATGCCAATCCTTTGTCCTATGCAGGTCATTTGGTTTTGAATGGTGAGACTGTGACAGATTTGGTCGTGCCTGGCTCGGTGACTGCTATCCATGACTGGGCTTTTGAGGGTTGCACCGACCTGACAAGTGTCACCATCCACGACGGCGTGACAGCCATCGGCAACGGGGCTTTCATCAATTGCATAGAGCTGTCTCGTGCCGATTTGGGGAATACTGTTACTTGGATTGGCGATGATGCGTTTTTGGGTTGTTTGGCCTTGACGGGCATCGTCATTCCCAACTCAGTTACTTACATCGGCTACGAGGCGTTTTGCGATTGCTGCAGTTTAACCACGGTCACTATTGGCGACCATGTGCAGGAGATTGGCGATTTCGCTTTCTCAAACTGCACAAACCTCACGGGCATCAACATCCCTCATTCGGTCACCTATATCGCTTTCGGTGCTTTCAGCGGCTGTAGTTCCTTGACAGAGCTGACCATCCCCAGTTCTGTCACCTATATCGGGCCAGTGGCCTTCAGCACTTGCAGCAGCTTAACGAGCGTGACTATCCCCAATTCTCTAACGTCCCTCAGCGACGGCATTTTTAGCGGCTGTTCTGCGCTCGCTCGAGTCACCATCCCCAGTTCTGTCACCACGATTGGCGAATGGGCCTTTGACGGTTGCAGCGCCATGACAACTATTCATTGTTGGGCTTTGGAGCCGCCAACGGCTTTCCCCACCTCCTTCGGCGACTGCTATGGTGCCGTGCTCTATGTCCATGCCGATGCAGTCGAGGCCTACAGGCAGACTGATTACTGGAAAGATTTTGCCATGATCCAAGCCGTGCCTCCCGCGGGAGACGTCGACGGTGACGGCAAGGTAAACATTGACGACGTGGCCATCTTGATTGACTCCATATTATTAGGCAGCACAGATGCCATCAACATTGATTCTGCCGATCTGAACATCAACGGCCGCCTCGACATCGATGATGTCACCATCCTCATTGACTTCCTCCTGGGCAGTTAACCGTTGACAGTTAATAGTTTGCGAATTTGCGCCTTAGCGTGAGGCCAGGTCCCGGATACCCTCAGAAAAATCCGTGGTTTTTCAATAAGAGCGCGGATGCTATTGTATTTCTTGTGCTTATTGTTTTCTTTTTAATAAGTTGTTGAGTGAGTTGTCCCAGTTGTTTTTAAGGCGCGCGAATGCCGTAGGGCCTCGCCTTGGCGTGGCCGCTGTCACGATGATTCGAAAACAAAGAACACAAATTATAATTAATGATCAATTCACGAAAATTCACGTGAAAATATCTTTTTATTGCAAATTACGCGAATTCTATTGTTTTTGAATTAGTGGAAATCCGCGTTTATATAAAAAAGTTGTATTAGTTGTCCCAGTTGTTTTTAATGCGGGCGGATATGCCCATTTTAGAGGGCTGGAAAAACTTTTTTTTGACCAGATGATTGTCAATTCAGAAATTCTTTGTAACTTTGCCCCGCTTTTTTAGCGAAATATTTATTAATCAATTTATTTTTAACGATTTATGAACAAGTACGAAACCGTTTTCATTTTGACTCCCGTTTTGTCTGATGATCAGATGAAGGAAACGGTAGAAAAGTTCAAGAGCGTGCTCACCGACAACGGTGCCACCATCGAGAACGAAGAGAACTGGGGACTGCGCAAGCTCGCATATCCCATCGAGAACAAGAACACTGGTTTTTACACCCTGATTGAGTTTGAGGGCGAACCCACTATCGTTGCAAAGCTGGAGACCGCTTTCCGCCGCGATGAGAAGGTCATCCGTTTCCTCACCTTCCGTCTGGACAAGTTTGCTGCCGAGTATGCTGTGAAGCGTCGCGCCGTGCGCAAGGCTAAACAGGAAGAGCGCGCTGCTGAAGCTGCTGCCGAGGCTCCCGTCGTTGAGGCTGCTCCCGCTGTCGAGGAGGCTCCCGCAACCGAGGCTAACGAAGAAACCAAAGAGTAACCGTTTAACTTATTAGGAAGTAAAAAACAATGGCACAAGAACAAGTAAGACCCAATAACCAGGGCGAAATCCGTTACCTGACTCCCATGTCGGTTGACACCCGCAAGAAGAAATACTGCCGTTTCAAACGCAGCGGTATCAAGTACATCGACTACAAGGACCCCGAGTTCTTGAAGAAGTTCCTCAATGAGCAGGGCAAGATCCTGCCTCGCCGCATCACCGGCACTTCGCTCAAGTTCCAGCGCCGCGTCGCTAAGGCCGTTAAGCGCGCCCGTCATCTGGCATTGCTGCCCTACGTGACCGACTTGATGAAATAAACAACACGTTTAACACCAAAGGAGGAATACAATTATGAAGATTATATTGAAAGAAGATATCGTCAATCTTGGTTTCAAGAACGACGTTGTGGAAGTGAAGAACGGTTATGGCCGTAACTATCTCATCCCCACTGGCAAGGCCATCCTGGCTACCCCCAGTGCGCTGAAGATTCACGCTGAGAACCTGCGTCAGCAGGCTCACAAGCTGGCTAAGGTGAAAGCCGACGCCGAAGAGGCTGCTAAGGCATTTGAGGGCGTATCGCTCACCATCCCCGTTAAGGTTAGCCCCACGGGCACCATCTACGGTTCGGTTGGCGCACAGCAGGTTTATGAGGCTCTGCTCGCAGCTGGTCACAATGTTGACCGCAAGATCGTGAGCGTTCACGAGAGCATCAAGACCCCCGGCAAGTACACTGGTATCGTACGTCTGCACAAGGAGGTCGCTGTTGAGATCCCCTTTGAGGTGATTGCCGAGAACGCCGAGGAGCTGGCTGCCGAGAAGGCTGCTCGCAAGGCTGAGGAGGCTGCTCACCAGGCCGCTCTCGCAGCAGCTAAGGCTGCCGAGGAAGGCGCTGAGGAGGCTGAGGCTGCCGAAGAGGCTCCCGCTGCTACCGAGGAATAATAAAACAACTCTATAATTGGGAAACACCGATCTTCTCCACATGATCGGTGTTTTTTCTTTAACCTAAGCAGTAATTTAATATTCAGATAATTATGGTCAAGCACATTGTAATGTTCAAACTACAGGGCAGCGACGAGGCCAGGCGTGAGGTGGCCCTGCGTTTCAAGGCGGCCCTTGACAAGCTCCCCAGCCAGATTGACGTGCTGCAAAGCATCGAAACAGCGCTGAACGAGAACCCTGACGAGGATTGGGACATCGTCCTCACGGCCATCGTGCCCACTATGGCTGACGTAGCGACCTATGCCAAGCATCCGGCCCACGTGGCCGCTGCTGCAATCATCAAGGACGCAAAACAGGCTAGAGCCTGTGTGGACTACACTTGCTAACGGATAAGAGACGAATCCATAACGGCAACAAAAAATGGACAGGACCCCAAATTGGATCCTGTCCTTTTTGAATTCAGTAAGCTCAAGTTCGATTAATCCTCTGCGGGCCAGTTGCCACTCAACAGGTAGTCGATAATAGCACTAACATCAGCGATGTTTACATTGCCATCCAGGTTGCTGTCAGCGGCAGCATTTGCAGTGCCGTTGCCCAGCAGGATGTCGATGAGTGAGCTAACATCAGCAATGTTCACATTCTGGTCCTCGTTCACGTCACCGCGCAAGCCATGAGCTACACAAGCGAAGGTAACCTCGTTGTTCTCGGGGTTGTAAGTGATGGTCACGTCATAGGTACCATCAGCAGCAACAGTGTACTCATAGTTGCTAGCGGGCCAGCAGGTGTTCCAGTTGTTGTTCTTCACAACCTTGAACTCAATAAAGGTATTGGCAGCAAGCTCAACACCCTGCTTGGTCCAAGTGTAGAGACCATTAGCCAGAGTCATGCTGTTGGCAGCATAGCCGGGATTCCATTCCTCACCAAAGAGAGCTGCGGGAGAACCGGCCACGGTGTAGAAGTCCTCACCAACCTCAACAGCGGTAGCGTTGAAGGTAATCTCCTCGGTTGCGGGATTGAAGGTGATAACTACGTTGTAGGTACCATTCTCCTCGATAGTTGCAACATAGTTGCTTGAAGGCCATTCCTGACCCCACTCGTGACCCAGAACCACCTTGAACTGTACACTGCCAGCGGTGAGCTCGACACCGTTCTTGGTCCAGGTGTAGATACCGTCCTGACCCTTGGTCATCTCGTTCTCAACGAGGGCGGGAGCCCACTCGGTGCCAAACAGGGCAGCAGGTGCACCAGCAACGGTGTAGATGGGATCCTCCTCGTCAATGATTTCCTCAACGAGAGTCGGAGTGCAGGTGATCTCCTTAGTGTCGGCATCAAAGGTGATGACAACATTGTAGTAGCCATGCTTTGAAATAGACTGAACAAAGTTGCTGCTAGGATAAGCTACACCCCAGTCATGGTTATAAACCACCTTGAACTGGATAGCGCCAACGGTCAGCTCGACATTGTTCTTAGTAAAGGTATAAAGACCGTTAACCAAGGTCATGTCGTTGTCAGTATTGGCCTCGTTCCAAGTGGGTGATCCAAACAGTGATGCGGGAGCACCAGCAACGGTCCAAGTGTCTTCTTCAGGAACATCAACAATACCTTCAACCTTGAAGGTCATGTTGTTCGAGTCAAAGATAAAAGTGTACTCATTGCCTGAGCCAGTGAACTGATAAGAGGCATTGCCGTCGTTTGACTTCTGAGTGGTGTACTCAGTATTGGCATTAACGATCTCGTTACCGCCGCTGACGGGACCATAACGGTAATTGCCGTTGAAGTCATCCCAGTCTTCGCCCTGGCCATCAGCAAAGATAAACCATACTGAACCCTGGATGGTAGTCACATAAGTGTAGGTTCCGTCACCATTGTCGGTCATGAGATTGCCGGCATCGTAAGCCCAGCCGCCAAAAGCACCACTACCCACAATGTACATTTCTGCATTGGCATTGAAGCCAACGAGAGCGATCAACATTGATAAAACTAACGTTAATTTCTTCATACTTGAAATAATGATTATTAAGTTAAACAATATGACTAAAATAAGCTTATTGATGAAGCTTGATGTCTTTTATTGAAATCGCACAAAATTACGTATTTTTTGAATAAAATCATCGTTGTTGGATTCTTTTTATTTAATTTCTGAAAAAAACTATTACATCCGTGCTTTTTTCATGCCTGTGTGGACTACACTTGCTAGAGTATAGTTGCAGCAAGACTAGGCCAAGCGACTTTAATAAAAAAACGGAGTCCCGATACACGGGGCTCCGTCTTTTTTAGTTCAGATGATTCGAGAAGATTACTCCGGCATTTGTACTGGTAAAGCGGAGAACATAATTTTGTTCTCATCATCATCAGCAGCATTAGGATCGAAGGTGATTGTTACAATGTAAACAGTCATCGGATAACCCTCAGAGCCAATGAGAGAATAATAGTTGTTTGCAGGCCATGAACCATTGTCCCAATCATGGTCTTTAACAACCTTGAACTCGACTTCTACAGCTCCAGTTGCTACATAACCTTCATATTTCCAGGTATATTTGCCGTCAGCACCCTTTACCATGTCGTTGCCCTCGTGATCAGGAGCCCATTCGCTGCCAAAAAGTGAGGAGGGTGCACCAGCTACAGTGTAGGTGTGTTAAACGTTACCGGTCTTGGTCAGCGTGCAGGTGATGCGGTCAGCATCGGGAGCATCGGGGTTGAAAGTGATGACGATGTCATAAACACCTTCCTCGGCTACGTTAGCCACCCAGTTGTTCATGCCGATGGGCCACTCATAGATGCTCCAGTCGTGGTTGCCAACAACCTTGAACTCAAAGTTGCCGTACAGGGTTACGCCGGTCTTGCTCCAGGTGTAAACGCCATCAGCGCCCTTGGTCATGTTGTTAGCCTCGTCGTTGGTGTTCCATTCGCTGCCAAAAACATTAGCGGGACCCACAACGGTATAAACCATCTCTACTACGGGCCAGCTACCACTCAACAGGTAGTCGATAAGAGCACTAACATCAGCGATGTTTACATTGCCATCCAGGTTGCTGTCAGCACCAGCATTTGCAGTACCATTGCCCAGCAGGATGTCGATGAGGGCACTAACGTCAGCGATGTTCACATTCTGGTCCTCGTTCACGTCACCGCGAACAGCAGGCTGGGGATTAACACCCTGAGCTACACAAGCGAAGGTAACCTCGTTGTTCTCGGGGTTGTAGGTGATGGTCACGTCATAGGTGCCATCAGCAGCAACAGTGTACTCATAGTTACTAGCGGGCCAGCAGGTGTTCCAGTTGTTGTTCTTCACAACCTTGAACTCAATAAAGGTATTGGCAGCAAGCTCAACACCCTGCTTGGTCCAAGTGTAGAGACCATTAGCCAGAGTCATGTTGTTGGCAGCATAGCCGGGATTCCACTCCTCACCAAAGAGGGCTGCGGGAGAACCGGCCACGGTGTAGAAGTCCTCACCAACCTCAACAGCGGTAGCGTTGAAGGTGATCTCCTGGTTCTCGGGATTGAAGGTGATAACCACATTGTAGTTGCCATTCTCTTCGATGGTTGCAACATAGTTGCTTGAAGGCCATTCCTGACCCCACTCGTGACCCATAACCACCTTGAACTGAACTTCACCAGCGGTGAGCTCAACACCGTTCTTGGTCCAGGTGTAGATACCGTCCTGACCCTTGGTCATCTCGTTCTCAACGAGAGCGGGAGCCCACTCAGTGCCAAACAGGGCAGCGGGTGCACCAGCAACGGTGTAGATGGGATCCTGGCCGTCAACGATTTCTTCAACGAGAGTCGGGGTGCAGGTGATCTCCTTAGTGCCAGCGTCAAAGGTGATGACAACGTTGTAGTAGCCATGCTTTGCGATCGCCTGTACGAAGTTGCTGCTGGGATAAGCAACACCCCAGTCATGGTTGTAAACCACCTTGAAGCTGAAACCAGAAGTGGTCAGCTCGACATTGTTCTTGGTAAAGGTGTAAAGACCATTCTCCAAGGTCATGTCGTTGGCAGTGTTGGTTGCGCTCCAAGCGGGCTCACCAAACAGAGCGGTGCTGCTGCCAGCAACGGTGTAAGTGTCGGAGGTGGGAGCATCAACAATACCCTCAACCCTGAACGTCATGTTGTTAGAGTCAAAGATGAAAGTGTACTCATGGTTCGTACCAGTGAACTGATAAGAAGCATTGCCGTCGATTGACTTCTGAGTGGTGTGGTCAGTGTTAGCAGCAACGATCTCGTTGCCACCGCTGACGGGACCAAAACGGTAATTACCGTTGAAGTCATCCCAGTCTTCGCCCTGGCCGTCAGCAAAGACGAACCAAACAGAACCAGTGATGGTAGCCTTGTAGGTAAAGGTTCCGTCACCGTTGTCGGTCATGAGCGTACCGCCGTTCCAAGTCCAGCCGCCCAGGGGATCATCACCCACGATGTACATTGCTGCGTTAGCATTCAAGCCAACGAGAGCAATTAACATTGATAAAACTAACGTTAATTTCTTCATAATTGAAAAATGATTATTAATTAAACATGTAAATAAAGTTGGTTTGTTCTAGTACCTGAAACTTTTTAAAGTCGGTCAAAATTACTACTAATTCTGACAAACACATTATAAATTATAAGAAAAAACGTTGGAAAACAGCGCAATCGTTTGCATTTGACAAACGATCCCCAAAGTAAAAGGTTAAATACTGGTAGCGATTAATTCAAAGGGGAGCGCCTCGGTAACGCGCACATGGGCAAACTCACCGATAGTGAGTGGTTTATTTTTAGTAATCAGCACCTCGGGATCAACCTCGGGGCTATCCCACTGGGTGCGCCCGATATAGTAATCCTCATCCTCGCGGTCAATGATTACACGCAGGGTCTGGCCCACTTTTTCCTGTTGGATTTCAAGGGATATTTCTTCCTGCAACTCCATGAGACGTTGCAAGCGTTCTTGTTTCACCTCATTGGGAATATCATCATCAAGGTGCTGAGCGGCCCAAGTGCCCGCCTCCTCGCTGTAAGTAAATGCGCCCATGCGCTCAAATCGCGCTTCACGAGTGAAATCCATGAGTTCCTCAAACTCCTGTTCACCCTCGCCAGGGAAGCCCACCATAAGGGTTGTGCGGATGTGAATACCAGGCACCTCGCGGCGCAGGCGTGCTAGCAGATCAAGCGTCTCTTGACGGGAGATGTGGCGTCGCATGTTTGTGAGCACGTTGTCACTGATATGCTGCAAGGCGATGTCCAAATAGCTGCACACATTGTCTCGGCTGGCCATGACCGGCAAGATGTCATAGGGGAACTGGGTAGGATAGGCATAGTGCAGGCGTATCCACTCCACTCCCTCAATGTCAGCCATGCGGTCAATCAGTTCGGGCAGCATCATGCGACCCTCAAGATCGGTTCCATAGGATGACAAGTCCTGTGCAATGACATTAAACTCCTTAACACCTTGAGTGGTCAGGTGGTGCACCTCGTCGAGCAGGCCGCCCATGGGAATTGATGTGTGCCGGCCAGTAATAAGTGGGATAGCGCAAAAAGCGCAAAAGCGGTTGCAGCCCTCCGAGATTTTCAGGTAGCAATAATGGTTGGGAGTAGTTAGGCACCGTTCCCGAGCCAGGTCTTCGCGGTAAGCGTGCCCCAGGTCAGCAAGCATGTTTTTCCAGTCAAATTTGCCGTACATACGGTCCACTTCGGGTAGCGCTTCCATTAGGTCGGCACGGAAGCGCTCTGACAAACAACCCATTACAATCAGGTTGCGGATTTTGCCCTGACGCTTGGCTTCGCCCAGTTGCAAGATGGTATCGATGGACTCTTGTTGGGCATCGGCAATGAATCCGCAGGTGTTTACCACTACTGTTTCGCCGTCGATGCGTTTAGGATTGTGCGTCACAAGATAGCCAGCGGCTTGGAACTGGCGCATGAGATGCTCGCTGTCCACAAGGTTCTTGGAACAGCCCAGCGAAACGATGTCTATCTTGTTTTTCCTCACGTCAATCCTCGCTACTCGTGATGCCGAACAGCGACTTTACAAACTCATGCTTGTTAAAAATCTGCAGGTCGGTCATCTGTTCGCCCAGGCCGATGTATTTAACGGGAATCTGGAACTGGTCGCTCACTCCGATGACTACGCCGCCCTTGGCCGTGCCGTCAAGCTTAGTGATGGCTAATGCATTAACCTCGGTAGCTGCCGAGAACTGCTTAGCCTGTTCAAAGGCATTTTGTCCTGTTGAGCCGTCGAGCACGAGCAGTACCTCTTGGGGTGCATCGGGCAGCACCTTGCGCATGGTGTTCTTGATTTTGGTTAACTGGTTCATCAGGCTGACGTTGTTATGCAGTCGGCCTGCGGTGTCGATAATCACCACATCGGCATTCTGGGCCTTGGCGCTCTGTACTGCGTCATAGGCTACTGCGGCGGGATCGGTGCCCATCTTATGCTTGATGACAGGAACACCTACGCGGTTGCCCCAAATCTCCAACTGCTCGTCGGCAGCTGCGCGGTAAGTATCGGCAGCACCAAGTACGACCTTGTTACCGGCCTGCTTAAACTGATAGGCGAGTTTGCCGATGGTAGTGGTCTTACCCACACCGTTTACACCAACGACCATGATGACATAGGGTTTGCTGTCCTCGGGTACGGTAAAGTCCTCGAGCTCAGCATTGTTGTTGTCGGCCAGCATTTGTGAAATCTCGTCACACAACAATTCGTTCAGCTCGGCCGTGTTCACATACTTGTCGCGGGCTACACGTGCCTGGAGGCGATCGATGATCTTGACTGTGGTGTCAACACCCACGTCGCTGGTGACAAAAACCTCCTCCAGGTTGTCGAGCACGTCGTCGTCAACGGTAGATTTGCCAGCTACTGCATGTTTGATTTTCTCAAACACGCCCTGCTTGGTCTTTTCCAGACCCTTATCTAGTGTCTCTTTTTTCTCGCGTGAGAAAAGTTTCTTAAATAATCCCATATCAATAATTTAGTGCTTAGTAATCTATGTGATGTGTTATTTGCCTTGTTGCTTGGCCCAACTGTCTTTCAGGCCAATCGTGCGGTTAAAGACAAGCTTCTTTGCAGTTGAGTCGCTATCCACACAGAAGTAGCCGATACGCTGGAACTGGAACTTGTCCTCGACCTTGGCGGTTTGTGCCAAATAAGGCTCAATCTTGGCGTTGGGCAGCACGCGCAGCGACTCGGGGTTAAGCAGCTCGCGGAAGTCGTGTTCGGTGTCGGCGCTGGGATTCTCAACGGCAAACAGGCGGTCATACAGCCTTACCTCGGCGTCAACGCAATGGCGGGCGCTCACCCAGTGCAGGGTGCCCTTGACTTTGCGCTGGCTGCCGGCACTGCCGCTCAGCGTGTCGGGGTCATAGGTGCACTGGATCTCGGTCACATTACCGTCGGCATCCTTAGTGCAGCCGGTACACATGATAATATAGGCTCCCTTGAGGCGCACTTCCTTGCCCGGGGTGAGGCGGAAGAACTTTTTGGGCGGCTCTTCCATGAAGTCGTCGCGCTCGATATAAATTTCACGCGAGAAGGGCATCTGGTGGGTTCCTGCGTTCTCCTGCTCGGGGTTGTTGTCCATTTCCATCATTTCCACCTTGTCCTCGGGGTAGTTAGTGATCACCACCTTGACGGGATTTAGTACAGCGCTCACACGGGGCGCATGGTGGTTGAGTTCCTCGCGGATGGAGTGCTCAAGCAGGCTGATGTCGTTCAATGCCTCATACTTGGTGTAGCCGATGTCCTCGATAAAGTTCTTGATGGACTGGGCTGTGAAGCCGCGGCGGCGAAGGCCACACAAGGTCGGCATGCGGGGATCGTCCCAACCGGCCACAAGACCTTCCTTGACGAGTTGCAGCAGTTTGCGCTTACTCATCACGGTGTAAGTGAGGTTCAGGCGGTTAAACTCAATCTGGCGCGGGCAGTACTCGCTGGCGCTCTCACCAGCCAGTTCGTGAACAAAGTAGTCATACAGGTCGCGATGAGGCACAAACTCCAGAGTGCAGATCGAGTGGGTCACGCCCTCAAAGTAGTCGCTTTGGCCATGGGCAAAGTCATACATCGGATAAACATTCCACTTGTTACCCGTGCGCCAATGCGGCGTTTTGATGATGCGGTAGATAATCGGGTCGCGGAAGTGCATGTTGCTCGACGCCATGTCGATCTTGGCGCGCAGCACGTGGCTGCCCTCCTCAAACTCGCCCGCATTCATGCGCTGGAACAGGTCCAGGTTCTCCTCGACTGTGCGGTCGCGGTAGGGGCTATTGATGCCAGGCGTTGTGGGCGTACCTTTCTGTTGAGCGATCTGCTCGCTTGTCTGGTCGTCAACATAAGCCTTGCCCTCCTTGATGAGACGGATGGCGAAGTCGTACAGTTTGGGGAAATAGTCACTGGCATAGTACAGCCTATCGGCCCAGTCAAAGCCCAGCCAATGGATGTCGCGCATGATAGCCTCGACATACTCGGTGTCCTCCTTTTGCGGGTTGGTGTCATCGAAACGCAGGTTGCAGGTGCCACCGAATTTCTCGGCAACGCCAAAGTCCATGCAGATGGCCTTGGCATGACCGATGTGCAGATAGCCGTTAGGCTCCGGCGGGAAACGGGTGTTCAAGCGCCCGCCATTTTTACCTGCCGCCAAGTCGTCGGCCACAATTTGCTGCACGAAATTCAAGGGCTTCTTCTCCTCGCTCCCTACATTGATATTCTCTAAATTCTCCGCCATAATATATCTCTATTAAATACAGTTTTTTCTAATCAAACTGCAAAGATACATAAAATCCCTCAATCTTCGCCCCATTCCAGCACTAAAATAACACTTTCCATGTTGTGCATGTTCTAGAAAGAACTGCGAACAGAATTCTAAATCTTATATAGGAGATTTATAGGTGAGAACTAGATGGGATTCTGTTCAAAACAATCTTACCTATCTCAAAGAATGAAGCCGGCTCAATAAGCCGGCCTCATAGATGCTAGAATAATAGTCTTTAGTACCTATTATATCTGGAATATTAAATATTAGCATTGAAAAGCGTATTCTCTTTTTCCTCTCTTATAATCGATGAGTTCTCTAAGCCTTATAAAGGGTATCACAAAGGTTAAAAGAAGTGCACGTTTCAATCCTAAATATTTGAAGTACTTTATTATTGTGTGCCATTGACGGTAGTAATAAACCGAGAATGCAAAAGTCTTTAGATAATTATAAACAAATTCTCTCGATTGCTCTGTTCGTTCTTCTCTAGGTATGCTTAACATCGCATCAAGAGTATGGAGATATAATCCTTCGAGATTTTTGGAAGCAGTTACGCTGTTTGGTTGAACTCGATATACACCCATAGCACGATTAAGTAGATAACATTTGCCCTGTGTCATTAAGGCATAGAAAAGCATCCAATCAAATCCAGCTGGATCATACTGCCGATATTTAGAATTCTCGAATGCACTCTTTCGATAAACACTGGTTAGGGTTTTTGTAAAAAACACACGTGTTACATAATCATCAAGCGTCAATGTTAGATTTCCATTTGCCCCTTTTAAGAATTCTATCTGATGTGGCTCAAATTCCTTCTTCACTTCGTTCCACACCTTATATTCGTGAACAGAAAAGGAATAGTCGGGGTGAGATTCCAAAAAATCGACTTGGAGTTGGAGCTTTTGGGGATCAATCCAATAGTCATCGCCCTCGCATATAGCGATGTATTTGGCCGAAGGATGTACTGCAGCATGTACAACTCTTCTTAATGAACCATCATGTTTGCTATATTGGTTTTCGGTCTCATAGATTGGTTTGATGATATCGGGGTATTTCTCAGCATATTCGCGAATGATGGCGGCTGAGCCATCGGTCGATGCATCATCATGAACGATGGCCTCAAAGGGGAATGTGGCCTTCTGCATCACGAATCCATCCAAGCATTGACGAAGGAACGGCTCGTGATTATAGACCAAACATTGGATTGAGACTAATGGATCACCTTGCATAAACTACTTATTAATATAATCAAAGAATTATCTACGGTGGATGATATTGATGGCTTCTTGCAATTCTGGCATACGAAATACTTTTGCAATTCCCAAATAGACTAAAATGCCAAGAGGGATTCCAATCGTTAATTTAATGATGTCTTTGTCAAAAGGCATGGTAGAGAAATAGACAATTGCTCCCATGGCAAAAGATGCTACCAATGTGGGTGTCATGTCCTGCATTTGCCGGAAAAAGCCCACATGAATCAGCTTGCCCGTGTAGTAGGTATTTATCACCAAACTAATAATAGACGTACAGATCGAGCCGATACAGATGCCCATTATGCCAAATGGTACACAAACAAATATCGCTATAGTGACAATTGCTTTCTTGATGATTTCCAAGCGTAGGAACAAGTCACTACGCCCCTTTACCTGAAGCAGAGTCAAGTTGATGGCATGTACCGGATACCACATCATAGCTAAGCAAAGCACTTGCAGATAAGGTACACATTGTGCCCATTTGTCAGTTACTAAGCTGATTACCAATGGGTGAGCCAATACGGCCATTCCTATCATGATCGGGAAAACCAAGAATACCGTAAAACGCAGCATTCTGCGATAGCTACTGGATAATCGGTTATCCTCATCTTGAATCTGACTTAAAACAGGGAAGGTCACCTGCTGGATCACCCCTGTCAGGCCTGCCGATGGGATTGATGAAAAATCTCTAGCACGCTTATACTGCCCCAAATCAGCTGCGGAATAAAACTTACCAATAACAATCGGATATATATTGGTATATACAGTATCCAGCAAGCCTGAGGCCAACATCTTCGATCCAAATCCCCACAAGTATCTAAATGATCTTTTGTTCCATCTTCCTCTTGGGCGCCATGGTGAGATGATCCACAACAATATCAAACGTATAATACTGCTAGCAAAATGCTGGATGACAAGTGACCAGACTCCAAAACCATGATAAGCTGCAAAGATAGCTAATGCACCTGCTATTACTTGAGATGTAATGTTGATGATCATTTTTGCCTTGAAGTTCAAGGCTCTCGACAACTGAGAATTCTGTACTATGGTGAAGGATGAAATAATTAACAACAATCCTTCTACACGTAACAACTGTGTTAATATCGGTTTATCATAAAAAGTGGCTGCCAACGGTGCGATTAACCAAATAATACCCGTCATCACCACTCCGGCCACGACATTGAAATAGAATGCAGTACTATTGTCGTCTTCAGTTAAATCAGGTTTGCGTATTAACGCATTGCCAAAGCCACTGTTGATAAAGGCGAAAGCAATCGCATTAAAAATAGCAATCATGGCCAATAGGCCATAATCACTAGGGCTAAGCAAACGTGCCAAAATCACCCCGATGACAAAAGCAAACCCAAGCGTCGCCACTTGGTCCAGTGAGGTCCAGGCAACGCCTTTGACAGTTTTTTTCTTTAGCGATTCAGGCATTCAATTCTAATGCATCAATTCTAATCAGCTACAAGTTTACTTATATCTTCAGATGAAATATAGTCCTCCTCGCGACCCCAAATCTTTGCAAATCTTTGCTGCTGCATCTCTTCCTTGAAATCAAGCAAATAATCATGCCATGAATAATTCGGTATATATCCAAGTTCATTAACTGTTTTTCTGATATCAAGTACAAATTGCTTTGCACTTCTCTTTTCCGGTTTATAAATAATTCGAGATGGATGGTCTTTGGGGCTGAATACGTTAATTATACCTTCAATACGCTCCTTCAAAGTAGTGCCTCCACTACCCACATTATAAATGCCACCATCAACGTCAACAGTAATTGCTTTCTCTATGATTTGCAAAAAATCCTTTATACATATTGTCTCTAGTAGACGATTGGGGTCACCCCATAATTCAATATCGGCTCCCTGCATAGCGCGGTAAATTAAATACCTATCTGAAACCAAGACCTTCTTCCCATCTGTATAAGTATATGGGTTTGGATGGTAGAGATAAATCCTTGATAATCGAATAATAAACCTCTTAATGCCAAATTCCCTGTAGTAGTGCTCAATCATATCAACAGCGGCATTTTTGGCTATAACATACAGCCAATGGTCACCTTCGGGCACTTTTCTGAGGGAGTCTGCAGAAATAGGCACCTTTGTGCCAAAGAGATAACTAATATCAAATAAGGTCTGAGGAAATAGGATTCTGTCAGCACTGACCTTGCGTGTATATTCTAGCACGTTTAGAGTTCCCTGGATAATAGACTGTATATAACTTGTACCATCAAATCCTTCCATTACAGCAGGTAACATGCCGGCAAAATGCACTACAGCATAGATGCCTGACTGCGGTAATTTCTCAAAATCCTCACTTTTAGTGATATCTACAGAATAGTATGAGATGTTATAATCGGCAAAGAAACCATTATCATTTTTTCGATGCCCTACTGCTATCACATCATAACCTAAACTCTTTAAATAAGTTGAAATATGTGCTCCAAGATTTCCGGTTGCTCCAATGACTATTATTGTTTTGTTCATACCTCTTAATTATTTGGTGTTATTTTATGATCTGAATAATATAGCAAAAAACCATTTCTTTCATAATTGGAATGGCTTTCTTTTAAATCTGTAGAGTATATCTCTTTTTCAACTAGCCAATCTTTCCCAGTTGCTTCTTTAAAGAATGGCAGTAGATATGACGTTTGCTTTGTGAGATAATATATTCCCGCAAAGGCCTCTTTTGCTTTCTTGTCGGGTTCAACAAATTGATTTAACGCTACATCAATCATGCATTTGAGGTAATCAATGCCAGAGCTCATAAATACTAGTTTATTAGAAATATCATCACCTCCACCTCGCAGATTAGCTTCTATTAAATAGAGATCATCACCCTTATATTTCACTTCTATATGTGATGCTCCATCAGTATATCCCAAAATTGATAACAATGTGGGTATTACTTTTTCTATTTTATCCCTTAATCTCTGAGATATTTCTGCTGGCTGATGATGGCCTAATTCGACAAAATGTGGTGCAGAGGAACTGTCTTTATCAGTTATTTGGATCACTCTATGCTCACCATGATAAGATATACATTCAATAGATAGCTCTTTTCCTTCAATAAATTCTTCAACAAGAATACCAAATTCATTATTTAAAGAGGCATATTGTACCGCTTCATCAAACTCATTATCATTTTGAGCAAAAGACACACCTTTCTTGCCTCCGCCATTACATGGTTTAACGACACAAGGGTAAATATGCTTATTTACACCATCATATTTATAGAAATTAGGCGACTTAAGGTCCTCTATTGATTGTACTAATTTGCGGACTTTATATTTATCATGTAGGTTGAGTAGCGTCCTGTACGGAGGACCATTTAGATGCAGTTTCTCAGCAATATATGCTACGACTTCAGCTGTCGAATCTGAAGCGTTTGAGATAACGCCATCTATCTTATGAGTTCTACAACACTCAACTATTCTATCCATCTCAATAATTGAAATAGGATAAAAATGATCAACTATATCTTTACATACAGCTCCTTTCTCCCATGCGAAACAAAACGTTTCGATCCCAAGTTCAGCCGCCTTCTGGCAGAGAGGATATTGGCCTATTGATGCCCCGATTATGGCCAATTTCTTTTTCATCTATCAATAGACTATATGAACTGTTAAAACGACACCATAAATAGCTATACCAGAATCAAGATACCTGTACTTGTACACCTTGTTTAACCAGTTGGATGATTCGACTTACATTTTCTTGAGAATCAGCTTTCAAAGCGAGAGTCCCCATTGCCATATTTGCTCCTGTGAATGTCTCAACTTTAGTTCCTGGTTCTATCCACAGATCTTCCTCGAGGATTACAGACCTTAATTCGGGGGCTATCTCCAAATGCGAAAAAGTACCTGACTGGTTGGCATGGAGTATGATTTCAACGACGTGTTGCCTAGTCTCGTCAGCACCTCGAGCAATAGGCAGGAAAGGCTCGGAAACGGCTGCAAGTGTTGCTCGCTCGATGATATCTTCGCCTGTAACATATTTCAGCATCTCAGCAAGACGGTTGCCTCCTGCTCTTGGTGAGACCTCCATAATATAGGGCTTGCCATTAGTACACAGGCGTGTCTCTATATTGTAGAGGCCAGTTCTCATATTTAACAACGTCATTAGGCGTTGCAGCTCAGAACGCAGTTCATCCTGCACTTCTTGAGGCATAGATGAGGGCCAGCTATAGGCTGCGGGAGTATATTCATTTTCAGCGTCCTCATCAAAGTATTGGCTATTGAAGGTGCAGAATACCAAATCTCCATCAACTGAAAAACTATCAGTATCAGATGAGCATCCTGCTTTCTCGAGGAAGTCCTCGATGATGTAGTGGCGGGAGGGGGAGCAGTCGAGGGCATGGGCGATAGCTGCGGGAAGGTCAGCGGGGTCATCGACGCGGGTAACTCCTTTGCTGCCAGCGCTGTCTACAGGCTTGACAATGACTGGCCAGTTGAAGTAATCAATATCCTTTAGGGCATTATCACCCTCGTTATAGCCTCGAGCATTAGGCACATTAAAGCCATTATCTGCAAGGAACTTGCGGAAACGCGACTTGTTCTGCAGGATACAGGCAGATTCATAGCTACACTGGAACGGCAAGCCCATCTTTTCAGCCACATAAGCAGCTGACACCACACCAGGATCCACAGCAAAGGACATGATACCATCAATCTGTAGCTCTTGAGCCAAAGCTAAGACAGCCTCCTTGTCAATAATACTCACGTTGTGATACTCGTCGCTGTACTTGTGTGCAATGTTATCTGGCAGATAGTCCACTGTGATAACGTGGATATCATAACGGTGGGCCGCCTCGATAACAGGCAAGAGGTAGCGCAGGCCACCTAACAGCATAAGTTTCTTCTTCGTCTGAGCCATAAGATTTATTTTTTCAAGATCACGTTGAGGATGCATTGTTGGTCGGCATCGGTGAGTTCGTGGTGGATGGGGAGGCAGATGACGCTGTCTGCCAAGCGAGTAGCGTTGGGCAAATTCTCACGGGTAGCACTGGGCAGGCCACGGTAGGTCGAGAAGTCGCTGATGAGGGGATAGAAATAGCGGCGGGCAAGGATTCCCTGCTCACGCAATTTGTTGAAAAGTTCGTCACGCGTCATGCCGAACTTTTCAGCATCGACAAAGATGGGGAAATATCCATAGTTGTGACGCACGCCAGGCATATCATCCCAAAAATCGATACCCTCAACGGGACGCAGAGCTTCGCGGTACCGGATGGCCACCTGATGTCGTGCTTCGATGGCAGCATCTACCTGACGCAAGTTGAGCAAGCCAATAGCTGCTCGCAACTCATCCATTTTGCCGTTGATGCCTGGTGCTACGACCTCGGTTTCTCCGGCGAAGCCGAAATTCTTCAGGTAGTCGATGCGCTGTTTCATTTTTTCGTCATGCATGACCAGGGCACCGCCCTCGGTGGTGCCGAAGACTTTAGTGCCATGAAAACTCAGCGTTGACATATCGCCCTCGTTAAGAATGCTTTTGCCGTCCACCTCGATGCCAAAGGCATGGGCTGCATCATAGATGACCTTTAAACCATACTTATCTGCAATATCTTGAATTTCACGAGTACGGCAAGGCTTGCCATAGACATGAACTGGCATAATCGCTGTGGTCTTGGGCGTAATGGCTGACTCTATTCTTTCAGGGTCAATTCCTCCAGTCGCGGGGTCGATATCAACGAACACAGGTTTGATGCCGTTCCACCACAGCGAGTGGGTCGTCGCAACAAAACTATAAGGAGTAGTGATGACCTCGCCACTGATGTTCAGTGCCTGCAATGCTGTGATGAGCGGCAACGTGCCATTGGTGAACAGGCTGATATACGGCACCTTGAGGTATTCACACAGGGCAGCTTCAAACCTTTGATGGAACTCGCCGTTATTGGTCACCCACTTGCGGTCCCAAATCTCGCGCAGCATCTGATAGTACTCATCAAGATCGGGGAGCAAAGGTGTGGTTACCGTAATGATGTTTTTGTCCATTATGATGATTGTTGATTGAAGAACATCAAATAGTAGATATAACAAGGGTCACCGAAGCTGATAGAGTCAGCGGTGGACTGGTGGAGAGGTAATGCTGGGGACACTATCTCAGTAGTCATTATCAGCGGGTTACCTTTTTATGTCGTGATGCGGGCAAATTGTCCAACATGATAAGCGAAGACATAGGGCATCACTTTAAATGGCAAAATTAGGTTTTTTGGACGAAGTGTACAACATTTTAGTCAAAATAGAATAAAAAAGTTAGCAAAATTGTATGAAAAGCATGGGCGTGCAAGTCCAAATAGGAAGTGCTAATGGTAATCGGGGTGGCGGTGGATTGCCGTTCGGGAAATAATGCGTATCTTTGCAGGCGTTATTTGGCAAGGTCTATCATGAGAGATAATAAGGAAGCGACATTGGCACTTGGTACCCAGCCCATTGGCAAGCTGTTGTGGCAGTATGCCCTACCTGGCGTGATCGCGATGACGGCGTCATCGCTTTACAACATGGTAGACAGCATTTTCATTGGCCACGGCGTGGGCCCGATGGCGCTAGCTGCCCTGGGCATTTCGTTCCCGCTGATGAACATTGGCGCAGCCTTTGGCGCGGCGGTGGGCATTGGCGGCTCCACATTGATGTCGCTACGGCTCGGCCAACGCCAGTATGACAAGGCCAACAACGTGCTGGGTAACATGGTGGCCTTGAACATCATCACGGGCCTGTTGGTGGGCATCGTGAGCATCATCTTCCTAGATCCGATTTTGCGCTTTTTCGGCGCCAGTGAGCAGACCTTGCCCCACGCCCATGACTACATGTTCATCTTGCTGGTGGGTAACGTCATCACTCACCTATACCTGGGCTTGAATGCCGCATTGCGCTCGGCGAGCAAGCCTCGAGCGGCGATGATTGCGACCATTGTCACTGTGGTGCTGAACACAATCCTCGACCCTATATTCATCTGGCCGCTCCACATGGGTATCAAGGGCGCGGCGATCGCTACTATCTTGGCCCAGGCCATCGTGCTATGCTGGCAACTGTGGCAATTCAGCCGCCAGCGAGAACTGTTGCATCTCGAGTGGCGTTTCCTCAAACCTGCCAAGGCAATTGTCAAGGACATCGTGAGCATCGGCATCTCGCCGTTTGCCATGCAGCTCACGGGCTGTGTAGTGGCTATATTCATGAACAACGCCTTGATGAAATATGGCGGTGACCTCGCAGTGGGTGCCTACAGCATCGCTAACCGGCTGGGCTTCATCTTCTTCATGGTTATCATGGGCATCTGCCAGGGTTTCCAGCCTATCGCGGGCTATAACTACGGCGCGCGCAACATGGACCGCGTCAAGCAAGTGCTGCGGCTCACGATCACTGCATCGGTCATTGCAATGACCGTTGGTTGGGTGATTGGAGAGTTGTTGCCTGGACCCTGCACACGCCTGTTTACCGACGACGAACAACTGATAGACATCTCTATTCGCGGCATCCGCATCAACATGCTAGTCTTCCCCGTCATCGGCTATCAGGCGGTGGTAACCAACTTCTTCCAGACCATCGGCAAGGTGCGCATCAGTATCTTCATGTCGCTATCTCGCCAACTGCTCTTCCTGCTGCCCATGCTGCTGCTTTTCTCATCGCTTTGGGGTCTCGACGGCGTATGGGCCTCGCTGCCAGCCAGCGATTTCGTTGCTTTTGTTGTCGCCGTCATCATCATGCAGCGCTTCAAACTCCAGCACAACTCCCAAGCCCCATAAACAACAGCGTGACTCTTAGCGCCCGCGCTGTTTTTAAAAAAACGACTTGGACAACTCCCACAACAATTTATTAAAAGGAAAACAATAAGTACAAGAAATACAATTGCACTCGAGCTATTGTTAAAAACTACGGATTATTCTGATTTTTCTGATGGCATCCGTGGCCTGGCCTCACGCTAAGGCGCAAAGTCGCAAACTATTAACTGTCAACTATTAACTATTAACTATTAACTATTAACTCCCTAGTAGCATGTCTATGAGAGAAGTGACGTCGTCGATGTCGAGGCGGCCATTGGCGTTCAGGTCGGCAGCTTCAATAAAGATGGCATCCATGTCACCAGTCAGTAAAGCGTCAATCAGGGTGGTCACGTCATCAACTTTCATAACTCCGTCGCCGTTCACATCGCCTGGGGCAGCGTCGCCATAGCCTTCAATATTGACGAACTTGTTCCAATAGTTGGTGGCTTTGTATGTTTCAATGGATTGGCGTGGCACAAGCAGTTTTGCGCGATTATAAGTGGTCGTTGAGAAGCATTCACTGCTGGCCATCACGGGCGGCATCGTGCCGAGGCAGGTCACTGTCTGTAACGAGTCGCAGTCGTAAAAAGCCCTATAGCCGATACTATTGATTGAATTGGGGATGGTGACACTGGTCAACCCGTGGCATTTATAGAAAGCGGCTTTGCTGATTTCAGTGATGCAATCGGGGATGACAAGATCCTTAACCTCTTCTCCATTTAAGAATAAGTGATGGGCATAAAATAAAGGATTGGAAGTAAAGTAATCGTCTTCATCAAAGGCAAAATATATATTGCACCAAGATGCCAAGTCTGTGATATTGACTCTCTTTAGGCCATCGCATTTGTAGAAAGCTTGTTCCTTAATTGTTGTTACCGAATTGCCGATGTCGACACTGGTTAGGCTGCTGCAATTATGGAAAGCATGGTTGCCGATCGTTGTTACCGAGTTAGGGATTTCCAGACTGGTCAAGCCACTACAGTCATCAAATGCAACATTGCCGATTGCAACGAGAGAGTTCGGGAACGTGATACCGATCAGACCACTACAGCCAGAGAACGCAGCGTCACCTACTGCAAGCGTGCCCTCGGCTATGGTTATACTAGTTCCTGCAGGCATCGTTCCTTTGTACTCATAGATAACTGAGCCTGTATATACAAGTCCATCAGGCTGATTGCTATACCAAGCGGTGTTGTGGAACGCTTTTTCACCTAAGGATGTGACGGCGTTAGAGAAGGTAATACTAGACAATGCGGTACAGTTATAGAACGCAAAACCAATAATAGTCTTAATGGAGTTGGGCAAAGTAATGCTAGTCAATCCGGTGCAATTATAGAATGCAAAGTCGCTGATGAACCTGATGGTGTTGGGTAATGTAATGCTAGTTAATTCGTTGCAACCATAGAACGCGGCAGATTCAATGCCCACGACAGGATAGTAATATAAGACCGTATCGAGGATGGTCACATCACCAGTGTAAACGCCATGACCATTATAATATGGAAATTCTTTGTAGGTCACCGCAACTTCGTTTCCATGTTTGTTATAGAAGATGCCTCTATAAGAGAAGTCATAGGCGCTTGCGGTGAAAGGCATCAGGATTGCCAGCAGGAGCAGGGTTTGTTGGATGTACTTTTTCATCGTTGTATCGTTTTTAGTTTTAAATAATTAGGTTAAGACATTTGCAAAAATAACAAGAAAAATAATGTTACCGTCATTGATAGATGGTTTTTTACTGATTGATGATAGTTTTTGGGTCGTTTCAGGGTCTTAACGTGGCAAAAATTGTAATTTTGGATAAATTTGGCATTCCACTCGACTTGCACTAATGTTGAATTAGGCTGCGCCTCAACAATGGCAACCTCATGAGAAAAAATGCAGGCAGTTTTTTTCTCTTTTTTTTGCCATTATTTTCGACTTGCACTAATTTTGTGGGGTAATTGCAAAAGTCAGAATTGAAATGCCTTATTTTTCAGTGATAGTACCGGTGTATAACCGTCGTGACGAGGTAGAGGACCTGCTGCGCAGCCTGACGCAACAGACCGACAAGGATTTTGAAATCATTCTAGTGGAGGACGGCTCGACCGACCCGTGCGAGGATATCGCATTGAGGTATAGCAGCGAGTTGGACCTGCGCTACTTTTATAAAGCTAACGAGGGGCGCTCCATTGCCCGCAACTATGGTCTGGAGCACGCTACGGGGCAGTATTTCGTGTTTTTTGACAGCGACTGTGTGATTCCGCCCGATTATTTCAAGACGTTGGGCCGTGAACTGGCGCGGGAGTTCGTGCCGTGTTTTGGCGGTCCCGATGCGGCGAGCGATGATTTTACCGATGTGCAGAAGGCCATCTCTTTCTCGATGACTTCTTTCCTGACCACGGGTGGCATCCGTGGCGGCAAGGTGCAGATGGAGAAATTCGTGCCCCGCTCGTTCAACATGGGCTACTCAAGAGAAGTGTATGAGAAAGTGGGAGGTTTCCGCGAGATGTTCAGTGAGGACATCGACATGAGTACGCGCGTGCGCCAGGCGGGATATGACATCCGCCTCATCCGTCCCGCGTTTGTTTATCACAAGCGCCGCACGAGCCTCCAGAAGTTTGCGCGCCAGACCTACGTCTTCGGCATGTCGCGCATCACCTTGAAACTGCTCTATCCTGACAGCCTCAAGGCCGTGCATTGCCTGCCCGCCGTATTTACCATCGGTTGCGCATTGCTGTTGTTGCTGTCGTTGTGGAAGTGGTGGTTCCTGCTGCCCATCCTGCTCTATGCCGCTATGTTGTGGGTAGCTGCACTGATCGAGACCCGAAACCTGAAAATTGCCTGCCTGGCTGTAGCAACGAGTTTCACCCAGTTGTGCAGCTACGGCTGGGGCTTCATCAGGGCCTATGTGTGGAAAATCCTGTTGGGGCACGGCCGTGATATTAACGAGGAGGTAGCGATGCGCAAAGGGAAGTAGGCTTTAGGTTTTAGGTGTTAGGCTTTAGGCTTTAGGCTTTAGGAATGACCCGTTATATCCGTCCCAACTGTTATATCCGTCACATCGACAATGGAGGAGAAAGATAATAGCAAGCCAGTTGTGTCGCGCAATATCAAGGACACGATCCCTGAGGAAGACCGCCCGCGTGAGAAAGCCAAGAAGCACGGCTTCGCCAGCTTGTCCACTGCTGAGCTGCTGGCCATCCTGCTGAGGGTGGGCACGCCGGGCGAGTCGGTGGTCGACTTGTGCCAGCGCATCCTGCGCGATAACGAGGGCAAACTTTACCAAATTGCCCGCAAGGGCATCAACAACTTGGTGAAGAACTACCACGGCATCGGCGAGGTCAAGGCCATTGAGATCCTTGCCGCGCTGGAACTGGCGCGCCGCTACCAGCAGGAGGAATTCCAGGAGCGCTTCAAAATCACGAGCAGCGAGGACGCCTACCAGTACCTGCGCTCGCGCATGGAGCACCTTGACCACGAGGAGATGCTGGTCATTTTGCTCAACCATGCCAAGCAGGTCGAGGAATGCGTGAGGGTGAGCAGCGGCGGCACGGCGATGACCGTCGCCGACATCAAGATGATTATGCGGCCCGCCATCGAGCGCCTGTCATCGGGCATCATCCTCGCCCATAACCATCCCAGCGACAACCCCAAGCCCAGCATGCAGGATGACCGCCTGACCGAGCGTGTCCACCAAGCCTGCAAAGTCATGGACATCCAGCTGGTTGACCACTTGATCGTGTGCCGCGGTGACCGCTACTACAGCTACAACGACCACGGCAAGCTATTGTAATGATCGATTATAGAACAATCACAATAACAATAAGCTTTTTATTGTATGAAATTTTGGAAGTATTTTTTTCGCACAATTGTGGGTATTTTTGCCGTAATCGGATTGCTGGCGACGATTGCGTTTTGTTATTTGATGACCACCCCAAGTTATTATTTCAACATTGTGGAGAATGAGGTTGTGACTTCTGAGGCCGATAAGATTGAATTGCTTAAGCAGTCATCGTTCAAGGCCGATACTGTGCAGTATCAGTTTTCTGCAGTCAGTGACTCGGCACGTGCCCAGGAGATCATGAACTACTTCAAGCTGGATACGCTTTATGGCCCTGATGCCACGACTTGGGAAAAGGCGCTGGCCATCTCTAAATTTGTGGCTACCAATATTCCTCACGACCAACCCTATAATCGTCCTGAACATCCCAATGCTATTGACCTGTGGAAATATTCACAGGAAGTGAATCCTGGCTTTAACTGTCGCATGCACGCCATCCTCAATTATGAGTTGATGCAAGCCGCTGGATTGACGGCAAGATATGTGACCTGTCTGCCCCAAGACAAGGACGACGAGGACTGCCATGTAGTGAATGAGGTGTGGCTCCCTGATTTGGGCAAATGGGCTTTCATTGACTCGGATATGGACGGCCATTATTGTACCGATAAAGAAGGCACTCCACTCAGCCTGTTGGAGATGCGCGAGAAGTATGCCGCCGGCGAGCAGATGGTGATGTATCCAGGCTTCGAGAAAGGGACGACCAGGCACGACTATTACTATTGCTACATGGCCAAGAACACCTACTGGTTCTCATGCTGGGAAACCTTGCATTTCTATCAGGAAGACCGCGATCATACAGATAATAAGGATTTCGGGAGAGGGGATATCGTGATTGTTCCCGAGCATTTTGAACCGTTTAGCAAAGATTCCTTGGACATTGTCACGACCGATGCGGCCCGCTTCTGGGCGGCACCGAACCAGTAAAAAGAAATCTACTTTAATCATTAACCATTATATTGAATCCCAACTTTATGAAATTTTTGAAATTTATCGTGCTCGCTGCAGTTGCTTTGATGGTGGTCGTTTCGTGCACTCAAAAGAAAGAGACGCCCAAGGTGCTGGTATTGTATTACTCCCAGACATCGAACACCAAGACCGTGGCTCAGGAAATCGCCACGCGCCTCAATGCCGACATTGAGGAAATCACGCTCGAAGAGCCCTATGACACCGCGTTCCAGGCTACGATTGACCGCTGCAAAGCCGACCGCGAGAAGGGCATCCTGCCCGAGATCAAGCCCTTGAAGTCAAATGTCGCCGATTATGACTGGATTTTCATCGGCTATCCCATTTGGTTTGGCACTTATGCTCCCCCCATTGCCTCCTTGTTGGAGAAAGTGGATTTGAGCGACAAGAAAGTGGTGCCGTTCTGCACCTTCGGTAGCGGTGGATTGGAGTCGAGTGTGAAGGACTTGGCCAAGGCTGAGCCCAATGCCATGATTCTGCCCGGTTACGGCGTGCGTGCCGCTCGCATGGATGCTGTTCCCGAGGAGGTTGAGCAGTTCCTGACGGTTGGCGGGTTTATAGAGGGTGCTTATGTCCTGCCCGAGGATTTCCCCGAGCAGCATCCCGTGAGTGCCGAGGAGGCAGCCATCTTTGATGCCGCCGTTAACGGCTATCCGATGCTTAACGCCAAGGCTAAGACCGTTGCGTCACGCGCAATCGCCGAGGGCATCGAGTACGAGTTTACCGCGATGGACATGCCGCGCGAGAACAAACCCGACATGCCTCCTGCCAGTGAAATCAAAGTCTATGTCTTAGTCGAGAAAGACAAGGCTCCCGTCTTTACCAAGGTGGTTCGCTAAAAAACATCGGAGTTCTCAACGGTTTTGAGGGCTCCGAATTGTTTTATCTTGGGTGCTCGGCGAGATAGCGCCACATGGGTGCTGCCATGAGCGCCTGCAGCTGGCGGTTCTCTCGTAGCATCGCCTCAATCTCGTCGCGCGTGAGCAGCAGCACGGCGATGTCCTCACCGGCATCGAGTTGTTGGTCACTGACGCGTTCCACGCCCTCGGCCAGGTAGCAGTGGGTGATGTTGTCACATATGCTGGGATTCTGTCCCACGGTCATAATTTCGCGCCATTGACCACCACCGTAGCCCGTTTCCTCAAGTAGTTCGCGCTGGGCCGCCTGCAAGGGCGTTTCGCCCTGTTCCATCACACCGGCACACAGCTCATCGAGCACCACGTCCATGGCATGACGGTACTGGCGCACCATGACAAACAGTCCCTCGCGGGTGATCGCGATGACGTTGACCCACTCGGGGTACTCTAGCACATAGTGCTCGGGGTTGATGCGCCCGTCGGGTAGTTGCACTTTGTCGACACGGGCGGTGAGCCAGGGTCGCTGGATGATGTAGCGACTCTCGAGCGTGGTCCATTTCTTGATTTCTTTTGCCATGAGATAGTTTGGTGTTAGTTATATTAATAACGTGGATTTATCCTGAATTGTACTTGATTGTGAAATTTTCCTTACCTTTGACCTGTGGCCTTAGGTAAGTGCCACCTCAACAATGAGACTGTGTCATAATTGCAATGTCGCTACATATATCGGCCTATGGCCGAGAAATTTAAACAAATTATTTAAAAAATTAAATAAAAATTTTATTTGTTCTAATTTTAATTCAAAATTTGTTTTAATGTCCCGCCCGAAGGGCGGTTATAATTCCAGCAGACAAATTATGACACAGCCCCACTGTATTCGGGTTGGATAAATCCCTCACACTCGACAATGAGAATAAACCCTCATTGTTCTCGCTTAATCGGAATTTTGCACTACCTTTGCACTCATGGAAGTGAGAGTCATCAAGAAAAAGGCACCCGAAGTTGCGCAGTGGTATGCCATCCGCGTCACCTACAACCGTGAGCTTAAGGTCAAGGACGACCTGGATGCTCGTGGCATCGAGTGTTTTGTGCCCATGCAATACCGGCGCGAGGAACGTAATGGTGTGATGGTCAAGCGTCTTGTGCCCAGCGTCCATAACCTCATCTTTATCAAGCTAAAGCCGAGTGAGATGACCGAGTATAAGCGCACGACCGCCTTGCCCATCCGCTATATCATGAACCGTGAGACACACAAGCCCATCACGGTGCCAAACCGCGAGATGGAGAATTTTATCAGGGTAGCAGGCACCTATGAGGAAAAACTCATTTATTTGACTCCCGATCCCGGTGACTTTTCCAAGGGTGAGCGAGTGCGCATTATTGGAGGGCCTTTTCAGGGCGCAGAGGGCATCTTTGTGCGCTTGAAGGGCGATCGCCGTGTGCTCATCAACATCCAGGGTGTCGTGGCCGTGGCTTCAACCTACGTCCATCCGTCGATGATTGAGAAACTTCCTGACGATGAACAACCAACACTAGATAACGCATTATAACACAATGAACGATAAAAACCAGCGAGTCGCCCTCATCACGGGCATTACGGGCCAGGACGGCTCCTATTTGGCAGAATTCCTGTTGGACAAGGGCTATGAGGTCCACGGCATCCTGCGCCGCAGTAGCAGCTTTAACACAGGCCGCATTGAGCATCTATACCTCGACGAGTGGGTGCGCGACATGAAGCAGCGGCGCCTTATCAACCTGCACTATGGCGACATGACCGACAGCAGTTCGCTCATCCGCATCATTGAGAAAATCAAGCCAGATGAAATATATAACCTGGCGGCACAAAGCCATGTGAAAGTGTCGTTTGACGTTCCCGAATATACGGCTGAGACCGACGCCGTTGGCACGTTGCGCCTCATCGAGGCGGTGCGCATCGCCGGTCTGGAAAAGATCACGCGCATCTATCAGGCGAGCACCAGCGAGTTGTATGGCAAGGTGCAGGAGGTGCCCCAGAGCGAGACCACCCCGTTCTATCCCCGCAGCCCCTATGGCTGTGCTAAGCTGTACTCGTTCTGGATCATGAAAAACTACCGTGAGAGCTATGGCATGTTCTGTGCTAACGGTATTCTGTTTAACCATGAGAGCGAGCGCCGGGGCGAGACTTTTGTGACGCGTAAGATCACCGTTGCCGCTGCCCGCATCGTTCATGGCTTGCAGGATAAGCTATACTTGGGCAACCTCAATGCCTTGCGTGACTGGGGCTATGCCCGTGACTATGTGGAGTGCATGTGGCTCATCATGCAGCAGCCCGAGCCCGATGACTTCGTGATTGCCACTGGTGAATATCACTCGGTGAGGGAATTTTGCACGTTGGCGTTCCACTATGCTGGCATCGAGCTGGAGTGGCAGGGCGAGGGCATTGACGAGAAGGGTATTGATAAAGCCACGGGCAAGGTGCTTGTCGAGGTGGATCCCAAATACTTCCGTCCCGCCGAGGTGGACCAACTCTTGGGTAATCCCACAAAAGCAAAAGAAAAGCTGGGCTGGAACCCGCACAAGACGTCGTTTGACGACTTGGTCCGCATCATGGTCGAGCACGACTTGCAACACATCAAGAAAATCTACCACCTACAATAATCGTTGCCCTCTTAGATACGTTATTTCAGTAACATCTGATTTATCATGGAAAAAGACTCAAAAATATACGTTGCGGGCCATCGTGGCCTTGTGGGTAGCGCCATCTGGAACGCCCTGCAACGAAAAGGATATACCAACCTCGTCGGGCGCACACACCATGAACTGGACCTGATGGATGCTGTTGCGGTGAAGCGTTTTTTTGATCAGGAGCAGCCCGAGGTGGTCGTGCTGGCAGCTGCCCATGTGGGCGGCATCATGGCCAATTTAAAGTATCGCGCCGATTTCATCTACCAGAACCTTGCCATCCAGCAGAATGTCATTGGCGAGAGCTGGCGGCATGGGGTAGGGAAGTTGCTGTTCCTGGGGAGTACCTGCATTTACCCGCGTGAGGCACCTCAGCCCATCGGCGAGAACGCCTTGCTCATGTCGCCGCTGGAATACACTAACGAGCCCTACGCCATCGCTAAGATTGCGGGCCTGAAGATGTGCGAGAGCTTTAACCTGCAATATGGCACCAACTTCATTGCTGTCATGCCCACTAACCTGTACGGACCGCGCGACAACTTCGACCTTGAGACTAGCCACGTTATGCCTGCCATGATCAGGAAGATGCACCTGGCGCGGCTGCTCAACGAGGGAGACATGGAAGGCATTCGTGAGGATTTCGCCCGCCGCCCTGTGGAGCACGTCAATGGAAATGCCATCGAGGAACAGATATTAGCTACACTTGAAAAATACGGCATCTTGCCCGATAGACTCAGGCTGTGGGGCAGTGGAGCCCCGATAAGGGAATTCCTTTGGAGTGAGGATATGGCTGACGCCAGCGTCTATTGCCTGGAACACATCGACTGGGAAGATGTGCGCGGCACGGGTGACGAGGTGCGCAACTGTCACATCAACATCGGCAGCGGCAAGGAAGTTACCATCCGTCAGCTCGCAGAACTAGTCAAGACCACCGTGGGTTACCAGGGCATCATCGAATGGGACACCACCAAGCCCGACGGCACCCTGCGCAAACTCACCGACGTGAGCCGCCTGCATACCCTGGGCTGGCATCACATTATGGAACTCGAGGACGGAGTCCCCGCCCTCTACCGTTGGTACCTAGACAACTAATGTGTTGGAAATCAATATCAAATCATAATCGCTAAATCTGCCGTTGTTATTAATTTCGGTGGATTTAGTTTTTTTTAAAGTTTTTGCGAGATTTGAAATTGAGTTTGGCATGATATTTGTAAATCACTCTTCGAACTCATAATTTTTGGAGGTTTTTTAGGGTTAAACAAGATTGTCAGCATGGCTCGGGAGGGTAGTGCTGATTTATTTTTTTACTTAAAGGTCCGCGATAATGCCTATATCATCTCGTTGAATAACCAATAGAATTGCTATATCATCCCAAGGTCCTTTAGATCTTTTATATTCATCCTGTTAACTGGCCTATGGGACAACTAAACATATCCTGTTTTATGATCTATATGCCTTTTTATTTGGAGTAGATATGGAAAAATCGGGTGGGGGATGGCTTGAACGGGAGATTTCTTGTAACTTTGCGGAAAAACAGATTCATCATGACCGAGAAAGAGAAAATGCTGTCGGGCGAATACTATGATGCCCGCGACGAGCAGCTGCTCAGGGAACTGAACGAGACCAAAGAAGTGATCCATCGCTATAACCAGCTCTCGCCGAGCGATACTAAGGGCCGCCTTGAGATGCTGAAAGGACTGCTGGGGCATGTGGGTGATGACAATATCCTCATTAACCAACCGTTCTACTGCGACTATGGTCAGCACATCAGCGTGGGCAAGCGGTTTTTTGCTAACTTTAATTTCACTGTTCTTGACGAAGCCCGAGTGACCATCGGTGATGACTGCTTCGTGGGGCCTAACGTGGGCATATATACCGCATGCCACAGCACTGACCCTGTTGAGCGCAACGCGCGACTGGAGTGGGCCCGGGCGGTGACCATCGGCGACAACGTGTGGATTGGTGGCGGAGTGATTATCCTGGCGGGCGTGACGATAGGTGATAATGTAACAATCGGTGCTGGATCGGTTGTCACTCATGACATTCCGTCCAACACCGTTGCTGTCGGTAACCCTTGCCGTCCCATCAAGTCTATCTAGGTGGGAAGGCTAAGTACTCATTGCATCAATGAAAGGTTATTCCAATTTCTTGCCTCCGTTGGGCACCAGATAGCCATAATGGATGCTGTTAAGGCGCCTCATCCATCCTTTTAAGAAGACAGCTTTCTTGCCAGTCCCGATGCGTTCAAAATGAGCTTTCCTCTCATTCCAGATGAGGTTAAACAATTCCTCACCGTTCATGGAGTTGATTTTAGCTAGAGATTTAGGACCGATAATACCGTCATCCGTTAAACCTAGGCGTCGCTGAACGAGACGAATGTATCCAGTTCCACTCATCCATACCCAATCGACGAATATATAGGCTACCCATTCATCGTCAATTTGGTCGGCTTTAATTTTGCCCCAATAACCCCAACGCAGGACCGCGTTCCAGGTTTTGTCTGAGATTTTCTTTAAATCTTCTACAGACGGTCTTTTATATCCCTTTGCTCTGCAGTAAGCGCGATAGGTTGCTAATGTGACTCCCTTCATTGTCGCTCCTCCAGGGTCGCTAGGATGGTTGGCGAAACCACCTTCCCAACTGCGGCAAAATATGCCATACTTTTCAATTCTTTCCATTGTTTTAAGTTTTAGTAATTAATAATGGTTTAACTAATGGCTAATGATTTTACAAAGATACGACATCGTCTATAAAAAAGCAAGATATTTAGTGTAAAAAGATGGCAGACAGAATCATATTATGAGTGAAGGGTGAAAGAAAACTATATTACTTGTTATAGCATAGCACCTCATGTCAAAACTAATAATAGTTAATAACTGGCTGATAAAGAATGAAATACAATAATTAAGAATGACTTGTTGTTTCAATATCTTACCTGGTACATTTCCCATTAGCCATGATGATGCATAACGCAACAAATGCCGTTACGGTCTCGAGTGACCATAACGGCTTGATGCGGTTAAAGTGCCTAGATTATACTCTCGGCAACCCTTTACAGGGGATTACTTGTAGACGGTATCGCTAACAGTGAGGCTGTAACGACCCTTAGCGCGGCGACGGGCAAGAACCTTGCGGCCATCGGCGGTGCGCATGCGACTACGGAAGCCATGCTTGTTGGCTTTCTTACGGTTCGAGGGTTGGAATGTTCTTTTCATTGTTTATCTCTGTTTTTTAGTTCGTTCCGAAAAATTTTCGCAAAATGCGGTGCAAAATTAGTCCTTTTTTTCAAAATACACAAATCCAAATGCATTTTTGCAGAAAACTTTTTGCTTTTTTTCTCAAAATCACTAATTTTGCACTCTCAAACGACTGAGAACAAACAATATTCACATAAAATATAATTATAGCACTACAATTATGATTAATGCTCAAGACATCAAGAACGGAACCTGCATCCGCTTGGATGGCGATCTGTATTTCTGCATCGAATTCCTGCATGTAAAGCCCGGTAAGGGTAACACCTTTATGCGCACCAAACTCAAAAACGTCGTTGATGGCCGCGTACTGGAGCGCCGCTTCAATATCGGTGAGAAGCTCGAGGACGTGCGCGTTGAGCGTCGCCCCTATCAGTACCTCTACATGGATGGCAACGATGCCATGTTTATGAATAACGAGACTTTTGAGCAGATTCCTATCGACAAGAACCTCATCACTGGCGCCGACTATATGAAGGAAGGCGATATCGTTGAAGTTGTCAGCGACGCTTCGACCGAGACCGTGCTCTTTGCCGAGATGCCCATCAAGACCCAGCTCAAGATCACTTACACTGAGCCCGGCGTGAAAGGCGATACCGCTACCAACACCCTCAAGCCCGCCACCGTCGAGACTGGCGCCACCGTACGCGTGCCCCTGTTCATCGACACCGACGAGATCATTGAGGTTGACACCCGCGACGGCAGCTACGTTGGCCGCGTGCGCTAAACAAGCGATATCACATCTATCAAAATATAGCGAGGGACGCATGAAGCGCCCCTCGTTCATTTTATTCATTGATGTGTTCGTTTATAGCCTGCGTAGGATCCAGGGAAGTGGCTCTAGAATCTTGAGGCACACTTTCTTGTCGATGTCATGGAGTAGGGCAGCAGCCTTCTCCTTGTCATCAAAACCTTGCAGGACCACATAATATTGCTTGTCGGGACCGCCGAACAGCACATAGCTGCCCTTAAAGCCGCATTCCTCGCGCAAGCGGTCGCGGTAACTTTGGGCGTTCAAGCGCTGGGAGAAAGTGGCGACCACGACATTGTAGGGACTAACCGCATCGGTCGAGTCGATGGCGACATTGGCGTTGACATAGACCATGCGCACGCTGTCGCCGTTGATCACGTGGGTATAACGTTGCCGCTCGGCCTCAATCTTGGCGTAGGTTTCGGCCCCGATGCCCGTCTTGCGCCGTTCGGCGGCTTTCTCATAAGCCTCGCGGTAGTTCTTCTCGCTGCTGTGGCAGGACGTCATCATTACTGACGCCAAAACGAGGGCCACAATAGTATATAATGTCTTTTTCTTCATTGACTTTACTCTGTTACAAATTCACTAATCAAGCAAAGAACTCTTGGCGCTTCGCTTATTTTGCTAATTCAATGACTTGGGCATGGGTGATGTTGCCCTGATCCAGTGTGAGGGTAACGAGCGTGCGCACCACTTGCCAGCCTTGCACGCCGGCGGCACCCGGATTGACGACGAGGCATCCCAGTGCACGGTCGGGCATCACTTTAAGAATGTGGCTATGGCCGCACACAAACAGTTTAGGCTTGGACAATTCGAGCCGCTGCCTTATGCCAGGGGCATACTTGCCCGGATAACCTCCTATGTGGGTCATCACCACCTTGACGCCCTCGACCTCAAAGATTTCCATCTCCTTATAGCGGCGGCGCAATGACGCGCCATCCACGTTGCCGCACACCGCGCGGAACACGGGTGCGATGGCTTCCAGCTTGTCGGCCAGTTCGTCGCTACCGATGTCACCGGCATGCCATATCTCGTCACAGTCGGCGAAATGCTGAGCGTAGCGGTCGTCCCACCAGGCGTGGGTATCACTGATGACGCCTATCTTCTTCATAATGAGGCCTTAGGCTTTAGTCCTTATTACAGTGCGAACTCCATCAGGCGGGCAAGGTACTTGCCGATGATGTCAAACTCCAGATTAACCACAGTCCCCACCTCAATGCAATGGAAGTTGGTGATCTCGCGGGTATAAGGGATGATGGCGACCTGGAAGCTGTCGCGCTCGCTGTTGCACACGGTGAGCGATACTCCGTTGACCGTCACGCTGCCTTTCTCGACAGTGACATAGCCTTTGCGGGCCATCTCGGGTGCCACCTCATACTTGAAGGTGAAGTAGTGACTGCCGTCCACCTCTTTGACATCGGTGCAGATGGCCGTCTGATCAACATGGCCCTGCACGATGTGGCCGTCAAGCCGTCCCTCGATAAGCATCGAGCGCTCGACGTTCACCTCGTCACCCACCTTGAGTAGGCCCAGGTTGCTGCGATCAAGCGTCTCCTGAATGGCGGTGACGGTATAGGTGCCGTCGCCAGGCAGTTCAACTACGGTGAGGCACACGCCATTGTGCGACACGCTCTGATCAATCTTCAACTCGTTGGTGAAAGAGCACTTGAGGGTGATGTGTAGGTTGCCGCCGTCCTTACGCAATGCCACGACGCGCGCGGCTTCTTCTACGATTCCTGAGAACATATCAGTATTCTTTTTTTGTTGTTATCTAATAATTAATAATGTGACAAATCTAATCAATAAACGAGAATGCCGGTCCTTTATTGCACGATGTGACTGGTGTGGAACATTGTAAGCAAAATCCCCGCCTCCAAATTAACCTGGGGCGGGGAGCAAGCTGTTTAGAAGTTAAACGATATACTTATTGTCGTTAGGGGACGTCCCTTGACGATAAGCCACAGTGTTGTTACTTGCCGAACTGCTCAAAGAACAGCGTGTAGGAAGTCTTGTCAACCAATTCCTCGGGGCCGAAGAACTGGATGGGGCCGGGATAGATGTAGCACGTCTCGAGCGCCCACTTGTCGCGGTTCTCGACAAAGTGCTTGAAGGGAGCACCCTCGAGGTCCACCATAGCCTTGCGGATAACGGGCTTGTCCTTACCGGAACGACGTTCCATGTTCATCATCATGGTGATGGGCACACCGCAGGCAACCCAATCCTGAGCCTTGCGTCCCAGGTGGGTGATGGCCGACATGTAACCGGTGGCGCCCACAAAGATGAGGTGAGAAGCGTTGTAACCTAGCGAGTAGCAGTAGTCTGCATCAAAGTTGGAGGGGAAGGATGCACGTCCCTCGTAACCAAAGAAGTGATGCTGAGTCTTGAACTTGATGCGTTCAATCTCGCCGGCCTCGGCACGCATGTCAAGCACATGGGCTACCATGCTGCTGAGCAGACGCTCGCTCTCGATCTGGGATACCATCACGTTGCCGTGCTCGTCGCGGTCCAACGCCAGCTGGCGTGCAACTTCCTCGGGCAGTGAGTCGTAAACGACGCGGTTCTCCTCGGACAGATGCTCGCGCACGAAGTTGTTCTGCTCCATTTCACGCAGATTTGAGATCTCGGGGAATTTGGTCAGCATCTCGTTGAGCTCAGAGATGAGCTTCTTCATGGTGGGAACGAACTCCACGATGCCCTCGGGGACGAGGACAGTACCGTAGTCCATACCCATATCATGGCGCTTGACAACGATAGTGGCAATCTCCTCGGCGATGTCGTGCAGGGTCTTTTCCTTAGCTTCAACCTCCTCGCTGATAATGCAGTAGTTGGGGCGGGTCTGCAAGGCGCACTCCAGGGCGATGTGTGACGCTGAGCGTCCCATGAGCTTCATGAAGTGCCAGTATTTCTTGGCTGAATTACAGTCTCGGGCAACGTTGCCGATGAGCTCACTGTAAACCTTGGTTGCTGTGTCAAAACCGAACGAAATCTCAATGTGCTCGTTCTTGAGGTCACCGTCGATGGTCTTGGGGACACCGATAACCTGCACACCTGAATCGTGAGCCTTGTAGTACTCGGCCAGGATGGCGGCATTGGTGTTGCTGTCGTCACCACCGATGATTACCAGCGCCGTAATCTTGAGTTCGCGCAGGATCTGCAAACCGGCCTCAAACTGTTCGGGCTTTTCCAGCTTGGTGCGGCCCGAGCCGATAAGGTCAAAACCACCAGTGTTGCGGTACTCTTCAATCATGTCGCCAGTGATCTCAATGTAGCGGTGCTTGACAAGACCGTTAGGTCCGCCAAGGAAACCGTACAAGCGGCAATACTTGTTCAAAGCCTTAATACCATCATACAGGCCACAAATCACATTGTGACCGCCGGGAGCCTGACCGCCGCTCAGGATTACACCCACGTTGAAGGGCTTCTCGGGCGGCATGGCCGAATCATCGCGTTCAAAGGTCAACTGCGGCATGCCATAGGTGCAGGGGAAGAGTGACTTGATGGCCTCTTGGTCGGCCACCGACTCTGTGGGTTCTCCCTCGATTGCGCGTACGGGGCACCTGAGGGTGACGGGCAGCTTGGGCCTGTATGTCAGCCTCATGTTCTCCATTAAACTCTTGTTGTCAGTCATTTTTAGAAATATTATAATATTATATGGTTTGTATAAACGATTAAACAATCTTTTTCAGGGCACAAAAGTACTGTAAATTTGTCACGTCTGCACTATTTATCGGTAACAAATTTTCGATTTATTCAGCCCGATTTAGAATTTTTGACACTTTTGGTCCGAAAAACGACGATTTTTCGTCCATTCGCCCCTGTCGCTTATAATTCATAAGGCCGTTTTGGGGCGGCGATTAACAGGAAGTCGTCATGAGTTAACCAATTTTTCCTCCCCAATGCTTGGTGCGTTATGAAAATCTTTGTATCTTCGCCCAATAAAACAAACAGACAACAAATCTTTATTACCGACTATGAAAGGAATTGTACTTGCGGGAGGCTCTGGAACAAGGCTTTACCCGGTGACCAAAGGTATATCAAAGCAATTGATACCCATCTATGACAAGCCGATGGTTTATTATCCGATTTCGGTGCTGATGCTTGCTGGCATCCGCGAAATCTTGATTATCTCGACCCCTCAGGACTTGCCCATGTTCCGCAGGCTGTTGGGGAGCGGTGAGGAATTAGGCGTGCGGTTTGAGTATGCCGAGCAGCCTCGCCCCGAGGGACTTGCCCAGGCGTTCATTATTGGCGAGGAGTTCGTCGGCAAGGACAGCGCGTGCCTTGTTTTGGGTGACAATATCTTTTATGGCCAGAGCTTCACACGGATGCTGATTGACGCTGTCGAGCGCACCGAACGAGAGAACGTGTGCACCCTGTGGGCCTATGCCGTAAGGGATCCAGAGCGTTTCGGCGTTGTGGAGTTTGACGAGCAAGGCAAGGCAATCAGCCTTGAGGAGAAACCCGCGCATCCAAAGAGCAACTTTGCCGTGACAGGCCTATACTTCTATCCCAATGATGTCGTGGAAATTGCCAAGCATATCAAGCCAAGCGCACGCGGTGAGCTGGAAATTACAACGGTCAACCAGAAGTTCCTCTCTCAGGATAGGGTTTATGTGCAGACACTAGGTCGTGGCTTCGCATGGTTGGATACCGGTACCAGCGACTCTATGGCCGATGCGTCTAACTTCATCGGCACCATTGTCAATATGCAAGGTGTCCAAGTGGCAGCGTTGGAGGAGATTGCCTTCCGTAAAGGGTGGATTGATGCCGATCAGCTGCTGGCACTAGCTGAGCCGATGAAAAAGAACCAATATGGACAATATCTCATCCGACTAGCCCAAAATGGACTTAAAAGATAAAATTAACGAGGTCCATCTCATCGAACTGCCTAAAATCAATGACCCTCGGGGCAACCTGACGTTCATTGAGAGCGGAATGCATGTGCCATTTGAGGTGAAACGCAACTACTGGATTTACGACGTACCCAGTGGCATGTGGCGTGATGGCCATGCTTTTAAGGAACAGCAGGAGTTCATCGTGTCGTTGAGCGGTAGCTTTGATGTGGTGGTCAATGACGGCAAGCAGGAACAGACGTTCCATCTTGCGCGTCCGCAGATAGGGCTATATGTGCCAAATATGGTGTGGCGTCACATCGACAATTTCTCGACCAACTCGGTGGCATTGGTGCTTTCCAGCACCCATTATGCTCCCGAAGACTACATCGAGGATTTTGAATTGTTTAAGGAGTTAAAGCGTGGGGAGGAACGTTGATATGGACAAAAACAATGCACACAGCGTGGCGCGCATTAATGATTGCCGCATCATCAGTCTCAACAGGCACCATCATGAAAATGGAAACCTCACTGTTGTGGATAACGGAGTTGAACTGCCGTTTGACGTTCAGCGCACATTCTATATCTATGATGTGCCTGGTGGGGTAGAGCGGGGTGGTCACAGCCATCACACGAGCCAGCAGTTCATTGTCGCCATCAGCGGCAGCTTTGATGTGACCATAGATGACGGCAATGACCAGTTCACTTACACGCTTAACCGCCCTTATCAAGGACTGCTGGTCGTTCCTGGCATCTGGAACCGGTTGCACAATTTCTCTTCGGGTTCAGTGTGTCTGGTGCTCAACTCCCACCATTTTGATGAGGCCGATTATGTGAGAGACTATGACAAGTTCCTGGAACTGAAACATAAATCCAAAGAATAAAGAAACTCCAACTAAGATGAAGCAATATCCTTTTCTTGATCTGGCTCTTGCCAATGCCCCTTACATGGATGAACTCAAGGCGGCTGCCTGTGAGGTGATTGAAGGAGGACGCTACCTGCGTGGCGAACAAACTAAACAGCTGGAACAAGAGATTGCTGCGTTGTGCCAGGTCAAGCACTGCATCGGTGTGAGCAATGGGCTGGATGCCCTTAAACTCATTTTGCGGGCTTACAAGGAATTGGGCCGTCTGCATGAGGGTGACGAGGTCATCGTTCCGGCAAACACCTATGTGGCGACTGTGCTAGCTGTCAGTGACAACGGATTGGTTCCGGTGCTGTGCGAGCCGCGTGAGGATACGCTGAACATGGATTCCTGCCTCATCGAGAGCCTCATTACCGACCGCACTCGTGCTATTATGCCAGTGCATCTCTATGGTACTCCATGCTGGGATTCTGGCTTGATGCAGGTGGCCCGTGACCATGATTTGCTCATCATCGAGGATAATGCCCAAGCCATTGGTGCAGCAAGCGATGTGGCTGGATTGCACGGCACATTCGTCACGGGTGGACTAGGCGATGCTGCCGGTAACAGCTTCTATCCCACCAAGAACCTGGGGGCGCTGGGAGATACGGGAGCTGTAACAACCAATGACGACGTTTTGGCCGATACCGTCAGGGCTCTGGCCAATTACGGTTCTGACCGTCGCTATCATAATATTTATCTGGGTTATAACTGTCGTGTTGACGAGATTCAAGCAGCCATGCTCAGGGTGAAACTGCGTTATTTGGAGCAGGAAAATGACGAGCGTGCCGCGATTGCCCGCGTCTATGACCGATGCATTACTAATCCCCGTGTGAAAACTCCCGTTATTTTTGAGGGAATGAGGCAGATTTGGCATCAGTATGTAGTGCGTGTTCAGGAGCGCGACGACTTCCGTTCCTATCTCACTGCCAATGGCGTGGGTAGCGACATCCATTATGCCACTCCGCCTCATCGTCAGCCTTGTTACAAGGATTTATCACATCTATCATTGCCAATAACCGAGCGCCTTGCCGCCGAGGTGGTCTCACTGCCTATCGCACCGCCCTTGACAATCGATGATGCCCGCGCTATTGCCGACATCATCAACCGTTTTTAATCATTCAATAATAAGACCTTAGGTGCTGCAATTGTTATTTAGCGGCACTGTTCTATGTATGTCATCACATTATAATATATAGTGATGGCTATCGCTTATTTGCCCTTAAGAATCTCCCAAGACAGGCGCTGGGCTTTCTTGAGGCTTGCGGGATCATTGGCGTCAATACCATATTTCTCGGCAGGTGGGATGACGACAATCGTTCCGGGTTTCACGTTGTTGGGGTCAGAAATGATATTCTTGTTCTCCTCGTAGATATATACCCAGAACCAGGGGCTGTCATAGTACCTGTCAGAGAGGGTGCTCAGCACAATCTTTGAAGTGACGGTGTCGGTGATGACCGACGATGCTTCAACCGTGGTGGCATCGCTGTCAACTGGAGCGACTTCTTGTGATGATTCCGCATTTTGCTTATTGCCATTATCGCTTCCGCCAAAAATGAGCCATCCTAGGATGCCTAGTACAAGTGCTGCGAGCAATGCCCATAACCAACGCTTGAGTTTGGACCTGGCTGACGCGCTGTCGATTTGCTCTTGGGTAGGCGTGTAAACGTTGCGGGGTTCGGGACGATAGAAGTTGTCAACTGGCTCGGGCTCCTCCAGAACTGGTTTTACTGGTTTGGGCTCAGCGGTTTTTACTGGTTCAGACTCTACCGCTACGGGTTCGGGCTCTATTACCTTAGCTGGCATGGGCTCGGGCTCAGGCTCAGGTTCGGGAGCGGGTTCCAGTTTTTGCTTTTCCTCTTGGACCGGTTTTGGTGAACCAATGGGCTCGGGCACAAAGAATTCGTCGGGTTCGGTGGCAGGAAGAGGCTCATGGAACTCTGGGAATTCATCTGCCAGCGTGCCGCCAATGTCATTGGTGATAATTGGTGTCTCGGGAATGGCTGAGGGGTGTTCCTCGTCGATTGCTGCCAATTTCTCGTCGGTAACGTCATCGTCCAGCACAACGGTTTCAAATTGGGCGAAGGGCTGGTTGATGGCTTCGGCTAATGATTTGTCGGGTGTGAAAGTCAATTTGTTGTGGCTCTCGATTTGAATGGGCTCGCCTGTGTTGACATCTACGCCCTTGCGGGGTTTCATTCGGGCTACCTTAAAGGTCCCTATGCCCTTGATTTTAACTTGTTCGCCGTCAATAAGCGCTTGAGAGACCGTAGCGAACAATTCCTTGACGAATAGTTCGCATACCCGCTTGGTGGTTGAGGTGGACTCGGCAATCATGTCCACGAGCTCGACAAATGTGATTTTTGTGTTCATGCTCTTTCTCCTTTCTTTTTCACTTGAGTTTAGCCTTGAGCACATTGCTTACCTTGAAACCGAGCACAATCTTGGGCGGAACGAGCATGCGCTTGCCCGTTTTGGGATGTTGCATGACACGCTCGTTGCGTTTTTTGGGTTCAAAGGTGCCAAAACCGGGCACAATCACACTATCCATCTCGCCACAGCGAGTGCGCAAAACGCCAGCGAAAGCTTCGATTAGCTTGTTGATGTCTTGGGTTGTGCGGCCCATATTCGAGGCGACAGTCTCAACCAGTTTCTTATTATCCATAGGAAATCCTTTATTTTACAATCCGCAAAATTAACGATATTTTTTGTTATTCGGCATTTTTCTTTTAATTTTGTGACGTGATAAAATACCCTATAGACTGAAAAATTTTAAGATTTATGAGAAAAATAGTCATTCTTGACGGTTATGCCGGCAATCCTGGCGACCTGTCGTGGGAACCGATGAGGGCACTTGCCCCCTGTGACATTTATGACTTCGGCACCGCCGACACTGTGGTCGAGCGTTGTCAAGGGGCCGAGATGGTGCTGACCAACAAAGTTCCTATCACCGCTGATGCCATTGCCCAACTGCCCGATTTGAAGTATATCGGTGTGATGGCGACGGGATTCAACGTCGCTGATATTGCCGAGGCTAGCCGTCGTGGTATTGTGGTGACCAACGTGCCGGCCTACAGCACCGACAGCGTGGCTCAATTGACCATTGCCCACTTGCTTAACATTTGCTGGCAGCCCCAGCATTACACCGACGAGGCCCGTGACCTGAAGTGGACCAACTGCGGCAGCTACGCCTATTTCAATACTCCGCTTATTGAGTTGGCTGGCAAGCAGATGGGTGTCGTGGGTATGGGCAACATCGGCAGCGCCGTGGCCCGCATCGCCCAAGCGATGAATATGCGCGTGATGGCATTTACCAGCAAGACTCCCGACCAATTGCCCGAGGGCATCCTCAAGGCCGATAATCTGGAACACCTGATGCGCACCAGCGACGTGCTCACCCTGCACTGTCCGCTTAACGCCGAAACGACTGGCATGATCAATGCCGAGCGCTTGGCCATGATGAAGAAGGGCTCCATCGTGCTCAATATGGCCCGTGGTGCGCTCATCGATGAGCAAGCACTGGCTGACGCGCTGAACAGCGGGCACCTCTATGCCGCCGCCGTGGACTGCACCAGTGTCGAACCGCCCGCAGCCGACCATCCCCTGCTCACGGCCCGCAACTGCTATCTCACGCCTCACATCGGCTGGACCAGCTTCGAGGCCCGCGTGCGCCTGATGGACGTCATCACCAGCAACGTCGCAGCCTATCTCGACGGCAAACCCGTCAATGTCGTTAACCGATAAACTTAAATACCAATGAACGAGCAAGATATCATCAACGAAGCCCTCGCTTGGGCCGAGGGAACCCATTGTGCCATCACCGTGAGTGACCTGGAGGGGAAAGTGATTTTTATGAACGAGCGGTCGAGGGCCACCTTTGATAAGGACGGACGCACCATGCTGGGCCAGAACATGATGCCCTGCCACAGCGCGAAGTCCCAGGAGAAAATTCGCCACATGATCGCCACCGACACCGTCAACTGCTACACCATTGACAAGCAGGGCGTTAAGAAGATGATTTACCAGACTCCATGGCGCGATAGCGACGGCAATGTCCGCGGCATGGTCGAGATCTCCATGGTCATCCCCCAGGAAATGCCCCACTACGTCAGGTCCTAATCCCTTAAAATGCTATTGTAAGAATCCGCAATTATTTTTCCTTTGTTATAATGGCAGCCGGTCCTAGAGGGCCGGCTGCTTTTCTGGTGTCTCATGAGAACACGATCTATAGCATTAATAAATGAGTCCATATGTCTTGAGGAGATGCAAATGGGTTTTCTGCTCTTCCATACTTGACGTGTAGAAATAACATGTTTGTAAAAAGGAATAGTAGAAAAGTATAGTTGGCGTTTGATTTTGTAATATATTGTCTTTAAATAATTTATGGTGTTTGTTGGTTAAAAAAACACAAGTTTTAGGTCAAAAAAAACAAATTATCCAAACGATTTTCGGCGTTTTTCATAATTTTAGGATTATTACTGGCTGTAATTTTGTGCATCAAAATTTTTGACCCTCATGATGAATTACTGACGCTTGAAAACCCCAAGAAGCGTAATGATAGATGGCTGGAAACCTAATCGCGTTTCCGGCCATTTTGTGTTTTATCTGTCCATATGCTGCCAATGCTTTTGTCGTGGATGAATAATATCTATAGTAACGCTGTTTCTCTCATGGTAAAAGTGCGAAATGGCGGTTTTTCATTAGCTGCTTATTGGATGATATTGCATGTTGTTGCCACTTGGAATCGTTTTATGTGAAAAAATGTTGAAGTGCTAAGATTTTTGGGGTCGTGAAGCATTACAATTTGACGCATTTATAGTAATTTAGCAGGTTAAATAATAACAGAAAGTTAAAGTATAACTGGAAATGAGACGTATTACTCTGATAATCATCGCATTGATGTTGGCTGGTTTGCGATTATCAGCTCAGGGGCAGCTTGCCGAGCAGTTGCCGGGTACCCTGTTTGCCTATCCAATGGCTCCTGACACCTGCTCCACGCTTGAGGCCCGCTGCAATTATATCATTACCCACTTTTGGGATAACTATGACATCAGCAAGCCCATTAAAGATTTAGAGACGTTTGAGAACACCTTTAGAGATTTCGTGGATTTTTTCCGCTACGGACATCGCAATGTTGTCATGTCAACCGTGCGTGATTTTGTGAACAAAGCACAATCTAATACCTCTAACCTGCAAAGGGTGGGCGAGGTGGCTGAGCGCGCGCTGTATGGAACCGAGGCTGAGTATTGGAGCGATGAGGTGTATGTGGCATTTGCCAAGGCGCTTGCCTCATCCAAGAAGTTGCCTAAGGACGTACGTGATCATTATGGTGCCCAACTGGCTCGCATCAATGCTGTTCAGGTGGGAGCAACACTGGATTTTGAATTCATCGATACCGATGGCGTTAAGCGGAGGTTAAGCGAATTTCCCGCAAAGAGTTATTTGCTGTTGTTTGTTGATGACAGTACCGATAGTACCATTGGGCGCCTTCGCCTGAGCACCGATGTGGCCCTGAATGCTCTGTTGGATTCAGGTAATTCCACGTTGGTGTGCCTAAGCATGAATAAGTACACCTCCGAATGGGCGACTGTTGCAGCTGGATATGCCAACAACTGGATTGTGGGTTGTAATGCTGACTTGCTCAAACAGTTGGACTTGCGCGCTTTTCCTTGTTGCTATGTGCTTGATGAGCAGCGCACCATCGTCAATAAGAGCCTTTCGGTCGAGGGGCTGATGTCGGCTGTGAACCCCAACTATTTATTTGACTAGATTATGACTAATTTTTTCAAAAACCTGTTTCTTTATAGTGTGGGGCACACCTACAGTAACCTGTCGCGTTTGTTCCTGCGCCTGTTCACGGGTATCATGTTCTTGCAGTTGTGCATCCGCCAGATGTTGAATTTTGACCAGATCGTGCCCACTTTTAACGGTTTCATGGGTATGTCGCCCGAGGCCTCGGTTACCGCGCTGGTCATTGTCGAAATGCTGTGCGCGGTGTGCATCATGCTGGGTCTGCTCACGCGCCTGGCTGTGCTTTTCCCGTTGGGGATGATGCTGGTTGCCGAGAATGTCATCATGTCTTCTGAGGCGTCGGTAACTGACCAACTATACAACTTTCAGCCTGGTTACCCTGTGATGTTCATCGGCATTTTCATTTTCATGCTCTTGTCGGGACCAGGAAAGATTTCACTGGACTATATCATCGCAGCCCATTTTACTGAGAGCCCCGTTGAGGAAGAGGTGCTCGATAAAGCATAACTGACTGGATTTTAATTGTATGGCAATTGCAGTACTCATATCAGGAGGCGTTGATAGCGCGGTCGTCGTTCACCAGCTTAAGGAGCAGGGCGAGGACTTGCACCTGTTTTACATCCGCATCGGAATGGATAATGATGAGGGCGATTGCAGTGCCGAGGAAGATATTGAGATGTGTACCCTCATCGCCCATCGTTATGGCCTGCCGTTAGAGGTGGTGTCGTTGCATGAGGAGTATTGGGACCATGTGATGGAATATGCCTTGCGCACTGTCAAAGCCGGCCTCACGCCTAATCCTGACATGATGTGCAACCGCATGATTAAGTTTGGCTTTTTTGAGGAGCGTTGGGGGAAAGATTTTGACATGACTGCCACGGGACATTATGCTACGACTGAGGTAGTTGATGGCGTGAAATATTTGGCCACTGCAGTCGATCCCGTCAAGGATCAAACCGATTTTCTGGCGCAGATCACCTACGACCAACTCAAACATGTCATGTTCCCGATAGGCTCGCTACCCAAGGAAGAGGTGCGGCGCATTGCCGAAGCGGCTCATTTGCCCAATGCCCACCGTCGCGACAGTCAGGGTATCTGCTTCTTGGGGCAAATTGACTATAATGACTTCATCCGTCGTCACTTGGGCGAGCGGCCTGGCCCCATCATCGAATTGGAAACGGGTCGCAAACTGGGTCAGCACCGCGGCTACTGGTTCCACACCATTGGTCAGCGCAAGGGCCTGGGACTGAGTGGTGGACCATGGTATGTAGTACGCAAGAATGTGGATGAGAACGTTATCTACGTCTCAAACGGTTATGGAACCGACAAGCAATATGGCCGCACGCTCAGGCTTGATGAGATGCACTTCATCTCGGGCAATCCTTGGGAGGGTGTTGAAGGATCGGTTGATATCATGTTTAAAAACCGCCACACGCCCCATATCATGAGAGGCAAGTTTACCCGCATTGGTGACCGTCAATGGGTCATCGATAGCGCGGAGGACGTTCAAGGCATTGCTCCAGGCCAGTTTGCCGTCATTTATGACGCAAGTGGCCATTTGTGCTATGGTAGCGGCATAATAACTAATTGACTGAAATAAAGCGATATATGGATAATAACGATTTGATAGAGTTGAAAGTGCTGGGCATCACACGCAGCGAGGTTCAGGCCGGTGCCTATGCGTTGTTGCTGGAAAATGCCGACAGTACGCCCGACGAAGCAAGGCGCATACCCATCGTTGTGGGGGCTGCCGAGGCACAGTCTATTGCCGTGCATCTCGAGCAGGTAATGCCGTCGAGGCCGTTGACTCATGACCTGTTCGTCAGCATGTTCCATGCCTATGGCGTTGAACTTAAACGGGTGACCATCTATAGTTTCAAGGAGGGCGTGTTTGCCTCGATGCTTCACTTGACTGATGGTAAGGTTGAGGTGGATATTGATGCCCGCACGAGCGACGCGATCGCTATCGCCCTGCGCACCGGTGCCCCAATATACACTACGCCCGACGTGATGTCACTCACCAGCTATGAGTGGCGTCAGGACGGCAATTACAAGGCGCAGCGCCACGTTCGTCTTGAGGACCTGCCTGTGGAGAAGTTGGAGCAGCGCATGCAGCACTATGTGGATAAGGAGCAGTATGAACGCGCGGCCAAAATCCAAAAAATCATCGCCCGCAAAACTAATCCGCAGCAAAGTGGAGAGTGATTACCCTTTTTTATTAATTTTGCAGATTATACATATTAAAAATAACGATTCAAGATGAAGAATTTAAAGTTAAGACTCATTGTGATGAATTTCCTGGAGTTTGCCGTGTGGGGCGCTTACCTGACTTGCATGGGCAACTATCTGGGACGTGCTGGCATGGGCACCGAGATTTCATTGTTCTATGCTATTCAGGGCATCGTGTCAATCTTCATGCCTACACTGATGGGCATTGTGGCTGACAAGTACATCCAACCCCAACGTCTATTGGGCATTTGCCATTTGATTGCAGGTATGGCGATGATTGCTCTGGCCTATATGGGCATGACCAATCCCGAGCCTAATAAGATGGCATTCATCACGATTTACACGTTGAGTGTCGCATTCTACATGCCTACTCTGGCCTTGTCCAACACTGTTGCCTTTACTTTGCTTAAGGACAATGGCATGGATACCGAGAAGGACTTCCCGCCCATCCGCGTGTTTGGCACGATTGGCTTTATCGCCACGATGTGGTTCGTGAATTGTGCCGTGCTTGACGGTGGTAGTTTTAGCTTCACACTTGGCGAGAACGCTAACAAGTTCCAGTACACCTATATGCAGTTCATGGTATCTGGCCTGTTGAGCTTCGTGCTGTTCATGTACTGCATGACCTTGCCGCAGTGCAAGCTGGTGAAGAAAGAATCTCAGTCGCTTGTCGAATCGCTGGGTTTGAACGCCTTTAAGCTGTTCAAGACCAAGAAGATGGCCCTGTTCTTCATCTTCTCGGCATTATTGGGTATGTCACTTCAGGTGACCAACGGCTTTGCCACCCCCTATCTGACCCATTTCAAGAGTGATCCCGCAATGGCCGATACCTTTGGCGCTAACAATGCCACGATGCTCGTGTCGCTCTCACAGATTGCCGAGGCGTTATGCATCCTGCTCATCCCGTTCTTCCTGAAGCGTTACGGCATCAAGGTGGTGATGCTCATCGCCATGTTCGCTTGGGTATTGAGGTTCGGCTTCTTCGGTGCCGGTAATCCCGCATGGCCTGGTGTCATCCTGATTGTGCTGTCTTGCCTGGTTTATGGAGTGGCATTTGACTTCTTCAATGTCTCGGGCGGTATCTTCGTTGACAAGGAATGTGATCCCAACATCAAGGCTTCGGCTCAGGGTCTGTTCATGTTGATGACCAACGGTTTGGGCGCCACCATCGGCACCCTGGCTGCTGGTGCGATTGTCAACAGCCTGTGCCACTGGACCGACGATGGCTTCCTGGTGGGCAATACCGCTACCAGCTGGAGCACCGCTTGGTACATTTTCGCCGCGTTTGCCCTTGTTGTGGCCGTGTCGTTCATGTTCCTGTTCAAGTACAAACACGTACGCGAGAGCAAATAAGGAGAGATGCACCGTTTCTACTGTCCTGACATAGCCGACACATTGACGCTGGGCGAGGAGGATTCCAAGCACTGCGTCAAGGTGTTGCGTATGGGCGAGGGCTCTACCATCGAGGTGGTGGACGGGAACGGAAACCTATACACTTGCCGCATCGCGATGGCACACCCCAAGCGGTGTGCTGTCGAGGTGCTGGACAAGCAAAATCAACCCCCTCACTGGGGGCATCAGATTGTGCTAGGCGTCGCGCCTACAAAGAATCTTGACCGCATGGAATGGTTAGTGGAGAAAAGCGTGGAGATGGGTGTGGACCGCATTATTCCGCTTAGGTGCCATAATAGCGAGCGTACGGTGCTCAAAACCGAACGCCTTCGCAAAATAATGGTTTCGGCCATGAAGCAATCGCTCAAAGCGACGCTTCCCCGACTTGACGAGATGACACCGATGGAGCAGGTGCTGGCAGAGCCCTTTAAGGGCACTTGTTGTATCGCCTATTGTGACGAAATGTTGCCTCGAGAAGAGCGGCGTACCCTCGCTGATGTTTACCAGCCGGGAAAAGATGCACTAGTGCTCATCGGCCCTGAGGGTGACTTCAGCCCCGAAGAAGTGGAGGCTGCTACCGCTGCCGGTTATTTGCCGGTAACGCTGGGAGAGAGCCGCTTGCGCACCGAGACAGCCGGCATGATGGCCGTCGCTGCCCTCCATGTGCTGGATATGAGAAACAAATACTGATAATTATAACACATTACATCGAAATATGTTGAAACAACTATTGTCATCGCCACGACACAACTTTTTCCTGCTCGCTGGACCCTGTGTCATCGAGGGCGAGGAGATGGCGATGGATATTGCCGAGAAAGCACTCAAGATCACCCAGGAGCTGGATATCCCTTATGTGTTCAAGGGCAGTTACCGCAAGGCTAATCGTTCGCGTATGGATTCGTTCACTGGTATTGGTGACGAGAAAGCGCTGAAAATCCTGCGTAAGGTGGGTGAGACATTCAAAATTCCGGTTGTAACCGATATCCATGAGCCGGTTGAGGCCGATATCGCCGCCGAGTTTGTCGATGTGCTGCAGATTCCCGCTTTCCTGTGCCGACAGACCGACTTGTTGGTTGCTGCTGCCCACACTGGCCGCTTGGTGAACATCAAGAAGGGGCAATTCCTGGCTCCCGAGTCTATGCGATTTGCCGTTCAAAAGGTGCGCGATGCTGGTAATGATGAGGTGATGATTACTGAACGCGGCACAACCTTCGGATATCAGGACCTTGTGGTGGACTTCCGTGGAGTGCCGGTGATGCAGGCTTTCGCGCCAGTCATTGTCGATATTACGCACTCGCTGCAGCAGCCCAACCAGGGTGGGGGAGTGACCGGAGGACGTCCTGAGCTTATCGAGACTTTGGCACGCACTGCTATTGCCGCAGGTGCCGATGGTCTTTTCCTGGAAACCCATCAAGACCCGTCCCAGGCCAAGAGCGATGGCGCCAATATGCTGCGGTTGGATTTACTTGAGGGCCTGCTGAAACGTTTAACCAGCCTCAAGGAGGCCATCAACCAAATAGATAAAATTGTATAAAGCTTTATATTGCAATTAACTATGAGTATTAGAAGATTGATTAGCGTGTCGCTTATCATTGCTTTGTATGCCACTATATCGGTTGCCCAAAGCAGTGATGATGTTCTCAGGGACAAGATCACCAATGCCGTGATGAAAGTGTATGATGAACAGCTCGCCAAGGATCCCAATGATTATAACACCTTGTTTGCTCGTGCCCATCAGCACTATTACAATGGAGAATACACGGCTGCATTGGCCGATGTGAATCAGGCGATGTTACTTACGCCCAAAAAGGATCGTGAGTTGCGTTTTGACGAGCACATCTTGCGCGCCCGCATCAGTGAAGCCAGAGAGGATTATGCAAGCGAGCTTGCTGACCTGCAGCTAGCTCAGGAATTACAGCCTAAGTCACTGGCTTGCACCGATATGATAGCCAAGGCAAACCTCAAGGCAGGTAGGCTGGACGCTGCCGAGAAAGCCTTTAAAAAGATTCTAAACGCTGAATCCATGAACTATGACGCCATGTATGGATTGGCTCAAGTGGAACAACAACGCAATCATCCTCAAGCCGCGTTGGAACAGGTGGATAAGGCAGTAAAGATTTTCCGCACCGAGCCCCAAGTCTATGTGAACCGGGCTGACATCTATATCCGTCAGGGAGATGTTAATTCTGCGATACAGGACCTGCTGACTGGTATGGCGGTAGGTGATGGTGGCAATGCCGCCGAGCGGCTTTTTGAATTGAGTGACACTCACTATGACCAAGTGATGGGTTCACTGGACGATCTGGCCAATAAAACCAACGATAACGGCATGTATCGTTATCTGAGGGCGAGCATTGCTGTTGACCATTGCCATTATGGTCAGGCATTGAGGGATTTGAATTTCATCAAGCGAAACCACCTGTATGAGAGTCCATCGGTATATTATAACATTGCCAAGTGTTGTGTTGAACTTGCTCGTTATGATGAGGCTATTATGAATGTGGATAAGGCGCTTGAGATGTCTCCTGAGCAGCCTGAGTTTTACCTTGTCAAGTCACTTGCCGAGTTCAATGCAGGTGATGGTGGGAACTTTGAGGCGGCCATGAAGGCTCTAGAACGATGCTCAGATTTTGCTCCACAGTATGTGCCTATGCTTGTGGCTAAGGCCAACTTGCTGATTAATCAGGGCAAAGACAATGATGCGCTGGGATACCTCAATGCGGCAGTAGCCAATGCACCGGCCGATGCCGAGGCTCTGATCACGCGTGCCATGTTATTCAAGCGTCTAAATAAAACCAAACTGCTCGATAAAGACTTGAACGTGCTCGCCATGTTGAGTGATGATATTGAGAACATGAAAGGATTTGCTTATAGTGAACAAGGACGTGATAATGAGGCGTTCAGATGGCTCCAAAAAGTGACTTCGGTCAATATGCCCGGCGGCGAAAACTACTATTATGCTGCCATCTTTATGGCATTGAGGGGAGACGACTTTAGTGCCATCAACTATCTCCAGAAAGCGCTCGACAATGGCTACGGAAGCCTGTACAAGTTGAAATATGACGAATTATCGGCGCTCAACCTCAAGTCATTGCGCACTAAACCTGATTTCGAGTTGGCAATAGATAAAGCTCAGCGCAATTTCTTTGAGAGAGACTAAGGCCAGATCTGTAACTACCGATGATTGAAAAGTGATGGGTCGGGCAACAAGGATATTGATTGGTCCACTTTGGACATTGTTGTTGGTGGGGGCACTCGTGTCGTGCTCCTCGACTAAGCATGTGCCTGAAGGACAAATGCTGCTTGACAAGGTAAAAATCAATATCAATGACCCTCAGAGCAACGTAGAGACGTCACAGCTGTATAATTACTTGCGGCAGAACGCTAACCACCGCGTGCTGGGAGGTCTCAAACTGCAACTGGCCATCTATAACCTCTCGGGCAAGGATCCCAATAACTGGTTCAACAAGTGGATTCAGCGCGTCGGTACTCCTCCCGTACTCTATGATAGCACGCTCATGCTGGCTAGTGCCGATCAGCTAAGCACGGCATTGAAAAACCGTGGCTATATGAAAAACTCGGTCACTTACCGAGTCAAAGCAGACAGCGTGAAACGAAAAGCCAAAATCGATTATGACATTACGCTGGGTGAGCCTTATCGCATCCGTTCCATTGACTATGATATTCCCGATGAGTCATTGCGCGAGGTCATTCTTGCCGACTCGGCGAAATTTTCGGTTCATCCAGGCGATTTGTTGGACTATAACAAGCTGGAAGAGTGGCGTCAAAGTATTACTGAGGATCTGCGCAATAAAGGATATTATGCCTTCAACAAGGAATATATCACATTCATGGCCGATACGGCGGCCAATTCCTACGATGTGGACCTCACGCTTAACGGACGTGACCCGTACCGTAATGAGCGTATGCCCTATTACACGCAGCACGCGCCGTTTTATGTGCGCAATGTCACCTATGTGATGAGTTATGACCCTGTGGCCATGCAAGGTGGTTACTGGGGCGTGGACACGGTGAACATGAAGAGCGGCGTGAAGGTCTTTGTGGGCGAGGATGATTACTTGAGAACCGAGACGCTAGACGAGTGTAACTACATTGAGCCGGGCTCTCTATATAATGTAGAGGCCATCAACCGTACCTATCGCGCGTTGGGTCGCCTCAACGTGATCAAGTCGATCAGTATCGACGTGAGGCCTGTGGGCGATGTGGATGGTGTGCTCATGGTCGATGCTTTCGTATTGCTGCAGCCCGATAAGTCCCAGACCATCTCGGCCTCGCTTGAGGGTACCAACAGCGAGGGGGATTTGGGTTTTGGTGTCGTCTTGGATTATGAGCACCGCAACATATTCAAGGGTGCCGAGGTATTAAGCGCCAAGCTCAAGGCTTCCTATGAGAGCATATCGGGCAATATTGGAGGCCTGATTAACGATAATTATAGCGAGTATTCGACTGAGCTCGGCCTGACTTTCCCCAAGTTCATGTTCCCGTTCCTCAAGAGCTCGTTTAAGCGTAAGATACAGGCTTCAACGGCTTTTACGGTTAATTTTGATTATCAGGCCCGCCCCGAGTACACACGCGTTATTGCTGGTGGCGCATGGCGATACCAGTGGACCGAGCGTCATCGCCGTTTGTCCCATACTATCACTCTGTTTGACTTGAGTTTTATCAGTGTTCCCAAGTTTAATGATGAGTTTTTTGATCGCATCACCAATCCTTTGTTGCTGTATAGTTATCAGGACCACCTCATCATGAGGATGGGCTATAATTTTTACCGCACCAACAAGGCTGAGCTTAGTGTGCTGCAGATGGGCCGCTTCCAGCGCAATGTGTTCACTATAAGGGCTAATGCCGAGACCGCGGGCAATCTGCTCTATGCGATGTCTAAGATTTCGGGTCAAAAGGCTGACGACGATGGCAGCTACAAGTCTTTGGGCATCCGCTATTCACAGTATATCAAGGCCGATGCCGACTATTCTTTCACCCATAACATTGACCGTCGCCAATCGGTTGCTTTCCATGTGGGAGCGGGCATAGCAATACCCTATGGCAACAGCGACGTCTTGCCTTTTGAGAAACGTTTCTACAGCGGCGGTGCCAATAGCGTTCGCGGTTGGGGTGTGCGCACTCTGGGTCCCGGCAGCTATAACAGTAACAACTCCCTTTCCAACTTTATTTACCAGTGTGGTGATATCCGTTTTGACGTGAATCTCGAGTACCGCGCCAAACTGTTCTGGGTCGTTGAACTGGGTTTGTTCCTTGATGCGGGCAACATCTGGACGATCAAGGACTATGAGGATCAGCCTGGCGGTGTGTTCAAGTTCAACAAGTTCTATGAGCAGATAGCAGCGGCTTATGGTGCGGGTATCCGCTTGGACTTCAAGTATTTCCTTGTCCGTGTGGATATGGGTATGAAGGCTCATAATCCTGCCAGCGGTCAAGACCACTGGCCCCTGTTCTCACCCAGCTTCAAGCGCGACAGCGAGTTCCACTTCTCCGTGGGCTACCCTTTCTAAAAACAAAGAGAACGGGAGCAATATCCCATTCTCTTGTTATTGAATTCTTATCTTTTTCATTGTCGCTAGGCGACAGCAAAGATGATGATGAGCTCGGCGATCAAGACGCGCATGAACATAGTCAAAGGATAGACCGTGGCATAGGCTACGGCGGGAGCATCGTTGCCAGCTGTGTTGTTAGCGTAGCCTAATGCGGGCGGGTCGGTGGTGGCACCTGCAACGAGGCCCATAATGGTGCAGTAGTTGAGCCGGAGTTTGCCGCGTGCCACGATAACAGCAATCATCAGCGGGATGATAGTGATGAGGAAGCCATAGAGTACCCATGTCAAACCATTGGCGCTCAAGATGGTCTCGACGAAACGGCCACCAGCGGCGATGCCCACCGAGGCGAGGAACAGGCACAGACCCAACTCACGCAGCATGAGGCTGGCAGCATTGCTGGTATAGGTAACCAGTTTGGCCTTGTAGCCATAGCGGCCGATGAGGATGGCGACAATGAGCGGTCCACCCGCGAGACCAAGTTTCATGGGCACCGACATGCCGGGCAGCATGATGGGAATGGATCCCACGATAATACCCAGCACGATGCCGATGAACATCGTGAACAGCTTGGGGTGATCCAGTCGCTTATAGGAGTTGCCCATGCGCTTGCCCAGACGGTCAACATCCTCCTCACGACCGACGACAGTGAGTCGGTCGCCAATCTGCAGCGACAGGTTGGGGCTGGCAAGGAGTTCAACGCCAGCGCGATAGACGCGGGTGACATTGACCTTGTAGCCCTCGTGCAGGCGAATGGAGCCGATTTTGCGGCCGTTAAGCTCGCTTTGGGTGATTACGATGCGCTTGCTGACGATGCCCTTGGGCTCGGTCTCGAGTTGCCAGTCAAAGTCCACGTGAGGCCCGATAATGGCATCGAAAATGTCCTGGTCATGGGCGCTCATGACGATGCGCAGCACGTCGTCCTTGCGGATGATGGTCTCGCCTTGGGGTATCTCAACGGTGCCGTCCTCGCGCTTCATTCGCGAGATGGTGAAATTGTGGTCAATGATGGCATGCAGGCGCGTCACGGGGATATCATAGATGAGCTTGTTGGTCACCTGATAAGTGATGACGTGGGGCTTGAGTTGGCTGGCCTCCTTCTCGTGCTCGATGTCCTCGACCTCCTTGTCAACGTTGATTTTGAAGATGACTTTGAGGAGTACCATTGACAGGATAATACCCACGACGCCAAGGGGATAGGCTGCGGCATATCCCAGGGACATCGACTCGTTGAGATCACCGGCGCGATCGCCCGCGGTCTCGATGAGGGCCTGCTGGGCGGCACCCAGTCCGGGCGTGTTGGTCACAGCTCCGCTCATCACGCCCACAAGGTCGGTGATGGAGATATTGCCCGCGATGAAATAGATGGCGAAAGCCACAACGACGTTAAGAGCCACGATAAGCATCGCGACGCCATTGAGTTGGAGACCCTCTTGCTTTAACGAGGAGAAAAAGCTGGGACCCACTTGTAAACCGATGGAGAAAATGAAAAGGATGAGGCCAAACTCCTGTATGAACTTGAGGGTGGCACCATCGACGGTCACGCCCAAGTGGCCGACGAGAATACCGCAAAAGAGCACAAAGGTCGCTCCCAGCGAGATGCCGAAGATCTTGACATTGCCCAGCATGACACCAATCGCAATGACAATGGCATAAATGAGGATGGTGTGGGCGACACTATTGCCGATAAATAAATCTGAAAGCCAGTTCATGTTCTAGTCTGTTTTAGGAGATGGTGATGCCGTTTTCAACAATTGTTAGGATGTCAACAGGGTTATTGACGATAGCGTCGGCATGGTACTCAACCAGCTCTTTCTTGCTGCGGAAACCCCATGTCACGCCCACGGCGTCAACACATGCCCTGCGGGCCGTTTCCATGTCCACACCGCTGTCTCCAATGTAGAGCGTATCGGCTTTTGCCGTCTTGGCTTGGGCAAGGATGGCAAACACCACACTGGGATCAGGCTTGACGTTCACGCCCTCGCGGTGTCCCTCGATGGCGATGAATGGGATATCAGGATAGTAGTGAGGGATGATTTTATCGACGGCTTTCTGATACTTGTTGCTGGCAACAGCCATGGCTACACCCATGTCACGCAGGTCCTGCAACAATTCTGGCATTCCGTTATAAGGCTTGGTGTAATCGGTGCAATGCTCGTCATAATACTCAAGGAAGTCTCCCAGTACGCGGTCAACGGTCTCGTCATCACGGGCATCCTCGGGCAAGACACGCGTCATCAGCCGCCTGACGCCATTGCCCACAAAATAGGGGTAACTCGCCATACTATGAGTGGCATAGCCGTTGCGCTCAAGGGCATAGTTGGCTGCTTGTCCCAAGTCCTCGATGGTGTTGAGCAATGTGCCGTCAAGGTCAAAAATTACCAATTTCTTCATGTCTCACTTTATTTATTGCTACAAAGGTACTGCTTTTTTAACTATTTATCTTGTTTTTTGCGGTGTTTTCGGTTTTAGGCTGATGCTGATGACCAGTGCAATCGTTTGCGTTGATTTTTTGGGACTGAATGCTTGCAAGAGAGGGGTTTAAATGAATAGAAATCACTAATTTTGGGACAATAATACAAGCATCTTGCCCATGATGTATTTGCCTATTAAGACAAACCAAACATTCTCAATATAACTCTAAAGAATAATGATTATGAAAAAAACGCTTAGATTGTTTCTTGCGCTTGTGGTGTCGTTGATGACATTGCAAGCCTCTGCCCAGATGTATATTGTGGGCGATGGACCGTTTGGCGGGTGGAACCCAGCCGGCGGTGTTAGGATGAACGCCAAGGCCGACGGTACGTACAACTACACGACGACCATCAGCGGTAAGGTGTATTTCGTTTTTGCCGACGGTCTCGCTTCGTCGGCCGACGACTGGGACACGTTCAATAGTGCATATCGTTATGGCCCTACCGGTGGTGACCAGCAAGTACCTGTTGATGGTACGTGGACGGCAGCTCAGAAGGCTGGTGACCATGGAGCCTATTATTTTACGGGCAATGGTTCGGAATATGTTTTCGTCTTTGACACGATCAACAAGCGCTTCAAGATCACTGGCGAGGGTGTCGAGCCTATCGATCCCATGACCGGGCACCTGTTCATCCTGGGCGAAGCCAACGGCAATAGTTGGGATCCCAGCGTGGGCGTCGAGATGAGCACTACCGATGGCTATATCTTTACTGCCCAGGTGACATTCAACGGCGAGAATGCCGAGGAGGATGCTAACGTTAGCTATTTCTCCTTTACCTCTATGTTGGGAAGCGACAGTGATGACTGGGATGGCATTCGTGGTTATCGCCTGACTCCCGTGAGCGAGGGTAACTATTGGGTGACCTCGACAACACTTGGGGAGAACATCTTGTTGAATGGCTTCGGCGAGAACATTGATGTGGCCTTCCGCATTCCTGCAGGCACTTATACGATTACTGTCGACGTGAGCGGCCGCAATTGTGTCATCACACGCGATAGTGGCGGAGGTCCTGTTGCTGGTAGGGGCTGGCCCGCGATGTTTGGCGGTGTGATGCTCCAGGGCTTCTATTGGGACAGCTATAAGGCGACACGTTGGAACGCGTTGAGTGACAGGGTACAGGAACTGGGTCAGTACTTTGACGTGATGTGGGTGCCCAATTCTGGTAGCTTAGATGCAAATGGAACTGCCGAGAGTATGGGTTATATGCCCGTTTACTGGTTGAAGCATAACACTTGCTTCGGTACCGAGACGCAGCTGCGCGACATGATTGACTCGTTCCATAGCCATAATACAAGCGTAATCATGGACATGGTCATCAACCACAAGAGCGGTAAAACCGGTTGGGTGGACTTTGCCAATGAAACAGTGACAGGTCCTGTTACTGGGGAAAATTATAGCATGACCTGGAGTCTGGCCGACATCTGCCGCACCGATGAGTGTGTGGCTGCCGGCTATGCTGCCACGGGTGCTGCCGACGAGGGCGAGAACTTTGACGGCAGCCGCGATCTGGACCACACTAGCGCTAATGTGCAGAAGAACGTCAAAACCTACCAGAAGTTCCTCATCGACGAATTTGGCTACGATGGCTTCCGCTATGACATGAGCAAGGGTTATTCTGGTTATTATACAGGCTTGTATAATGCCGCATCCCAGCCCAAATTCTCGGTGGGCGAGTATTGGGACGGCAATGCCGAGACCCTGCGTTGGTGGCTTAACGAGACCAAGCAGGACAATCGCATCCAAACCGCTGTGTTTGACTTCGCGTTGAAGTACCCGATTCAGAGCGCCTTTGCCGGTGGTACATGGAGCGCCCTTAACGACAAGGGCCTGGCTGCTGACCCCAACTATCAGCGTTACTCGGTAACCTTTGTTGACAACCATGACACGGGCCAAAGCACTAATTATGACTGCCTGAAGACTAACGTGATGGCTGCCAACGCGTTCATCTTGACAATGCCTGGTACACCCTGTATCCTCTATAAGCATTATAATGTGTATCCCAACGAGATTCAGAACTGTATCCGCGCACGCCATGCGGCCGGTGTCCACAATCAGAGCGCTATTCTCACCCAGCAGGAGAGCAATGGCGGCTACATCTTGGAGACTCAAGGAACACGCGGCAATCTGTACCTGCAGGTGGGCTACGCTGTAATGAATGGCACTCCCGCGGGCTATGAACTCGTGCAGGGCGGTGACGCTTACAATCTGTTCATCAGCAGTGGCATCGACTGGCGCCATGTGAGCAAGGATGGCAGCATCCTGGGCTATCCCGTGGTAAGCAAGCAGGCTGGCAATTATGTTGGTAGCGTTAATCTGACAGTCGCTCCCAGCCGCAACGGCACTACGCTGGTTTACACGACCGATGGTAGCATCCCGACTCTTGCAAGTGCCACCATCACTTCATCGACCGCGTTTACATTTACCGAGAATACGACCCTCAAGGTGGGCGTTGTCAATGGCAGTATGGTCGAGAATGTGGAGAGCTACATTTATACGATTACCGATGCTGCAACTACCGGCATCAATGTGTATGTCAAGACTTCGATGGCCAATGCCAGCGTATGGGCATGGACCGAAGAGGGTAGTGTGACAGGTAACAACTGGCCCGGTCAGGCCATCAGTGCCCTGGATAAGGTGACTATTAATGATATCGAGTGGTATTGCCTGCATGTTGATGCCGACGAGGTAAATGTCATCTTCAACAATGGCAATTCCGGTTTCGAGAACCAGACATCGACCATTCTGGTGACTCGCGATGCCTTCTTCATCTATCCCAACAGCGAGTTGTCGACTTTCAACTATACGTCAGCCGATACCTATATTGACGTGACCGAGCAGTATGCCGGCGCGGGTCCCGATAGTTACGAGAAAGTGTATGTGCTTGGTAATATCAATACAGCGGGTTGGGCTCCCAATAATGGCATTGAGATGACCACCACTAATGGTGAGAAATACACAGCCACTATTGACTTTGTTGATCCGTATGGCGGTTACAGCTACTTTAGCTTCACCAAGTCGCTGGGATCGACTTGGGACGAGATCGTCAATGACCGAATGGGCGCAACAACCAACAACTATCTCATCAATGAGGCACGTTTGGGCACTCAGCTGCCGGTTGTCGCTGGTACCAACTCCTTTAGGATTCCTGTTGGCAAGTACAACCTGACACTCTATCTAGCTGGTGGCGTGCTTGTCGTTGACAAATGGACTGAGCCAGTGCCTTACCTGCGTGGTGATGTGGATGGGGACGGCTTTGTAAACATCAACGATGTGACAGATCTTATTGACTACTTGCTCTCGGTTAATACTGGCAATATTAATGCATCTAATGCAGATGCAGACTTGGACGGCAGGATTAATATTTCTGATGTGTCAGGAATCATTGACTACATGCTGTTAGGTACGTGGCGATAACTCATCGCTATCGTTCAACAAATTATAGATTGTTTCCAGGTTTGCTTAGTCAAGCCTGGAAACTTTTTGCTGTTGTTGACTAACTACGGATATGGATTTTTTTGATTCTTGATGGTTGAATTGAATTTGTAACCACATCGCGCTGTAAATCATGTGATTATATTATTTGTTGGTCATTTTTTGACAAGTTTTTGGTCAAAAAACGACAACTCCTACAAATGGTTTTTGTTGTTTTTTATAATACAATAGGCCTTGGAAACGTAATTTTGTGACATCAAAAATTTCACTAGCGAATTATTCAAATATCATATAAATTCTTTGTGCTTAAATGATGAATAATGATGTTTGATTTGGAAACGAAAATCTTTGATGGTAGTTAATGTTGATTAAATGATTATTTAAGCCCGACCTTAAGTCTATCCCAAATTATTAACGCAAGCAATTTATGAATAAGACATGAGAATTGACGGCGACTGCGAGAGCAGTCGCCGTTTCAGTTTCATTTGGAGGGTATTGAATGGTAGTTTGATGTATTGCCTAATGGAGTCAAATATGGGGCTGGATTATTTGCACAGCGGCATGGTGCGATCGCTTGTAGCTAGCCTGACTAGTGTGATTGTCTATCAAGAGAAGTGTTCGCTTTGTGGGCTCTGGTGGTAATAAAAAATAACGTGGGCCATAAATTGGTCCACGTGCTATTTAGGTACGGTAAAAATGCGCGTTTTGTCATGTAAAAAACTCACGTATCTCAACGTGAGTTTTTATGGTTGTGTTATTTCTTGCTATTCTTTTTGGAAAGCATCTCGCGGGTGAATTTACCCTCGGCTTTTTTAAGTTGAAAGAGCTGTTTCTTAGTGAGGATTTTAGAGAATTTGTCAAAGTATTTGGCTTCAATCTCCCCTTCCTGTACACGGGTGTTGGACAGAGCTGATGCAGCTGCCTCGTAGTCACGGTCACTGGGATTTTTCTTCTTATCGACCTCGTTGGCGAGCGCGCGAGCGTTGCGGTTCACCTGATAGATCTCTCGTTCCATCTGTTCATACAGCGGCATGAACTGTTTTTGCTGGGATGGGGTGAGGCCCAATTCCTCAATGATCATCTCATGCTTTGCCTGGTACATGTCGGTCGCGAACTTGGTGCGACTGTTCTGAGCCGGTGAGGCAAATATGATAGCCAGTGCAAAAAACAGTATTGAAACTATTCTCTTCATAGGGCAAATTCTCTTTAATCTCTATTTTTCTATTTCGTCAGAAATATTCTCCTCGTTGCTCATCATCACCGAGTCCTCATAGCTGAGGATATCGTAGTCGCTTACCATTCCGCTCATGATTAGCTCGTCGAGGTTATTGTCGTCGTGTAGTTGTTCGGCAACCGCCCTCACGCTTTGCAGATTGCTGCTAGTGGAGAAGTGGCTGAACACCGACATCATGCACCACACACCTGCAAACATAGCTGCCATGTAAACCAGGGGTTTAAGGCGTTGCCACATCGTGGGTTTGGCATCAACCGGTGTGATCTCAACATCAGGGAGCATCTCGGTCATCCGCTGGTTGAAATCAGCAAAGTAATTCTCCGGCACTTTAAAGCCCGGATTCTTACCGTATTTGTTCAATATTGTGGAGTCTTCGTGTTTCATAACGCCTATTTGACTAGTGAAGGTCAATAAAGTTTAATGGGTGATGATAAAAATTATTCTGTTTCACCTAAAAACTGTTCGATTTTTTTTACGGCATGATGATATGAGGCCTTCAAAGCGCCCTCGCTGGTGCCTAGGATCTCGCTCATCTGGTCATATTTCATCTCGTCATAGTAGCGCAGGTTGAACACCAGGCGCTGTTTCTCGGGAAGGGAGGCAATAGCCTTTTGCAGGTTGATCTGGGCTTGGTCGCCGTCAAACCACACGTCGCTTTCCAGTTGGTTGACCAGGAAACTCTCGTCATCGTCCAGTGAGAGCTGGTTCATCACCTTCTTCTTGTTGACAAAAGTGATGCTCTCGTTAATGGCGATCTTGTAGAGCCAGGTCGATAGCTTGGCGTCGCCACGGAAGTTGTCGATATTGGTCCAAGCCTTCATGAACGTGTTCTGTAACACGTCGTTGGCATCATCGTGGTCGATGACCATACGGCGTATTTGCCAGTAGAGCTGAGAGCTGTAGTGCTCGATGACTTTACCAAAAGCCGCCTTGCAGGTGCGCTGGTCGTGCAGTTGCTCCACTATAGCCGCCTCGTCATATTTTTCGTGTGATGCCATTCTAGTTTTTTGTTTTGAGCCTCAAAGATAGCAATAATTTTGCCAACCTGCACCAAATGTACCCTCTTTTTATGCTTTTTTTTGCAATTTCACCAATAAAAAAGTCATCCCCGTTGTCGATGAGGACATCGGGGATGACAGTAGATGGGATTATGTATCTGTTTGATTATTCAGTGGGGAAGAGGTTTCCTGATACGTTGTAATTCAGTCCGTTGCACTTGAAGGTGCCATTGAATACCAAGCACTGCTGGTAGATGTTGAATTCTACGTCGGTGAGCGTGTATAGGCTATTGGTGGAGGAACTCTGGGCAGAGGTGCTTGGGCTGGCGGACGAGGCGGTAACTTTATAGCCCGTTTGTGTGGGCGTTACCGTTAAGCCTTTATAAGTGAGCTCGGGAGCATCAACAACACCATTGAGGTTAGTGCTGAAGTTTTTAATGATCAAATCACAAGTCTCGCCGCGTGAATCGAGTGTAAACCCGTAAGCCGACTGCTGATGGTTGCCAGATTCGTTGTTCTCGGGGTTAGTGATGATGGTTGTAGTGTAAGAGTAACCCAGCAGTTGGGTCGTCATGTAAACCGTTGATCCGTCATTGGGATTGGACTCATTGTACCACATCATGCCTGAATCAAAGTCAATAATGCCAGGATATGATCCGTTGCTGTTTTGGCTACCATTACTCATATAGAAAGCATTGCCCTTTAAGGGAACGAGTTTCAATTCGGGCGAGGTCAACATCTGGTTCAGGCCGTCTTTGTCCTTATAAGCACAAATGAACTTGATGGTCATGTTGATTTGATCGAACTCAACTTGGCCTTTGCTTTGTGAGTAAATGATTGAGCCGTCATTGGAATCGATCAAGCGGGTGCTGATGGTGGAATAAAGCGTATATTTGCTGACGGGGTCGTCATCTTTGTTGCAAGATGAGAACAAGACAAGTGACAGCAACGCAAAAAGATAAAAAGTTTTTTTCATTTTAATAAATATTTAGTGTATTGATTATCAATAGGAAGAGTAATCGGGATAGGTGCGGCCTGTGGCTGTTACGATAGCGCTGTCGCCAATCATGTAGTTGGCTTCAAGATGGTCGTTGACCAGGTCAATCGTAGCATTAAACACCTTGAAGGGGTACTGGTTGGTGCTCTTGATTCTATCATTGGTGCCGGTAGTGGAGTCGGTAAACGCGATATAGTTGGCGTTGGTTCTGACGTTCTCGGCAGCAATGCTGTAGCCATTGGTAGTGACAGTGAAGGGCACGTTAGTGGCCGTAATGTCGATAAACCGCTTCATGTCATTGGCTTTAGCATGAACGATGTCCATAACCTTGACAATAGCTTTTTGGGAAGCCGGGTCGATGTTGAACTGATACATGGTGCTTTCCATTGTTGTGGCCTCGGTCGTGTCCAGATAGCTGATCACATTATGGGTTTTGAGGAAGAACACCTCACGCAGGGTGGATATGATGCGCAGACCGTTAGCGGTTTGGTACCTGTAACGCATTGAACCCTCGTTAAAATCCACATAGCCACTGAAAGTGGGGTCACTTGACATGCTCAGCGTGTAGAATCCCAATCGTTTAGCAGTTGCGGTGATGTCATTCAATTTAAGCGTCTGGTTACCATTACCATCGTTGTAATTAAGTTCTAGCGATGCCTTGTGGTTCACAGTATCGATAGTGAGTTTATTAGATGTCGAAGCAATACCCACCACTTCACCGGTGTTTAAATTGACAACGTGGTTGATCATCGGAGTGTTGACGATAAACACGCCGTTACCGCGCTCAGGCTCATCGCTGCTGTCGCAGGAAGCGATAACACCCGTGAGCAATACGGTGGCGGCAATCAACAGTAAAATCTTCTTCATGATTCTTCTATATATAAAATAAGTTCTATTTTTCGGCTGCAAAGATATATAGAAAAACAAATGGTGCCCCGAAATGTTGCACCATTTGCCGTGTTTTTTATCTTAAATCTCGTTAAAAGGCAGTCGTTACTGGAGTTTGCCCTCTTTCTCGAAGTGTCCGCCGTGGCAGTCAAACGAGATAGTGTAGGTCTTGGCCCCAGGGTTGACTGTGCTGATCAGATTGTTTACCATGTAGGCGTCACCAGGCATGGGCATCCAGGTGGTGCCGCGCAACATATAAGCCATAATGCCGGTGCCAGCTAAGGTATAGACCTTGCCGCTCTTGTCAACGGTCACAGGGGCGTCGATGCGCAGGGTCATCGCTGGTGATGTGGCCTCGCCGATAGTGAAAACGGCATTATAGAGATAAATACTGCTGGAATCCTGATTCATGTCGATGTCCCAAATCAGATAGGTGTCGTTGGCTTGACCATGCTCGCTTTCGAGTTTTTGGGTCTTGGGCACTTCAGGCTCGTCCTTATCATCGCCACAGGCGGCAAAGGTTAAAAACAGGGCTGCAAAAAGCAGCGCGGGAATCAATTTTTTCATTAATTGGTACTTTTTTAGTTGTTATTATTTCTATACAGAAGTGCAAAATTACAAATAATAATCAATCCATAAAATTTTTTTTCTGATTTTTAGGCTACGGTGAGGTGGATATGGTTGATTTAAGTAAGGATGACCGTTCGACTCAATCAAGGGTCAGGCGCAGGGTAACGCCCAGCATGCGGCCGTGGCCGCGTTGCAGGAAGTGGTGCTGAATCGACACGAAATAGAAGGTCTTGTATTGGGTGTCGGTCAGGTTGCGGCCCCACATCTGCAGACTGTATCGTGGTTGCTGCCACGTCACTGACGCTCCCAGTAGGGCGTAGAACGGTTGCTGCAGGGTGTTGGCCTCGTTCCAATAGATATCGCCCGCGGCCCGAACGTTTGCAGCGAGCATGAGTAACTTATTGGTGTCGCCATTAATGCTTATAGAGTGGGCCGCCTCGGCAAACAATGTGTGCATCGGTGCGTAAGGGACACGCTTACCCTCATAGTCATTTTTACCGTCGTTGTAGTCCTTAAACGTGGCATGGGTGAAGCCGTAACTGATGGCTAAATGAGTCCGCTCAGTAGGCTTGACGGTCATGGCGAATTCAGCACCCAGGCTGTGGGTCTTACCAGCGTTAGTCATCATGCGCCCGGTGGTTGTACCAGGAGGGAACACGGTAAGCTGGCGGTCGCGGCAGTCCATGAAGAAGATGTCCATATCACTCTGCACACGTCCGTCCCAGCACTCAAAGTGCCCGCCCAACTCATAGTTCCAAGCTTTCTCGGGTTTGTAGCCTACCATTTTGTCCACGTCATACTGCAGTCCTATGCCCATCATCTTCATCAACCGCTGTTGCAGTACGTCGCTGAACATCTGGGTGTTGAAGCCGCCAGCTTTGCTGCCTCGCGATGCGGCGAGATAGATGGTGTGATTCTTGCCGGGCCAGGGATGCCACGTCACGCTCACGTTGGGTAGCAAGTCAAAGAAATCTTTGTTAAGCGTGTCATGGTCGTCAATGTCAATAAGCTCGTGGGCAAATAGTTCGCCAGTATTGCAATTAAGGATGCTGTAGCCCGTGTGGGTCACGCTGCGGTAGTTCAGGCGCGCATGTTCGTAGTCCAATCGCAGTCCAGCCGAGAAAGTCCATTGCCCCCAAGTGTATTGTGAATCGTGATACAGGGCAACACCCCAGTTGGGGCTGGTGAAATAGCTGCCCAGCAGGAACGTGCGGGTGTCCCACGCGATAGGGTACTCGGGTATTGCGTCATTGGCGTGCTTCTCGATCAACTGCGCGATACCGTAATCGTAGAAATCCACCGGCGCGTCCATGCGGTAACGGCGATAGAAGCCGTTGATACCCGTGAGCCAGTTGTAACCCTCAGGCTGCTCATGCCCGCGAAAGATAATGTCTTGGGTAATGGCGTGCTCGCGGCGAGCCTGGGTGAGAGTGAAATAGTCGTGCTCGGTGAAGTCCTGGTCGAGCGTCATGTTGTCATCGATGTACTGGTAACTGGTGATGCTTGACAGGGTGAAGCGGTCGAAGCGTTTACGCACAATCAAGCCGTCCATGACCGATGTGCGGCGGTAGAAGCACGTGTCGTTATAAGCGATCCTTCCTGTCTCAACCCACTCATAAGGGTAACCTCCTTGTCGGCTGGTTACCACTGATAGCACATTGGCGGCATACCAGCCATTACTGCCATGCCATTCCAGTTTGGCACGGGCACTGAATTGGCGTTCCCAGTCACATCGCTTGCCGTTGTGATAGTTGGTGAACTCGCCCTTGGTGCTGTTGTATTGTGCTGACAGCGACATCGCCAGGTTTTGGGTCAACAGCCGGTAATGGCTTGCTCCCATGCGCCAAGTGCCGTGAGATGCTCCCTCTACAATTGCTCGTGTGCCCTGGTAGTTGAGCGGTGACAGCGTATAGACGTTCATGATGCCGCCCAGCGTGTTTCGGCCGTACAGCGTGTTTTGCGGGCCGCGCAGCACCTCTATTCGGGTGATGTCCATCAGGTCAAAGTCATAGTTCTCCTTGGTCATCACCGGTACGTTGTCGATGGTTAAACCCATAGCGGGTTGGTCAATGCGCGTGCCGATGCCACGCACATAGACAGTTGATGTCATGCGGCTGCCATAATCGGGGATGAACAGGTTGGGCACCATCTCTGAGCCGTTCCTAGCCGATGCTACACGATTGCGCTCGGCATCCTTGTGCCCGATGACGGTAAGGGCGGTTGCCTGGGTGCGCAAGTCGGCAGCTTGCTTGATGGCCGTAACGGTTACCTCGCCCAGCGACAGCGTGTCACTCGACAAAGTGGGCGCATCGGTTGGCGATGCTGCCGCCGCAATGGCCGTCAGGCAAGATAATAGGATCGACGTCATTTTTTTCATGGCTGCAAAGGTAGTGCAAATTTCCGTTTTAACGTACATTTTAGCGAGTCAGATTTTTTTCTTTGCCGGACGGGTTAGGGGGCGTGACAATCATTTTTCCCTAACGTTTTTCGCTGTATGTGGCTAAAGGTGATTAATTTTGCGTCGCAAAGGGCACATAGCCTTTTATAAACTTGAGAAAGATGGTACAGGTACAGAAATTCATGGTCAACACTTTTCAGGAGTGTACCCATATTATATGGGACGAGACTCGTCAAGCCGTCATCATCGATTGCGGCGTGTATAAGCGTGGTGAGCGCGAGCGCTTTATCCGTTTCATCGAGTCAGAGGGGTTGCATCCCGTGCGCCTGCTGCTAACCCATGCCCATCATGACCACCTGTATGGCAACGACCTGATACGTGACCGTTACGGCTTGTTGCCCGAGGTCCACAAGGATGACGAGTGGATCATGAAGGATCACTTACCGATTCGCATCGCCCAAATCTACAAGAAATACCCTTACGAGATTCCCATGCCCGAACATTATCTCACTGATGGTGAGGAAATTCCCTTTGGGAACCATAAGCTGAAGGTTATCCACACGCCTGGCCATTCTCCAGGCTCGGTGCTCTTTTATTGCGAGGAGGCTAAGATTCTTTTCTCGGGCGATACGATATATGATGACGATATCGGCAGCTCTAATCTGGCGGGCGGCAACTATGACCAGTTGATGGATTCCATCGACTATATCCTGCAGTTGTTCCCCGATGATACCATCGTTTACCCTGGTCATGGAGCAAAGACCACCATCGGCCAGATTAAGGTCCACAACCCCTCGGTAAATGGCGGTAATATCTACTGAGGACGCACCCTTTAAGTGATCTAGTTCCCAGGCACTAAGAATATATTACTCCTGCATGCGGGCTTTCACTCGTTCCCATGCATGGGAGCCGAACAAAAAGCAATCCCGCATGGTTTCCATCATCGCCGTGAAGCGGCTCATTGGAACAGTGAAACTCAGCTCATTTTTTCCCACCCATGGACGGACCGACGGGTCGAACAATCCCAGAAAACAACGGTGTCCCTGACGGGCATTCTCGACGACGGTCATCGAGACAACCGTGCTGCAGCCTGACCCGAATTGGGCCACCACGGCGTCGGGCGCATTGGTGTCATAAAAAGCCCATCCACACAAGCCCGAAAGCATGTCGGGCGACGCATAGAACATCACACCCTCAAAACCGTCTAATGACTTGGCTTGATCGGCCCTGACAAAATTCAGGTAAGGCTTGCTGGAGCGGGGCATTTCGAGGCTCTTAACATAGTCGGCGACCATCTCGGGCGAGCGTTTATATTTCTCGGTTAAAGACACAAACTTGGGCACCCGTTCGGGCATGTCGCTGAAGCCCGTGTACAGTTTGCCGCCTCCGCAGCCGATAACCTCAGCACTCAGGCTAATTGGCGTGCCCTCACGTGCCGCTTGCAGCCCCTTGAAGAAGCATCCGCCAATCTTTGCCGTGTCGGCTATCTCCTGATTGCTGTAACCAAATAATAAGGGCAACTGCGCGTTCTCGCCGAAAGCCTCGCGATAACTTTCTATAAAACCTTTTAAGTCCATAATACTCAATGTTTTGGTAATTACTTGCAAATATAATGAAAAATGCCCAACTATAACAATTTGTTCCTAAAAAATCTGGTTTTCAACCACTAAAAACAATAGTGGTAATAAAGTTCGGGCATAATATGGGTGTTAACTTGTTAACAAGTGCGAAAAATGGTGCCTAAAAAGGTTGGCTGTTTAATTAAAAATGTGTATATTTGCACCGAGTTTAAGGGTTCTACTGCCAATATGTTCGCGCCCTTTGCGTGTAAGATGTTGTGCAGTAGGGACTTTTGAAATGTACTCATAAATAGACCTGCCAAAAATTAAACAAAACAAATACTAATCATCTTTTATGGATTTTTCAATTTTCGGAGTACAGAGCACGACTTTAGCGATTACGGCGGCATTGACCGGTGTGTTGCTGGTGGTCGGTGCCCTGGTTATCGCGTGGCTCATAGGCCCGCGCAGTTACACTGAGAAGAAAGGTGAGCCTTTCGAGTGCGGTATTCCCACCCGAGGCGATTCGATGGCCCAGTATCATGTGGGCTATTACCTGTTTGCCATCCTGTTCCTGATGTTTGACGTGGAAACGGTATTCCTGTTCCCTTGGGCAACCATCTGTAAGAACATCGGCACTCAGGCGCTGCTCGCTGTGGGAACTTTCCTTGTTATTCTCGTTTTAGGTCTGGCTTATGCCTGGAAGAAAGGAGCGTTGAGATGGAAGTGAAAATCAAGTCGATGAAGCATGAAGACTTCAAGGACAATGAGTATATCGATAATCTGGTAGAGCAACTGCGCGCTGGCGGCACCAACATCATTGTTGGCAAGCTGGACCAGTTGATGAACTGGGGTGTGAGCAACTCGTTGTGGCCGTTGTGTTTCGGTACCAGCTGCTGCGCTATCGAGTTCATGTGTCTGGGCGCTGCCCGTTACGACATGGCTCGTTACGGCTTTGAGGTGGCCCGCAATAGCCCCCGCCAAGCCGACTACATCATGTGTCAGGGTACCATCAACTACCGCATGGCTCCCGCGTTGAAGCGCCTCTATGAGCAGATGGCCGAGCCCAAGTATGTCATCGCTTGTGGCTCATGCACCGTCAGTGGCGGCCCGTTCAAGAACAGCTACTGCGTGGTCAAGGGTGTTGACGAGATTATCCCCGTTGACGTTTATCTCCCTGGCTGCCCGCCCCGTCCCGAGGCATTCTTTTATGCCCTGATGCAGTTGCAACGCAAGATCAAAGTGCAGAAGTACTTTGGCGGCGTGAACCGCAAGGAAAAACTGTCAGACCTCAAGTATGACGGCAAGGCACTGGCCGAACAATCCAAATAACCCGATAAAATCCATTAAATATGGCAGAGATACAAGACAAAATCACCCAGTTGTGCCCTCAGGCCCAAATCGACACCACCGGCGAGTTCCTGCTGGTGACCGTGGCTGACGCGCAGTGGCACGATTTGGCAAAAGCCCTCAAGACCCAGTTGCACTTTGACTACCTCACCGCTGTGGTGGGTATGGAGTGGCCCGATGCCCGTGGATGTGTGTATTACTTAACCAATACCGATACCCAGGAGGTCATTCACGTCAAGGTGACCGCCCCCGACCGTGAGCAGCCAATGTTGCACTCGGTGGTGGACCTGTGGCCCGTGGCCAACTTCCAGGAGCGCGAGGTGTATGACTTCTTTGGCATCATCTTCATCGGTCATCCTGATATGCGCCGCATGTTCCTGCGCAACGATTGGGTGGGTTACCCCCTGCGCAAGGACTACGATCCCGCTACCAACCCCCTGCGTCTCGAGGACGAGACGGGCGAGGACTATACTTGCCGTTGGGTCGAGGACGAGAACGGCAAGGTGAAAAAGGTGGACGGCAAGGTATTTGAGGATGACGAGTATGTCGTCAACGTGGGCCCGCAGCACCCTTCAACCCATGGTGTGATGCGCTACCGCGCTAGCCTTGACGGCGAGGTGGTTAAGAAGATTGATGTCGTGAGCGGTTACATCCACCGCGGCATCGAGAAAATGTGTGAGGACCTCACCTATCCCCAAATGCTGCTCTATACCGAGCGCATGGACTACATGGCCGCTCATATCAACCGCCACTGCATGTGCTTGTGTATTGAGAAGGCCCTTGGCTTGGAGGTGCCCCGTCGCGCTGAACTCATTCGCTTGATGATGGACGAGTTGATGCGTCTCTCGTCTCACCTGTTGAGCTATGGTTGCTTGACCATGGACCAAGGTGCCACAACGGCATTCTTCTATGGTTTCCGCGACCGTGAGTTGATTTACGATATCTTTGACCGCACCTGCGGCGCCCGCATGTCAATGAGCTACAGCACCATTGGCGGCGTGGTGGCCGATGTGCATGAGGACTTCATCAAGGACGTGCGCCACGCCTGTGACGTGATTGAAAAGAACCTCAAGGAATACCACAAGCTCTTCACGGGCAACGTTATTGCCGTGAACCGCATGACTGGCGTCGGTATCCTGAACAAGCAGGATGCTATCGACTATGCCATCACCGGTCCGTCGGGACGTGCCAGCGGTGTTCACTGTGATGTGCGCAAGACTCATCCTTACTCATTGTACAACGAGTTTGACTTTGACGAGGTGATTTACCAGAATGGCGATTCGATGGACCGCTACATGGTGCGCATGAAGGAAATGGAGCAATGCATCAAGATCCTGCGCCAGGCTTGTGACAAGCTGGAGGCCGAGGGTATCCAGGGCGAGTATATCGCTCCCAAGGTGCCCAAGGTGATGAAATTGCCCGCTGGCCATTGGTACCAGCAGGTTGAGGCTAGCCGCGGCGCCTTTGGCGTTTACATCGAGAGCGACGGTAATACCAAGCCCGTGCGCGTTCATTTCCAGTCGCCGTGCTTCAACCTTATCGGCGTGGTTGACCTCACTTGCCGTGACAACCTGATTGCCGACCTGATCACTATCACTGCATCGCTCGACTTCGTCATCCCTGACATCGACCGATAAACAACGAGTTAATTAGAACGAACATAACCACAAAAGAATAAAGATATGTTTGACTTCGGAATAGTCACAAATTGGATTCATGAGTTCTTGATGCGTTTCATGCCCGCATGGCTCACCACCACCGTCGAGTGTGTGCTGGTGGCTGTAGGCCTGCTGGTGGCATATTCGCTCATCGCCATGTTCTACATCTTCTACGAGCGCAAGGTCTGCGGTTGGATTCAGTGCCGTCTTGGCCCGATGCGTGTGGGTAAGTGGGGTTTGCTCCAGGTGTTTGCTGACGTGATCAAGATTCTCCAGAAGGAGTTGATTACCCTGTGGCACACTGACAAGTTCCTGTTTAAGTTGGCGCCCTATCTGGTGCTCATTGCCTCGATGCTCACCTTTGCTTGCCTGCCGTGGGGTAGGGGTCTGCAAATTGTTGACATGAACATCGGTGTGTTCTTCATCGTTGCTGTATCGTCAATCGGTGTGCTGGGCATTCTGCTCGCTGGTTGGGCAAGTAACAGCAAGTATACCCTCATTGGCGCAATGCGTAGTGGTGCCCAGATGATCAGCTACGAGCTGAGCTGTGGCATCTCCATCTTGACAATCGTTTGCTTGGCCGGCACTATGTCGGTTACAGGCATCGTTGAGGCTCAGGCCGACGGCTGGTTCATCTTTAAAGGTCACCTGCCCGCCGTCCTCGCCTTCATTATTTATATCATCGCCGCTAATGCCGAGAACAACCGTGGCCCGTTTGACCTCCCCGAGGCTGAGCACGAGTTGACCGCCGGTTACCACACCGAGTATTCTGGTATCCACTTCGGTTTCTTCTACTTGGCCGAGTATCTGAACCTGTTTATCGTGTCGGGTATCGCCGCGCTGCTCTTCTTGGGCGGCTGGATGCCGTTGCACATCTCCGGTTGGGATGGCTTTAACGCAGTAATGGACTACATCCCCAGCGTTGTATGGTTCTTGGGTAAGGCCTTTTTCATGACCTTCATCTTCATGTGGATCCGCTGGTCGTTCCCCCGTGTCCGCATCGACCAGATGCTGGCGCTAGAGTGGCGTTACCTCATGCCCATTGGCCTGGTGAACCTGGTAGTGATGGCCATTATCGTCACCAAGGGCTGGTACTTTGGTGCCTGATATTACAATCTAACAACAATAACACAACAATAAAAAGTCAATAATTGAATTATGGCTGAGAATTATGGAAAAATAACCCAAGTTATCGGGCCCGTTGTCGATATCGCGTTTGAGAGCGAGGGCGCCCAGCGTCCCCCTATCTACACCGCATTATCGGTACAGCGTCCTGATGGCAGCGAGCTCATTTTGGAGGTGGAGCAGCACGTGGGTGAGAATACAGTACGTTGCGTCGCTATGGACAGTACCGACGGACTCAAGCGCGGTGCCCGCGTTTTGTCCAAGGGTCGTCCTATCTCGGTGCCCACTGGTGACCAGATCAAGGGCCGACTGCTCAACGTGATTGGTCAGAGCATTGACCACCTGCAGCCGTTGCAGGAAGGTGCCCGCCGTGCCATCCACCAGCCCGCTCCTCCTTTTAGCGACTTGTCGATCTCACAGGAGATTCTCTACACGGGTATCAAGGTCATCGACCTGATTGAGCCGTTCAGTAAGGGTGGTAAGATCGGTCTGTTCGGTGGTGCCGGTGTGGGTAAGACGGTGCTCATCATGGAGTTGATTCACAACATCGCCCATGGTCACAATGGTTTCTCGGTGTTCACCGGCGTCGGTGAGCGCACCCGTGAGGGTAACGATCTGCTGCGCGAGATGATCGAGAGCGGCGTTATCAACTATGGCGAGAAATTCCGTGAAGGCATGGAAAGAGGCGAGTGGAACCTGAAGGATGTTGACATGAAGGCCGTGAACGGCTCTCAGGCAACGCTGGTGTTCGGTCAGATGAACGAGCCTCCCGGTGCCCGTCTGCGCGTGGCATTGTCAGGCTTGACTGTCGCTGAGCAGTTCCGCGATCAGGACGGCGGTGGTAAAGACATCCTGCTGTTTATGGATAATATCTTCCGTTTCACCCAGGCAGGTAGTGAGGTGTCGGCGCTGTTAGGCCGTATGCCTTCGGCTGTGGGTTATCAGCCTACGCTGGCCAGTGAGATGGGTAAGCTGCAGGAACGCATCACCTCTACCAAGACTGGTTCGATTACCTCAGTGCAGGCCGTTTATGTGCCCGCCGACGACTTGACTGACCCCGCTCCCGCCACGACGTTCAACTTCCTGGATGCTACCTGTGTGTTGAGCCGTAAGATCGCCGAGCTGGGTATTTACCCCGCTGTGGATCCTCTGGCTTCGACATCGCGCATTATGGACCCGAACATCATCGGCGAGGAACATTACGATGTCGCACAGCGCGTCATCAACCTGCTGCAGAAGTACAACGAGCTGCAGGATATCATCGCCATCCTCGGTGTCGAGGAGTTGAGCGATGAGGATAAGCTGGTCGTTTCGCGTGCACGTCGCGCTCAGCGCTTCCTCTCACAGCCGTTCTTCGTGGCCGAGCAGTTCACCGGTTTGCCCGGTGTGATGGTTCCGCTAGCCGAGACCATCCGCGGCTTCAAGATGATCCTCAATGGCGAGGTGGACGACCTGCCCGAGCAGGCCTTCTTGAGCGTTGGTACTATCGACGAGGCCATCGCCAAGGGTAAGAAACTGCTGGAGCAGAGCTAAAACAGCATTAGGTTATACATTATTTAAATATATAACATGACACTCAAAATCATATCGGCTGAACAAATCGAGTTTGAAGGCACTGTTGACCAGGTGACACTACCAGGTGTTATGGGCCAGTTTCAGGTGCTCAAGAACCATGCCGCGCTCATCGCAGCCCTCAAGGCGGGACGCATGAGCTATGTGGTCGATGGCAACACCGTCGAACGTGACATTCACGGCGGTGTGGCCGATGTCAAGGATAATGTGGTGTCGGTGTGTCTTTATTAACCGCAAAACTATGAAGAAAGCAATCACAGCAATCATCGCTGTAGCCATCATCGCTCTCATGGCGCTAGGGTATGCCGATGCGGCACACCACAGTGCCCATCAGGGTGAGGCTTCCGAGGTGAACCCCCAAGAGATTATTTTCGACCACTTGGGCGATGCCTATGGCTGGGAGGTGCCGTTCAATCATAGCAAGCGCATCCCGTTACCTGTCATCGTGCGTGCTCAGGACGACAAGTGGCATGTCTTCATGTCAAGCCACCTCGAGCATGGTGAGCAATATGATGGGTTCCAGATTGCCAAGGGCGGTGATTACAACAACAAGGTGGTACAGGTATTGCCCGATGGCAGCCAGTACCGCCCCATTGACTTGTCAATCACTAAAAACGTGGCTGGAATTATCATTGCGGCGCTCTTGGTGCTGCTCATGGTCTTCAAGGTGCGTAACTGGTACAAGAAAAACGGGCTTAAGGCACCGCGACGCTTTACTGCCGCGCTGGAACTGGTGGTGGACTTCGTCTATACCGATACCATCCGCCCCATCATGGGTAAGGAGGCTCCTAAATATGCGCCTTACCTGCTCACGGCATTCTTCTTTATCCTCACGATGAACCTGTTGGGACTGATCGTTATCTTCCCCGGTGGTGCTAACCTTACGGGCAATCTGGCGGTTACTGCAGTGCTCGCATTGCTTACTTTCCTGGTAACTAACTTCACGGGAACAAAGCACTACTGGAAGGAGATTTTCTGGCCCGAGGTACCCAAAGCGCTCAAGCTGCCGGTGCCCCTCATGCAGATTATTGAGCTGTTTGGCATCTTCACCAAGCCCATCGCTCTCATGATTCGTCTTTTCGCTAACATGATGGGTGGCCACATGGTAGTGATCGTGTTCATGCTGTTGATCTTCATTTTCGGCAGTATGTTCAACACAGTCGTGGGCGGCGTGATGACCCCGATCTCGGTGTTCCTGTCGCTGTTCATGCTCTTGCTTGATGTTCTGGTAAGCTTTATCCAGGCCTATGTGTTCACGATTCTTTCCACCATGTTCATCTCAATGGCCCATGTGCATGAGCACCACGACGAGGCTCCTGCCGGTGATGCCGATTGAAAAATTTGATTAGAATAACAAAATAAAATAATAACAACTAAAAAACTTTATGACTATGTTAGGAATGATTTTATTAGAGGCTATGGCCAACCTTGGCGCAGCTATTGGAGCAGGTATCGCAGCTATCGCAGCAGGTATCGGTATTGGTAGGATTGGCGGTTCAGCTATGGAAGCTATCGCTCGTCAGCCCGAATCAACTGGTGATATCCGCAGTAACATGATCGTTATCGCTGCCCTTATCGAGGGTGTTGCATTCTTTGCCCTCATCGTTTGCATCCTTGCCATCTTCATCAAGTAATAACCCTTTTAACCGGTTTTCTTAGATGGAACTTTTCAAGCCTGAATTTGGCCTGGCATTCTGGATGTTTATCTCATTCCTGTGCCTCTTTGGCATTCTTGCCAAGTGGGCATGGCCCTTCATCATCAAGTCGATGGAGGAGCGTGCTGACTTGATTGACAAGGGTGTAGCCTATGCACAGGAAGCCAAATCCAATCTTGACAATGCCAAGGCCGAGGCCGACAAGTTGATTGCCGAGGCCCACGCTCAGCAGGCCGACATCCTGCGCGAGGCCACCAAGATGCGCAACGAGCTCATCGAGAAGGCCCGTAGCGATGCTGCTGACGAGGCCAAGAAGGTTTCCGAGGCCGCCCAAGTCTCGCTTGAGCAGTCTCGCAAGGAGGCCGAGAAGCAACTGCGCGCCGAGGTGGGTGACCTGGCCCTGCAAATCGCCGAAAAGGTGATTCGCCGCAACATTGCCAGCGACGATGCCCAAAAGGCGCTTGTTGATCAATATTTGAGTGAGGTTGAGACTAAAAACTAACGCATCATGAGTGACGGACTAATCCCACGCCGATACGCCAAAGCGCTGTACAAGTATGCCGTTGAAAACGGCGACTCAGAGGAAATCTATGAGCTCCTGAAGAAGCTCAGTTTCCGTTACACCGCTATCGACGAACTCAAGCGCGCGGTGCTCAACCCCGAAATCTCTGACGAGGCCAAGGGGGCCTTCATGCTCAAACTCGCGGGCGGTAGGCCCGGCAGCTCGCTGGACAAGTTCCTGCTGATGTGTGTGCGAAACAATCGCTCCGAGTACCTGCAGAAGATTTCCCTCGCATACGTCGATCTCTACCGCGAGGCCCATGAGATAGCCCACGTGGTCATCACCACCGCCGTCCCCATGCCCGAGGCCGAGGTCAATGCCATTACCGACATCGTTAAGAAGCGCCTGGGGGCAATGACGCTCGAGATCGAGCAGAAGATAGACCCCGAACTGATAGGCGGTTTCACCGTCGCAATCAACGGGCTGGTGCTTGACGCGTCAGTAAAGAGAGAGTTGAATGAATTGCGGTTACAACTGCAAAAGAAAAATTAATATTCCGAGAGATGATTAATCCCAGTGAAATATCTGATATACTGAAACAGCAGCTCGTCGAGGACATCGCCAAGAGACAGGTGGCCTTTGAGGAAGAAGGTACCGTCCTTGAGGTGGGCGACGGCGTGGCTCATGCCTATGGCCTGCACAATGTAGAGGCCAACGAGCTCGTGCAGTTCGAGAACGGCGTGACCGGCGTGGCCATGAACCTGGAGGAGAGCGATGTGGGTATCATCCTGCTCGACGAGGTGGATACCGTGACCGAGAACATGAAAGTTCGTCGCACGGGCGCTATTGCCTCAATCGAGGTGGGTGAGGGCCTGCTGGGCCGCGTGATCAACGTGCTCGCTAAGCCCATCGACGGCAAGGGACCCATTGAGGGTGAAAAACTGCGTTTGCCGTTGGAGCGCAAGGCTCCTGGTGTGATTTTCCGTCAACCGGTGAATCAGCCGCTGCAAACGGGCCTCAAAGCCATCGACTCGATGATTCCCATCGGCCGTGGCCAGCGTGAGCTCATCATTGGAGACCGCCAGATCGGTAAGACTGCCATCGCGGTGGACACCATCATTAACCAGAGGGCTAATTACGAAGCCGGCAAGCCGGTATACTGCATCTATGTCGCCATCGGCCAAAAGGCATCGACTGTTGCTGCATTGGTCAACAAACTCGATGAGGCGGGCGCTTTGCCTTATACCATCGTTGTGGCTGCTACAGCTGCCGATTCGGCTTCAATGCGTTACTATGCCCCCTTTGCGGGTGCTGCCATTGGCGAGTACTTCCGTGACACCGGCCGCGACGCGCTCGTGATTTATGACGACCTTTCTAAACACGCGGTGGCCTATCGTGAGATTTCGCTGATCCTCAAGCGCCCATCTGGTCGTGAGGCTTATCCTGGCGATATCTTCTACCTTCACAGCCGTCTGTTGGAGCGTGCTGCTAAGATTAATGAGAATCAGGACGTGGCCAGCGTGATGAATGACCTCCCTGAGGCTCTAAAGCCCATTGTTAAGGGTGGTGGTTCGCTCACAGCGTTGCCCATCATTGAGACTCAGGCAGGTGACGTGAGCGCCTATATCCCCACTAACGTGATTTCGATTACCGATGGTCAGATTTACCTTGAGACCGCATTGTTCAATTCGGGTATTCGCCCGGCAGTGAACGTGGGTATCTCGGTATCCCGTGTGGGTGGTAACGCTCAAATCAAGTGTATGAAGAAAGTGGCTGGTACCCTCAAGATTGCTCAGGCGCAATACCGTGAGTTGGAAGCCTTTACCAAATTCGGCGGTGATATTGACCCCGTTACGGCCCGTACCATTGATACAGGCCGCAAGAACGAGCGTCTGCTCGTCCAGCCCCAGTACACGCCCATGAAGGTCGAGGAACAGGTGGCTGTCATCTATTGCGGTGTGAACGGCCTCTTGCGAGATGTGCCCCTGGACAAGGTCGCTGAGTTTGAAAAACTGTTTATCCAGTACCTGCAGGGCAAGCACCAGGCCGATGTGCTCGATGTGTTGCGTAGCGGTAAGATCGACGATGATGTCATGACTAAGCTCAAGGATGCCGCTGCCGAGATCACTTCTAGGTACGTTCAGGCTCCGGCCAACTAAACCAGCAAGATAGGTTAGCAAGATGTCAACATTAAGAGAACTCAAGACGCGAATAGGGTCGGTCGCTTCGACGCAGAAGACGACGAGCGCCATGAAGATGATCAGCTCGTCAAAGATGCGCAAGGCAACCGGGCAACTTCAACGTTTGTCTCCCTACCGCATGATGGTGCAACACGTCATCAGTCACTTGCTCGTGACCGACCAGCAGTTTGACTCGCCACTCATCGTCAACCGCGATGTGGAGCGTGTCGCCCTGGTTGTCTTTGGTAGCGACGATGGTTTGTGTGGCGGTTTTAATGTCAACATTTTCAAGCAGTTGCTCGTCAGTATCAATCAGGTGCGCAAGCAGTTTGGTAATAAGGTGGGCATCACCATTATCCCTGTGGGTAAGAAGATGACCAAGGCGGTTACCAAAATTGCCGTGGGTGACATCCAGATGGAGAAAGTGGCGTTGAATACCCGTAGCGACAGCGAGGCACTGTATGCCTTCACCGACTTGATGAAGACCCGTTTCCTGGAGCACACCTATGACCGAGTGGAGATGCTTTACATGCACTTCATCTCAACGGGCAAGCAAGTGTTCACGCGTGAGCAGTTGCTGCCAGTGAGCTATCAGGGACTTGCCGAGAACGTCGATCCGCGTGCTGCCAATAGCCCTTGCCTGTTTGAGCCCGACGCCAACACCATCTTCAACACCGTGCTTCCCCTGCACATCAAGTCGATGCTCCAGGATGTGTTCATCCAGAGTGCCGCTAGCGAGCAGAGCGCACGCGTGATGGCCATGCAGGCGGCAAGCGATAACGCCAAGGAACTGCTCGATGAGTTGCAGCTGGAGTACAATAAACTGCGTCAGCAGGGCATCACCACCGAGTTGCTCGATATCTTGGGCGGACAGGTGGAGCGCTAACTTAACATGAAATGATTATAAGATTATACGTTTTATTATGAATATTAAGGAGTATTTCGTCTCAATCTTCAAAGGCTTTTATAGCCTGATTAAGGGCATGGAGGTGACCGGAGTGGAACTGGTGACCCCCAAGGTCACCGAGCAATATCCCGAAAACCGGTCGACGCTAAAGATTCCCGAGCGGTTCAGGGCTACGCTGGAGCTCATCTATGATGAGAACGGTTACCACAAGTGCATCGCTTGCCGTAGCTGCGAGCGCAACTGCCCCAACCAGACCATCCACATCGACACGCGCATGGTGGATCTGCCCAACGGCAAGAAGAAAATGAAACTGGACAAGTACATGTATGACTTGGGCAGTTGCACCTTCTGCGGTTTATGTGTGCAGGTGTGTCCCACCAATGCCATAGCGTTCAGCAACGACTTTGAGCAGGCTGTGTTCACGCGCGAGAAGCTCAACAAGCAACTCAACTACCTGCCCGAGAAGGACGAACCCGCTCCTGCTCCTGCACCGGCTGAGAAGCCTGCTGCGCCGGCCGATGCAAAGCCGGCCGAAAAGCCTGCTCCGGTCGAGAAGAAACAAGAACCAGAAGAAAATAAAGAATAATGGAATCAGTAGGTAACATCATTTTGTATTTTATCGTTGCGATCGCCATCATCGTTTTCTCGGTGCTGACGGTTACTACGCGCAAGATTTTGCGCTCAGCAACCTATCTGCTGTTTGTGCTGTTTGCCACAGCCATCATTTACTTCCAGATGGACTATCAGTTCCTGGGAGCTGTTCAAATCGCCGTCTACGCTGGTGGCATTTTGGTGCTTTTCGTGTTCGCCATCATGCTCACCCAGCAACCCGGTAAAAGCGCCGAGGCGTTAACGTCTCAACGGCGTTGCCTCGGGTTGGTGGCAGCCCTGTGTGGCGTGGCTTTGTGTGGCTATGGTTTGTTCAGTTATGCGGGTTTTGCCGGCAAACTGCTCAGCAGCGGGGTGGACATCAATATGGAGAAGATCGGCCAGTTCTTGTTGAGTACCGACAAGTATGGTTATCTGTTGCCTTTTGAGGCCATCAGTGTGTTGTTATTGGCTTGTATCATCGGAGGTGTGGTTATCGCCCGTCGCCGCTAAAAACATGGAGTAGTTATGGATTTGACATTATTTATGTATCTCATCCCCAGCCTCATCATGTTTGGCTGCGGTGTTTATGGCTTCATCACCCGCAAGAACATGATTGCCATCATGATCTCGCTGGAGTTGATGCTTAACTCGGTCGATATCAACTTTGTTGTGTTTAACCGCTACTTGTTCCCGGGACAGATGGACGGCATGTTCTTCTCGCTGTTCGCGATTGCTATCGCGGCAGCCGAGACGGCGCTTGCCCTGGCCATCATCATCAATGTGTTCCGCATTGCCAAGAAGGTGGACATCAACGAAATCACTAAACTGAAATTCTAACGATTATGCCACTGAATTTAGCAATAGTAGTTGTAGCATTGCCCCTGTTCATGTTCCTGTTCCTGGGACTCGTCGGGGTGAAAATGGGTAGAAAAATCACTGGCGTGATTGGTGTCCTGGCGATGCTTGTCGATACCATCCTGGCCTATGGCGTAGCACTGACCTACTTCTTCGGGAGCGGTGAGGGCCAAATTGTGGACGGGGTGCGTCAGGCAGTCGTTGTTGCCAATCCCGCCTGGTTATCGTTTACCGATACGCTGGTGGTGCGCATGGGTGTCCTGGTTGACCCCATCGCTGCGATGATGCTTGTGGTCATTACCACGGTATCGTTGATGGTACACCTATACAGTTTGGGTTACATGAGCGACCACGATGGTAACGCCGAGAAGGGATTCCAGCGTTACTATGCCTTCCTGGCGTTGTTCACGTTCTCGATGCTGGGTCTTGTGGTGGCTACCAATGTTTTCCAGATTTTCGTCTTCTTTGAGATGGTGGGTCTCTCGTCCTACCTGCTCATTGGTTTCTATTACTCGACTCCTGCGGCTAATCACGCCAACAAGAAGGCGTTTATCGTCACCCGTTTGGCTGACTTGTTCTTCCTGTTGGGTGTCATGATTTTGAGCTACTATACCAAGACCTTCGACTTTGACCAGCTTGTGTTCGGTCCTACGATGTCAGGAAGCCTTGAGACGGCTCAAAGCGCCATCAGCACTGCCGGTGGAGCCACATTCTTGGGCTGCTCGGTAATGGCTTGGGCTTTGACCTTCATCTTTATTGGCGGTGCTGGTAAGAGTGCGATGTACCCGTTGCACATCTGGCTGCCCGATGCGATGGAAGGTCCCACGCCCGTATCGGCGTTGATCCATGCTGCGACCATGGTTGTCGCTGGTGTGTTCCTGGTGGCAAGGTTGTTCCCGCTGTATGTGCTCGTGCAGGGTGCGATGAACATCATCCTGGTGGTCGGCGCGTTCACGGCATTCTATGCTGCTGCCATCGCCTGCACCCAGAGCGACATCAAGCGCGCGCTGGCCTTCTCGACCATCTCGCAGATCGCCTTCATGATGACCTCACTGGCCGTTTCCTCCAATGAGAACTCACTCATCGAGATTCACGAGGGTTACGGTCTGGGTTACATGGCGTCGATGTTCCACCTGTTCACCCACGCTATGTTCAAGGCGTTGCTCTTCCTGTGTGCCGGTGCAATTATCCATGCCGTTCACAGCAATGAGAACGACAAGATGCACGGTCTGCACAAGTTCATGCCCATCACGAGCATCTGCTTCCTTATCGGCTGCTTGGCCATTGCGGGTATTCCCCCGTTTGCAGGCTTCTTCAGTAAGGACGAGATCCTCGTGGCTGCCTATCATCGCGGACTCGGCTGGGGTCTGTGGATGTCGATGGTGGCTTGCATGACCGCCTTCTACATGTTCCGCATCTATTACCTCATCTTCTTCTGGAAGAAACATGAGGTTCACGATGAGCATCACGCTCCCAAGGATCAGCCCTGGACGATGACGTTGCCGCTGATTATCCTTGCAGCCATCTCGTGTGTTGCGGGCTTCGTTCCCTTCCACGACCTCGTGACTTGGGACGGACACGCGCTTCACACCTCTATCGACTGGACAGTTGCCGGTTCGAGCATTGGTGTGGCCCTGGTGGGTATCTGCCTGGCCACGGTAATGTACCGCAAGGAGAACCCGCTGCCCGAGCGCATGGCCAACGCGATGCGCGGCCTGTGGACCGCTTCCTACAAGCGTTTCTACATGGACGAGCTCTATCAGTTCATCACCCACAAGGTGATTTTCCAGACCATCTGTGTACCCATTGCTTGGTTTGACCGCCACATCATCGACGGCTTCTTCAACCTGCTGGCCGATGCGACCAACTCGCTCTCGTTCGGCATCCGCCGCCTGCAGTCGGGTAGCATTCAGGCCTATGTGTATGTGTACTTGCTGGGCGCCTTGCTGCTCGCAGCGATTACAATGGTTTGTGTATTACTTTAAATCAACGGTCTAGACAAAATAGAAAGGATATACAATGGAACTTTTCAATAATATACTGATTTACTTTGTGATCGTGCCTCTGCTCACGCTTGGAGGCCTGGCCCTGTGCAGCAATCGCGGCATCAAGGCCATCAGGACCGTTGCTGTAGTGGGCGCATGCGCCCTCATGGTGCTTGCCGTTTGGTTGGTGAGCATCTTCCTGCAAGCCCGCGGCGCTGGCGATACTAGCGAAATGATATTGCGTAGCGACGTGATGTGGTATGCCCCGTTCAATGTCCATCTGGCACTTGGTGTTGATGGCGTGAGCGTGGTGATGATCCTGCTCTCGGCGTTTATCGTGTTTGCCGGCGTTTTTGCCTCGTGGAAGATGAACCCGCTGCCTAAGCAGTTCTTCATGTGGTTCTTCTTGCTGTCCACGGGTGTGTTCGGCTTCTTTATCTCGATTGACCTGTTCACGATGTTCATGTTCTATGAGGTCGCACTGATTCCCATGTACCTGCTGATTGGTGTGTGGGGCAGCGGCAACAAGAACTATAGTGCCATGAAGCTGACGCTGATGCTGATGGGTGGCTCTGCCTTCCTGATGCTTGGCCTGATTGGTATCTACTTCCATTCGGCCCCCGAGGGTCAGCCCTTGACGATGAACATCCTGGACATTGCCCATAACGATGCGATTCCGCACAGTTGGCAATATGTACTCTTCCCGTTGACGTTTGTCGGCTTTGGCGTGTTGGGTGCCATGTTCCCGTTCCACACATGGTCTCCCGATGGTCACGCTTCGGCACCCACAGCGGTGTCGATGCTCCACGCTGGTGTGCTGATGAAGCTTGGTGGTTATGGCTGCTTCCGCATCGCCATCTACCTGATGCCGTTTGCCGCCAATGAGTTGGCTTGGATTTTCCTGCTGCTCACGGGCTTCAGCATCGTCTATGGTGCGTTGAGCGCATGTGTGCAGACCGACCTCAAGTACATCAACGCTTACTCGTCGGTGAGTCACTGCGGCATGGTGCTGTTTGCCATCCTCATGTTCAACACCACGGCGATGACCGGTGCTGTATTGCAGATGCTCTCTCACGGTTTGATGACGGCCCTGTTCTTTGCTCTCATCGGTATGATTTATGGTCGTACCCACACGCGTGACATCCGTGACATGGGTGGTATGATGCACATCATGCCTTATTTGGGCGTGGGCTATGTGATTGCCGGTTTGGCATCGCTGGGTCTGCCGTTCTTGAGCGGTTTCGCAGCCGAGATGACCATCTTCTTCGGTTCGTTCCAGCACACCGACACCTTCCACCGCGTGCTCACCATCATGGCGACCACATCGATTGTCGTGACGGCGGTTTACATCCTGCGTGTCGTTGCCAAGTTGCTCTTTGGCGAGGTTCAGGATGAGCATCACCGCACGCTCACCGATGCCAGCTGGGAGGAACGCCTGTCAACAGCTACGCTGATTCTGGCTGTAGCTGCCATCGGTTGCTTCCCCAATTTCTTCATTAACATTATCAGCAGCAGCTTTGACCCCGTCGTTAAGGCATTGCAGGCTGCGCTGCCCTTGTGATGAAAGTGTTTAACCTGATAAAAATTGCATAAGATAGATATGATGGATTATTCACAATTCTTATTGATGCCTCAGGAAATTGGCCTGTTGCTTGTTTTCCTGCTTGTTTTCATCTATGACACTTTCATGCCTGAGCGCACTCAGCGTTACATGCCCGTGTTCACGGTCATCATGATGGCGCTCTACACGATATACTGTTTTTGCTGTCCCGCTGCCGTTGGTGAGGCCTTCGGCGGCATGTTTGAGTCCAACGCCCCCACATGGGTGATGAAAAACATCCTCAATGTGGGTGTGCTGCTGGTGCTCCTGCAGGCCGTGAAGTGGACCAACAGTGACTTCGTGAGCGTTCGCCGCGGCGAGTTCTACGAGTTGACGCTGTTGACGTTGTTCGGCATGTTCCTCATGATTTCGGCACGCCACTTCCTGCTGTTTGTCATCGGTCTGGAGACGGCTTCGCTGCCCATCGCTGCCCTGGCAGCCTTTGAGAAGCGATACTATGAGTCCCACGAGGCTGCGGCCAAGTACATCTTCACCGCCATCTTCTCGTCGGCGATTTTCCTGCTGGGCATCTCGTTTGTCTATGGTATGAGCGGATCGCTCTACTTCAAGGAGATTGCAACTGCCCTCATTGGCAACCATTCGGCGTTGCTGATTGCCGCTTTGGCGTTTGTCATCGCAGGTGTGGGCTTCAAGCTCTCGCTCGTGCCGTTCCACTTGTGGACAGCCGACGTTTACCAGGGCTCGCCCACGGCTGTGACCAGCTACTTGTCGGTCATCAGCAAGGGCGCTGCAGCCTTCTCGTTCCTGGTAATTCTGGTGCAGGTGTTTGGTGCAGCCTATTCCCAGGTGTGGGAGTGGATGCTCTATGCCATCATCGTGCTCACCATCACGCTGGGTAACCTGTTTGCCGTGCGTCAGCGCAACCTCAAGCGCTTCCTGGCGTTCTCGTCGATTTCCCAGGCTGGTTACATCATGCTCGGCATCATTGCCGTCAATGTGATGGGCATGTCCTCGATGATCTACTATGTGCTGGTTTACATCTTCAGCAACCTTGCCGCCTTTGGCGTGATTGCTGCTATCGAGCGTCAAACCGGCCGTGTGACCATGGACGACTATAACGGCTTGTTCAAGACCAATCCCTGGCTCGCTTTCACGATGATGCTGGCGATGTTCTCGCTCGGTGGTATTCCTCCGTTTGCAGGCTTCTTCAGCAAGTTCTTCATCTTTGTGGGCGCTTGCCATCAAGGCTCTGTCGCCATCTATGCGCTGGTACTTATCGCGTTGGTCAACACCATCATCTCCCTGTACTACTACTTGCTGGTGGTTAAGGCGATGTTCCTGCGTCAGGACGACTGCGTGATTCCCACCATCAAGAGCCACTGGACCGAGCGCACGGGTATGATCCTGTGTGTGCTGGGTGTGATCTTCATTGGCTTGATCAGCTGTATCTATGCTTATATCAACGGAGCGGTTGACGCCATCGGCGCCATGTTCGCCGCTATCCAGTGATAGATAGTATAAGGTTTTAGGCTTTAGGTTTTAGGAGGCATCCGCGTACATACACCTAAAGCCTAACACCTAAAGCCTAAAGCCTAAAATGATTATTACTTCTGATATCATTTAGCATAACCAAAGCAGAAGAAGATTTGTTTCATGTAGACGGGAAGGCTCTGTGGTGCACCATAGGGCCTTCTTTGATTTTATGGAATCTAGCAGTAGGCTGGGTAGGACAAATATATTTGAAGTTGCCCTCATTTTTATTGGAAATATGAGAAATTGTTATTATATTTGCGCCATAACTTGAAAATTAAACTTATATTAACACATAAAAATTACGACTATGAAGAAATTATTACTCTTTTCATTGGCTGTGCTGCTGGCATCGCTGGCAGCCCGTGCCGACGTGGTTATCAACGCCACTAACTTCCCTGACGCGATCTTCCGTTCCTACCTGCAGGGCCAGTATCCCAGCGGCACTATCACCACGGCGCAGCTCAATGCCCGTGACACGTTGAATCTGGCTTACAAGGGCATTTCCGACATGACAGGTGTTCAGTATTTTACCCAATTGAAAAGATTGGATCTCTACTCGAATAATCTGACCACGATTGACGTGAGCGCCAACACCAAGCTGATTTACCTCAATTTGGGATATAACAAGTTGACGTCACTCAACGTGGAAAGTAACACGGTTCTGCAGGAATTGTATCTCCAGAACAACCAGATTTCTCTTTTCACGGTTACGAATCATAGTGCTTTGAGGACGTTGTGGATAGCAAACAATCCTAATCTGACGTCGCTCACCTGCTACCGCAACGCAATCACCAGTTTTGATATCTCCAATTGTACTGCCTTGGCCAGTTTGAGGTGTTACGAGAATGCTAATCTAACCACTATCTATGGGTTGGCCTCCTGTACGGCAATCACCTATCTGGACTGTGAGGACTGCGCCATCACCGACTTGAGCGCTGTCTCAGGCATGACGAACTTGGAAAAACTTTATGCACGCTACAATCAGCTGACGTCACTCAATGTCTCTGGTCACCACAACCTGTCTTACCTCAGGGTCACGGGTAATACACAGCTGACAGAGCTCTTGTGCTATAGCTGTGACTTGACCACGCTCGTAGTTTCGGGCTGCTCGGCGTTAAAAACGCTGAAGTGTTATTATAATTCTAATCTAACTGCCATCACTGGCCTGGCTGGTTGTATCGCATTGACCTATCTGGACTGTGAGGACTGTGCCATCACCGAACTGCCCGGCGTGAACAACATGAACAACCTGCAAACGCTGTGGGCCCGTAACAACCAGTTGACTGGCACCCTTGAAGTGAGCAACAAACCTCAACTGAAATATCTCAGGGTTAGAGGTAACACGGGGCTGTTAGAGCTCAGATGCGCCTACTGCGCCTTGACATCGCTTGATGTGACAGGCTGCACTGGTCTGGACTTATTACATTGTGAAGTAAACAGCAATCTTTCCACCATCCAGGGACTGACGGACTGCACAGCATTGACTTGGTTTGGCTGCGATTATTGCGCGTTAACTTCACTTGACGTGACGTTCTGTCCTGGCCTCAAAAGTTTGTATTGCTATAATAACCAGTTGACCTCGCTCAACGTGACGGGTCTGACTTCCCTTGTGAACTTGAACTGCATGAACAACCCTAACCTTGGCAGCATTACCGGCTTGAGTGACTGTTCGGCCATGACTTATCTTAACTGCTCTGACTGCGGCCTAACCAGCCTGAATGTGGATAATATGAACGACCTGGGGGAACTGTGGTGCAGTGACAATCTGTTCACCACACTCTTGGTAATTAATAAACCCCAGTTGACGGCACTGGTTGCCAACGATAATCTATCACTTGAACAATTAGAATGCTACTCTTGCGCCCTGACCCGTTTGGAAGTTTATAATTGTCCTGTACTGAATTATATCGATTGCATGTACAACCAATTGACTGAACTGGACGTCACCACTTGCCCGGAGCTCATTTATCTACTGTGTGAAGACAATCAACTGACCGAACTGGACATCAGCCGCAACTCCAAACTCCTCTACCTCTGGTGCCGCTACAACCTGTTGACAAGTGTGGACTTGAGCACTTGTCCTGACGATTTCCTTTCTCTTGACATCCGTGGCAACCAGGTTTCAGGCACTATCGATGTCTCGAGGTTTGCCTCGTTACTCCATTTAATGTGCACCAACAATCAGATTTCTCAAGTGGTACTGGGTAACCATGATGATCTCATTTACCTTTTGTTAGATTTTAATCAGCTAACGAGTATTGATACCCGTGGCTGTAGTGCTCTGCAAATTTTCCGTGCTCAGAACAATCAGTTGACCAGCTTGCAGTTGGGTAATAGCCCTGATTTGAATCAATTAGCCCTATTCTATAATAAACTCAATGCCAGCCAGATGGGTCAGATCGTCAACGCGTTGCCCACACGCAGCGCCGATGATCCCGGAGATCTTTATGCCATTGTCGATGATAATCCCGAAGACGATACCGTTGAGGGGAATGTCATCACTGCAGCCCAGGTCAGCCAGGCCAATGCTAAAAATTGGGATGTCTATCATTGGGATTGGGACGGCGCAGGCTGGAGACCCTATGCCGGCAGCGCGGGCCAGCTTGGCGATGTCAACGATGACGGATTTGTGACTATTAGCGACGTGACCGCCTTGATCGATTACCTGTTGAACAGTGATGCCAGTGCCATCAATTTGGCTAATGCCGACGTGACAGGTGAAGGCCAAGTGACCATTGCCGATGTGACCGCGCTGATCGACATGCTGCTCAATGGCACGTCAGGCATGATGAAGAATGCTCAAGTGGCTCAATCGGCCTCACCATCGATGCAAGACATCTGCAACAAGGAACTCACTCTCGAGAAACCCCGCAGGATTAAAAACTGATCTTAAACAATGCGACGTTAAATTAACAGGGGTCCATGACTTGATTCAACAAGTTGTGGGCCCTGTTTTTTGTGGGTCGGCCAACGAATTATGTTTATGGGCACATTATCATTGCAAGAAATCCATTGTTTTGAGAAAAATGGTTATCTTTGCCCTAACTTAACCAAATCATTTATCGCGATATGAAAAAAATCTTGTTGGCAATATTGTGCCTGTTCGCCCTGAACGCTACTGCCGCTGGCTTGAAGTCGGGTAGCGTGAGGACGCTGGTTGACAGTTGCGGCTTTTTCCCGCAGATCAGCCCCGACGGGCAGTGGTTGCTTTATTCACCCACCGATGGCTGTAGCCTGATGCTGAAAGACCTGTCGAGCGGTGCTGTGAGAACCGTGTCAAATGTGGGTTATCCAGGCTTTGACGCGATTTTTGGTAGCGACGGCAAGGTTTACTATATTACCCAAGACCGCAAGAAAAACGGGCTGATTTACCGTGCGGGCCATTGCTATGACCCGGCCACGGGTAAAGACCAGGTGGTACTCAAGCCACAGCATGGGCAAGTGCAGGCATTGCACGCAGCCTCGGGTGTTGTCATCAATGGTGAGCGCCAGGTGTACCGTAGCAATGGCAAGGTAGGGGCTTTCACCTACACCAGGGGCACAACGTTGTATATCGTTGATGAAAACGGAACTACGCGCTCGATGCAGCCCGACCGCACGAGCAACGGCCTGCTGTGGGCATCGTTGTCGCCCGATGGCACTAAAGTGTTGTTTGAGTCGGCGACAAGGGGACTGCTCGTGTGTGACTTGAACGGGCAGATTCTTGCCGAGTTGGGCGCTTTCCTGATGCCGTGCTGGTATAACAATGACTATATCATCGCCATGAGCAATGCAGGCAACACTCGTATCAGCGGCTCGCGCATTTGGTTGCTCTCGGTTGACGGTTATGTGTGCAAACCACTCACGCCCAATGAGGAGCGTGCCGTCCAACCCATGGTGTGCAATGGCAAGGTGGTCTATACCGTCCAGTATAGCGGCCAGGTAAGGCAGTTTGAGCTGGATGTTGAGCCCTCAATGCTCCAGACTGCTAAGAGTGGTAAGGGTAAGGTAGAAAAGGTTCGCAATCAGGCCAACAAAAAGGACGTGCCACGCGTGTTCATCAACCCTGGCCATGGCGGTCACGACAGCGATGACAGGCACGTGCCCACATGGGTTATCGGCGCTAGGGATACCCTCCATTACTATGAGTCCAATTCCAATTTAACTAAGGGGTTGGCCTTGGAGGAAATCCTTCAGAACAAGGGCTATGAGACGGTGATTTCCCGAACAACCAATTACACCGAGGACGACCTTGACCTGTTTGAGATTGTGGCTTTAGCGGCCAATAGCGGCGCCGACATCTTTTTTGCTATTCACAGTAATGCCACTGGCACCGATAAACGCGTGAACTTCCCGCTGGGACTGTATCGCGGTTGGGACGGTAACGCCGTTGTCAAGGGAAGCCAGGAACTCAGCGAGGCTGTGATGCGCAATCTGGTGGCCAGCCAGGTGTCAGTGTGGACGGCCAAGGAGCAAAACCGAGGAGACTGGTCATTCTATGACTGGGGCTACAAGGTGGGCCTGGGCGTGTTGCGCTACAACAAGCTGCCGGGATTTCTTAGCGAGGGCTCGTTCCATGACTATCTGCCTGAACGCGAGAGGCTCTTCTGTGACAACTATTGCTGGCTCGAGGCATGGAACCAGTCGATGGGCATTGATGAGTACTTTGGGCGCAAGGGTAAATTCAAAAATGGCGTTATTGCCGGTACCGTCCGTTGGGAGGATATCCAGCGCCGTGACGAAGACCAGCGCCTCTTCGGCGAGGATAAAAATAAACCCGTCAATGGGGCCTTGCTGCGCCTGTACAATGGCCGTGGCGTGCTGTCCCGCATCTATACGCTTGACAACCGCGACAACGGCGTGTTTGTGTTCACTAATCTGCCCAAGGACAAATACAAGATAGAACTCTACTATGGCAATGAGGACCTGTACAATACGGTCAAGGTCAAGGTGAAAAAAAACGCGACCACCTACAAAAATATGACACTTAAAAAGGACCAGAAGCCTAAGAAGAAAAAAAGGTAAGAATCTGGGTACCTTGTTGAAATAGGTTTTAGAGATACAAGGATGAAGAGAGTGGCAATGATCATGCTGCTGGCGGCGATGCTGCTGCCGGCCGTGGCCCAGGAGGTGGAGGTGACCTCGCTGCAGCGACTGCTCGACGCGGTTGAAGGGCCTGCCTATTATCCTGTACTCAACTCGACGGGAGACCGTCTGTTGTTCTCGGGCGAGAACGGTGAATTGAAATTGTATGATTTCACCTCCACCGTGACGACGGTCGTGACCCGCGACCGTGTTGCTGGCAATGATGCCTGCTTTGGCGGCGATGGCAAGATTTATTTCGTTACTCAAGAGGTAGGGGAGGATAGCCTCATCTACCGAACGGGGCATAGCTTTGATGCCGAGAGCAAACTTACTGAGAAGCTTACCGAGCCTATCCATGGAGCTATGCGCATCGTGCCCGCTACTCGAGGATGCATTATGAGGGCCCCGGGGCTCAATTATGCCTCATCGGCCGACATCGGTAGCGCCGCGTGGACTGAGGGTGATCGTGTCTATGTGACCGTGGGAGGGGAGAACCGTGTGTTCTCGCCCGTGGACTCCTGGGCGGGCTACCTGTGGGCCTCGTTGTCGCCCGACGGTAAGCGCGTGGCGTTTTTCGCCGCTGGCAAGGGCATCGTGATTATCGACCTGCGTGGCCAGATGCTCGCCATGCTCGGCAACTACGAGATGCCGTGCTGGTACAACAACGACTATCTGGTGGCTCAGAACGCCAAGTATGACGGCCGCCAGTTCATTTCCTCACAGATTATACTGCTAAAGGCCGACGGCACCTATCAGGCTGAACTGACCACGCCGGCCTCGATGACCATGCAACCCACATGTGGAGACGGCAAGATCATCTATACAACTATCGGCGGCCAGCTATATGAAATGCAAATCAACATCCACGAGTAAAACCGCTTTATAGCCATAAATAAGGCATTCTTACGATCAATAATGATAGTTGTGCTGATTGACTACCTGCTTAGAGGCAACAGGTGAACTGATTAAAAACGATAGGAATTAAGCTTAAAACTGACATTTTGGCAGTTTTAGGCTTAATTTTGTTTAAAAACCTGACACCGTGTCTTTGATTTTTAACAGTAGTTATACTTTCGGCCATTGGCATCCAGTTTGCTGGATAGGGTAGTGAACGCAGGGCGCAGGCCCCGCGATCAAAAACAAGAAACAATTAAAGACTCATAAATAACAAATAAAACAATTGGGAGGTAATGATTATGTATATTCCTGTAATTAGAAACAACCGCAACAACTGGTTAGACACTGCATTCAATGACCTGTTTGACATGGATTGGACTCCGCGCCACGCAACCACCGCACCGGCCGTTAACGTCAAGGAGAGCGACAAGGCCTTCACCATGGAGGTCGCAGCCCCTGGCCTGAAAAAGGAGTATTGCACCGTGAACATCAACAACGAGGGCAATCTGGTTGTCAAGATCGAGCACAAGGCCGAGCATGAGGACAAGTCATGCAAGGAGGAAGGCGAAAAGTTCCACTATGTGCGCCGCGAGTTCTCTTATGCCAACTACGAGCAGACCTACATCCTGCCCGACGAGGTAGACAAGGAGGCCATCAGCGCCAAGGTCGAGGACGGCATCCTGTCCATCGAACTGCCTAAGCTCGCTCCCGAGCCCGAGAAAAAGATGGATCGTGTCATCGACATCGCTTAACGAGTGTCCACAGGGAACTGTTAGGTTTTGGTACTCATCTCACCCGCTGGCTCCTGTAGCCAGTGGGTGATTTTTTATTTGATCAACCAAAATGGTTAATAAAAATAATAAAGTGTTAAATTAAGTGATATTTTTGAGATTATATTTGAATTATCTGAAATTTTGTGGTAAAAATGCATAATTTTGTGGCCTCTGAACTTGAAGATGGCTCATTTTGACAATAAATTAACAATAAAGTACATTCATTAACTTGCGATAATGGTTAAAGGTCAAAATATAACACTCATTGCCGAGAGCAGCACGACGCGCACCGAGTGGTCCTTGATCGACGGTGGCGAAGTGCTGGAACACGCATTCACCTCGGGCTTGAACCCGTTCTTCATGACGCGTCGCGAGATCAGCCACAGCATCCGTTTGGAGTTGCCGCCTGAGTTCTTTAAGTGCCGTTGGAGCCATGTGTATTTCTATGGCGCCGGCTGCTCGGGACCTGAGAAGAATAAGATCATCGAGGGATCGCTCGTGGCCCAATTCAAGACGCCGGTAACGGTGATGAGTGATTTGCTGGGTGCCGCTCGCGGCCTGTTGGTGCGTGAGCCGGGTTTGGCATGCATCCTGGGTACGGGAAGCAACTCGTGCTTCTATGACGGGAATGACATCGTCAAGAACGTGCCGGCGCTGGGCTTCATCCTGGGTGATGAGGGTAGTGGTGCCGCACTGGGCCGCGTGTTCTTGGGCGACGCGCTCAAGGGACTTGCACCCAAGGAATTGACTGATGCCTTCTTTGACAAGTACAAGGTGACGCGTGCCGAGGTGCTCGACGCTGTGCTCAACAACCCAGCTGCGACCCGCAACCTGCGCGCCTATTCGTTTTTCCTGAGCGAGCATCTTGACAGCGCTTATGTCCACGACATGATCTCGCGTGAGTTCCGCCGCTTCTTTGACCGCAACGTCAGCCAGTATGACTACAAGAAATACCCGGTGAGCTTCGTGGGCCCCATTGCCACGACTTATAGTGAGATTCTGCTTGAGGTGGCCAACGACTTCGGTGCAACTATCCGTAAGATTCTCCTCAGTTCCATGCCGGGTCTCGTCGCCTACCACAGCGACCAACCAGAGTAATGTTTTTCACAACCAACAAGTATAATTTTAATCCGATTGAACAAATGAAAAAGTACATCCTTTTGGCCCTCGTGGCTTTAGCGACGGCTTTTGGCGCTAGCGCCGAGGCTGGTGATTTCTCAATAGGTGGCCAGTTTGCCTACGCCAGCAAGAATTCTATGGCTGGACTTGGCGCCCAACTACAGTACGAACCCATCACCAACTGGCGTATCGCCCCCGAGTTTATCTATTATTTCGAGAATGATAACCTGAGTGCTTTCAACGTGAACGTCAACATCCACTACGTCATCCCTACCAGCGCGACGTTTGCCATCTATCCCTTGGCAGGCTTTACTTATGCCAACTTCCGGGCTGAAGTGATGGGTGTTAGTGACAATGAAGGTCGTTGCGGTGCTAACATAGGCATGGGTGCCCAGTACCAGATCAAGGAACATCTTCATTTCTTCACCGAGGAGCGTTTTCAAATCCTCAAGAACTGGAACCAGTCGGTAACCTGCCTAGGCCTGAAGTACACCTTCTAACGGCAAATTATGGAATAGGTACACCTGGCGTGTGTTGAATTATAGTTGACCTCAAGGGCCTAATTAAAGCCCTTGGGGTTAATTTTTTGTTGTGCTCTAGAATCAAACTATTTGGATGTGATTTTCTTAAAAAGTGTAGTTAAATCATAAATAATGTTGTAAAGAGGGGCTTTAGAGGGGTTTTCTTTTGGTTTTTCATTTGGTTTGACTAATTTTGTTGCATTACAATTTGCCAAAAACTAAATGAAAATATGATGAAATCAAGAAGATTATTGTTGGGTGCGGTAGCTTTGCTGGCTACTGTGCTGCCCTTGAGGGCACAGGTGATTACCGAGGAACAGCAAGCGGCTGTTCAACAGGTGGTCGCCAGTAAATTGCCCGAGCATATGGGCGTGGGTAACCTGAAGGTGCGTTCACTCATGGTAGAAAGCGACACCATCAAGGTGGATGTGAGTGAGAACTTTGGTGACGTGCCGTTCACCGAGGCTGGCGTCGAGCTGATGCGCGACGAGATCCGTGGGGCTCTCGGTTCGGAATATGGTGATTATCCCGTGCTCATTACTATTGTGGGCAACGATATCAACAAGTACTTTGCCGACTATGAACCTGCCTATAAGCGTTCACACAAGCCCTTCATCAGCGAGCTGGACGCCAACCGCCACTACAAGCATGGCTTGGACGGCAACATCATTGCCATGTGGCCCAGCCACGGCTGGTACTTCGAGCCCCTGCTCAACCGCTGGGAGTGGCAGCGTGCGCGCCTCATGCAGACCGTCGAGGACATGTACACCCACAGCTATGTGTTACCGTTCCTCATCCCGATGCTCGAGAATGCGGGTGCCTATGTATGGAACGCCCGTGAGCGAGATACGCACAACTATGGCGCCGTGGTAGATAACGACCCGAGCGAATTGGCCCAAAACGGCTACAGTGAGCACAATGGCAGGCAAAAGTGGCAGGATGGAGAGGGAACAGGCTTCGCCTTCCTGCGTGACCAATATAAGGACTTTGAGAATCCATTCACCGAGGGCACTTACCGCATGGTCAAGGCCGAGAAAGACAAGAAGAAAGTCTCGACCGCCACGTGGGATGTCGATATGCCCTACAGTGGCGACTATGCCGTCTATATTTCTTATAAATCGTTGCCCAACAGTGCGCGTGATGTGACTTACACTGTCAACAGCCAGGCTGGAAAACGCCAGTTCCGCGTTGATCAGACGATCGCAGGAGGAGTTTGGGTCTATATTGGCACTTTCCCTCTGGCCAAGGGTATGAATAAAGCGGTGGTTGAGGTATCCAACCTGAGCGAGGACAAGGATGCCGTCATCACGGCCGATGCCATCAATGTGGGTGGCGGATACGGCAATATTGTGCGCCGCGTGGCTTTGCCCACCGAGGAAAACCGTCGCATCGCCGCCGAGCAGGAGAACGAGAAATACCTCGGCAAGGAGGGCATGGAATATAGCTACATTGGCAGCGGCAATCATCCCTGGTTCCACTTGGGATCGCGTTACTATCTGCAGTGGGCGGGCTTCCCTGACAGCGTCTATTCCACCTCGCACGGTATCAATGACTATACCGACGATTACCGCAGTCGTGGCGAGTGGGTGAACTACCTGGCTGGCGGCAGCGACGTGTTGCCCGACCGTGGTGGCCTCAGGGTGCCTATTGACCTGTCGTTCTGCCTGCATACCGATGCTGGCGCTACTCCCGACGACGAGATCGTGGGAACCCTGCTGATCTATTGCACCCGTGCCAACGGAAAGCAATTTGGCAAGTATGCTAACGGCACGCCGCGTGAGCTCTCACGCCGTTTCGCCAACCTGCTCTCGACCGAGATTGTCAAGGATGTGCGTGCAAAGTGGGAACCCAACTGGACGCGTCGCGGTATGTGGGACAAGAGCTACTATGAGGCTCGTGTGCCCGAGGTACCCGCCGTACTCATGGAGTTGCTCTCACACCAGAACTTTGCTGATATGAAATACGGCTTGGACCCAATGTTCCGCTTCGATGTGAGCCGCGCCATCTACAAGGGCATGCTCAAGTTCATCGCTCAGCGCGACCACCGCAGTTACGTTATCCAGCCGCTGCCCGTCAACAGTTTTGCCATCAGCAAGTCGGGTAAGGGTCAGTATCTGCTCACTTGGAATCCCACCCATGACGACCTGAGCGAGGGTGCCGATGCCACGAGTTACATCGTGTGTGAGCGTGTGGGACTTGAAGGCGGTTTCAAGGAGATCGCCACCGTCAAGGGCCCGCAGTATAGTGTGAATATCAAAGATCACAAGATGCACAGTTATCGCATCATTGCTATGAACGATGGTGGCCGCAGTTTCCCCAGTGAGACTTTGAGCTTGGGTGAGGCCGCATCGAGCAAGGGCGACGTGCTGGTTGTCAACGGATTTACCCGCGTTAGCGGTCCCGATTGGTTTGAGGATAGTATTCACGCCGGTTTTGACGACAACAAGGACCACGGTGTGCCTTACATCCAGCAAATCAATTACTTGGGTTCGCAGTATGAGTTCCGCCGCAGCATTGAGTGGAAGGACGATGACGCGCCTGGTTTTGGCGCTAGCCGCAGCGACCATGAGACGATGAACGTGGCAGGCAACAGCTTTGACTATCCTGCAATACACGGTGATGCGTTGATGAATGCGGGCTATTCCTTCGTTTCTTGCAGCCAGCAGGCACTGGAGAACGATTACTACACTGGTGACTACCGCCTGATGGACTTGATCCTGGGCAAGCAGAAGGAAATCTCTACCGGAAGCGGCCTGAAACCCACTCGTTTCAAGATTTATACGGCAGGCTTAATGAACGCCTTGAGAGACTTCACTGGCCGTGGCGGCAGTGTGGTAATGTCGGGTTCATATGTGGGTAGTGACTTGTGGGACAATGCAGCCGGCAACAGCGACCCGCAGGGTCAGGCTTTTGTCAAGGAGGTGCTCGGCTTTGAAGGCCTGCAAGGTCGCGCTTCGCTCGACGGCACCGTCATAACGGTTGATTGTCCTGACACCAATTTGGCCGAGAAAGGTAAATGCTGGGAGTTTGTCAACAGGTTGAACGACTATATGTATGCAGTCGAGTCGCCTGACGCCATCCGCGCCAGCGACAATAAGGGCTTCACCTGGTTGCGCTATGGCGAGAACGGCCTCCCCGCCGCTATTGCCAGCGACCGTGGCAACTATCGCACTATCGTGTTGGGCTTCCCGCTGGAGTCGATGACCTATTCCAGTGACCTTACTAGCCTGCTGGGTAGCATCATGCAATACCTGGGTAAATAAGGCCTCTAAGGCCCCTAAGGTCCCTATAGCCCTTAAGGCCCCTATCAAAGAAATAAAATCAATAACAATAATCATTCAATAAAAAATTATGGGAAGAATTAATTGCTTTATTCCGTTTGTCAGTGCCGAACAGGTAGCGCAAACCGTCGAGCAACTCAAGAGTGAAGAACTGGTGAACAAGATTTATCTGCTCGCCACAGTGGACAAACCCGCCCCGGTTGAGGGCTGTGAGATGGTGCCGGTCAACGTGCTTTTCTCGACCGAGACCATGCGTGAGATTGCAGCTCGTGCCGATGCCGATTATGTGTTGTTCTACACCAAGTATGATACCCTCAAGATGGGTCCGTTCTCGTTGGAGCGCTTTGCCAAGTTGGGCGACGACACCCAGTCGGGTATCCTTTATGCCGACCACTACAATGTGACCGAAAAAGGTGCCGACAAGGCTCCTGTCATCGACTACCAGATGGGAAGCCTCAGGGACGACTTTGACTTTGGCTCAGTGCTGTTTTTCTGCAGCAAGTGCTTCAAGAAGGCTGCCGAGGCGATGAAGGAGAAATATGAGTTTGCTGGTCTTTATGACCTGCGCCTCAAGCTGTCGCAGTTCGCTGCCATCACCCACATCAACGAGTTCCTTTACAGCGATGTCGAGCTCGACACCCGCAAGAGCGGCGAGAAGATCTTTGACTATGTGGATCCCCGCAACCGCGGCCGACAGATTGAGATGGAAAAAGCCTGCACCGAGCACCTCAAGGAAATTGGCGGCTATCTCTCACCCACACGCGAGGAAAATGGCGAGTTTGTGCCCAATTTCCGTCACATCGAGTTCAACCAGGGTGAGTTTGAGGTCGAGGCCACGGTGATGATTCCCGTGCGCAACCGCATCCGTACCATCCGTGACGCCATCGACTCGGTGCTCAAGCAGAAGTGTGACTTCAAATTCAACCTCATGGTGGTGGACAACTTCTCGACCGACGGCACCCGTGAGGCCATCGCCGAGTACAATGACCCGCGCCTGATTCACATCATCGCCGACTACTATGACATGGGCATCGGCGGATACTGGAACCTGGCCGCACACCGCCAGAACGTGGGCAAGTTCATCGTGCAACTCGACAGCGACGACATGTACAAGGATGAAAACACGCTGCAGACGATGGTCAACGCCTTCTATGAGCAGAATGTGGCGATGGTTGTCGGCACTTACCAGATGACCGACATCAACCTCAATCCCATTCCTCCCGGCATTATCGACCACAGGGAGTGGTCGCCCAGCAATGGCCGCAACAATGCCCTGCGCATCAACGGCTTGGGCGCTCCTCGCGCATTTTATACTCCCGTGCTGCGTGAGGTGAAGATACCTAACACCAGCTATGGCGAGGACTATGCTTTGGGCTTGAATATCTCACGCCACTACCAGATTGGCCGCGTGTATGAGCCCGTGTACCTGTGCCGTCGTTGGGACGATAACAGCGATGCATCGCTCGACGTAGAGAAAATGAACCGCAATAACTTGTATAAGGATCGCATCCGCACCTGGGAACTCCAGGCGCGCATCGCGCTCAATAAACAGTAATTGACACTAAAGCCTCACGCTAAGATTTTAGATTGCGATTAAGACTTTTTCTTAGTATCTTCGCGACTTAGCGAGGGGAATGTCGAGAGGCTATGGACTACAGCAGGACTATAGACAAACTCTTTACCAGGCAACTGCGTGATTGGGACGTGGCCGGCGCCAACTATGCGGCGCTGGCTGCTACAGTCACGCGCACGCTGTCGTTGGGTGAGTCCACAGTCACGCTGCAATTCAATCCCGAGCGAAGGCGGTCATCGGCGGCAAGAGTTGACAAGAAATCGCTGGCAAAGAGAAGTTGCTTCCTCTGTACCGAGAACCAACCCGCCAAGCAGCGTGCCATGCTGTGGGGTAACCGCTATAAAATCCAAGTGAACCCTTATCCCATCTTCAGGCGTCATTTGACCATTGCTGACTTGAACCATGTACCGCAGCACTTAGCTGGTAGAGTGGGGGATATGTTGTCTTTGGCCAAGGATTTACCCGATTTTGTCATCTTCTACAATGGCCCGCAATGCGGCGCATCGGCGCCCGACCATGCCCATTTCCAAGCGGGTGTTAAGGGGGCGATGCCGTTGTGTGACGAGATCGTTCATGCCACAACCATGCTGCTTGCCGACGGCGACGAGGGTTTCATCGGCTTTGTCGATATGCTGGGACGTAGCCTGTTCACTATTGAGACGACAACCCAGCGCGCAGCCGAGCGTTACGCTTTGCGACTGTTGGACCTCCTGCCCGTGAATGATGGCGCTGACGAACCTATGGTAAACGTCCTGTGCTGGTGGGACAAGACCGACCATGCTTGGCGCTTGGTGTTTTTCCCGCGGCGCAAGCACCGTCCCGCTTGTTATGGCGAGGGCGAGGGACGTCTACTGCTCAGCCCCGGCACTGTCGATATGGGCGGCCTCTGGGCCGTCCCCGAGCTCAAGGATTTTGACGCTCTCACTCCTGAGATGATCCAATCCTTGTATAACGAACTCTGTATGAACCGCAAGGAACTCTTACCCATCATCAATGGCTTTGGCCAGCATTGGGATGATAACTTTGGACTTATTTAGGGTAAAATAGGGACGGTTCTTTTGATATAAAAAGCAATAACAAAAAACTAAGGACTATTATGGACGAGAAACAGATACCGCAAGTGAGTGTGGGCATCATGAATGAGCCCCAGGTCACTTTTGTGCTCAACGGCGCCTATCGCGTGAACGGCACCGAGTGTACAGGCAACCAGTTAGCGCAATGTGTTGATGAGATGGTGGAGTGGAATGGCAACCGTTATGGTGAGTTGTTTTTTGAGCCTGTCGATGCCGATATAGCCTCCTTTACGATTAAAGATGTGACCATCGGCGTGAGTTTCCACTGGCGCCGCCAGGAGGACCAGACTTTCAAGGGCGCCCTAAAACTCATCGTCGAGGACGGCAAGTTGACGCCCATCAATGTGTTGAGTGTTGAGGACTACCTGTTGAGCGTCATCTCGAGCGAGATGAGCGCCAATGCATCGCTGGAACTGCTCAAGGCCCATGCAGTGATTTCCCGCAGCTGGCTGCTTGCCCAAATCCATGGCATCAAGCCTGATAAGGCCGACCGCAATCCTGATGCTCCAGGCGAGATGATGGATACTCCAGAGGAACTCGTCAAGTGGTGGGACCGTGACGATCATGTGAATTTCGACGTTTGCGCCGACGATCATTGCCAGCGTTACCAGGGCATCACCCGCGCCACAACTGAAAAGGTGGAACAGGCCATCAACGCGACATGGGGCGAGGTGCTCATGCACCATGGCGAACTGTGTGACGCGCGGTTCAGCAAGTCATGCGGCGGCGTGATGGAAGAGTTCGAGAACTGCTGGGAACCGCATCATCATGATTATCTGGAGGCTCGCCGCGACAGCGAGAACGAAGAGGATTTCCCTGACCTCACCCGCGAGGACAATGCTGCCGAGTGGATTCTCTCAAGCCCCAACGCTTTCTGCAACACCACCGACCCCGAAATCCTCTCTCAGGTGCTCAACGACTATGACCAGGAGACCAAGGACTTCTACCGCTGGAAGGTGGAATACACCCAAGACGAACTCGCTAAGCTCATCCACGAGCGCACAGGCATTGACTACGGCCGCATCCGCGACCTGCAACCTGTTGCGCGTGGAACAAGCGGCAGACTTTTCCGCCTGCGCATCGTCGGCGAGAAGCGTGAGCGCATCATCGGCAAGGAATTGACCATCCGTTACGCCTTGTCGCCCTCATGCCTGTACAGTTCGGCATTTGTCGTCGAGAAGCATGATGTGGGCGAGGACGGCTATCCCGCCAAATTTGTCCTGCGTGGAGCCGGGTGGGGCCATGGTGCCGGCCTGTGCCAGATTGGGGCTGCCGTGATGGGCGCCAAGGGCTATGACTACAAGCAAATCCTGCTGCACTACTTCGTGGGCGCCAGCATTGAGAAACGATATTGACAATAATCCTAAAAAAACAGTAATACAATGGACGAACTGACTAAAAGAAGAACCCCGTGGTTGTGGATACCCACACTCTATTTTGCCGAGGGTATTCCATACTTCATCGTGAACAATATTTCGGTGTTGATGTTGGCCAAGATGGGCGTTCCCAATGGACAAATGGCACTATTCACGAGTCTGCTCTATCTGCCGTGGACCATCAAACCGTTTTGGAGTCCTTTTGTGGACATCATCCGCACAAAGCGGTGGTGGACCATCGGTATGCAGGTGCTCATGAGCATAGCATTCATTTTGCTCACGCTGACCATGCCCAAACCCGATGCGGCGACCATTGCTTCAGGACAGACACCCATCAGCATGTTTGCCGTCACCCTTATCTTGTTCGTGATAACGGCCTTTGCGTCGGCAACCCATGACATTGCCGCCGACGGTTTCTATATGTTGGCTCTGCGTCAGAACGAACAGGCAGCTTTCGTTGGCATCCGCAGCACATTCTATCGCCTCTCATCAATTTTTGGACAGGGTGTGCTTGTGGCTATCGCCGGTGCTATCGAACTTAAAAACGGCAATATCCCCATGTCGTGGATGATTACGATGGGTGTTGCTGCCGTTTTGTTCACAGTGGTTACGCTTTATCACACCTTCGCCATTCCCAAGGTGCAGAGTGACGTTTCCACCCTCAAGGATGAAAAGCCCACGGTCGGAGCCATCTTCAAGGAGTTTGGCCGTACTTTCGTCACCTATTTCACCAAGCCTTACGTTTGGTTGGCCATTGTGTTCATGCTGTTATACCGTTTGCCTGAGGCTTTCCTCATCAAGATGTGTACGCCGTTCCTTGTAGCGAGCAAGGATGTTGGCGGTTTAGGCTTGTCCACTGCCGAGGTGGGTATTGTTTACGGTACAATCGGCGTTTTGGCATTGACGATCGGTGGCATCCTGGGCGGTCTTTTTGCCGCCAAGGTGGGCTTGAAGAAATCATTGTGGTGGATGGCGGCATGTATGACCTTGCCTTGCGCCACATTTGTCTATCTTGCTGTTGGCCAACCTACTAATTTGGTTGCCATCTCTACAGCAATTGCCATTGAGCAATTCGGCTACGGCTTTGGCTTCACGGCCTACATGTTGTACATGATATACTTCAGCGAGGGTGAGTTCAAGACTTCCCACTATGCCATCTGCACGGCGTTCATGGCGTTGAGTATGATGATTCCTGGCATGTTTGCCGGCTATATCCAGGAGGCAATAGGTTATGCAAACTTCTTCTGGATGGTGATGGTTTGCTGCATTGCCACGTTGATCGTGACCTATCTCGTCGACCGACGCGTCGACCCAGAATACGGCAAGAAATCCGAATAACCCACGTTTTATTAAAACAACGATTTTTAAACTACGGATTTATCTGATATTTCTGATTTGATTATGGAAAGATTTTTATATGAAAAAGAGTCTTATGCAATTAGGGGATGCTTGATGAGCGTTTTCAATGAGCTGGGTTCGGGTTTTCTTGAGAAAGTATATCAAGAAGCCCTTGAAAGAGAGTTTATTGAAAAAGGAATTCCCTATAAGCGAGAAGCGCCTCTTAAAATCATGTATAAAGGCCTTCCACTTCACCAGGAGTATTTTGCAGATTTCATCTGCTATGATAAAATAATCGTAGAATTAAAGGCCGTTACTGAATTATCAGACGTGCATTCAGCACAAGTTTTTAATTATTTGAAAGCTACGGGTCTTGATTTGGCTATTCTCGTAAACTTTGGAGAGAAACAATTAAAAATTGAACGTCTTTTCAATTTTATGAAGAAAAAGCAGATTAACACGTTGATTAATAATCAGAAAAATCAGATTAATCCGTAGTTTTTTTAATGTCAGTTGATATGAAGAAGATATTGTTTCTAGTAGTGTGTATGGCGCTGGTGGCGGTGACGGCCAGTGCGGTCGTTAAGCCGGGTGTGGAAGTGCTGCGTGATGGCGGCTTTGCTCAGTTGCAGGGCAAGCGCGTGGGACTCGTGACCAATCCCAGTGGCATCGACAATAACCTCAAGAGCACCGTTGACATCCTCAACGAGGCTCCGGGCGTCAAATTAGTGGCGCTGTTCGGTCCTGAACACGGCGTGCGCGGTAATGCCCATGCGGGCGATGCTGTGGGCGACGCTGTTGACCCGCTGACGGGCATCAAGATGTATTCGCTCTTTGGCAAGACCCACGAGCCTACGGCCGAAATGCTTAAGGACATCGATGTGCTGGTCTATGATATCCAGGACGTCGGCTGCCGCAGCTATACGTTCTATGCTACGATGGGCGTTTGCATGCAGGCCTGTGCCAAGCACGGTAAGCAGTTCATGGTGCTCGACCGTCCCAATCCGCTGGGCGGCAACAAGGTTGAGGGTAACCTGGTCGAGGATGGCTATTTCTCGTTCGTGAGCAAGTATGCCATCCCTTACGTCTATGGTTTGACCCCTGGTGAACTGGCCATCTTCCTCAACGAGGAGGGTATCATCGCTAAGGAGTCCAAGTCGGGCCGCAAGTGTGATCTGACCGTCATCCCAATGGAGGGCTGGACACGTGACATGAAATTCCGCGACACGGGTATGCCTTGGGTGCTGCCCTCGCCACAGATTCCCACCCCCGAGAACGCTTTCTTCTATCCGCTGTCGGGCATCTTGGGCGAACTGTATATCTTCAACACGGGCATCGGCTATACCTTGCCCTTCGAGACCTTTGCGGCTTCATGGATTAATGCTGACTCGCTGGCGATGAACATGAACGCTCTGAACTTGCCTGGACTGCACTTCCGTCCCTTAAATTACAAGCCTTTCTTCGCCCTGAGCGTGGCCGTTGACAAGTCGCTGCAGGAGGTGCATGGCGTGCAGACCTACATCACCGATGTCGATGCCGCCAACCTCACGCTTACCCAGTTCTACTTCCTCCAGGTCATTCACGAGATGTACCCCCAGGTGGAACTGTTTGAGCAGAATCCCAAGCGCTACGCCATGTTTGATAAGGTGTGCGGCACCAAGGAGATACGCGAGCGTTTCACCCGCCGCTACAAGGTCGAGGATATGGCTGACTATTGGAACAAAGACGCCGACGCTTTCCGTGAGTGTTCTGCCAAGTATTACCTCTATCATTGATCTGTTATGGCAAAAGAAAATAAAAGACTGCTGTCGCTCGACATCCTGCGTGGTATCACCATTGCGGGCATGCTGCTGGTGAACAATCCCGGCACATGGAGTTACCTGTATAAGCCACTGGCTCACGCCGACTGGATCGGGCTTTCGCCCACCGACTTGGTATTCCCGTTCTTCATCTTCTGCATGGGTGTGTCGATGGCTTTTTCATTAAAGAAGTTCAATTACAAGCTGTCTGGCCCGTTGATGTGGAAAATCGTGCGCCGCACGGTCATTCTCTTCCTCATTGGTTGGGCGGTACAGTGGTTCGGCCACCTGGTGCGTGGTTTGTGCAAGGGCGACCCCTTCAGCGAGGCAGTCAACAACCTCGACACGCTGCGTTACCTGGGCGTGTTCCAGCGTCTGGCCTTGGTTTATTTCTTCGGCTCATTGTGTGTCGTGCTGTTCAGCCGCAAGTTCATGCCGTGGCTCATCGGCCTCATCTTGGTAGTCTATGCCCTGATTTTGGGCTTGGGCAATGGCTATGACTTCTCGTTGAACAATATCATCGCCCAAATCGACAATAGCCTGCTGGGCACCGACCACATGTACCACGAGAGCGCTTATGGCGAGAGCATCTCGTTTGACCCTGAGGGCATCCTGAGCACCCTGCCGTGTATAGCCCATGTGCTCATTGGCTACTTGGCGGGCAGGATGATCATCGCGACCCACAACAACACCGAGCGTGTGACCACCTTGTTGTTGTGGGGTTCCGTAATGCTGCTTGCCGGCTGGTTGTTGCAATATGGCATCCCCTGTGGCAAGAAGATGTGGTCGTCCACCTTTGTACTCATCACCTGTGGCATGGCGATGTGCATCCAGGCGATGCTCATCTACTTTGTCGATATCAAGGGACACAAGCGCTGGGGACGTTTCTTTGAGACCTTTGGCGTAAACCCGCTGGCACTCTACCTGTTGGGCACGATCCTCGCCATTTTGTTCGGGGCGATTCCTATTGGCCATGATGCTGAGGGAGGTAACATCACCATTCACAGTGCGGTCTATAACTTCTTCACCACATTCTGCAACGAGTACACCGCATCGGCACTCTATGCCATCTGTTTCGTGCTGCTCAACTGGATTGTGGGCCGCGTGCTGTATAAAAAGAAAATCTACATCAAGATATAATCGATTGTTTATCAATGGTTTGATAATGCTTAAGACAATTAATGACTAAAAACTGAGATATTATGATGATTTTGATTGCTGACTGCGGCTCCACCAAGATTAATTGGTGCCTGCTTAACGGAAAAGAAAAGGTAGCCCAGATTTTTACTACCGGCATGAACGCGCTCTTGCTCACCGAGGAGGAAATGAAGGAACAGATCAAGCGTGAACTCATACCACACCTCACCAATTACAAGGTCGATGAGATCTACTATTATGGTGCTGGCATCATTTCTGACGAGATCAAGCAGCAGGTGATTAATGCCCTGAGGGCCAACCTGCCTACTGCCGGGAAGGTTGAGGTGGCTAGCGACTTGCTGGCAGCTGCGCGCGCCGTCTGTGGTCGCAAGCCGGGCATCGCCTGCATTCTGGGTACGGGCAGTAACTCGTGCTATTATGATGGCGAGAAGGTTGTGCAGAACGTGTCACCGTTGGGCTATATCCTGGGCGATGAGGGCAGTGGTGCCGTGTTAGGCAAGCTGCTCGTGGGCGACGTGTTGAAGAAGCAGTTGCCCCCTCACTTGTGTGACAAGTTCATGAAGGAGTATAACCTCGACTACACCACGATTATCACGTCGGTTTACCGCAAGCCTGCTGCTAACCGTTTCCTGGCTCAGTTCGCTCCTTTCCTGGAGCACAACATCGACGAGCCGTCGATCCACAACATCGTCTTGCGCTCGTTCACCGATTTCTTTACCCGTAATGTCGCCAGTTATCCCAATTACAAGGAATTGCCCTGTAACTTTGTGGGTTCCATAGCATTATGTGAGAAAAATGTCCTCAAGGAGGCAGCCGAACCTCTGGGCATCACCATCGGCACGATCATGAAGGATCCCATGGAGGGACTCATCAAGTATCACAGCACTGCCGAATAAACAACTAAAAAGGAAAGATTATGGCTTTTGAGAAAATTAGCGAACAACCGTCGCTTTACGATAACCTGGAAAAGAAATCGGTGCATGAAATACTCACCGATATCAACCGGGAGGATCACAAGGTGGCCGACGCGGTGCAGAAGACGATACCGCAAATCGAGTGCCTCGTGACGGGCATCGTTGAGCGCATGAAAAAAGGTGGACGCATCTTCTACATGGGTGCGGGTACCAGTGGGCGACTGGGTGTCCTCGACGCCAGCGAGATTCCTCCCACCTTTGGCATGTCGCCAGGCTGGATCATCGGTATCATAGCAGGTGGTGATATTGCCTTGCGTAATGCCGTTGAGAATGCCGAGGACGACACCGAGCAGGGTTGGAAGGACTTGCAGGAGCACAAAGTCACGCCACTGGATACGGTCATCGGCATCGCCGCTTCGGGCACTACGCCCTATGTCATCGGTGCCCTGCGTGATGCACGTGCCAACGGCTGCCTTACGGCTGCCATCACCAGCAATCCCGGTGCACCTGTTAGCGAAACCGCCGAGATTGCCATCGAGATGGTCGTCGGTCCTGAGTATCTCACCGGCAGTTCACGCATGAAGAGTGGAACGGGTCAAAAACTCATCTGTAACATGATTTCGACCTGTGTGATGATTCAAATGGGACGTGTCAAGGGCAACAAGATGGTCAATATGCAGCTCACTAACCAGAAGTTGGTGGACCGCGGCACGCGCTGGCTTGTAGATGAATTGAAAATCCCTTATGACGAGGCCAACCGCCTGCTTTTGCTTCACGGCTCGGTGAAAAAGGCTATTGATGCCTACCGCGGTAATTGAGTTGACAGTTAATAGTTAATAGTTGAGGTTTTCCATCTTGTTAATCTAGAGAATCCAGTGAAAAGAATAGCATTATGGGCCGTGACGGTACTCATGTGCCTTACCGCCCTGGCTCAGGCCAACCAGGACCCGTATTATGCACGGCGCGCGACGCTGTTTGACGAGCTACCCATTGGCAAGAAAGACATTGTCATGCTGGGCAACAGCCTCACCGATGGCTGTGAGTTCAACGAATTGCTGGGAAACCGTCACATCAAGAATCGTGGCATCGTGGGAGATATTGTCCAAGGTCTTATCGACCGCATCGGTCCCATTATTGAGGGACAACCCAAAAAGTTGTTCATTATGAGCGGTGTGAACGATATCTCACACGACGTGAGTGCCGACAGCATCGCCCGCGCGATGGAGAAACTCATCGTTATGGTCAAGCAGGGTAGTCCTCGGACCAAGATATATCTGCAAAGCCTGTTGCCTTTCAATAACGATGTAAGGGAATGGAAGTTGCTCAAGGGGCGAGACCACGTCGTGGTCGAGGCCAACATCTTGCTCGAGCAGGTCGCCCGTCGTCAAGGGGTGACATGGATTAACCTGTATCCGCTGTTTGCCGACGAGCAGGGTAGGCTGCGGGCCGATTTGACCAACGATGGCCTGCATCTCATGGGCAAGGGGTACCTTATCTGGCGTGATGCCATCCGCCCTTATGTCAAGTGATGCATTTTTACTGGCTTGTTCATTCAAGCCGATAACATAAAGAAAATGTGCCAGTGAATATTTACTCACTGGCACATTTTTTATGTTCGATGATTAGCTCGGTTCAATCTCGAAGCATTCCTTGATGGCGTTGCGAATATTGTTCGCCTCGACATTGTTGCTCTTGAGGATATTGAGGACGCCACGCACGTAGTCCTCCTTGTTCTTGTAACCGCACAGCACGGCTACATTACTCTCGCCAATCATCAGTTTTTGGTTATACACCTTGAGGATGCTGGCATAATCCTCATTGTCCTCATAGGCGTGGAACTCACGACACAGCTGGTCATACATCCCTCGGGGATTAATTTCACTTACCAGTTCCACCATGTGATCCTCAAGGGCGCTGATGTTGCGGAACTTCTGGTCGATGCGCACCTCAACGTCACGTTTCACGCGGTGGCGCACGTGCATGAGCGCTTGTTGCTTGAGTTCACGGGTGAACATCTCAATGACGCGTTTTTTCACTTTGGGGAAGACGATATTCTCGTTGCGGCGCTTGTAACGGGCCACGGCACGGATGACGCCTTCAAGCATGAACAGATTCTCGACCTCGGCGACATTGGGAACGAGGATATTCTTGTTGCGCAGGTATTCCACCTCGGGGTCGCTGCGGCGGTCGCGATCCACGATGCCTCGGCTCTCCAGCTGGTGGAAGCCCTTGAGGTCGCCAAAGGAGCGAACAGTCTCAATCACCTTGTTGCAACTGCCCAATGGCTTGATGGTGTATTCAGGGAAGATGAGCGGGTAAAGTCTGGAGTCGATGCTGTGCTTCTCGTCTCCCTCAACAAACAAGATGGGTTTGCGACTGCCCAACAACTCAAGCATCGCGATGTCCAGGTCGCGGCTTGTTGGCATCACCTCATAGTCCCATGCCATGGCCTCAGGATCAAAGGCCTTGACCCACACGCATTGGTTGTCGGTGCGGGAACTGGCAAATTCCACGTCATGGGTGTTGTAGATAAATGTGCAATCGGGGCGCATCTGCTCGAGAATGTTCCACAATGTGCGCATGATGCTGCTGTGGATAAAGGTCTCGGGGTCATCGACCAAAATGGCGGCATCAGGCATGGCATATTGCACGGCGCCGATGTAGTAAAGGACCGATTTCTCGCCATCGCTCAATCGCCTCAACGGATACTTGTCCTCAAAGCCCTCGCTGGTGAACATGAGCTTGCCGTTCTCACGCAGCACCTTGTTCTTGGGGAAAACCTCTTGCCATTTCTTCACTGTGACATCCAGCTTGGTCTTGGGGAACTCCATTTGGTCGCCCATGAGCTTATGGGCCTTGAAGTTCATCAGTTCCCGCAGCTCATCGTTGAGCATGACGTAGAAGAGTTTGTCAAACTCGGTCTCAGCATAGTTCTTTACCTGCGGGTTAGCCTCGTTCATGCGGTTGAACATCTCCTCGATGGATCCGGGCAACACTTGGCTGTTCGTCGATGGAAACATCGACTTCAATGCCGAGATGCGGTAGGCCTTGTCGCCCAAATCCTCAACCAGTTGCGAGCAAAAACGGCTTTTGCCCGCACCATTGGCTCCGATGATGGTAATCTGCCGTGAATCTTGTAGCACGTCAGGCTCTCTTCCGTCTATCCTTTTTGGTAGTCTAATGTCCATAACAGAATGTGTTTTGTTTTCTAGTGGGTAAAATTAGGAATTTATTTTTATTGTGCCAAGAAAAAACGGTATTAATACATCATTCGAGCTGTTTTTCCATCATTTTATCTTGTGAAGTAGACTATTGGTGGGCCATGATACTTCCTGGGAATTTCAGTGTCGTTCACACATGAGCGGCATGTTATGGAGCTAGAATTCAGAATAAAAGTAACATAATTGTAACCGCTGTTGTAGCATCTGTTTCCATGAGTCAAGTTAATTTTGTCGTGCATAAATTGCTTGACGTTACATTAATATTTTATAATATGCTATTATTGTCTATCAACTACCCGATGACATTACTCGTGGTGAAGATGATTGGAGCCCTTGCCTTGCTGGTTTTTGGCATGATTATGCTAAGTGAATCACTGCAAAAGATGAGTGGCCCGCACCTGCGCCACACATTATCGGCCATGACGAGTAACCGCTTTGCTGGAGTTTTTACCGGAATGCTCATCACCGTTGCCGTCCAGTCTTCATCGGCCACGACAGTGATGACTGTTTCGTTTGTCAATGCTCAACTGCTATCGCTTGGCCAGGCTATCAGCGTGATTATGGGTGCCAATATCGGCACTACACTGACGGCATGGATCATGTCGGCGGGTTTTTCGTTCAATGTCATGGATCTTGTTTGGCCGGTATTTGTTATCGGTGTCATCCTCATTTATGGTAAGAAGCACAGGATTGCGGGAGATTTATTGTTTGGTATCGCATTTTTGTTCCTTTCCCTGGGCCTGCTCTCGGCTACAGGCAAGGAGATGGACCTGGCCCATAATGCTACATTAGTTAACTTCTTCTCTAGTTTCGACACGTCGAGCTATCTCTCAATCATCATCTTTCTTGTCATTGGTACCATTCTCACCTGTATTGTGCAGTCATCGGCAGCACTGATGGCTATCACGATGATACTCTGCACGAGCGGAGCACTGCCCATCTATTTGGGTATTGCACTTGTGATGGGAGAGAACATTGGAACCACGCTTACGGCCAATCTTGCAGCCCTAACTGGAAACATCCAGGCACGCAGGGCAGCATTGGCTCACCTCGTGTTTAATGTGGTAGGCGTGCTATGGGTACTCGCTGTGTTTTACCCCTTTGTGAACATGTCATGCCATTTGGTGGGCTTGTCCCCCAGTGAGGCTAATCCCAATGCGATGAAATTGTCATTTGCGCTGGCTACCTTCCACACATGCTTCAATGTGCTCAACACGCTGTTGTTGATTTGGTTCATCCCCCAGATTGAATGGCTGGTGTGCAAGTTGCTCAAAGAGAAGGAAGGCGTAGAAGATGAGTCTGAATACCAGTTCAAGTACATCAATGCCGGCCTTGTCCAGACCCCTGAAATCGCGGTGCTTCAAGCGCAGCGCGAGGTGAAAGACTTCGGTAAGCATGTCCAGGACATGTTCAATCGGGTAAGGATGCTGTCGGTGCTCATCAACAACAAGGACTTTGATAAGGAATTTGACGGGATACAGGACGATGAAGATAAGGCTGACAGGATTGAGTTTGGCATCGCCCAATTTCTTGCCCATGTGAGTGAGGAGCATGTGAGCTCTGATACCAAATCTAAAATCCGCTCGATGATTCGCCAGATAGACGAGATCGAGTCTATAGGAGACTCCTGTTTTAGTCTTGCGCGCAAGATGAGAAGGCTTCATGAGAACAACGAGGAATTCAACGAGGTCCAGCATGCCGATCTCAAGCAAATGATGGAACTTGTTGAAGACTCGTTGACTCAGATGAATCAGGTGATAGGTGGTCGCCGCGACAGTGTGAGCAGCAAGGACTCGTTATATATCGAGAATAAGATTAACGAGCAGCGCAATGCATTGAAGGCCAAGAACCTCAATGCAATGGACGAACAAAAGACAACCTATTCAATCGGCACGCTGTTTAATGACATCGTCGAGGAGTGTGAACAGCTTGGAGATTATGTGATAAATGTTGTGGAAGCGCGTTTGTTGAGTGATACATTGGCTCCTGTCGAGGTTTTTGCTTAATTTTGTGAACGATGAGCAAGACAATACTTATAGTAGACGATGAACCCGACTTGTGTGAGATACTTTCTTACAATCTCAACAGCGCTGGCTATGACACCATTGTCGCCCATTCAGGTGCTGAGGCTCTGAAAGAAGACTACAACCAGGTGGACTTGGTCTTGTTGGATGTGATGATGCCTGCCATGAGCGGGATAGAAGTGGCACGTAACCTTCGATCAAGGCAGGATGCTTTTTCGGTCCCCATTATTTTTTTGACGGCGTTGGACGGCGAACAAGATAAACTTGACGGATTTGATGCCGGAGCCGATGATTATATGTCAAAGCCTTTCTCGGTCAAGGAACTCATCGCCCGTATTAAGGCTGTTCTTAGTCGTTCAGACCAACATCGCATTCCAACTGTTGTGACCTATGATCAAATGATTGTCAACCATGATGACAAGGCAGTGGTGATTAACGGAAACCCTATTGAGCTGTCTCGCCTGGAGTTTGACATCCTGTGGCTACTTATGACTCATCGTGGACATGTTTATAGCCGTGAAGAGTTGATGAAGGAAGCTTGGCCGCCGGGAGTCATCGTGTCGGCCAGAACTATTGATGTTAACATCACCCGAATAAGAAAAAAAATTGAACCTTATAGCCAGTGCCTGTGTACACGGCACGGCTACGGCTATTATTTCACCAACGAAAATGAAAATGAAAAAACTAACTGAGGGACGCAGGATGTTCCTGATTGTAATGGCGATATTTGCCATTTATGCTGTGATTTTCATCCTCTTTGAGGATTTTGACCGGCGCCGGCTCAATGCTTTTGATGAAGTGAGCGACTGGCATTTGCTTCTTTTCTCGGTCGTTGTAATGATCGGTTTGGGTTTCTTGCTGTATCGATACGCCAAGCGTATGGATCAGAGGATCACCTCGGAACAAGAGCAAAAAAACAGTCAGTTAAGACGGGAACTGACCCAGAACATAGCCCATGAGCTCAAGACGCCAGTGGCAAGCATCCTCGGTTATAGTGAGACCCTGCTTGAAAACCCCGATATTGAGCCCGATATCGCCCACAAGTTCATTGTCCGAACCCATGAGCAGGCTTCTCGCCTCACGTCGTTATTGCAGGACATCTCACTGTTAAACAAGATGGAATATGCCGCCCAGGATCTGGAAATGAGCAGGGTCAATGTTTCCCTGCTGGTAGCAGATATCATCAGCGAGAGCGAGCATTCATTTGAAGCCCGCCAGATGACTGTCAAGAACTGCATGCCACAAGATGTGAACGTTACAGGTAATACTGCATTGCTCTATAGTGTGTTCCGAAACATCATTGACAATGCCATCAATTATGCTGGTGATAACACGACTATTGAGATCACAGCACGCAAGAGCACCCATTACTGGGACATTGAGATTTCTGATAATGGAAAGGGTGTGCCCGACGAACTCATATCTCGCATTTTTGAGCGCTTCTTCACGGTTGACAAGGGTCGCAGCAAGTCACTTGGTGGGACAGGCTTGGGGTTGGCCATCGTCAAGAATGCCGTTCTGCTGCATGGTGGAATGGTTTCGGCTAAAAACATCCCTACTGGCGGCTTGGCTGTTAGCATTACTTTAAAAATCTAGGGCATTTTCACGGTCATTGTCCTTTTGATGATAGATTGCAGGTAAAAAAGAAAAATTATTCGTAATTTTGCCTGCAGTTATGATGGACTATGTAAATGCGTTTGTGTCGATGCTCAACGGCATGTCGCCTTACCTGTTGTTGGGTTTTTTCATCGCGGGATTGCTGCATGCCTTTGTCCCATCGGCGATCTATAGCCGCTATTTGGCGGGTACTGGATTTCGCCCAGTGGTGACCGCGGCACTTTTTGGTGTGCCGTTGCCATTGTGCTCGTGTGGCGTACTGCCCACGGCTGTTGCCCTGCGTCGTAGCGGCGCATCACGAGCCGCATCCACCTCGTTCCTCATTGCTACGCCCCAGACGGGTGTGGATAGCATTGCTGCCACATTTTCGATGATGGGGTTGCCGTTTGCCATCCTACGTCCTGTAGCAGCATTGGTGACTGCCCTGATGGGTGGCATGGCGGTTGGCCATTGGGAACGCAAGGGCGCTCTAGGCGATATGGGAGAAGATGGTAACTATGAGTTTAGTGAACTTCCCAAGGGTTTGTGGAACAAGATATTGGAGACCTTCAAATATGGTTTCTTCGATATGATGCAGAGCATCGGCCGCTGGCTGCTTATCGGCCTGGTGGTGGCGACACTCATCACCGTTTTGCTGCCTGACGATTTCTTCTCGACCTATGCCCGCTGGCCTTTCCTCAACATGCTCATCATCGTGGCGGTTGCTGTGCCTATGTATGTGTGTGCCACGGGTTCCATCCCCATTGCTGCCGCCCTCATGCTTAAGGGCATGTCGCCTGGTTGCGCTCTGGTGCTGCTCATGGCGGGACCTGCCGCCAACTTGGCCTCGATGTTTGTCGTTAACAACGCCTTTGGGCGCAAGGCGACCATCATTTATCTGCTGTCAATCATTGGCGGTGCGATAGGCTTTGGTGTGCTGGTTGACTACTGGCCAGGCTTGAGGGAGATGTTCGTTAACGCCATGCCCCATCACGTCATGCATCATGGTATGCACGTCTCGTGGTTCAACACGTTGTGCAGTATCGCCCTGCTTGGCATGATTGTTGCCGCCTTGGGCGCAAAATACTGGAAATCCTATCAAATCAAACGGAATAAAACTACTGCAATGAAAGAATTCAAGATCAAGGGCATGATGTGTGCCCATTGCAAGGCTAACGTGGAAAAGGGTATTGCTGCACTTCCTGGTGTAGAAAAAGTGACTGTTGATCTCGCCAAGGGCACCGCCCTCGTCGAGAGCTCTATCCCCGATCAGATGATTATCGACTGCATCGAGGACCTCGGCTACCAGTACGTGCCCTAAGTTTAGTGATAACTCCTAACTATTTCACTGCCGTGTAAATGGTGCAAGTGCCTAGGGTGAGGCGCTTGCAGCAGGTGTCACGCAGCCCAGCGTTGCGCATGAGCTGCAGCATTTCGTCGCCCTGAGGGACGGCGGCGATACTTTGTGGCAAGTAGCGGTAAGCGCTCTTGTCGCCGCTTTTCAGTCCGCCAATGGCGGGGATGATGTGCAGGGTATAAAGGTCATAGAACCAGCGGATGATCCGATTTCTAGGCGTGGATAGTTCCAGCACACACAGCATGCCGCCGGGCTTGAGCACTCGAGCCATTTCTTCATATCCCTGCTGCAGATGCTCAAAATTGCGCACTCCGAAGGCCACGGTCACCGCGTCAAATGAGCCGTCTTGCATGGGCAGCGCCATGCAGTCGCCCTGCTCGAAGCTGATGGACTCTCCTAGCCCTTTTTCTTTGACCTTGCGTCGTGCCTCGTCGAGCATCCCCTGTGACAGGTCGATGCCCGTGATGTGGTTTGGATGCAGGGAATTGTGCAACTGGATAGCAAAATCTCCGGTGCCCGTTGCCACATCAAGGATGGCCTCGGGTTTCAACCGTTTGAGCCGCTTGACTGCGAGCCGGCGCCACCAGATGTCGATGCCCAGTGTCATCGCGCGGTTCATGAAGTCATAAGCGGGTGCAATGCTGTCAAACATCTGCCTCACCTGCTCGGTTTTGCCTCCGTCACCATAGGGGGTAACTTGCTCGACGCGGTTGCCGTTGTCGCTGCTCATGCCTGCTTGTCGTTAGGATGATCTTCCCTGAATAGTTTTTCCTCCTCGTGGTAGCGCTCGTAGGCCTCTACGATTCTCTGTACCAGCTGGTGTCGCACGATATCTTTCTTCTCAAACTCCACCTTGCCGATGCCTCTCACGCCATCAAGCACGCGCAGGGCGTGAATCAGGCCCGATGTCGTGCTGCGGGGCAGGTCAATCTGGGTAGTGTCGCCCGTGACGATCATCTTCGAGCCCATACCCAGGCGGGTAAGGAACATCTTGATCTGGTGGGTTGTGGTGTTCTGAGCCTCATCAAGGACGATGATGGCATCATTCAGTGTGCGGCCGCGCATAAAGGCCAGCGGCGCGATCTGGATGACGTTGTTCTCCATGTATTCTTTGAGCTTGGCTTGCGGTATCATATCTTCTAATGCGTCATAGAGCGGCTGCAGGTAGGGGTCGATCTTGTCTTTCATGTCTCCTGGCAGGAAGCCCAGTTTCTCACCAGCCTCGACAGCAGGGCGCGAGAGGATGATTTTGCGCGCCTCGCGGTTCTTCAAGGAGCGCACAGCCAGTGCGACGGCCAAATAGGTCTTTCCCGTTCCTGCGGGACCTAGCGCAAAGGTCAAGTCGTTGTTAGCAAACATCTTGACCAGCAGTTGTTGATTAGGTGTGCGCCCGCTGATGGGCTTGCCGTTCACGCCATAGACGATGACGTCGTCCATCTTCAGTTGTTTGGGCGGTGTGCCCTTTATGGTGTCAATGATGACGTCCTCGGGGAGGGTGTTATATTGTGCGCAGTAGTCGGCTAGCGAGTGGATCTTTTGCTCAAATTCAGCCGTCTCTCCGTCGTCGCCAATGACCGTGATGACGCTTCCCCGCGCTGCCATGCGCAATTTGGGAAACAGGTTGCGAATGAGTTGTATGTTGCTGTTGTTCACCCCATAGAAAGTCACGGGGTCCACGTCCTCAATGATAATGTGTCGTTCAATCATTCAGTAATCTCATAAAATCTACCACAAAATTACAACAATAAATCAATTCCCCAAGCAACTGAACAAATAAAATCTCAACCTCAACCATGCCGGTCAGCAAAAAGTGAGCCTGTTCCGCTGTTCTTCTGCATCAAAAGTGATACTTATTGATAAGAAATTCATTATCTTTGCGCTGACAATTCATCAACAGACAATGAGAACAACTTTTTTATCGGCTTTGTTGCTGGCGATGGCGCTTTTGACCTCGTGCTGCAGCAAGCAGGAGACATCGGTTGAAAACGAACTGCCTTCGGAGTTGGGACAGCGCATGATGGCGCTATATGGTGAGAACCGTACTATTGAGGGTGATTACCCCGATTCGTTGGCCGTCGAGGCAACTAACGGCATATTTGTGGGCAGCTACGAGAATGGCTTAATGGCCTTTAAGGGCATCCCATACGCTTTACAGCCCACTGGTGACCGCCGATGGCGTGAGCCCAAGCCTGAGCCTGATAGCCGTCTCGTGCGCGAGGCAAAGTATTTTGGCCATACATCTATCCAGTTCCGCTCCCAAGGCAATGCCGCATCGCTCTATCCCCAGGGCGAGGATTGCCTGACGCTCAACATCTGGACTGCAGCCGATGGAATGCGTACGGCACATCGTCCCGTGATGGTGTGGATCCATGGTGGCTCCTATGTAAGCGACGGCACAGCGAATCCCCGCAACTGGGGAGACAAGTTTGTTAAAGCCCACCCTGAGGTCGTGTTTGTCTCCCTCAACTACCGCCTGGGCTTGCTTGGTTTTTTAGATCTTTCCTCATTGCCCGATGGCAAAGAGTTTGCTTGCAGTGGCAACCTGGGTCTGTTGGACCAGGTTGAGGCGCTGCGATGGATCAAGAGGAATATTGCTTCCTTTGGCGGCGATCCTGATAACGTTACCATCTTTGGCCACTCGGCAGGGGCGGGAAGCGTCTCTCTGTTGGCCAGCATTGATGAGGCACAGGGTCTGTTCCGCCGTGCCATCATGCAGAGCGGTAGTGTGGCCTTGACTAGCAGCCGTGAGGATTGCCAAAGCCTTACCAAGCGTGTGCTCGATGCCACAGGTGCCAAGACCGTGGCCGACTTGCAGGCACTCACCCATGACGAAATCATTGCCCTCAACGACGAGGTGGGCCAGTTTTTCCGTTTCCCCGAGCGTGACGGCAAGGTCGTCCCCGAGGACCCTTACAGCCGCTTTGACGGCTTTAATGCCGGCATCGACATGCTCATGGGCACCACAGCCGACGAGGCGCGCTACTGGATTGACGCGATGGGTGGCGAGGAGGATTTTGATATGGCCGTGCAGCTGTGGTACCGCTATTTGTCCATGTCATTTGACAGCGTGCAGAGTAAAAATGCAAGCCGTTTTCTTGAGATTGTCCCCGATGGCAATCCCTGGCCCGTGGCCGAACTGTTGAACGACCTCATGTTCCGCGGACCCGCCATCGAAATGGCACAGCGCCATGCGGCAGCCGGTGGACGCACATATATATATTACTGGACCCATCCCCTCAAGGATCCCATTTATGGCTCGTGCCATGGCTCCGAGGTGTGTTATGTGCTCAACACGGGTGAGCAAATCAAGTCGGGTGACGATTACAATCCCGAACTGGCGAGTGAGGTGCAGCAGATGTGGGTCAATTTCGCTGCTACAGGTAATCCCAGCACCCCTGCCCATTACTGGCCCTCCTATGAGCTCACGCAGCGTCCGACAATGGTCTTGGGCGACACTATCAAGCTGGCCAATGACCTGCTTAAAGAGCAACGCGAACTCATCGCCCCGCTCATGAAAGAATACATCTCTCCCATCTTCAGCGACTTGCTCGATAAGGCGCCGTGGTATGTGGGTGTCAGCATCTGTGCGTTGCTGGCCATCCTGTTGCTTTGCGTTTGGCTCATCGTCAAGCTGCGCCGCCGTTTCAAAAGAAAAAACCAAAATAACGATCAATAATTATGAGAACTATCGCAATCACAATCCTGCTTGTAGCAGCGTGGCTAGGTGTAGCCGCCCAACAGTCAACCTATGTACCCACCGAGGAGAATCTGCGCGCCCGCCAGGAGTTCCAAGACAACAAACTGGGAGTTTTCATCCATTGGGGTGTCTATTCGATGCTCGCCGACGGCGAGTGGGTGATGCTCAACAAGAAAATCAACCGCGACGAGTATGCCCAGTTGCCAGCGGGCTTCTATCCTTCGCGTTTTAATGCCGACGAGTGGGTGCGTGCCATCAAGGATGCTGGCGCCCGCTACATCACCATCACCTCGCGCCACCACGACGGTTTCTCGATGTTCAAGAGCGCTGCTAGCGACTACAACATCGTCGATGCTACGCCTTTCAAGCGCGATGTGCTCAAGGAACTCGCCGATGCTTGTCAGCGCCACGGCATCAAGTTGCATTTCTACTATTCCCATTTGGATTGGCATCGCCTGGACTACCCGTTGGGCCGCCACCAGAATGATTTGCCCCACGACCCCTCGACGACCGATTGGCCAGCCTACTACAAGTTCATGAACACCCAGTTGACCGAGTTGCTGACTAACTATGGCCCCATAGGTGCCATCTGGTTTGACGGCAAGTGGGAGCACGACACCGATCCCGTGCCATTTGATTGGCAGCTCGATGAACAGTATGCACTCATCCACAGCCTGCAGCCCTCGTGTCTCATAGGCAATAACCACCACGAGGTGCCCTTCCCTGGCGAAGATATCCAGATTTTTGAGCAGGATGTGCCCGGCGAGAACACTGCCGGATATTCGGGTGAGAATGGCATCAGCCAGCTGCCCCTCGAGACCTGTATGACGATGAACTGGACTTGGGGTTACCGCATCACCGACAAGAACTATAAGAGTGGTGACGAGATTATCCGCACCCTCGTGCGCGCCGCTGGCCGCAATGGCAACCTGCTCATCAACGTCGGCCCGCGTCCCGATGGCTGTCTGCCCGATGAGGCTGTCGAGCGTCTGCACCAGTTGGGCGAGTGGATGCGCGTGAATGGTGAGACCATTTATGGCACACGCGGTGGCATCATTCCGCCCCACGACTGGGGTGTGACTACCCAGCGAGGCAAAACCCTCTATGTCCACATCCTTAACCTCAAGGACAATGCCATTTATCTCCCATTGAGTGGTAAGCGGGTGAAGAAGGCCTGCCTGTTCAGCGACAAGAGCCGTTTGCCCTATACCGCTACTGGTGACGGTATCACCATCCAGTTGCCTTCGGTTCCCACGGGGGTAGATATGATTTTGGAGCTGATTCTCAGCAAGTAACGTCGGTAATTGCTCGTCATTTATACAGTATAATTATTTATCAAAAAAATAGCTTTTTATTTTTTGTTAATAATTTTTACAAAGATTATTGCACGGCTATTAAATATTTTGTATATTTGCGACCAAAATCAAGTTGATCCTGTCCCATTAATAGCGCATAAATAATGTAAGTAACTGGATTCTAGGACTTGAAGAGAGTGATAATACGTGTTTATTAACTATATTTCATTATTAACTTTTAAAACAATTTTAAAATGAAAAAGTTTACATTTGTTTTAATCGCTTTGCTTGCTGGCGCTTTCGTTATGAACGCTCAAGAAGAGAAAGTGCCTGCACGTTCATCCATCTTTAGCACGCTGCCCGCTGGCTTCGAGCAGGTAGGTGAGACCTCACTGTATTATGACATCGACTATCGTTCTGCAGCAGGTCCCGGTTATCAGTATGGTATTAGTCTCCTGGGTGAGATTGATGGTCTGTATTATTCGTCAACTTACCAGGCTTATGGCCCTGGTGCTGGTTTTATTGCAGCCTTGAAGGTGGGCAATAATGCTGCAACCTATCTGAACGCCCTGAATGGTACTTCTTCCAATGGTGTGAATATGACCGCACGTGTTGAGCCTCAGGGTGATGTTTGCGCAAGGATCATTTATACCCTGACGAACACCAACGATGAGGCTGTGACCATTGATGCCGGTGTTTGGGGTGACATCATGATCGGTAATAACGACTATGCTCCTCTTTCTCGCCTGAAAAACAACAGTGATGTAACTTATGGTATCAAGATGAAGTATCGCAATGAGGAAGGTGCTCCTCTGCTTTGCGCTCTCTTCGGTGAGGGTATCACTGGCGTAACTCCTGCCGATGACTACTGGTTTGGTTACTACGCTACCAATTACTCCGCAAATGCAATCGTTGGTGACTACAGTGCTGGCTCCAACTATATGGTAGAGAACGGCAGCTATGATAGTGGTCTTGGCTTCTGCTGGAAGAACCGTGTCATTGAGGCTGGTGAGTCCATCGAGCTGTCTTATCTGATCAGCGTTGGTGAGGTTGACTTTGAGGAGCCCATCGTTCCCGGTGAGGATGTATTCACCTACAATGTTGAGGCTTACGACTTCGAGGGCTGGAATGACCTCGCTGTTGCACATCCCGCACACATCTGGGGTTACTATGAGCACCCCTATGGTCAGGAAGGTTACATCGAGTATCAGGTCGATGACGAGAACACCTGGCACCGCATTCCCACCGCTTTGGTTTCTGGTGAGGACTATGACCTGCCCTTCGACATGTTCTTCAACCAGGAGCGCACTACCGACCACGTGCTCAAACTGCGCTTTACCGATGGTATGGACAACTATACCGATCTGGAGGGCCTGAGCTGGATCGACGTTCGTTCTTACACTGTTGAGAATGCAATTCCCAGCTTCCCCTATGACGGTGCTCCTAAGACCTTCGAGGTTATCGTAAATGGTGAGCCCGTTCTGGTTGGTGCTGATGAAGAGTACATCATGCCCGGTACTTACACTGTAGTTGTTGCTGAGGGTGACTATGACGAGAATACCATCGGTATCCTGACCATCACCTTCATTATCGATGAGGTTGTAAGCGTTGAGGAGATCTCTGTAGCTAACGAGGACAACGGCGCATGGTATACCAGCGATGGTAGGCGTGTAGCTGCTCCCAGCACTCCTGGCTTCTACATCCACAACGGTAAGAAGTACATCGTGAAGTAATCATTCACAGGTACATTAATCCGATATCAAGGCAGCCCGGCTTTTAGTCCGGGCTGCTTTCCTTTTGTCAAGAGGCGTGGAAATCAGGAAAAAATCACTACCTTTGCCCAATAAAATAAAAGATTTAATGACGTTATGAAACACATTGTTACTGCCATTCTCGTGATGGCCATTGGTTTTTTGGCTGGTGCTCAGGAAGCTGAGTACATGACTGAGGCTTGCACCAGCATCATGGTAGGCCGTTTGGCATCGACCGACGGCTCGGTCATCACTTCACACACCTGTGACGCTCGTTATCGCACGTGGATGGCCATTGTGCCCGCTCGCGACTATGAGCGCGACACCGTCACTGCCGTCTATAAGAACCGTTTCCACACCATGTCGGCGGGGGACAGCACGGGAATGCCCCGTTTGGGCGTCATTCCCCAGGTGCACCACACCTATCGCTTCCTCGACACGGCCTATCCCTGCCTTAACGAGAAGCAGTTGGCAATGGGCGAGACCACTATCTCGGGACGTGATACCCTGCGCAACGAGAAAGGCATTTTCATGATCGAGGAGTTGGCTCGCATCGCTCTCGAGCGCTGCTCTACCGCCCGTGATGCCATCCGCCTGATGGGCGATCTGGCGACAAAATACGGCTACGGTGACAGTGGCGAGTGCCTCACGATAGCTGACAAGAACGAGGCATGGCTTTTCGAGATCTTTGGTGAGGGTCCTAAGAGGGTAGGGGCCGTTTGGGCCGCTGTCCGCATCCCCGATGACGAGATTGCCGTCTCGGCCAACATCTCCCGCATCGGTGAACTCGACTTGAGCGATCCTGACCGCTATATGGCATCGGCCAATGTGTTTGATGTCGCCCGTAAACTCAAGCTCTGGGATGGCAAGGTGCCTTTCTGTTTCTGGAAGGCCTATAGCGGTGCCAATTATCTCAAAGAGATCAAGAACTACAGCATCCGCGAGCTTTACATCATGCAGCAACTCGCTCCGTCACTGAATTTGACAGATACCATCCAGAACTTGCCCGTGAGCATCAAGCCCGACCGCAAGGTCAGCGTTGAGGAAGTCTCACGCCTGTTGGGCAGCTACTATGAGGGTACGCCGCTTGACCTGAGCGGCCGTCACCGCATTCCTAACCCCAAGCGCAAGGACAAGCAGGGCAACCTCGTCGAGAATGAGCCCGACAGCATCGTCTCGCCCGTTGCCAATCCCTGGATTACCAACGAGCAACTGGCGATGTTCTATGCTATGGGCGACTCTGCAATGAAGTGGACCCGCACGGTGAGCGTCCCCTGGTGCTCCTACAGCACGGTCATCCAACTGCGCTCCTGGCTCCCCGACGAGGTGGGCGGCGTAGCTTGGGTGGCGTTTGACAACCCTGGACAGAGCCCTAGGCTCCCCATCTTCTGTGGTAATACAGATTTGCCCGCGTCGTTGAAGGTGTGTGGCCATGGTGCTGAGGATGACCATACCGTCCTGTGGCAGTTCCGCAAGGCTAACCGCCTCGCCTCACTGCGTTGGGGCGCCTTCCGCAAGACCCTTGAGCCTGCCCGCGACCATTTCCTCGAGAAAGGCTTGCGCGAGCTCCCCATGATCGAACGCACATGGCAAGACCTGAACACCCAGGACAAGGATAAAGCCGCCCGTTACCTCAACGACCAGACTGCCGACTACCTCGGTGCTGCCGCCTATCGTTGGCAACAAATGGCCCACGATTTCTGGCTCCAAACCTGGAAGGGCTTCTAACTGACTCAATAATAGCAATATGGACCGTTCTTCTCAGATTATCAGGACCAGTTGGATTGGCATCATTGCCAATGTGTTGTTGGCTGCGTTTAAGGCGGGCGTAGGTCTGCTGGCCAGTTCAGTGGCTATCGTTATGGATGCGGTGAACAACTTGAGCGACGCCCTGTCAAGTGTCATCACCATCGTCGGAACAAAACTATCCCAGCGACCTGCCGATAGGAAACACCCCTTCGGCTTCGGGCGCATCGAGTATTTCAGTGCCATCATCATCGCTGTGATTGTGCTCACGGCGGGCATCACTTCGCTCATCGAGTCCATTAAGAAGATTATCGAACCCACTACACCCACCTATAGCACGGTAACGCTCATCGTCATCATCGTGGCAATTGCCGTGAAGCTGGTGCTGGGGCAGTATGTGAAAAAGAAAGGCGAGCAGTTGAAGAGCGATGCCTTGATCGCTTCGGGCTCCGATGCCCTGTTTGATGCCATTATCACGTTAGCCACTCTCATTTCGGCTGGAGTGATGCTGTTGTGGAATGTTTCGCTCGACGGCATCCTGGGCGCTCTCATCTCGCTAGTCATCATCAAGGCGGGTATCGAAATGCTAGCCTCCCCCGTCAACGAATTGCTGGGCGCCAAGGTTTCCCCCGAACTGCTATCGCAAATCAAGCGTGAGGTGGCCAGCTTTGACGGCGTGCGCGGTGTGTTTGACATTATTCTGCACAACTACGGTCCTGACGTGCAAATCGGCTCGCTCCACATCAATGTCCTCGACACGATGGATGCCCATCAGATTCACGGCCTGACGCGCCGCATCAGCGAGGAGATGTTTGCTCGTCACGGCATCATCATGACTGTGGGCATCTATGCCGTGGCAACAGGCGAAAACCGACGTGCCGAACTGCAACACGCCGTCATGCAAGCCTTGGCTGCCAACGAACATATCGAGCAGGTTCACGGTTTCTACTATTTTGCTGACGAGCACCGCGTCTCGGTCGATGTCGTCCCCGACCTGACCATTCACGACGATGCGGCCTTTATCAATACCCTCACCCAAGAGATTCAACCTCTCGTCCCCGGCGAGAAAGTCTCTATTGTCATCGACCACAACTACAGCGAGTAATCCGTAACAGAAGCTGTGCAGCCTCGCCTTGGTGCCTTAGCGCGGGGTTTCAGGGTGCGTCAGTCCCTAAAACCTAACGCCTGCTCGTTTCGCGAGCAAAGTGGTTACTTGTAGCGGTCGCGGATGTTGTAAATCGCCTTGAAGATGTTGCGGTCCACCTCGGTGAAGGGGATGTTGCGACGCGCCATCACGCGCTCGGCAATGGTGTAGAATGTCTCTAGAGGCACGTCTTTAAAGCCAGCGGTGGCACTGCCCTCCTGGAACGAGGCGACAAAGTTGCGCGGGAAACCGGCTCCGTGGATGTTCACGCCAACGCCTAGCACAGTGGCGGTGTTGATCATGCCATTCACGCCGATCTTACTGTGGTCACCCATAAACAGGCCACAGAACTGCAGCCCCGTGCGCTCAAACCGCTTGCTGGCATAATTCCAGAGCTTGATTTCGGCATAGTCGTTCTTGAGGTTACTCGCTGTGGTTCCGCCGCCGATGTTGCACCACTCGCCGATGACCGCGTCACCCAAGAAACCGTCATGCGCCTTGTTGCTGTAACCGATGAAGACGGTATTCTCGACCTCGCCGCCAATCTTGACATGCGGCCCAAGGGTAGTTGCGCCATAGACTTTGGCACCGATGCGCACCTTGGCGTCATGGCAAGCGGCAAAGCCACCACGGATGCAGGCGCCCTCCATCACCTCGACATCCTTGCCGATGTAGATGGGGCCGGATTGAGTGTTGAGCATTGCGCCCTCGACATAGGCGCCCTCCTCGACAAAGATGCGCTTGGTGTCGCCAATGACTGTATTCGTCGGAGACAGGGGTTGCGACTGGCGGCCAGCGGTCAGCCGGACGAAGTCCTGTTCCAACACTTTGCCATTGAACTCAAAAATGTCATACAGGTGGTTGACAATTAGCGGTTTGCGCTTGGGGTAGACCACACGGCTGTAGTGACGCGCGTCAAAGTCATGAGCGCTGCCGTTAAAAGCGATGAGCGTCTCGCCCACCATCAACGCCTCTCCCTCTTGCAGGTCGAGAACTAGCTGGGCCAGCTTGGGGGTGGGGATGACGTGGCCCGCTACCATGAGGTTACTGCTGCGACGGGCGTGCAACGGGAACTTCTTCTTCAGGTAGGGAACGGTAAGGAAACTGTAAGTGGCCTCGCCGAGCATGGCTTGCCATTTCTCGGATATGGTGGTGATGCCCACACGAAGCTCTGCCGTCGGGCGCGTGTAAGTAAAGGGCATCAAGTGCTTGCGCATCTCATTGTCGTCAAACAGGATGACATTGCGTGTGGTCTTCTTCATCGCGTAGTTATTGTTTTATTGTCGGCAAAAGTACTTGAATTTCTTGAATAATCTTGTATCGATGCATTAAAATGGTTAATTTTGCCGATAATTTATCAACTAATGCCAAGATATGGATTTCATCGAACAGGACATTAAAGGGGTTTGGATCGTTCAACCCAAGAAGTTTGGCGATAGCCGGGGTTATTTTTGCGAGACCTTCAAGCAGGCTGAGTTTGATGCCCATGTGGGGCATGTGGACTTTGTGCAGGACAATGAGTCGTTCTCGGGGCATGGCGTGTTGCGCGGTCTGCACTTCCAGCGCGGTGAGTTCAGCCAGGCCAAGCTAGTGCGCGTGTCATATGGTACTGTGCTTGATATCGTGGTGGATTTACGCAAGGGAAGCCCTACTTGGGGAAAACATGTCGCTGTCGAACTGAGTGCAGAAACCGGGCGCCAACTCTTCATACCTCGTGGCTTTGCTCATGGTTTTGTGGTGCTGAGTGATGCGGCACAGTTCCAGTACAAGGTCGATAATCCTTATGCGCCCCAAAGCGAGGCCACCCTGCGCTTTGATGAGCCCGCGTTGGGCATTGACTGGCGCATTGCACCCGATGAAATGCTGTTGAGCGAAAAAGACCTGAAAGGCATGAATCTAGAGGAAATGACACCTGATTTCCTCGGATTCTGACAACATTTTATATTTTACTCCAAGAGTCTGATTTCCTTTAATTGTTGATTCAACGAGGCACGTGTCTTGTTGACAATTACGTATTGCTCACCATCGATGGGCAAAACCCTAACGGTAGTTACCTCACTATCTAAGAATCCAAAACACTTTTCGCAAATGCGGTTCAGCGGCCATGGAAGCGAACTGAATTTCGAAGGCTGGTAAACCAGTTCTGCCAGCGATGGCGCTTGATCGTCAGTTAATCTCTTGGCATAGAACGGTAGTTTCTCGAGAGTGTGGAATTCCTCATATGATTTGTAGTTTGCTTGCAGGTCTTGGATGAAGATGTCGGGCCAGAAATACACCATCTTGTCCGTTATGCCATAGTATTTCGGAATCCAGTCATCCTCGCCGAAGTATTTCACTTCGTCAATTCCGTTTTTTATGCCCAGTCCGGCATAATCCAATATAAACCGCCTCAAGTATGATGATGGGTCGATAACTTCAGTGGTAATGATTACGCTATCGCCAGCGGTTACATGTGACAACTCGCTCGTGGCTACGGCATGGCATTTCGCGCTGGCCGAAATCGCATAAACCGCAAAAGCCAACACGCACAAGTTGGCCACAGATACGATAACTGTGTTTACTTTATCCCAATCTATCGCCCTCAACAGTAACAGCAGCGAGAACAGCTCAATGCCAAAGCGCGAGTGGGAATAATAAAAGCCAGTGAAAAGGATGAAAAGTATCGACATTAATGTCGCGAGAATAAGGACTTGTTCTCTCTTGATCCATTCACGGAAATTCATTCTCCCGAAGAGCGACTTGATGAGCACAAATGCGATTAAGATAAAAAAGATGCCCAAGTTTTGAAGATTAATCACTCGTTCCAGCAAGCTAAACTGCCTGGCAGAGGTACTCAGCGCCCGATTGATGGCTGCAGGAGAACATACCAGAACCAACGCACCCAAATAAAATCCAGCCAGCATCAATAGGCGATGTCTTGAAAGGCGTTTGCGGTGTGTGAGGAAATAAATGAAGTAGGCAGCTCCAAAGCCCACAACCAACGCCTCATTGCTCCAGCCACAGATAAATCCAAAAAGGAACAGCGGAATATGGTACTTCTTAGAGATCTCCTCCTTTGCCATGATGTGGAAGAATAACAACAGGAGTATCGCCATCCACAGGTAGTTGCAGGCTCCGCTCATCCACAGGAACTCATATTTGAAGCCAGTCATGACGAGCAAAATCAGGATAAATGCTACCGACATGATTTTGTAATAGTGGTCCTTATTCCTTGATGAGACAAATGCAAGCACATACATGAACAAGGCAAAAAAGACGGCATTGAAGACGTTAAACATCCCTTTACCCAGAATGCCGTCAAATAACTGCACGAAAAAGTGGGCGATAAAACGGCCGTTGGTGAACTCAAAATAATGGTGCCATTGGCTGACCAAGATGTCACCTATTGAACGGATGGGCTCCAGCGTCCCAAAGATGAAGGCATAGTGCCAATCGTCTAAAAATAGGGTGGTGTAGTGATTGAAAAACCACATCACAACGGTTACAACCATCAGCAGGGCCGCACTCAATACCTTATTTGACAGTTTGTGCATCAGTCGTTATAATCATTTACTTTTCTCGATCATCGCATTGGCTTTCTCGGAGCCATATTCGACCAACTCAATGCTCTTCAGACGGTAATCTTGGGAGGGGCGGGGACGACGGACTAGAGCGAATCTGTCCCCGTCTATAGTCATGAATTTCACGTCCGATATATCCCAATCGCTTATGTCCTTGAACTTCATGACGGTGCGGTTGAGTGGCCAGGGCAGTTTGTTGTATTCTGAGGGCTCATAAGTCAATTCGGCATACCAGATATCTTGGTCTGGACTAATTCTGATGGCATAGAAGGGCCAATCGTCCATAGTGCGGAAGTCGTTATACAACTCAGGATGGGCATGCAGGTCATCCACAAAGGCTTTAGGAAGCATGTAAACAAGTACGCCATGATGACCGTAATAGTCGGCAATCCAGTCATCGTCACCATAGTACTTTTCCTCATCGAGTCCACCATGCAGGCCATATCCATAATAGTCAAGCACAAAACGCCTCAAATAGGACGAGGTTTTTATGGGATTGGAAGTCAGGATCAATGTCTCGCCCTTGGTGGCTGGTTGAAGCTCCTCTTGTCCTACAGCATAGCACTTGGCGCACACGGTAATCGCATAAACCGCAAAAGCCAGCACACAAGCATTGGCAATGGAAACCACGGTATTATTCAATCTGCTCCAAGTGATGGTCCTTAACAGTAACATCAGTGAGAAGAATTCGATGCCAAACCTTGAGTGAACCAGATAAAAACCGGTAAACAGGATGAACACAAGCGACACTAAGATGGCAATAATGAGCACTTGCTCTCTCTTTACCCACTGCTTGAAATCCAATTTCCTGAAAGCGGCTTTAGCTATTATGAAAAGAATCAGCACAAAGAAAATCCTCAGATTCTGCATGTTCACGATGCGGTCCATGAGCGTGAAATTGCGGGCGCTTGAAGTGAATGCCCTGTGGATTGAGGCTGGTGACAGGACGAGGAATAATGCGCCAATACAGAATCCAGCAAATAGGTAAATCCTGTGGGATTTCAACTGCTTCCAGTGGGTGATATAATAGAAGAAATAGCCTGCGCCAAGTCCCACAACCATCGCCTCATTTGTCCAACCGCACACAAAGCCAAACAGGAGCAGCAATACATTATATTTCTTGGGAACTTCCTCTTTTTCCATTAAGCGGAAGAAGAATAGCAAGAGTATAGCCATCCACAGGTAGTTGCAGGATCCGCTCATCCACAGGAACACATATTTGAATCCGGTCATGACGAGCAAGATCAGGATGAATGCCACCGACATGATTTTGTAGTACTGGCTTTTATCCCTCGATGTGGTGACAGCAAGGGCGTATAAGAACAATGCGAAGAAGATTGCATTAAACACGTTAAACAGTCCCTTGCCCAAAATTCCGTCAAACAATTGCACAAAGAAATGGGCAACCACACGGCCATTGGTGAACTCGAAATAATGGTGCCATTGGCTAACGAAAATGTCTCCAATTGTGCGAATTGGGGTTTGTGTCCCGAAGATAAAGCAGTAGTGCCAATCGTCACAAAATATCGGGGTAAAACGATTGAAAAAGTACATCACCACCGCTACGACCAGGAGAAATGCCGCACATAGAATCTTATGGTTTTGTTTTGTCATGCTATATTCAATTGTAGAGGTTTTCTAATGTATAGGAGTATCATTGCTTATAATTTAAGAGATGATACTCGAAGCAATACATTCAACTGCAAAATTAGTGTTTTTCTTGAATATGGCACTTATGTTCGGGATGGAAATGAAAAAAGTGTGGACGGCACTTAATGCCGCCCACACAAAGATGGGTTTAGATTATTCTCAGTTCTTGAAGACCAAGTCGTTGCCTTCTGCATCAATGATGATGGGACGGTCGCGGTTGACCTTGGAGGCAATGATGTCTTTACTGAGCTGGTTGAGAACCATGCTCTGGATGGCTCGCTTGACGGGACGAGCACCGAATTCGGGATCATAGCCTGCCCGTGCAATCAGGGTAACGGCAGCATCGGTTGCTTCGAGTGTGATACCGTTCTTAGCGAGCATTTTCTTCACTCCAGCCAGCTGCATGGTGACAATCTGATGGATCTGCTCTTCATCAAGCGGCGTGAACATGATAATCTCATCGATACGGTTCAGGAACTCGGGCCTAATGGCCTTTTTCAGCATATCCATCACTTCGTCGCGTGTGCGCCCTATGACTTCCTCTCGGTTGTCTGGTGTTAAGTGCTCAAAGCGTTCACGAATCAGGCCTGAACCCATGTTGCTCGTCATGATGATGATGGTATTCTTGAAATTGACTGTACGGCCCTTATTATCGGTTAAACGTCCGTCGTCAAGAACCTGCAGCAATACGTTGAACACATCGGGATTGGCCTTTTCGATCTCATCAAACAGCACTACCGAATAGGGCTTGCGCCTAACGGCCTCGGTCAATTGGCCACCCTCGTCATAACCCACATAACCAGGAGGTGATCCGATGAGGCGAGTCACTGAGAACTTCTCCTGATACTCGCTCATGTCGATACGGGTCATCATGTTCTCGTCATTGAACATGTAGTCGGCAAGAGCCTTGGCCAACTCCGTTTTACCGACACCTGTCGTGCCAAGGAAGATAAATGAACCTATCGGACGGCGGGGATCGTTCAAGCCGGCACGGCTGCGACGAACGGCATCACTGATGGCCTTGATGGCATCATCTTGACCCACTACACGCTTGTGAAGTTCTTCCTCAAGGTGTAACAGCTTTTCTTTCTCGCTCTGAAGCATCTTAGTGACGGGGATACCTGTCCAGCGGGAGACAATCTCAGCGATGTCATCACTATCAATTTCCTCCTTGATGAGGGCCTTGTCGCCTTGCATTTCTCTTAGGCGCTGCTGGATTTGTTCGTTCTCATCCTGCTTCTGCTTGATGAGCGAATAGCGGATTTCTGCAACCCTGCCGTAGTCGCCGTTGCGTTCAGCCCTTTCAGCTTCAAAGTTGAGTTGCTCGATGTCAATCTTGTTTTGTTGGATGCGATTGATCATCTCTTTTTCACTCTTCCACTTGGCGTTGTAGTCGCTTTCTCGTTCCTTGAGGTTAGCGATTTGATGGTCAAGGTCGGCAATGCGGCTTTCGTCGCCATCACGCTTGATGGCTGCGCGCTCAATCTCGAGCTGGGAAATCTTACGCGAGATTTCGTCAAGACCCTGGGGAACACTGTCCATCTCAATGCGCAGTTTAGCGGCTGCTTCATCAATTAGGTCGATAGCTTTGTCGGGCAGGAAGCGGTCACTGATGTAGCGTTGGCTCAGTTGCACGGCGGCTATGATGGCATCATCCTTGATGCGCACTTTGTGGTGGTTCTCATATTTCTCTTTCAGACCGCGCAGGATGGCAATCGAGCTCTCTTCGTCAGGCTCATCCACCATGACAATCTGGAAGCGGCGCTCAAGGGCCTTGTCCTTCTCAAAGTACTTTTGGTACTCATCGAGGGTTGTTGCACCTATGCTGCGCAAGTCTCCACGGGCCAGAGCCGGTTTTAGGATATTGGCGGCATCCATCGCGCCGCTGTTTTTGCCAGCACCCACGAGTGTGTGAATCTCGTCAATGAACAGAATGATCTCGCCATTAGCCTGAGTGATCTCATTGATGACCGATTTGAGGCGTTCCTCAAATTCTCCTTGATATTTGGCGCCGGCAATCAGTGCACCCATGTCAAGTGAAAAGACTTGTTTCATCTTGAGGTTCTCGGGCACATCACCGCGAACGATACGCTGAGCAAGACCCTCGACAATAGCTGTTTTACCAGTACCTGGCTCACCGATAAGGATAGGATTGTTCTTCGTGCGGCGGCTCAGAATCTGAAGCACGCGACGAATCTCATCATCACGCCCAATCACGGGATCGAGTTTGCCTTGGCGGGCGCGTTCATTTAAGTTGACGGCATATTTGCTCAATGCGTTATACTGCTCCTCGGCACTCTGCGATGTGGCGTTTTTGCCTTTACGCAGCTCGTCAATAGCAGCCTTAAGTTCGTCATGGGTCATTCCTGTTTCCTTCAAGATACTGGAAGCGGTTGACTTGACTTCAAATAATGCCATGAGCAACGTCTCGACAGTAACATATTGGTCACCGTTCTTGCTGGCGATGTCGCTAGCCTTGTTAATCACTTGGCTGGCACTGTTGCTCAAGTAGGGCTCACCACCGCTCACTCGCGGCAGTTTCTGCAATGCGGTTTCAAGAGAGCGTTCAACGTTAGCTTCATTGATATCCAGTTTCTGGAAAATGAAGCGAACCACGGCTTCTCCCTCGGTCATGACAGCCTTCAGCAGATGCTCGGGCTCGATGGCCTGATGACCATTGGCACGGGTCAGTTCTACTGACTTCTGCACAACCTCTTGTGCTTTGATTGTGAAGTTGTTAAAGTTCATATGTAGTTTCTCCTTTCATTCTATTTGTTTTCGCAACATGAACCTTCAACACTTATGCCAATAACGAAAAGCTGACATTTTGTCATGCTTCCCCAAGACCTACAAAAACAAAGCGGCTCACTTTTGATGTGAGCCGCTTTACATTTATGATATGAAATATTATTTTGCTAACAAGAGGACGAAATTGACAACCGAAACGCCAGTGCCGAAAATACTAACTGCTGCGTTGTACGTTGGGGGCAAGCTCCAAATAGAACGCTTTTTGTATTTGTTGGGCTCAACATAAAGAATATCGTTCTGCTGCAACTCAAATTCAGGCATCGTCATGAAGTTGGCGTCATTCAGATTGATACGCTTCATATAACGCTCACCATTTGCGTTGGTGCGAATGAGCATGATGTTTTCACGTTGTCCCTGAAGTGTAAGGTCACCACATTGGGCAATAGCCTCAATTAGGTTAAGACGTCCATTGGACGCTGCGATAACACCAGGAGCATTGAATTCGCCTACACAGAATACGCGGAAGTTCTGGATACGGCACTCTACGGTTGGAACCTCGGTTAGATAACGCGGGTAAATCAATGAGGCGATGTACTCTTGTACCGCGGTTTTAGTCATTCCAACAACGTGCAATCTACCCAATACGGGAAAATCAATGTTGCCATTATCGTCAACAAGATAATATACGACCGAATAGTCTCCCATGCCATAAGTCATGCCACTTCCCAAAGTGGGCACATATTGAATCTTATTGAATGGCTTTACGGCATCAGAGTTTGTTCCCGCTACGTTAATCTGCAACAGGTCACCAGGCTTAACAGTAAAGTCACCGGCCTGGGTCGTTGCCGCTGTGAGTGCAGCCGACGGAATTTTGTCGATATTGGTCATGTAGGCAATCTCTTCGTCAGATTTACACGAGACTAGCAGCAAGGCGACAGCTGCAAGTAAAAAAAGATGTTGTAATTTCATATAATTTATGTTTTAGTGATTTGTATTCTATTTTGCAAAATTAGACAAAAAATGAAACAATCAATATTTTTTTTGCCAAAAACACCTAGTTGAAGCCATTTTTTCACTTCCTTTGCAATCATGGAGAGCAATCGGCATAAAATAGAATGGCATCCTTGGCCACCATATATACCCGATAAGGCAAAATACCTTTTCCTGGGTACATTCCCACCTAAACCCGAGCGGTGGTCGATGGATTTCTTTTATCCAAATAAGATCAATGATTTCTGGCGGGTGATGGGTATCATTTTCAGGAATGATAAAAATGCTTTTTGGGATGGTGAGCGTCAACGGTTTGACCTCGAGGCTATTAAATCATTTCTGAATCATGAGGGTATCGCATTGTGGGATACTGCGATGGCTGTGCGTCGGCTTAAGGATAACGCTAGTGACAAATTCCTGGAAATTGTCAAGCCCATTGATTTGGAATCACTGCTGGATGCTCATCCTTCAATCAAGCATGTCATCACAACGGGCGAGAAAGCAACTGGAGTGGTTGCTGAACAGGCTGGAGTGAATGTGCCTGCTATTGGGGTGCCTGTAGATTGCTTTATAGGTTCCCATTCCATTCGTTTATGGAGAATGCCTTCTACGTCAAGGGCTTACCCGTTGGCTTTAGATAAAAAGGCTGATGCTTATCGTGCCATTTTCCAATGAGGGCTTGCCAAGGCTGGTATAGCTTGTCAATAACTTTTTTAGCTCGTTTTTTGCCGGATTGTTTGGCTGAGAACGGTAAACGTCTTACCTTTGTATGATGTTTTCAATAATTGAACATATAGAATTCCTGATGACTCGCCATGATTGCGTTGTCATTCCGGACTGGGGGGCTTTCATTGCCAATTATGGTGTTGCTCGCTATGATGAGGGCAATTCTGTGATGGAGAGACCCCAGCGAATAATAGGTTTTAATGCCAGCCTTACCCATAATGATGGCTTGCTCGTTCATTCGCTCATGCGTCGCGAGGGGATGGATTACAGGCAGGCCATGCGTTTCATCGACGATAGTGTGGCATCGTTCCGCAAGCAGTTGATGGCAAAACGCGAGGTTTCTGTGGGGCGTTTGGGCTATTTTTGCCGTAGTAAGGACCACTCAGTTGAATTCGTGCCACAAGGCCACGCCACTCGTTACGACCAGTTCTTCGGTCTTGATGATGTGAATATCAAGACAGTTGAATTGCTCGAACGCGAAACAGCCATTGCTGACGTTCAACCGACTCCAGACTTGTTCGTTCCTAAGCAACGCGGTTTGTTTGTCAAGAAGGCGGTGCAGCTAGCTGCTTCAGTCGCTGTTCTGATAGGCCTTGGTATTATGCTTTCGACTCCCATAATTGTTGATCGCAGCCAGCAGGCAAGTTTTGCTCCTGAGGTTACTGCTCCCAAAACTCAACAGGTGGAGATGACAGTAAAACAGGCTGAGAAGATTGAGGTGGTTGAGGAAGTGGTCAAACAAGTGGAGCCCAAGTCTGCTTTCGCTCGCGTGGGTAATGAGGAGGGACATTATTATATGGTAATCGCCACCGTGCGCAATCAGTATGAACTGAATGCCTTCAAGAAAAAGTATTCGACCCTTGTGCCTTACATGAAGATCCTGAATTACAAGGGTATGATGTGTGTTTATGTCGCCCGTAGTGACGATTATGGCACGTTAATGAATTTGCGCAGTGAATTGCCTAAGCGCTTGCGCGACATCTGGATCTACAGCTGATGAGGGCAGCATGAAGCAAGTGTAACGCTTCCTTTGCAGCATCAACATAACGACATCATCTTTTTCTATGATATATCGCACGTCATCCCAACCGATGCCGTGCGTTTTCATTCGTTCATCAGTAAATGCAAGGGAAATGCCCTTTTGGTCGATGAACACATCTTTTTCCATGATGGACCATCTGGCTTCAGGACTTAGGCCATAGTAGAAAAAAAGCAGGGCAAGGATCATCGGCAGCACGATAAAAAGAACCATGAGTGCCACGATGACGAAACGCACGTCGATAAATATCGCGAGAATGCCGCAAAGCGCAATTGGCAAGACCATCCATAGCCAGTTATCGGCGAGGAACAATAGGCACACGTGTTTCATGTATGTGCCTGACGAGACGCTGCAATTCTCAATAGTCATGCTTCGGCCCTGTGGCAATCATTTAACGTCTCTTTTTCCCTTTGTTGTAAAGGGCGCGACGGCGGGCGATTTCCTCATAGCCGCGCTTGTATGCCTGGCGGTTTTTCAGTGTTAGCGTTTGGCAATAGCCTGTGCCGTCATTATTATAAAGCTTTGAAAGATTCAGGTACTGCTTGCCGTTGCCGCGCTCTACAGGGAACACTTCTGCCTTGCGCTGGTTAACGCGGTCACATTGCACCGAGTGGTTCTCGGCGGTTGTTCCAGTCAGTTCGGGAGCTACACCATCTTCGCCAACCCATGCGGCATAAACCTCAGCGCAGGGTGGATAACCCAGTGCAATCCACATTGTGGTTAGGCGCGGGTCCTCGCCGGGTATAATACTTTCGATAACAACACTGGCAGTTGAAATGCGCCTGGGGATGAAATCCTGATCCACGATCCACTCATCACCGCTGCGGGTGAAATCTTTGCCCAGTTGGGCGTTGTAGAATGTGCGGGACAACTCCTCGGTGAATACCGCCGGAGTGATGTCTTGGGCAGCAATGTGTGGTTTGAGCAATGCCTTCTCGTTTTTCTCGCGCACATAGCCCATACCCTTGTCTTTTACACCGCTATAGCTGTAATTGGTGCGCATGAGGATGCCGTCTGGCGCATCAGCCAGGTCAAATTTCACATATTTATAATTGCCGGTCTCGAAATATGCACCGTTGCCTGCTGCGTCAATCACACCGAAGTTGGCTTCAACGCCAAGCGGCTTGGGGAGTGTTTTGAGCAGACTCTCAAAATCATCGACCGTCTTGCAGCGCTCCAGGGCATAGCGCATCAGTTCGCCCTCACGGTCCATATTCTTCACACCGTCATCCCCGTTCAGGTTGTAGGAAGCCGTGTTCATAATGGCAAATCCCACCTCATTAAACCCCATCCATGCGGCGGTGTCGTTCAGGTCACGAGCGTCAAATAAGGCGACAAACTCCATGAGTCCGTCATGTCCCTTGATGCGCTCCACGCGGTTGTTCAGGTCATTGGTGTCACGGTTTTTCCACATGAGTGGCCGCCCGTTGGCGGTCAGTTTCCCGCTCACGATAGCCGACGTGCAGGCATCACCGGCCATCACAATACCCAAGACAGCCACGATGGCCATCAATATCCTTTTTTTCATAGCTATTCACTTTTAAAAGTTCCTTTGCGACAAAGGTAGTGTATTTCTTGCAAACGTGCAAGAAAAGGAGTACCTTTGCGGCGTGATTCAATGAGTTTGGGGTGCTTCCTGGTAAAGGGGGCTGAGAACATACCCATCGGATCTGATCCGGACAATGCCGGCGTAGAGAATAACTTATTAATTAAAAAAATGAAGAAGACTTTATTGGCGGTTGCCGTGATGATGGCAACCCTTGTTGCGGCTGGACAGAATGCCGCAACCGACACGGTGCCCTCTGTTTCGTTGAGCGAGGTGGAGGTGCTGGGAACACGTGCATCTCAGAGCACACCTGTAGCGTATACTAACATCACTGGCAAACAACTGGCTGCCGAAAATCATGGTTTGGACATCCCGTTCCTGTTGACAATGACCCCGTCGGTCATCACGACAAGTGACGCGGGCGCTGGCGTGGGCTACACGTCGATGCGCGTGCGCGGCACCGATGCCACACGCATCAATATCACAGTCAATGATATTCCGCAAAACGATGCCGAGAGCCACAGCATCTACTGGGTTAATACGCCCGACTTCGCATCGTCGGTGCGCGACATCCAGGTGCAGCGTGGTGCGGGCACCTCAACCAACGGTTCGGGGGCGTTTGGTGGTAGCGTGAACATGAGGACTCAGAGTTTCTCGCACGATCCTTATGCCGAGGTGTCGGGCAGTTACGGTTCATATAATACAAATAAGGAGACCTTGCGTCTGGGTAGCGGCCTGATGGACGATCATTGGGCATTTGAGGCGCGCTTGTCTCACATCAGTAGCGATGGTTACCGTGACCGCGCCAGCAGCGAACTGGTGAGCTACTTTGGCCAGGTGGGTTATTTTAACGACCACACATCAGTGCGCTTCATCACGTTTGGCGGCAAGGAGGATACCTACCACGCTTGGGATGGCATCAGCCGCGACGACCTGAAGGAAAACCGCACCTACAACCCCAATGGCGAAATCAAGCATGACGGCCAGGTGACGGGTTTTTACAAGGACCAGAAGGATATCTATCGCCAGACACATTACCAGCTGATTTGGAATCAGACGTTTAATCCCCTGTGGAAACTCAATGTGGCCTTGCATTATACCGATGGCTACGGCTACTATCAGGAATATAAAAATGCCCGCACGCTTAAGGAGTATGCTCTGCTGCCCGTGGTGACGCCCGAGGGCACTGTCAAGAAAGCGAGCCTGGTGCGCAAGAAATGCGTCGATAGCGGCTTTGGCGGCGGGGTTTTCTCGCTGCAGTACAGCGGTGACAGGCTGAATGCTACGCTGGGCGGTGGCATCAACCGTTACAGTAACGACCACTTTGGCAAGGTCATTTGGGTGGAGAACTACACCAGCCCGCTGGACCCTGACCACGAGTATTACCGCAACAATGGCCGCAAGACCGATTTCAATATTTACGTCAAGGGAAATTACATGATTACTGGCGGCCTGAGCGCCTATGCTGACTTGCAGTACCGCCACATCGGCTACCGCATCACGGGCAATAACGACAAGTGGGATTGGACCGCCGACCCCGAGCGTCTGCAAGCCCTCAACATCGACGAGCCGTTCAATTTCTTTAACCCCAAGGCAGGTCTCAACTGGCAAGTTGATGCTAAGAACCGCGTGTATCTGTCTTTTGCTGTGGCCCAGAAGGAACCCACACGCAACAACTACACCGACGGTCTGTTCCTGGAGCATCCCACCAGCGAGAAACTCTATGACTGGGAGGCCGGTTACGAGTTCCGCTCGGGCCGTTACCTGTTCAGTGCCAACCTTTATTACATGAACTACAAGGACCAGCTCGTGCTCAATGGCAAGATCAACGAGATAGGCGAGCTCATGGCCGAGAACGTGGACAAGAGCTACCGCATGGGTATCGAGTTACTGGCAGGAATGCACTTTACCGACTGGCTGGCTTGGGAAGTGAATGCAACGCTGAGCCGCAACCGCATCAAGGACTACGTGGGCTATGTGAGCGACTATGATGCCGACAGCTGGGACGACATGTGGACCCAGACCGCCATCGAGAAAGGCAATACCACCATCGCCTTCTCGCCCAGCGTGACCGTAGGCAGTATGTTGATGTTGAATTACAAGGGCTTCACTGCCTCGTTGCACTCTCAGTATGTGTCGCGCCAGTATCTTGACAACTTCGAGCGCAAGGAGGATTCCCTGGATCCCTATTTCGTCAACAACCTGGATGTGGCCTATACCTTCAAGTTGCCGCACATCCGCAGCATCACCGTGGGTGCCGCCATCTACAATCTGTTTGATGAGAAGTATGAAACCAACGGCTACTCACAGACCTGTGCCCTGTATCCCGGCGGAACCAAGGAGGCGAAATACAGCCTTTACAGCGATCCCCGCTTCTATCCTATGGCGGGCATCAATGCCCTGGCTCACCTGACATTCCGCTTCTAAAGAGACCCCGCCCGTAAGCACGGTAAAAGATGATGGAGACGATTGCTCAATATTTCAGTGACATGACCTGGGTCAAGGCCATCGATATGGCTGGTCTGGTGCTCGGGCTCATCTATTTGTGGCTCGAGTTCAAGGCCAGCATCTGGCTGTGGCTCGTGAGCGTCATCATGCCCATTGTTCATGGCTACCTGTATTGGGCGCGTGGGCTGTATGCCGACTTTGGCATGGAGGTCTATTACGTGCTCGCTGCCATATATGGCTATGCCATGTGGCGCTGGTCACGCCAGCGCTCCAAGGGCGACGATGTGGATGCTCAAAATCTTGCGTCTTCCTCCGAAGGCGAGCGCCCCATCACCCGTTTCCCGCTGCGGCAGATGTTGCCAGTTACTATTGTGGGTTTGGCCCTGTGGTGTATCATCTATTGGATATTGATCACGTGGACCGACAGCAGTGTCCCCGTGTGCGACAGTTTCACGACGGCCCTGAGCATGGTCGCCCTGTGGGCATTAGCCCAGAAGTATGCCGAGCAGTGGCTCTTGTGGCTCGTCGTTGATCTGGTTTGCACTGTGCTCTACATCTACAAGCAGATTCCCTTCACCGCCGGCCTATACGCTTTCTACACCGTCATGGCTGTGCTGGGTTATCGCCAGTGGCTCGGCATGATGCGCCGGCAAGAGACGGCTATTTAGAGTAGCGGACAGGGAATTTAACAGAAAGAACCGCGCCACGCGCTGAATCCAGGTCAGCACGCGGCGCGGTTTAGTCTGTACGGTATCAATTACCAATGCTGTTCCCTATTAACTACCGAGCAGCAAGTCGATCAATGCCGTCACATCAGAAATGCTGACGTCACCGTTCCCGTTAACGTCTGCAGCACGCTCGTCATAACGGGCGGGGGGATTCCCCAATAGGAAGTCGATGAGCACTGTCACATCGGCGATGGTAACAGCATGGTTAGCGTTCACGTCGCCGAGTAGGTATGCGGGGGCGTCATTCACTTCGAGGTAAACGATGTCGGAAGAGTTGCGTACCCCATCGACCGTGTAGTAAACCTGAACGCCAATGCGCCAAATGAACTGTGGGTCATTCAAGAAGTGGATTGCTCCCGGTGCCAAATAGCCATGGATGAGCGAGAAAGGCAATTCGTCCATGTCGCCGGTCATGCCACCCAGATAGTCATAGGGGCCATACTCGCTATAGAGGAAGGTGTAGCGCTCGTTGTAGTCAAAGAAGATGCTGTAGGACACATTGGCCTGCAACAAGGTGTTGCCATCCACGTCAACGGGCGGAATGATGTCAAATTGGAATAAGGACGACCAATTGGTGCCATCGCCGGCTGCCCATGTCAGGTCGGTGGCATTAGCGGGCTTGGCGGGATTGACCTGTTCCAGGTAAGTGTAAACGATGTCAGACGCGGTCTTGGTGCCGTTGTTGTTATAATAGACCTGAATGCCGATGCGCTGTGTGAAGAAAGGAGGATTCTCTTGGTTTGTGCGGTAGAAAAAAACGACAGAATCATTCATGCTGTACTTATTAAAACCGTAGGGGATTTCGGTCATATCCTCAGTGATTCCAGCTATAGAACCATATTCGGCTACAGTGAAGGTGAAGATCTGGTCATCATCGGTAAAAATGCTGTAACTGAAATTCTCGGCATCAAGAGGTATGCCAAACGTCGCATCCTTGAGAGAAATCTTGAATTTCAAGTTAGACTGGCCAAGAATACTGCTTCCAAAATCCTGCCATTTCACATCAGTAGGATTGGCAGGCTTCAGTTCAAATTGTGCCGAAGCACCAAAAGCCACTGCGACAGCAGCAATGAATAGTAATAATTTCTTCATAATGAAAAAGAATGTGGTTAATAAAAGTATTAATATGCATGATTTCTGTTTGCAAAGTTAAGAAATATTTTTGAGCAAAACACATTTTAGATGGAAAAACGTTCAGCCGACCTATCATTTTCCAGCATTTTCAGGCAATTCACGCATGAGTTAAAGGCCATAGCGGGCCGGAGGCATGGTCGCCCTGTGGGCACTGGCTCAGAAGTATGCCGAGCAGTGGCTCTTGTGGCTTGTCGTTGACCTGGTTTGCACTGTGCTCTACATCTACAAGCAGATTCCCTTCACGGCAGGACTCTGCCTTCTATACCGTCATGGCTGTCCTGGGCTACCGCCAATGGCTCAAAAAAATCCCAACCTAAACTGCCAAACATATCAAACAGCAGACAACTTTTAAATAACAAGAATAACATATAATTAGTTGCTGTTGTTACTTTTGTTGTTATTGTTGTTTGAAAAAGGGTCGCAGTCAGGTGTGGTCGTGGGTGGATTGGATGTAATCGAATAGTTTTTGGTAGAACGGGTGGCGCGTTAGGGTGGGGACGTGCCCCACGATGATGAGCTTCATGCGGGCGCGCGTGATGGCGACATTCATGCGGCGCAGGTCGTGCAGAAAGCCGATTTGCCCTGCGCTATTGGCACGCACCATCGAGATGAGGATCACATCACGCTCCTGACCTTGGAACCCATCGACGGTGTTGACCGAGATCAGATGGGCGAATGGCTTGAAAAACGGGCGTTTCTTGATCAGACGCTTAAGGTACTGGACCTGGGCGCGGTAGGGCGAGATGATTCCCACGTCGATGCGGTCGTCCAGGACGCGTTGCTTGCCGATGCGTTGGAAATAGATCTGCAGCATGCTGACCGCCAACTGGGCCTCCCCTTTGTTGATGCGGCCAAAGGTCTCCCCGACAAATTGTTCCCTGAAATCGAACTGTTCATCGGGGCCAACGTTGATGGTCGAGGTGTCGAGCCACAGAATGGGCGTGTCACCTTCGTGGATGAGTCGGTGGGCCACCTCGGGCGCCGACTGCATTTGGCCGTGATAGAAGTAGTCGCTGCTGAACTGCATGATTTCGTCATTCATGCGGTACTGCACCTGCAGCAGCGAGACGCACTCGGGTTTGTTCTTCACGATGCGCTCCATGAGCGTGATGCCCAACCCGCCCTTGATGGCCTCCAGGCTCTTGATGGTGGGGGGCAACTGGCAATGGTCGCCGGCAAAAATCACGCGACTGGCGCGGCGTATGGGTATCCAGCATGCCGCCTCGAGCGCTTGGGCCGCCTCGTCAATGAAGAGGGTGCCGAATTTCTTGCCGTCAAGCAGCTTATTGCCGGCGCCCACGAGGGTGGAGGCGATGACGCGCACTTGCCCGAAGATGTCGGCGTTGATGCGTACCTCAAGTTCCACGGCAATTTCCTTGAGCCGATCCATCTTCTGGTGGAAATGCTCCCCCGACTCGCGCCGTTTGCGCTTCATCTCGCGCATGGTGCGCCTCACCTGCCATAGTTTGGGATAGTCGGGGTGGTCGGCAAAGCGGTGTTCATAGGTGAAACTCAGCATTTTGTCGTTGACGCGCGTGGGGTTGCCGATGCGCAATACAGGGATGCCGCAGTCCACCAGTTTCTCGCTGATCCAATCCACGGCGGTATTGCTTTGAGCGCACACGAGCACTTGGGTCTCGCGCATGAGCGTCTCGTTGATGGCCTCGACCAGCGTCGTCGTCTTGCCTGTGCCCGGAGGGCCGTGTATCACGCGCACGTCCTTGGCGCGCAACACGTCGTTTACCGCGTGCTCCTGGCTTTTATTAAGCCACGGGAATCTCATGGCGCTAAACGTGAAGGTCTGGGCGGGCTGGTGGCTGTAGAACAAGTCGCGCAGGTAGGCCAGGCGGGTTCCCTTGGCATTAATCACCCGCTCTAGCGCATCAAACATCGTGCGGTAGCTCGTCTCGTCAAAGAACAGTTGCACGCCCACGGGCTCTTGTGCGTTTTGCAGTTCAAGCGTGTGCCCCTCGGGGATGGCCACGACCATGCGGTCGCCGTCAACATATGAGATGGTCCCCGTGATGTTGAAATAGCTGATGCCGCTCGCCTGCTTCAGGTCTCCCTGGGGTGCCGCGGCTTTAAAGAAGACCACTGGTTTGCCATACTCAAAGTTGTGGTCAATTTCCTCATTGGCCATTCGGGTCACCTCGATGCAATACTGGTTGATGGAGTTGTAGTAGGTGCGCCCCATGCGTAGCGGATACCACGCATTGCCCCGCGTCACTTGGCGAGCCAGTCCCATGGTCTCACTGTGCAGGCGATAGGCCTCCTTCTCCTCTTGGTATTCCAGACGGAGCAGTTCCCGCTGCCGTTGCAGCTGCGCTATGGCCGACTCTTTACTCATTCTCGTGACTTTCCAGCCACAAAGGTAATCATTTTTTCTCTCTTTTCTCAATTGCTTGGCATGAGTCACTTCGCGACTAGCTAATGGCTTCTCACATGTGATTATTGTGGATTATTCATGTATTAACGGCCAATTAACGACAATTCATGTGAAAACGTCTCACGTCTTCCCTCAGATAATTCAGATTGTTCAGTTGTTGATAATCATTGTTTTTATTGTACTTATTGTTTTTTCTTTTTAATAAATTGTTGTTTGAGTTGTCCTCGTTGTCTTTAAAAATTACTATCGTTGGCTTGCGCCGAAGTTAGGCTGCGTCTCGGAAATGCTCAAATAAATTTGGCATTTCGCTCGACTTGCACTAATTTTGCAAGTTAAAATATGTTGTGCTGTTGTAGGGCACAACGCAAACTATTAATTATCAAATACTTAATATGATTAACATCAAGTTTCCTGACGGCAATGTACGTCAATATGAGGACGGAGTAACCCCTCTCGACATTGCCAAGAGCATTAGCGAAGGCCTGGCGCGTAACATCCTGGCCGCATCATTAAACGACGAGGAATGGGATATCTCACGCCCCATTTGTATGGATGGCGAGATCAAGTTCTTCAAGTGGGAAGACGCCGAGGGCAAGCACGCCTTCTGGCACACGTCGGCTCACCTGCTGGCTGAGGCCCTGCAGGAGCTCTATCCCGGCGTGCAGTTCGGTATTGGACCTGCCATCGAGAACGGTTTCTACTATGACATCGACACTGGCGGCAATCCCTTGACCGACGCTGACTTTGAGAAGATTGAGAAGAAGATGATGGAACTCGTGCAGAAGAACGAGGCCGTTGTCCGTGCCGACATCAGCAAGGCCGATGCCTTGAAGTTTTTCGGCGACAAGGGTCAGACACTCAAGTGTGAGCTCATCAATGACCTGGAAGACGGTCACATCACTACCTATACCCAGGGCAATTTCACCGACCTGTGCCGTGGCCCGCACATCCCCTCGACCAATATCATCAAGGCCGTGAAGGTGATGTCGCTTGCAGGCGCTTACTGGCGCGGTGACGAGACCCGCCCGCAGCTGACCCGCGTCTATGGTATCTCCTTCCCCAAGAAGAAGATGCTCGACGAGTACCTCGTGTTGCTCGAGGAGGCCAAGAAGCGTGACCACCGCAAGATAGGTAAGGAGATGGAGCTATTTGCGTTCTCACAGAACGTGGGCCAGGGTCTGCCCCTGTGGCTCCCCAAGGGTGCCGCCCTGCGCAACCGTCTCCAGGAAATGCTGGCCAAGATCCAGAAACGCTATGGCTATCAGCAGGTGATCACGCCGCACATCGGCAACAAGCTGCTGTATGTGACCAGTGGCCACTATGCAAAATACGGTAAGGACTCGTTCCGTCCCATCACCACTCCCGAGGAGGGCGAGGAGTACATGCTCAAGCCCATGAACTGTCCCCACCACTGCGAGATTTACAAGACTGCTCCCCGCAGCTACCGTGACCTGCCCATCCGCTATGCCGAGTTCGGTACTGTTTACCGCTACGAGCAGAGTGGTGAGCTGCACGGCTTGACCCGCGTGCGCAGCTTCACTCAGGACGATGCTCACCTGTTCTGCACTCCCGACCAGTTGAAGCAGGAGTTCCTGGGCGTGATGGACATCATCTCGTTCATCTTTAAGGTGTTCGGCTTCAATTACGAGGCTCAGATCTCGCTGCGTGACCCCAACAACAAGGAGAAATATGTGGGAACCGACGAGGTTTGGGAGAAGGCCGAGCGCGCCATCATCGAGGCATGTGAGGAGAAAGGTCTGGTTGCCAAGCAAGTGACTGGCGAGGCCGCATTCTACGGTCCCAAGCTCGACTTCATGGTGAAGGACGCCCTGGGCCGTCGCTGGCAGCTGGGTACCATCCAGGTGGACTACAACCTGCCCGAGCGTTTCCAGCTCGAGTACACTGGCGCCGATAACCAGAAGCATCGTCCCGTGATGATTCACCGTGCCCCCTTCGGCTCACTGGAGCGTTTCGTGGCTGTGCTGCTCGAGCACACCGCCGGCAAGCTGCCGTTGTGGCTCGTGCCCGACCAGTGTGTCGTACTGCCTATCAGCGAGAAATTTAACGACTATGCTCATCACGTGGCCGACGAGTTGAACAAACTCGACGTGCGCGCCATCGTTGATGACCGTAACGAGAAAATCGGTCGCAAGATCCGTGATAACGAGCTCAAACGCATCCCCTATCTGCTCATCGTGGGTGAAAAAGAAGCAGGATGTGAAGAAATTTCTATAAGAAAACAGGGCGAAGGTGATCAAGGTTCGAAAAAAATTACTACCTTTGCGGCCGATATTAATCGCGAAGTGGCCGAAATGACCAACTTTTAAGCCATTTCCGTGCGACATGAGTCGTGTGGAAGTGCTTGATTGTCACGATAATACTAACAATTGTATAACTGCTGAATGAACAAAAAACCGTATCGCCCAGGGCCTAAGCGCCCGAGCAATGCCACTAGGCCTAAAGGCCGCAATCGCAAGATGAGCGGCAAAAATGACGAAGACACCAACGCGATCAACGATGAAATTCGTGCCAGCGAGGTGCGCCTGGTGGGTGACAACGTGGAGCAGGGCATTTATCCCATCGAGGAGGCCCTGAAAATCGCCGAAGGGTTGGAACTGGACTTGATCCTGATCGCCCCTCAAGCCGAACCTCCCGTGTGCCGCGTGATGGACTACCAGAAGTTCAAGTTCCAGCAGCGCAAGCATGCTAAGGAACAAAAGGCCAAGTCCACCAAACTCGTGGTCAAGGAAATTCGTTTCGGACCACAGACCGACGAGCATGACTACAACTTCAAGTTGAAACATGCCATCGGCTTCCTCAAGGAGGGTGCCAAGGTGAAGAGTTACGTCTTCTTCAAGGGCCGCTCCATCCTGTTCAAGGAACAAGGTGAGGTGCTGCTGCTCAGGTTTGCCAACGACCTTGAAGAATATGGCAAGCTGGACCAGATGCCAGTGCTCGAGGGAAAGCGCATGACCATCATGCTCTCGCCCAAGAAGCCCGGTAGCGGTAAGAAGAAAGAGGCTAAGGAAGCAACCGCCCCCGAAGCCCCAGCTCAGCAGGACAATGACAACACTCCCGACGAGGAGTAAACAACAAACTGAGAAAGAAGAGCATCAGGCTTGGTAAGTGCCTGGTCTCGATTAATTAATAACATTTTTTAAACTAAAACAAAATGCCAAAAGTTAAGACGAATTCCGCTGCGAAGAAAAGGTTCACCTTTACCGGCACCGGAAAGATTAAAAGAAGACATGCTTACAAGAGTCACATCCTGACCAAGAAGAGCAAGAAGCGTAAACGTAACCTGGGTAAGATGAGCATCGTGGACAAGGCCAACTTGAACATCGTGCGTCAGCTCCTGGTGAAGTAAACAACTCAACATTTTCTTTTAATCACAAGATTTTTATCTTTTATTTATTAACCGAATGTCTAGCTCAAAGTGCCGGAAACGGCCGCTAGCAATCAAAACAATTCAAAAAAATGCCAAGATCAGTTAATCACGTGGCTTCAAGAGCCAAACGCAAGAAAATCTTAAAACTTACAAGGGGTTACTTTGGCGCTCGCAAGAACGTCTGGACCGTTGCTAAGAACACCTGGGAGAAGGGTTTGACCTACGCTTACGCTGACCGTAAGAAGAAAAAACGCAACTTCCGCGCACTGTGGATCCAGCGTATCAACGCTGCCGCTCGCATGGAGGATCTCTCCTATAGCAAGCTGATGGGCCTGATTCACAAGTCTGGTATCGAGATCAACCGCAAGGTGCTCGCCGACCTGGCTATGAACAATCCCGCCGCTTTCAAGGCTATCGTTGACGAGGCTAAAAAGCACGCCTAAACAGTAACGACGGTTCCTTTAAAAGAAAATCCGCAAAATGCAACCAGGCTCCCTGAGGGATTCCCTCATGGAGCCTGTCTTTTTTATACCATGATTTGTTAAATGGCTGCCATTTGGCAAAATGACCGTCAAAGGCTGGCAACTGAAAACTTTTTATTATCTTTGCAGGTTGTAATAAGCGAAAACCAAATAATGACAATATAATGAAAAGTAGTTTAGACAAGAAACTTGTTGGGTCGCTGTCGCTGGCCGATGTGATCCACTTTGCCATCGCAGTGGTGGTGTTTGCCGCTATCGCGTGGATTTATTTCTATCCCAATGACTTGAACGGCGATGTCTTGCAGCAAAACGACATCATGCAGGGTATCGCTAACAGTCAGGAAATCAACACCTATGAGGCACAGACTGGCGAAAAACCGCTGTGGACCGATGCCCTTTTCGGCGGCATGCCCACTTTCCAGATTGCCCCGAGCTATGACGGCACCACGATGCTGAAACCCGCCTCGGCGCTCTATAGGCTGTTTTTCCCCACTCCGGTGAGCTGGATTTTCCTCCTCCTTATGGGCTTCTTCCTGCTCATGCTGGCCTTTAAGGTCAAGTGGTACTATGCAGTGCTGGGTGCCATCGGCTATGCCTTTTCCAGCTACTTCTTCATTCTCATGGGCGCGGGCCACATCTGGAAGCTCATGGTTCTCGCTTATATCCCGCCCACAATCGCCGGTATCGTGTGGTGCTACCGTGGCAAGTACTTGGGTGGTATGGCAGTGGCAGCGTTTTTTGCCGCGTTGCAGCTGGCCAGCAACCACGTGCAGATGACCTATTACTCGATGTTTGTCATTGTCGCCCTGGTGATCGCATATTTGGTCAAGGCCATCATTGACAAGCAAGTGGGTCGCTGGTGCATCGCTACCGCATGCCTGGCCGTGGCGGCTCTGTTGGCACTCGCAGCCAACTCGCCCAACCTGTACCTGACCTATAAATACTCCCAGGAGACCATTCGCGGCGGACACAGCGAGCTCACCCCCACGGGCGAGGAAGCCGCTAACGCTAAGCCCACAAAGGGTGGTCTGGACAAGGATTATATCACCCAGTGGAGCTACGGTAAGGGCGAGACATTCACCCTGCTCATCCCCAACGTGAAGGGTGGCGCGACCATCAAGCCCGAGCACGGCGACAACACCATGCTCTCGCTGGCAGTGACAGACAAAGCCGAGAAAATGGTGAACAATGGCAAAATGAGCCAGCAGGATTACCAGATCCTCAGCCAGTTCCCGCAATACTTCGGTGACCAACCCATGACAAATGGCCCCGTTTACGTCGGCGCGCTTATATGCGCTCTGTTCCTGCTGGGATGCCTCATCGTCAAGGGACCCGTGAAATGGGCTTTGCTCATCGTCACCATCATCAGCATCCTGCTTTCGTGGGGCCACAACATGATGTGGCTTACCGATTGGATGATTGACCACTTCCCCATGTACAACAAGTTCCGCACGGTGGCATCCATCCTTGTCATAGCCGAGTTGGCCATGCCCATCCTGGCAGTGCTGGGTCTGCGTGAATTGTTCAAGGAACCCGACGGCTGGCGCAAGCATAAGGTGGCGCTGCTCGTATCGTTTGGCGCTTGTGCGCTGATGTGCCTGCTCACCGCTCTCGTTCCCAGCATCTTCAGCCACTTCTCGGCCATGGAGCATGAGCAACTGGTGGCTTCAGGTCAAATCCAGCAGTATCCCAGTGTGGATGCCGCTATCGCCGCCGTGCGTGGCGCGTTGGTGAGCGGTGACGCTTGGCGTAGCCTGATTATTCTGCTCATTGGCTTCGGCTTGATTTACATCTATCTCAAGGGTAAGCTCAATGAGTTGACTACCGTCCTCATCCTCGCTGGCGTTGTGCTGGTGGATATGTATGCCGTCAACAAGCGCTACATCGACAGCGACTCCTTCACGTCGCATTATGACGTGCCCGAGCAGAATTTCACTCCGCGTCCCGCCGACACCAAAATTCTGCAGGATAAGGACATGAATTACCGCGTGATGGACGTGCATCACTTTGGCGAGGCGATGCCCAGCTACTTCCACAAGACTGTGGGCGGATACCATGCCGCCAAGTTGTCGCGCTACAACGACTTGATCAACAACCAGATTGTCAAGAACAATATTCAGGTGCTCAATATGCTCAACACCCGTTATGTCATCATTGATGACAATACCGTGCAGGGCAATCCCGACGCACTTGGCAATGCCTGGTTTGTGGACTCGCTCACCTATGTCGACAACGCCGACCAGGAAATGGCGTTCTTGAATGACTTCAATCCCGCAACTAGTGCTGTGGCCGATGCTAAATTCAAACAGCAACTGGGCGACGCTAAGGCCACTCAGCCCGGCGACACCATCTACGAGACCAGCTATGCTCCCAACCACTTGACTTACAAGAGCCATAGCGCTAATGGAGGCTTGGCTGTCTTCAGCGAGATTTATTTCCCGTGGGGCTGGAAGGTGACCGTCGATGATAAGCCCGTGGAGATGGGCCGTGTCAATTATGTGCTGCGCGCACTGCAACTGCCCGCTGGTGACCACACCATCGACTTCAAGTATGCCCCCGACGAGGTTAACAAGACCCAGACGTGGGCAACAATCGCCGTGGTCATCATCTACCTGTTGCTGTTGCTGGCTTTGAACTACGCCCTGTTTGGCGACAAGTTCTGTAAGAAAGAGAAAAAGATAATTGACCAGGCTCAATAATCTTGAAGACCTGGAAAAGATACTTAACCGCCTGGAGCCGCCACCACCGCAGTGGCGGCTTCGGTATCCATTCGCCGTTCGCATTCAACTTTGTGCGGACTGTCTTGCGTGAACCCACGCCTTTTTACGCCTATAACGGCATCAGCCAGTTGGTGAACACAATAAAAGCGAACACCACGCGGCGTAAGCGCCGTGAGATGGACTTGTTGGGCGAGCGCGAGGCGAAACTGTTGTTCAGGGTGACCAATTTCTTCAATCCGAGAAACATCTTGCAGATGGGGGCTTCAACGGGTGTTGAGAGCGTCGCCATGCTCGCTGTGAGACGCGATAGCCGTTTATACCTGTTTGACCCTCAAATCGAGCAGAATGTTCTTGCTGTAAAGGTTTTGCAAACCCAATTGGATCGTGTGGAGTGCTATGATAACGAACAAGTTGCGGTAGATGACTTCATGAAGGCTGACAGTGATGGCGCTATGGCTTTGGTAAATGTCCCCATTGACGAGGATTTGATACATCGTCTGCTAGATGCCGGGACGGTGCTCGTGATGCGTCGTTTGAATTATGATGAGGCCATGCGGAACTTGTTCTACTCATGTTGCAACCACATGATGACAGGCCAAACCTATACCAACGGCAAAATTGCCATTCTTAACCCCAGTCCCAAACTCCAGCGTGAGGACTTCACCCTCTGGCTATAAATTGTGATCAAAAAAGCCGTCACATTGGTGGCAAGACTCAATAAAACAACCGCCCGGGCCATCATTGGCTCGGGCGGTTATATGTCTGCTGTTATGACTTATCACTTAGCGGGACGGGGGATCTGGGGACGAGCGGGCTGCTCGCTAGGATCTTGAACACCAAGGGTCTCGATGTCGAAAATCAGAGTCTCGTTGGGCTCGATGCCGCGGTTACCCTGGGGACCATAAGCGAGTTCACCGGGGATAACAACGGTTACCTTGCTACCGGGCTTCATGAGCTGGATCATCTCGGCGAAGCCGGGGATGACTTGCTTCAGGTTGAAGGGAACGGGCTGCTCGCCGCTCTTGTCAAATACACTGTCATTCAGGTGACGACCAACGTAGTTCACCTTTACAACGTCACTGTCGCTAAAGTTCTTGCCCTCACCGGCTGCGATCACCTTATAGGCGATACCGCTCTTGGTAAAGGTGTAGGCCTTGTCGTTTTTCAGCTTAGCCATGTACTCCTCGCCAGCCTTCTTGTTGGCGATAGCCTTGGGTGACTGTTCCATAGCCTTGTTGAGCAGGGGCTCAATCTTGCTCTGGAGAGCCATCATCTCTTCTTGACCATTGGGGGTGGGCTTGGTCAGACCTTCACGCAAGTGCTTCATGAACAGGCTCTTGTTGATGGGCATACCGCACTGCTGCTCGATGCCAGCATAAAGCTGAGCGATCTGCATACCCATCTGCAGGCCCTGCATGAAAGCCTTGCTGGTGTCAGCGTTAGCGATGTACTCCATACCCTTGAGGGCTTTCTCAAGGTCAACGGTGGAGTCCATGGCGCGTAACTGCTGGCCCATACCGACACCATACAGGTCACCAAAAGCGATACTCAGCGAATCCATAGCGTCGCTAGTGCCACCAGTCTTGCTGTTGCAACCCACGAAACCCATCATGAGCATACCAGCCATTGCAAATGCTAAAATCTTCTTCATAATAATAAAACTGAAATTTTTTTGAATTGAATGTTATTTAAAAATTGATTTATTTCTGTTTATCTACCTTGATGAGCTGCACGTCAAAGATAAGCGTGGCGTTAGGCAGGATCTTGTCGCCAGCGCCCTTAGAGCCATAGGCCAGCTCGCTGGGGATGAACAACCTATACTCCGAGCCCTCGCTCATGAGCTGCAAGCCCTCGGTCCAGCCGGGAATCACCTTGTCCAGTGGGAATGAGGCAGGCTCACCACGCTCAACGCTGCTGTCAAACACAGTACCGTCAAGCAATTTACCGGTATAATGAACAGTTACCGTGTCGGTGGGACCGGGCTTGGCGCCAGTGCCCTCTTTCAATACCATGTATTGCAGTCCGCTCTCGGTTTGGACAACGCTGTCATTCTTAGCGTTCTCGGCCAGGAATTCGCGGCCCAGGGTCAAATTGTCCTTAATCTCGATGCTGTCGGTTGAAACGGCTTGCTCGGTTGTTTCCTCGCTCGTAGCGTTATTGCCGCTGCAGCTTGCCATACCCGTGATGAACAATGCTGCCATGGCGATTACCAATACCTTTTTCATTGTGTTAAAAACGAATGTTATCGTTGGAATTAAATAAATTGATTACTTCTTCTCTACCTTGATAAGTTGCACGTCAAAGATAAGCGTGGAGTTGGGCTGAATGGGACCAGTGCCATGAGGACCATAGGCCAGCTCTGACGGGATAAACAGCCTGTAGGCTGCGCCCTCACGCATCAGCTGCAAACCCTCGACCCAACCGGGGATCACCTGGCCCACAGCAAAGGTGGCGGGCTCGCCGCGCTCAACGCTGCTGTCAAATACGGTGCCGTCAATCAGTCGGCCGGTGTAGTGAACAGTCACCACATCATTAGGGCCGGGTTGAGCGCCGTCACCCTCTTTCACAACTTGATACTGCAGACCGCTGGCAGTCACTTTGACACCCTCGGCATTTTTATTCTTCTCCAGATACTCGCGGCCCAGGCGCTCGTTGTCCCCGGCCATCTGGTTCTGCAGGTTGGTAAAGAATTCGGTGACGATTTGCTTGGCCTCGTCAAAGGTCATTTTTTGTTCGGCGTTCTCATAGATAGCCCTCAAGCCATCGGCGAAGTCGTTGATTTCCAGTTTGCTAATTCCTGAGCCAATGAGGTTTCCACCCATGCTCAAGCCTAATGCGTAACTCAGTTTATCCATTGAAAAGTCTTCTTTTTTGTAAAAAACGGTGCAAAGATAGTGATTTATGTGATTGGGGTGACCGTTTTTAGAAAAATTTTACTATTTTTGCTATCACATTATTTATTTTTACACTGTATCTTCAACCCAAAAAGTACACAATGACTATGAATAAGAAGAAATTAGTGATTTCATCAGGCGCGGGCATCAGTGCCGAGAGTGGTATCAAGACATTCCGCGATGCCGATGGCTTGTGGGAGAATTATCCTGTGATGGACGTGGCCAGCCATGAAGGCTTCTTGCGCAATCCAGCGCTCATCCACAAGTTCTACAACGAGCGCCGTGAGCAACTCATCAACGCCCAGCCTAACGCTGCCCATCTTGGGCTGGTGGAACTGGAAAAGGATTTTGACGTACGCGTCATCACCCAGAATGTCGATGACCTGCACGAGCGCGCTGGCAGCAGCAATGTGCTGCACCTGCACGGCGAATTGATGAAGGTGCGCTCCCTCAGGCGCGAGGACCGCGAGTATGTCCTGCCCTGTGACCAGTTGACCGACAAGGGGCTGGTAACCAGTGTGGACACGCGCGACCCCTATGGCGACCCGGTGCGTCCCCACATCGTGTTCTTTGGTGAGGCGGTGCCCAATATGGATGCTGCCGCCCAGTTGGCCCATGACGCCGATATTTTTGTTGTCATCGGCACCTCGCTGGTGGTTTATCCCGCTGCAGCCTTGATCCAGTATGTGAAGCGTGGTGTGCCCATTTACTACATCGATCCAAAGCCTGCCGCTGTCCCCGACTGGGTGACCGTGATCCAGAAGCCCGCCACCCAAGGCGTTGCCGACCTCATCAACATCCTCCGCTCCTAACTAGCGTTGACCAAGTAAAAAATGTAGCCTTGCGATATTTTTAGCAGGGCTACATTTTTTTTGATTTTATTGTAGGTTTATCTAGTGATAATCAGTCCTTGAAGACGATGATGGTGTTTTGGCCAGCGTGAATCTCTACGATGTCCTGATAAAGAAGACGTATGTTCTGTTGCCTGATCATCACTTGGCGGGTGCCTTGCTGGGCACCATAACGGGTGCCCTTGACTTCACCGTCGACAATTTGTGCTGTCGAAGCAAGAAACGTTTTATCCAGACCAGAGATGTTTACCCACAGGTCATCATATTGACGGCCTGACTCGCTGATAAACACTAGAAACCCGAAGGTGTCCCTGGAGGCATAATCTTTGGATAACTTATAGCTGTCGCTCGAGCATCCACCCAAAAACAGACAGATGGAACACAGTAGAGCTACAAGCAACCGATTCATTGTTTACTTGTTGATGCCGAACTTAACGCGCAACTTCTCAATCATGTCGATGGTCATGGCATCGAGGTCATACTCGGGCTTCCAATCCCACTCGACGCGGGCGCAGGTGTCGTCCAGCTTGTTGGGCCAGCTTTCGGCAATGCTCTGGCGCAGCGGGTCAACCTCATACTCCATCTCAAACTCGGGGATGTACTCCTGAATCTTGTGGTAGATGACTTCGGGATCGAAGCTCATCGAGGCGATGTTGAACGAGTTGCGGTGCTCCAGACGTGACGGGTCGGCTTCCATGATTTCGATGGCAGCGCGAAGGGCGTCGGGCATGTACATCATGTCCATGAGGGTGCCGGGGGCAATGGGGCATTTGAATTTCTTGCCCTGAACGGCGCTATAATAAATATCCACGGCATAGTCGGTGGTGCCACCACCGGGAGGGGTAACATAACTGATCAGGCCCGGGAAACGAACCGAACGGGTGTCAACGCCAAACTTGAGGGCATAATAGTTACTCAGCAACTCGCCAGCGACCTTAGTCACGCCATACATCGTGCGCGGCTGTTGGATCGTGTCTTGAGGAGTGCCGTCCTTGGGCGCATTGGGACCAAATGAACCGATGCTGCTGGGGGTGAACACGGCGCAGTGTTTCTCGCGCGACACCTCAAGCACGTTCATCAGACCGTCGATACCGATGTGCCAAGCCAGTTGGGGCTTGTTCTCGGCAACGGCGCTCAGCAGGGCAGCTAGGTTGTAGATCGTGTCGATGTTGTACTTATCCACTACGGCACCAATCTGTTGAGCATTGGTGATGTCGACGATCTCCGACGGTCCGCTCTCGGCGAGTTCGCCTTTAGGCTCAGCGCCAGGGATATAACCAGCCACGACATTACCCGTGTAAATGCCTCTCAATTTCATTGTCAGCTCGGAACCGATTTGTCCCGTCGAGCCGATGATCAAGATATTTTTCATTGCAGTATTTCTTTAAAAATTATGTTCAGGTCTATGTAATGATATTTGTGGCACAAAAATACATTAATTCTCAAAAATGTGCAACAACCGCCCCAAAAAATGTTAGCCGATGAGGTAGTATTTCTTGATTTTCTCTTTTTGACATTGAATGGATGAGTCATCATGTGTTACTTTTCTCGCGTGAGAGTCAGTAATTGCTTTTAACAGTTCGTTAACTGTTCCGCCCCTCCTGTTTTTTATAAAATAGAAGGTGGGGAGTTCCATCTTGAGACTATTAATCAATAAATTGGCATGAGTTGGCCGTTTTGTGGTTATTTTGCTTTTTGGCGGTTGGGCAGAAGCAATGGGGCAGGGCAGGACGCGTTTTAGTAGAAGAGTATTATCTTTGACCTTCGGTCGAAGATAGGCTTCGCCTTGACAAAAAAAGAATGAATTCTTTTTGTTTTGTGCTCGGCTTGCACTATCTTTGCAGATTAGACTATCTGACTATTTTGTAATCCAATGAGTGACAAGTATATCGTATCGGCGAGAAAGTACAGACCCTCGACATTTCGCAGTGTGGTAGGGCAGCAGTCGTTGACACATACCTTAAAGACGGCGATTGCCAGCGGCAGGTTGGCTCACGCTTACCTGTTCTGCGGACCGCGCGGTGTGGGCAAGACAACCTGTGCCCGCATTTTCGCCAAGACCATCAACTGTGAACATCCTACGCCCGAGGGCGAGGCCTGCAACGAGTGCCCGTCATGCGTGGCGTTTAACGAGCAGCGCTCCTACAACATCAACGAGCTGGATGCCGCGTCAAACAATAGCGTGGACAACATCCGCGACTTGACCGAGCAAGTGCGCATCCCGCCGCAAACGGGCCGTTATCGCGTGTTCATCATCGATGAGGTCCACATGCTGTCACAAGCCGCTTTCAACGCTTTCCTTAAGACGCTTGAGGAGCCGCCCGAGTATGCCATCTTCATCTTGGCGACGACCGAGAAGCAGAAGGTCATTCCCACGATCTTGTCACGTTGCCAGATTTATGATTTCGCTCGCATTACCGTGCCCGACATCGTGCAGCAACTCCAGTATGTTTGTGGGCAGGAGAACATCGAGGCCGAGCCTGCTGCGCTCAACGTCATCGCCCAAAAGGCCGATGGCGCCATGCGCGATGCCCTATCCATCTTTGACCAGGTGGCAGCGTCGACCGAGGGGCACATCACTTACCAAAGCGCGCTCGACAACCTGAATGTGCTAGACTATGACTACTACTTTAGGCTCGTTGACACATTCCTGGCCGGTGACGTGATGCAGGCATTGCTCATTTATAAGGAAATCAGGGACAAGGGCTTTGACTCGCAGTTCTTCATCAATGGCTTGGCTCAGCACCTGCGCGACCTGATGGTGGCCAGCACACCCCAAACGCGCAAACTGCTTGAGATGAACGATGAGGTGGCCCAGCAATATGGCGTGCAGAGCACTAAGTTGGCGCCGCAGTTCTACTACCGTGCCCTTGACTTGTGTAACAGCTGCGACTTGAATTACCGCAATGCCAGCAGCAAGCAACTGCTCGTTGAACTGACGTTGGTCAAGCTGTGTCAGCTGGTTGTCGCTCCGCAACCTCAACAGGCGGCTCAACCTGCCATCAAGAAGATTACACCTGCTGCCGCTCCACAAGCGGCTCCAAGGCAGCAACAACCCGCTACAGCTCAGCCCCAGGCAACGGCCGCTCCCAAACAACAACCCAGCGCGCCGCAGCAGTCCCAGCCCCAGCCTCAACCACAGCAACCACCACAACCTGTTGCCCAGACTGCTCCCGCGCCAAAACCCGCTGCACCCGGTCGTCCAGTCGCCAGCACATTAGGCAACGTTCCCCGCATTATGGTGAATGTCGCCAATCCCACGGCTCAACCGGCTCAGGCCAGCGCGGCTGCCGCACAGCCACAGCGAACCCAGCCGTTCACTGTTGAGCAGCTGCAAAATGCTTGGCAGAACTACATCGACCAGCATCCTCAAGAGCGGGCGCTCGTGACCACCATGTCCTATGCCCTCCCAAAACGTGGAGACAGTGATGAGCACTACGAGATGATTGTGGGTAGCCCTACCGAGCAAAAGCATGTCGAGGAGCACAAAGAAGCCCTCTTGAGCTTCTTGAGCGAGGAACTGAAGAACGACCGACTCACGCTTGACGTGAAAGTGAGTGACGAGCCCATTGATACGCCCAAGATCTTATCCCCCCGCGAGGTCGTGGAGCAAATCAAGTCACACAATCCGGGATTTAACCAGTTCTTGAAAGACTTTGAATTAGGGCTGGCATAATAAGCTGATTCTTATGTTGAATGACTTTTAAGTGGGTTTCAACACATTAAGCTGATTCCTACTATTCTATTATTTAGGTATGAAAGGTTTTTGGCAATTACTCAGGCGCTTTATTCCGCCTTACAAGAAATACCTGGTGTTGAACGTCGTGTTCAACCTGCTGGCAGCGTTATTGACGTTGTTCTCGTTCATGTTGATTATCCCTATTCTGCAGATGCTTTTTGGACTCAATACCGAGACCTACAGTTTCATGCCATGGGGGTCGGGCAGCATCGCTACCGTGGCCGAGAACAATTTCTATTACTATGTGCAATGCATCATTGAGCGATATGGTCAGTCGACAGCTCTGGCGTGCATTGCCGCCGCGCTGGTGTTCATGACCGCCCTCAAGACGGGAAGTGCTTACCTGAGCTACTTTTACATGATTCCCATCCGCACAGGAGTGGTGCGTGATATACGCAATCAGATCTATAACAAGATGCTCTCGCTGCCGCTCGCGTTTTTCTCTAATGAGCGTAAGGGCGATGTGATGGCACGCATGAGCGGTGACGTTGCCGAGGTCGAGAACTCCATCATGACCTCGCTCGACATGCTGTTCAAGAATCCTATCATGATTATCGCCTGCCTGGTGATGATGATCATCATCAGTTGGCAGTTAACGCTGTTTGTGCTCATCCTTTTGCCTGTTGCGGGATGGATTATGGGCCGCGTGGGCAAGCGCCTGAAACGTGTGTCGCTCGAGGGCCAGAACCAGTGGGGTGTGCTGTTGAGCAATATCGAGGAGACCATCGGCGGATTGCGCATCGTCAAGGCTTTTAATGCCGAGGATAAGGCTCGCCGCCGTTTTGAAAGCGAGAACGAGAAGTATCGTGCCATTATGACCCGAATGAACCGTCGCCATGTCCTTGCCCATCCCATGAGTGAGTTCTTGGGAACGTTGACTATAGCTATCGTGTTGTGGTTTGGTGGAACCCTCATCCTGAACGGCCACAGCAGTATCGACGCGCCCAAGTTCATTTATTACATGGTGGTCTTTTACAATATTATCAACCCGGCAAAGGACCTTTCCAAGGCTGCCTATAATATCCAGCGCGGTCTGGCTTCGATGGAACGCATCGACAAAATTCTGGCTGCCGACAACCCGATAAAGAATCCCGAGCAACCCGTGCCGCTGACAGCCATGAATGAGGGCATCCAGTACCGCGACGTGCGTTTCCGCTACGGCGACTCCTGGGTTATCGACGGCGTTTCGCTCAACATCAAGCAAGGCCAGACGGTTGCCCTGGTGGGTCAAAGCGGTAGTGGCAAGACCACACTTGCCGACTTGCTGCCGCGATTCTATGATGTGCAGGAGGGCAGCATCTGCATCGATGGTACCGACATCCGCCAATACAATATCACCGACTTGCGTGCGCTCATGGGCAACGTCAACCAGGAGGCCATCCTATTTAATGACACGTTCTACAACAACATCACCTTCGGTGTGGAAAGTGCTACACGTGAGCAGGTTGAAGAGGCAGCGAGGATAGCCAATGCCTATGACTTTATCATGGCGAGTGAGCAGGGTTTTGACACCAACATCGGCGACAGGGGTTGTAAACTCTCGGGCGGCCAGCGACAGCGCATCAGCATCGCCCGCGCGATATTGAAGAATCCGCCCATCCTCATCCTGGACGAGGCGACCAGCGCCCTTGACACCGAGAGCGAGCACCTCGTGCAGGATGCTCTTGACAAGCTCATGCACGGTCGCACCACGCTGGTGATCGCCCACCGGTTGAGTACCATTAAGGGTGCAGACTTGATTTGTGTGATGCAGGACGGCCGCATCATCGAGTGCGGTACTCACAACGAACTCATTGCCAAGCAGGGGGCCTACAAGCACTTGGTGGATATGCAGACATTCTAGTCACTAGGCTTTAGGCTTTAGGTTTTAGGTGATGGCGGAAGCCAACTAAGGACGAGTGACAAAAACGACTAATCGACGAAAAAAATAAAAATATTGTGTAGTTTTTTTGATACCCCTTGCGTCTAAGGGGCAGAAAGAATTAAAAAATGGACATTAACGAGGCTGAATTTGGACGCATCATCCGCGAGAACAAGGGCACCATCTACACCGTGTGCTACATGTTCTCCAAGGACAAGGAGGAGGTCGATGACCTTTTCCAGGAAGCGCTCATCAAGTTGTGGCAGGGTTTTGCCTCCTTTCAGGGGAAAAGCGACTTGAAGACATGGATTTACAAGGTAACCTTGAACTCATGTATTTCCATCGACCGCAAGAAAAAGAGCCGCAAGACACAACCGCTCATGGAGGGCATCAACCTGTTTGACAAGAACGATGCCGACAACAAGCAGACCGACATGCTACATGCCCGCATCCAGCGCCTGCAGCCATTTGATCGCGCTATTGTCCTGCTGTGGCTCGAGAACATGAGTTACCAAGAAATCGCCCAAATCGTGGGCATCGAGGTGAAAAATGTCTCAGTCAGGCTCTATCGCATCAAAGAACAACTTAAACAAATGAACTAAAAACTGCACAAAAAGATATGGAAACGGTTAACAACACACATAACGAGTTTGAACTTGACGACCTGCGTCAGCAGATGGCAGCCATCAAGGAGAAGGTGGACCAGCAGGGTCACCTCAATGAGAAACTTGTTAAAGAGGCCATACAAAGTAAAATGAAAGGCGTGCATCGCACCCTCTTTAAATTAAGTCTTGTTGCCCTGTTGTGCATTCCTTGCTATATAGCAATGAAATACATCTATAACTTCTCATGGCCATTCGTCATTGTGACCATATTGATGCTAATCGGGTTTGTTCTTGCCGATTATCTTATTAACCGCCTTGACGTGAGCCACATGGGGGATGACCTTGTCGCAACAGCCCGCAAACTCGCCCAGATGAAGAAGAACCGCAGCCTGTCCCAAAAAATCGGCATCGTAGTGACCATTCCCTGGCTCGCATGGTTCTGCTACGAGAGCTTCATGCATCGCGCAATTACTTATGGAACAGCCGATACCTGGGGGTATGTCATCACTTGTTTTGTGTGCGGCATCATTGGCGCCATCATCGGCATTAGAATATTCCGCAAGATGCAACGCGCCAACGATGAGATGATCGACCAAATCAACGAGCTGTCTGGTAAGTAATAATTGATTAAGTATCAACGTAATATAGCCCCGCTCAAGTCGCCATGGGTGACATTGGGTGGGATTGTTGTTTATTGCCGGGCATCGGTGGCCAACAAGCGGTGGCCCAAGCGGCAATAGATGCACTTGCGGGCTTCGCAATAGCTGCGGCGCAGCTGGATGAGGGCCTGGCTGGTGAGGGCGTTATCGCAACGGATGCCCGCATTCTGGAACATGGTGACGATGCTGTTGCGTTCGGGGCGAAGGTCCTCGAGCAGTTCGATGGCGCGGTCGGTCATGGCATAGTCGTCGGTCATTTCGCCACGAGCGTAATAAAGGGGAGCGACAACGTTGATGAGCACGATGTCGATGCTGCTGTTTGACAGGGCTCGGCCCGCACTGGGCGAGGGCTTGCCAAAGCTGTAATGGGTGGTCCAATAGCCGCTCAACTCGACATCAAACAGCTCACGCAGGGCGCTGGTGTCACCTGCGGCATCGAGGATGTCGTTCATGAGGTTGAAACCACCCTGAACAAACTGCGCCAGCAGGGCGATGCGGCGATACGGGAAATTCTGGGGTCGGCTGCGGAACAAGCGCCAGGCCGAGCCCTCGATGGGCCGTAGGGAGAACTTGTTGGCCAGGAAGGCATATTCACGGGTGAGCTGCTGGTAATAGGTCTCGCTGTCGTGGGCACCATTCAACAGGCCTGCCTGCCCCAAAAGCAACGCCTCAACCTGCAGGATGGAGTCACTGTGCTTGTGCAACAGCCTCAAGGGGGTGACTCTTGCCAAGCGCTCAAACGCGTCGTTGTTGATGCCGAAGCCCAATGTGCGAGCCAGCATCACATAGCAGATATCCTCCCAGCTGCCATTGTAGCGCTCATACAACTCCCTGACGCGGTCCACCTTACCGTGAAGCCGCTCAAATGCCAAGGCCTCGATCCACTCGGTGATAGTTAACTGTGGCACTTCTTTAATGCGGGCAGCACAGGGCAACTCGACCGTGGCGTTGACCAATCGGTCATAGCACTCGTTAAATCGCGGTGATACACGCAACTCGACTTGGGGTATGAGTTCGCCGTTGATGCGGTGGACGGGGGCATCGTCTTTCTCGACAACGTGCAGGATGACACTGTCATAGGCCGGGTCCTCGTCGTGGTGGTGACGCTTCCAGTCGCTGGCACGCACGTGGATTTCCACGTTGCCCACCCACAGGTGGCCGTCAATCTCCACCTTGGCGTTGAAAAAGTCGGGTCCGGCATCAGTGTTAAGCAGACCAGGATCAATGACACGCACACGGCGGCCATCGTTGGTCACCATGTCCTCGCTGAGCCACAGCCTGTGTTGCCAGATGTATTGCAAGAGCCCTTCCATCATATAAGAGTTAGTTCACACGTCTCACTGGAGGCAAATTTACTGCTTTTTTCGCTTGATGCCCATGTTTGGGGGCTGGAAATACTAGGTTTAAAAGAATTTTTTGAAAAATCTTTGAAAAAATTTGGTCACGTCAAAAACTCGCCGTATCTTTGCACTCGCTTTTGAAAGGTACCTTAGCTCAGTGGTAGAGCAGTGGACTGAAAATCCGCGTGTCCCTGGTTCGATCCCCGGAGGTACCACATCAAAAACACGAAGCGACCGACTG